>Ga0326728_10000859_pt1 | contig 114071 bp, 101 predicted proteins | sample MB3enrmetagenome_FD_207602 | JGI IMG/M metagenome (GOLD analysis project Ga0326728, IMG submission 207602) | Lab enriched peat soil microbial communities from McLean, Ithaca, NY, United States - MB31MN | ecosystem: Environmental > Terrestrial > Soil > Wetlands > Peat | place: USA: New York... | reverse complement strand
GCCGAAGTCCTACGGGCATTTGGCTGGGCGGAACCGGCCAGGGGGGTCTTACAGCCCGAAAACTGAAAAATCGTTGTCAGACAATTGGTTTCCAGGTTTTTGCAGGGCTAAGGCTTAAACTCCTGTTCAACGCTTTACCCAACAAGCGACGGATTACATCGGGCGAAGGCGTAAGAGGGGAACTTGAGAAGGCCACATTTGGCAAGCAAGGGAAAAGCGGGAATTTTATTTGAGGCGGTGATAGTTTAAGCCTCGGGGGCGGAGGACGCGGGAACAAGAAAGTTGGTTTTTTATTTAAAGTCTATTGTTTAAAAGTTAATATCTGGATTGTCGGTGTGAGGAGGCACAGAAAAGATAGAAGCAATGAGTTCGGTCAGAAGGGTGGACAGTGCATTTAATTATAATTTTTTCGTTACTATTCGTGTCCGGAAATTTAGTTTCCGGGAGTCTGTATACACCAACAAACCCATTTTTGGATTTAGAGGTGGGTGTGCCTCCCGCGCGTTTTGTTGTTATTGATAATGCCGGGAGAAGGACAGGAGTTGATCCGAAGGCAACATTAAACGAATACGGTGAAGGCGATTCTCTTAATGAAATTCCCGGAACCGCCGTCTCTCAAATAGACAATGACGGGATTGGAGGAGATTCCGCTTGGGAACTATTTTTTTCGGAGCCGGTTCCGCAAATACTTACAGTGGAATTGACCGGTATTACCAGAGGTACCTCGGTTCTTTCATTGAAGGAGATTTCACTTAAGCCTTCGGCAATTTATGCAGAGGCGGAAATTCGCGTATTGATGGAAAAGGGCGCCCATAGGAAAATCGTCATCTCGCCGGATTTAGATAACCACGTACTTACAGTCAACCTCGGGTGTACACCGATTCTTTTGGTTGAAGACACCGAAACCGTATGCTCTTTGGGGGTGCTAAATTCAAGCACTGATTGTGGAACTCTCGGGAATTTAGCGAGTACCATTCAGAACGAAGCCGACAAGGGTGATCGTTTAGCGGAAAAAGATGCACTCGGAAAATATCTTCTGCTTATGGATCGTGAACTCAAAAATTCCCGAAATAGGTATTTCGAGAATATCGCAGCTTTGAACGCTTTAAAAGATGAAGCTGGTGCTCTGTTGGAAGCCATAGACGGGACTTGTTTTGGGGTTTTGGAGTCGGATTCGGACGCGGGGCCGAAAAAAATTGCGGTGGAAAAATTAGCGGTCGTGAAGTGATCGTTCTCTAAAGCCCTCAATTCCTGGAAGTTTTTCTGTAGGCATTGCGTAGCGACTTCAAAAGTCCCCGCCCGGATTCCCGCGAGCAACTCCGAAAGCGTGGGCGCTTTGTCCTGAACTGGCTTAGTCGTATTAAGGCTCGTTGGGGCAAGGGCTGGGGCGGCAAGTCGGGGCCGGATCATTCGAAAAGTGCCCATAAACTCCATAAAATAAACGTGAAAATTGAGGTATGGGGCTGGACGGGGCGGTACCCTTGGACGTAAATTTAAAAGCCAGCGGCAGGGCCTATCGGTGAATGTTTTGACCGAAGCCGCGATTCCGAACCCGAGAGCAAGGGAGCTTCCATGAGCAACACATTCCAAGGTAAACGCATCGTCCTCACCGGGGCTTCCCGGGGCATCGGCTACCAGGCCGCCAAAATGTTTTTGGCGCAAGGCGCCGAAATTTTCGGGACCGCGCGCGACGGAGCCCGCATGGAGGAGACCGCCCGGGAGTTGAAAGCCTTGGGTTCCTTCACGCCCTTCATCGCCGACATGTCCGATCCGGCCAGCCCCAAACGCATCGCCGAGGCGGTCGCCCGGCAATGGGATCGGGTGGACCTCCTGATCAACAACGCCGCCGTGCAGACTTGGCGCAAGGATTGGATCGCCGAGGGCGTGGAACTGTTGGAACAGCAGATGCGCATCAACGTTTTCGCCCCCCATGAACTTATTTTTCATCTTTTGCCTTTGATCAAAAAGGGACGCGATCCCCGGGTGATCAACGTCTCCTCCGGAGCGGGAACCTTCAAGGCCCTGGTGGAAACGCCCGACATGCCCACCTACCGTCTCACCAAATACGCCTTGAACGGGGTGACGATTTTGTGGGCCGGAGAGCTCAAGGGGGAAGTGGCCGTCAATAGCCTGGATCCGGGTTGGCTGAAAACCGACTTGGGCGGCCCCAACGCCCCGGGAGAACCGATCGACGGCGGGCATCGGGTGCTGGCCTTGGCCGCGTTGCCCAAGGAAGTCACCGGAAAGTTCTATTACGGGGACAAAGAAATCCAGTTCTAAGGGTTCTTAAGGCGCTTACAGGGGCTAGAATGGCGACCAGGGCGCCCGGAAGCTGCGGCTTCCGGGCGCTTTTTTTCCCCGAGGAGGTCCGCATGCTTTCCGATGCCCAAGCGCTTGAAGTCGCCCGGAATTGCCGTATCGTCGCCGTGGTCGGGATGACCGATGGAAGCAAACCGGGACGCCCCAGTTTTGAAATTCCTTTGATGTTGAAACAAAGGGGCATTGAAGTCCTGCCGGTGAACCCGAATATCAAAGAGGCCTTAGGGGTTGCGGCGGTGCCCTGCCTGGCGGAATTGTCCCTCGCTCCCGATGTGGTCACGGTCTTCCGCCGAAGCGAGGCCATTCCAGGATTGGCGGAGGAATTGTTGGCTTTACCCCCGGAAAAGCGCCCCAAAACCGTTTGGCTGCAGACGGGAATCAGCCATCCGGAATCGGAAGAAATTTTAGAAAAAAACGGGTATCAAGTGGTATCGGATAAATGTATCGGGGTTTTGGTGGCCCGGGCCGGGCGTTAGCGCCAAAAAGTTTTCAACAAGTTATCCACGGCATGTTAAGATAAGGGAGAGGGAATCCCCTTTGAAAGGTCGTGTCGCACCATGGAAGTTTTACCAGGCCAGCAAGTGCAAGAACGTCTCCGTCGTACGCATCGCGAAGAGACGGTGGAACCGAGTTCCCCGGCTTTGCTGACGGTGACGCCGCTGGGCGGCGTGGGCGAAGTCGGCAAGAACATGACGGTGATCGAATACGGCGGAAAAGCGCTGATCATCGACTGTGGACTCCGTTTCCCCAACGTGGCCGAGCATCCCGGCATCGACCTGATCATTCCGGATTTCGGATACATTGAAAGCCTGGGCGATTCCATCGTCGGCTTGGTGCTCACCCACGGGCACGAGGACCACATCGGAGCCCTGGCCTTTTTGGCCAAATTGCGCCCTCTGACCGTCTATGGGACCTGCTACACCTTGGCTTTGGCCAAAGGCAGGGTCCAGGAGATGGGGCTGAACGACCGCGTCCGCTGGGTGGAAATCAACGCCGGCGGAAGCCTGGAACTCGCCCCTTTCCGTCTGCGTTTCTTTGCCGTCTGCCATTCCGTCGCCGACGGCATCGGTGTGGCCGTGCGAACGCCCCTGGGGACGGTGGTCCACACCGGCGATTTCAAGTTCGACGCCGATCCGGTGGACGGGCGCCGTCTGGACCGTGAAATTCTCCGCCAATTGGGGGAGGAAGGCGTGTTGGCGCTGTTGAGCGACTCGACCAACGTCGAGCGCGCGGGGTGGACCCCCAGCGAACGCAGCGTCCGGCCCGCGTTGGAACGCGCCCTGACCGAAGCCCATGGCCGTGTCTTCGTCACCAGCTTCGCCAGCCACGTGCACCGCTTTCAGCAGGTGCTGGAAGCCGCCCATGCCGCCGGTCGGGTGGTCTGCACCCTGGGCCGGAGCATGGAAGGCAATATGCGCCTGGCCCGTGAGCTCGGCTATCTCAAGGCGCCGAGCGGAAGCCTGGTCGACCTCGGCACTGTGCAGAGCCTGCCGCCTGAGCGGACCGTGGTGGTCAGCACGGGGAGCCAAGGCGAACCGCGTAGCGGCCTGGCGCGACTGGCCGACGGGGCCCACAGCGACCTCAAGGTGGAGCCGGGGGACCTGTTGGTCTATTCCGCGCGCGCCATCCCCGGCAACGAGCGCACCATCGGCGCCCTGATCAACAATTTTTATCGGCGCGGCGCCGAGGTCATCACCGAGTCCAACGATTTGGTGCACGTCAGCGGGCACGGCTCCCGTGAGGACGGGCGGGAAATGCTGCGCCTGCTCAAACCGCGTTATTTCCTCCCTTTCCACGGCGAACTGCGCCACCAGGTCCAGCACCGCCGCCTGGCCTACGACGAGGGCATCCCGGCCGAACGGGTGTTCATGCTCGAAAACGGGCAACGCTGGTCCTTCGACGGCCGCCGGGCTGAGGCCGGAATTTTTGTGGAATGCGGGGAGGTGCTCGTCGACGGATTGGCCCAGGACGACGTCGATTCGCTGATCCTGCGGGATCGCCGCCATTTGCGCGAGGACGGCATGGTGGTCTGCTCCGTAGGCCTGAGCAGCCGCGATGGCGAAGTGCTCCAGGGCCCGCATCTGCTTGCGCGGGGGCTGATGGCCCCGGACCTTGAGGCCCTGCTGGACGAAGCCGAGGCCCAGGTGCATTCCGTCCTCAGCGAGCAGGCCGCCTACGGCAAGGCGCCGGATTGGGACCAGGCCCGGGACCTGACGACGACGACGCTCAAACGCTTTTTCAAGAAACGCCTGCAGGCGCGTCCGGTGATCGTGCCGGCCGTGCTTGAGATCTAGGACGGGAGTCCCGCTTGAACGGACGCAACGACGACAACTGGGTGGAACTTAAGGTGAAGACCGCCGCCCGCAAGCTGGCCAAGCGCTCCAAAGCCGCCCCCAAGGCCCGGGCCCCCCGGCGGGGCGCGGCCAAAGCCCCCGCCGCGCGTTCCGCGGCTCCGGGTTTCGTGACTTTGGCCTGGGAGGCCGCCGTGGAGTTCACCCAGGAACGCCGTCGCGAGCTGCTGGGCGTCCTGTACCTGATCGCCGGCGTCGCCGTGGCGCTGGCCTTGGTGCCGCTTAAAGACGACCTGCTGGGTCCGGCCGGCGGCTTGGTTTTCCGCTTTTGCTTCGGCGCCTTGGGGATCGGCTGTGTGGCCGTGCCGGCGGCCTTGATGACCTTGGGACTCAACGGCCTTGGCCAGCAGGAACTGCGAGCGCCGGGGGTCAAGGTCGCGGGCTGGAGCCTGGTGCTGGTGGCCCTGTGCTGCCTGACGGAGTGGTTCCTGCCCTTGAAGATCGCCTCGGGGCCGGCCAAGGACCTCTACGCCGGAGGGCTGTTGGGGCGCCTGCTGGGCGGAGCCATGGTGCTCTACCTTTCGACCGCCGGAACCTGGATCCTGTGCCTGACCCTGTTGGCCGTCGCCGTCTACCTGTTGGGCCAGGAGAACCTGGTCAAGATATGGGCCCTGCGGGCCTATGAGCGCGCGCGTTTGGGGATGCTCTTCGGCGGTTTCAAGCTGCCTGGGCGCGCCCAAACCGAAGAGGACGAAGACGGGGACGACGAGGCGGAAGCCGGGGCCAAAAGCGCCCGCCGCAGGCGTCCCGCCAAGGCCGAAGCCCAGGAAGCCGGGGGCGCCGGTTTCGTCGAAGCCTCGGCCCCGGAGCCGGCGTCCATCCGCGGCGTGGATTCCGGGACGGATTCGCTCGGCGACGACGCGGATGCCTCCGCCTCGGGCGATATCCGGCTGATCAGCGCCAAGGACCGGGAAGACATCGCCGCGCGCTTCCTGATGCAACGCCAGAAGATCAAGGTCAGCGAGGGCGGCCCGCGCGTGAACACGGCCGCCAGCACCGAGTCCCTGGCCTTGAACGCCACGACCGCGCCCCAGGGAGCCAGCGAGCTCAAGGATTACGTGCTGCCTTCGCCCGGGTTGCTGAAGCCCGCCTCGGAGTCGGTCAGCGCGCCCAAGGACTACGAGGAAATTTCCGCCCAACTGGAACGGGTGCTGGCCAGTTTCGGCGTGGCCGCCAAGGTGGTCGAGGTTTGCCCGGGACCGACCGTGACCCGTTACGAAATCGAGCTGGCCCCGGGCGTGAAGATGAGCCGGGTGGTGTCTCTTTCCGACGACATCGCTTTGGGAGCCAAGGCCGGCGTCGTGCGCATCGAGGGGCCCATTCCCGGCAAGGGCACCCTGGGCATCGAAATCCCCAACAGCCACCCCGTCCCGGTGATGATGCGGGAATTGGTCGACACCGAGGAATTCCGCAACTCCGGGCACAAGCTGGTCTTCGCCGTCGGCAAGGACATCGGCGGAAGCATGATCTTCAGCAACCTAGCGGAAATGCCGCACCTGATGGTGGCCGGCGCCACCGGCTCGGGCAAATCGGTCTGCCTGAACGCCATCATCACCAGCGTGCTCTTCAGGGCCGCGCCCGACGAAGTCAAGTTCCTGATGGTCGACCCCAAGCGCGTCGAACTGACCCCCTACGACGGAATCCCCCACCTGATGCGCCCGGTGGTCTCCAACCCCAAGGAGGCCGCCGGAGCGCTGCGCCTCCTGGTCGAGGAGATGGAGGACCGCTACAAGATGCTGGCGCAGGCCGGCATGCGCAAGATCGACGACTACAACGAATGGGTCGCGGCCCGCGCCCAGGAAAAGGAACGCAGCCCGGAAATGAGCGAAGAGGAGCTGGCCGCGGTCCCCAAAGAAAAGGATCCGCACCACCGTCTGCCCTACATCGTCGTCGTGGTCGACGAGCTGGCCGACCTGATGATGGTCAGCGCCAACGAGGTCGAGAGCAGCATTTGCCGCCTCGCCCAGATGGCCCGGGGCGTCGGCATCCATCTGGTCATCGCGACCCAAAGGCCCTCGGTGGACGTCATCACCGGGGTCATCAAGGCCAACCTGCCCAGCCGCATCGCCTTCCAGGTTTCCAGCAAGATCGACAGCCGGACCATCCTGGACGGCAGCGGCGCCGAGGCCCTCTTGGGCAAGGGCGACATGCTCTACAGCCCTTACAACGTCAACAAGCCGGTGCGCGTGCAGGGCTGCTTTTTGTCCGGCAGCGAGGTCGCCAAGGTGGTGGCCCACGTCAAGAACCAGGCCGAACCGGTGTACGATCCGCGCTTCACCGCCCTGTCGAACCTGCCCGCCTTGGAGAGCGCTTTGGAGGAAGGCGCCGGATTCGACGACGTCGACGACGAACTCTACGAACAGGCCTTGCGGGTGGTCATCGCCGCGGGGCAGGGCAGCACGAGCGTGCTGCAACGCCGCCTGAAGCTCGGGTTCGGGCGGGCCTCCCGCCTGCTGGACCGCATGGAAGCCGAGGGGATCATCGGGCCGGCCGAGCACAACAAACCGCGCAAGCTCCTCATCAACCCCTCCGACTACGCCGACGGCCCGCCCGAATCGGCCCCGGCCCTGTGAGGGGCGCCCGTATCCTGTGGGCCGCCGCTTTCGCGGCGGCCCTTTTGGCCCCCCTGGCGGCTTCGGCGAAAGCCCGGAAGCCCCGTCTTTATATGCCCGGGGACGTTTTCCAGGCCGTGCTGGAGGCCCAGGACCGTCAGGCCTGGGTTCGGGCCGATGTGGTCAAGACCGAGACCGCCCTTTCCGGCGGAAAGGCGCCCACCATCACCAAAGGGCACCTCGTCTCCAAACACGGCGGCAAGGCCCGGCTCCAGATCGACGAGCCCGCCGCCGGTTTGTTGGTCGCCGACGGGGAGCATGTCTGGATGGAATTGCCCCAAGTGGAACAGGTGATGCGCTACGATGAGGCCAGTCTGGCCGCCTCGGGCAATTTCTTCCTCGACCTGGCATCGAGCATTCGGCATTATTCCAAGGCCAGCGTGAAGCGCCGCCTCAAGCCCGGCCCGGGATACGACGAGGCGAGGGTCGCCGCGCTGGAAATGGTCCCCACGCATCCGGAACAGGCCGGCTTTGAGCGGCTCAAGGTTTGGGTGGACGATCGCCGTTGGGTGGTGCTGCGCGTGGTCATGGACTACGGCGGCACCGAAAGCGATGTGGCCTTTCAAAACGTCGAAGTCATGACGTTCGCGGGCATCCGGGCGGACCCGGGCCAGGTCCTGCCCAAAGATCTGTTCGAATACAAGCCCCCGAAAGGCTTTGAAGTGTTCGACATGAACCTTTAGCGGGTCCCAGGCAAATGGCGGGCGAAGAATCCCTGGACGGCTATCTTTCTTCGTTGAGGCGGGTCTCCGGCCTCAGCTTGGAAGAGTTGTGCCGCAGGACCAAAATTCAAGCGCGTTTCGTCGAAGCGTTGGAGGCGGGTCGTTGGGGGGAAGTGCCCTCCAATACGCACTTGCGCGCCTTTAGCCTCGCCCTGGCCAAGGCCAACGGGGGCGACGAAGCCTTGGCGGCCTCCCTGGTCCAAAGGGTGCTCGCCGCGACGGCGCCGGTCCTTGAACCCGGGGCCCCCTTGCGCAGTTTTGACACTCCAGCACCCGCGCCCTCAGCGGCCTCAGGGCCGTTTGCGCAGGCGAACGCCGGAGCGCCGCCGCCGGCCGAAGGGATTGTAGGGATTCCCCTGAAGCCGGAACAGGAGGCCGGAGCGCGGCACAGGCCTGCGGCGCCGCCGCAGCAAAGCCATGCGGCGACAAAGCCGGAGACCGGGATTTCGACGATGGCTTCGGCTTCAGCCCGCTTACGCGGTTTGCCGTTGCCGGTCTTGATGGTGTTTTTGGCCTTGGCCGGGGCTTTGAGCTACGGGGCTTCCTGGGGCATGGAGCAATGGCGGCGGCACCGCGTAGCCGAGGAACTCGCCTCGTGGGGGATCGACGGCGGTCCGGGATGCACGACCGCGGTTCCACCGGAACCTCCGGCGTCCGTTGCGGCCACTCCCGTCCCCGCCTCGGGCGCGACCGTGGAGACGGAAGCGGTCGAAGGGAAATCCGCTTCAGGAACCGGTCCCATCCCGGTCCCTAAAGGGGAAACCGCAGAAATACCGCCTAATGGGACAAAAAGCCGTTCGGAGAGCGGGCAAAGCGCCGCGCTCGCCTCTGCCGGGGGCCAGGCCATTCCTGCGGGAGTTCCAGCGAGCGCTCCGGGCCTGACCGTGCGCGCTCGGCGGGCCTGCTGGTTGGTGCTGGAACTCGACGGCCAGCGCCTGCCGACGATGACGTTGCAGGACGGGGACAAGCTGAATTGGAGCGTTTCCCGGCGGGCCGTGCTGCTCGCCGGAAACGTGGGGGCCTTGCGCATCTGGTGGCAGGGGGAGAATTTGGGGTACCTGGGTGAATTGGGCCAGAGGGCCAACGCCCTGGTGTTCGAACCCGGGAAAGCCCCCCGTCTGGACCCCTCTTCCGCATTAAAATTGCCCGCCGGCATCCCGGAATAACAATTGGGGCTGGCATAACCGACGTGGAATGCGACAATGGCCGCTGAAAATTCGTTCGACGTGGTGTCCAAGCCGAACCTCCAGGAGCTGGACAACGCGATCAATCAAACCCTGAAGGAATTGCAAACCCGCTTTGATTTCCGCGGCGTTGCCTACAAGGTCGAGCTCGACGGCAAAGCCAAGGAACTGAAATTGGAAAGCGATTCCGAGGGGCGACTCAAGTCCGTGGTGGACGTGCTCCAGGGCAAGCTCATCAAGCGCGCCCTCAGCCTGCGCTGCCTGGAGTTCAAGGACCCCGAACCCGGGGGCGGGGGAGTCTGGCGCCAGAGCGCGAAACTGGTGGACGGCATCCCGCAGGAAAAGGCGAAGAAAATGGTCGCCGCGATCAAGGACAAGAAATTCAAGGTAACCGCCAGCATCCAGGGCGACTGCGTACGCGTTTCATCCAAAAGCAAAGACGAGTTGCAGGCGGTCATGGCCCTCGTGAAGGGCATGGCCGAGCTTGAGCTCGACCTACAGTTCACCAACTTCAAGTAGGAGCGTGCATGAAGCGTTCCGTGTTCCTGTTCCTGGCTTTGATGGGTTTCGCCGCCGCGGCGCGGGCCCTCGATCCTTTGCCCGTCGTGCAGACGGGTGAGGGCTACCGTACCTGGGTCCTGGAGGCCGATCGGCCCCTGGTGAAGCTGGAGGACGCGTTGGCCGATCTGCGGACCAGCGATTCGTTCCGCCACGCCAAGGCGCTGGAGTCCCTCGGCATCAAGAACGAGCTCGTCAACGGCGAGCCCGCGAAGCCGGATTTGGTGGCGCCTTTTGAGGCGACGACCCAGTTCCTCAGCTTCGAACGCCGCAAGCTGGCCGTCCTGACCTGCCCCATCCACGGGCACCACCGCTGGTACGCGGTGATCCTCGACCAGGAAGGCAACGGGGAGGCCTATTGGCGCGCCAAGCAGGTCTTCGTCTTCGAGACGGACCCGGTCCAAGGCTACGCCCAATCGTTCCCGGACATCCTGGGCGACGATGTCCGCTTTTGGCGCGTCGAGCACGTCATCAAGGACGACGCCTACGGCTATCTGCGCGTCAGCAGCCTCTTCAAATACGATGAATTGGGACGCATGCGCCTGACTTTCCAGGAAGTCCAGGACGGCTACCGCACCGCGAAATTCCAGGGGCAGGCCCTGCGCGTGAGCCAGGACCTGGAGTTCAAGGGCGATCAGACCATCGTCCGCAAGCTCGAGCTGCGCACGTATCCCTGGATGAAACGCGAAGAATTCGAACGCTATATGGGGGTGAAGGCGTCCGATGCCGTGCCCGCCAAGGTGACCGAACTCAAAGAGACCTTCGCCTGGGATCCGGCCGACTTCAATTTTTACGGTCCGGAGCAGGAATTGCGCAAGCTCGTCCGCGACCATTCGCCCTATATCCGGCAGGAAGCCGCCCGCCGTCTCGGCGAGCACCTGAAGAACGCGCCCAAGCAGCTCGCCGAGGCCGTCTGGAAGGACAAGGATCCCATGGTCCGCATCCAGGTCGCCCTGGCCCTGGAAGCCATCGGGGACCCCAGCGCCTTGCCGGCGGTGGAAAAGGCCCTGGTGAATTGGGACGAGACCGACGAGGTCAAGGAAGCCCTCGAACGCGCCAAAGCCGCCCTGGAAAAGGCGAAATCCGCCCTTCCGGCGACGAACGCCGCGCCCGTCGCGGCGCACTGATCCGTCGATAGCCCAGGGAGCCTTTCCCTTCAAGCAGCCCCTCCGGTCCCGGAAGGGCTGCTTGTGTTTCCCGAACATTTACGCCCCGCGGGGCGAACCGCAGGACCGGATGAAGAAAAAAATCCGCATCGGCATGGTGTCCCTTGGCTGTCCGAAGAACCTGGTGGACAGCGAGCACGTGCTCGGCCAATTGACGGGCGACGGCTTCGAAGTCACGCCGGATCCCGCTTCGGCCGAGGTGATCATCGTCAACACCTGCGGCTTCATCGAAGGGGCCCGGCAGGAGTCGGTCGACGCCATCCTGGACATGGCCGAACACAAGCAGACGGGAGCCTGCCGCCGCTTGATCGTGACCGGCTGCCTGGTGCAGGGCTACGCCGCGGATCTCAAGAAAGAGCTCCCGGAGGTGGACGCTTTCCTGGGAAGCGCGGATTACGCCGGGGTCGCCCAGGTGGTCCGGGGCCTGCTTAAAGAAAAAGAAGGGACCGAGGCGCCCTTGGAGCTGATCTCGGAACCGGCGTGGCTGGGCTCGGCGTCGTTCCCGCGCCTGCTGACAACGCCGCCCTACATGGCCTACCTGAAGATCGGGGAAGGCTGCGACCACGCCTGCACGTTCTGCGCGATCCCCAAACTGCGGGGGCGCATGCGCAGCCGCCGGGTCGAGGACATCGTGGCCGAAGCCGCCCAACTGGCCCAAAGAGGCGTCCGCGAACTGAACGTCATCAGCCAAGACACCAGCGAATACGGGCGGGATTTGGAGGGGAAGCCCCAGCTCAAGCGCCTGATCCAGGAACTCGACAAGGTCGAAGGGCTTGAATGGATTCGCCTGCATTACCTGTTCCCCGCTTTTTTGGACGACGCGGTCCTGGACGCTTTCGCCGCGGCCCGGCGCGTCGTCAAATACGTCGATCTGCCCCTGCAGCACGCCGATGACGCCATGCTCAAGGCCATGCGCCGTCCAGGCACGCGGAAATCCAACCTGGAGCTGCTCGAACGCTTCCGCAAGCGGGTTCCCGGCGTGGCCCTCCGCTCCAGTTTCATCGTGGGATACCCTGGGGAGACCGAGGAACAGTTCCGCTCCTTGCTGGACTTCTTCGGGGAGGCCCAGCTCGACCGGGTGGGCGTCTTCGCCTACAGCCAGGAGGCCCTCACCCCTTCGGGCGCCCTGCCGAACCAGTTAGGTTCCCGAGAAAAGGAACGCCGCCGTCGGCTGGCGCTGAAGGCGGCGACGTCCGTTTCGGCGCGCTTGCTCAAAGCCAAGGTGGGCGCGGTCGTGCGGGTCCTGGTCGAGGGATCGGCGTCGGGGGAGCAGGAACGCCTGGTCGACTCCGTGGAGCACGGGACCTTGGCGCCGCGCCGGGAGGCCGCGCCGACGAAGGGCCTCTGGTGGGGGCGCAGCGCCGTGGACGCCCCGGACATCGATGGAAGAGTCTACTTCAAGCCCAAAGGGCGGGACCCCAAGGCCGGCGCATTCGTGGAGGTTCGTTTGGAGCGGGCCGCCGAACACGACCTGTTCGGGGTCCAGGCGTGAGCCCGAAGTCCGCGGGAACCGTTCAGCGAGTCCGCTCTTCGGGCCGGCCGGCCCGAAGGGGCAAACCGCGTTTTCAGGCCTTAGTGCAGACCGAAAAGGAAGGCGCCGGAGCGGGCCCCGTCCGGCGGGGCGGCCGCTTGCTCAAGAAATTCCTGGCCCTGCCGTTCCCGCTTTTCCGCCTCAAGAACGTCAATCTCGCCAACCAATTGACGCTTTTGAGGATCGCGCTCCTGCCCGTCTACGCCCTGCTGTTCCTGAGCGAAAACGTCAGCGCCCAGTGGGCCAGCCTGGGGGTTTTCACCGTCTGCGCCATCACGGATTGGCTGGACGGCTATATCGCCCGTAAATACCATCTCGTCACCAATTTCGGGAAGATCATGGATCCCCTGGCCGACAAGCTGCTCATGCTGACGGCCATGATCATGTTCGTCCAGGTCGGCCTGGTGCCGGGCTGGATGATCGTGTTGACCTGGTGGCGGGAATTGGCCGTGACCGGATTGAGGACCCTGGTGGCGGCCCGGCGCACGGTGCTGGCCGCCGACAACTGGGGGAAGGCGAAGACGGTCTTCCAGATCGTGGCCGTCGTCGGGGGCATGCTGGTCTATTGCCTGCAGAACACCCTGAACGCGAGCATGCAGGATTGGCGTTTGCACCTCGAAAACGCCGGGCCCGGAGGCGAGCTGGCCGCCCGCATCCTCGACACCAACGCCATCCCCTATTGGGCCATGTTCGCGGCGACGATTCTCAGCCTTTGGTCGGGCATCCGCTATTTCAGCAAGAACTGGTCGGTCATCTGTCTGGAACTCGAAGAAGCCGAGAGGGTGGACGCATGAAACTCCGGGTGTTTTCCAAACGGGAATCCGAGCAGGGCCGGGGTCGCCCGGCCTCGCGGGCGGCTTGGACGGTCGCGACCTGGTTCGGCTCGGGGATGTCCCCGGTGACCCCCGGCACGGCCGGAACCGCCGCGAGCCTGCCCTTCGCGTGGGCTCTCGGGACCCTGCTTCCGGCGATCGGGGCTTGGAATCCCTGGTGCCTGGCCGCTTCGGCCTTGTTGTTTTATCCCGCGGTGCTGGCGGCGACGTCCGTGGAGGAGGACTTAGGCGTCCACGATCCCGGCCCGGTGGTCGTCGACGAGACCCTGGGGACCTTTTTGACGATGGCCTTCCTGCCGGCTTCGGCGTTTAGGGATTGGCGCGCTTATCTGGCGGCCTTCCTGCTTTTTCGCGTCCTGGACGTCTGGAAGCCGGGCTTCATCGGGAAGAGCCAGGAGCTTCCCAAAGGCTGGGGCATCGTCATGGATGACGTGCTGGCCGGGCTCGTCGGCGGAATTCTGCTCGGGGCGGGGTGGTGGTTGTGGCTGCGGTGAAAAGGCGGACGCCCGCATCGGGAAAGAGACGGGCGTCGAAACCGGAAGAACGCCGGGCGTCGGCGCCGGTGGACGCTTCCGTGATGGAACATTGGCGGCGGACCCAACGGCAGTGGAACGATGACGTGTTTCTGGAAGTGACGGCCAACGCCTTCATGAAACGCCGTTGGCGGCGTTTGAACCGACGGGTGGCCGGATTTTGCGGCGCCGAAGCGGCCCGCCTGGGCCGCGGCTTGGACCTCGTGGATGTCGGCTGCGCCCACGCCGATTTCGAGGCTTGGGCCCGGCCCCATTTGAGCTCCTACACGGGCGTCGAACCGAGTTCGGCCCTGCTTCCGAAGGACCGCCGCGAAGGGGAGGCCTTCCGGCTTTTGCGCGGGACCGCGGAGGAACTGCCGCTCCCGCCGGGTTCCGCGGACCTCGTCCTGCTGAAGGAAGTCCTGGATCATTGCTACGATCCCTCCGCGGTCCTCCAAGAGGCCGGGCGGGTGCTGAGGCCGGGCGGGCTGGTCCTGCTGACGCTGACCAACGATCGCGCCTGGTATAAGCAGGCGCTGCCCGCGAAGGCGGCGCGCATCAAGTCCGGCCAGGACGACCACCTGTATTTTTTCCATCCCGCCTGGGTCGCCGCCCTGCTGAAGGGCGCCGGTTTCGTCGACCTCGGGGCGGAAGATTCCCATTACCTGCGCCTGCCCTATCCCCTGGAAGCCCGCCTCGGGCTCCTGCCGGAACGGGCCACGGACGCGGTGTTGGACGCCACGGACGCCATCGGTTCCCTCGCGCTGCCGGGACTGGGGGGGAGTTTTTGGGCATGGGGGCGCCGGGCCGGGTCGCCGCGGTGAAGCGGAAGTCCGCCGGGGCGGCACCTAAGTTCCGATTGGCCGTGGACGCCCGGGTGCTCGGACGCCGGGGCGTGGGCCGCTATTTGGCGAACCTTTTGCGCGCCCTCGCCGATTCCAGGGAGGAGTTCGAAGCCCGCCTGTACCTGGCGGAATCCTCCGTCCTTGAGGCCGCACCCGCGGATCCGCGCTTCAGCGTGGAGCGGCTGGGAACCGTCCATCCCGCCTGGGCCGAACAATGGGCCATCCCCCGCCGCGCCCGGGCCTGGGGCGCCGATGTCCTCCATTTCCCCGACAATTCAGGACCTTTGCGCGCGGGCCTGCCCGTGGTGCTGACCATGCACGACACCATGTGGCGGCGTCCGCTGGCGGAGGCCATCGCCCGTCCCACGGGTCGGCAAAAAATCCAGGACGCCTACCGAAAGTTCGTGTGCCCCCGGGCGGCCCGCGCGGCGGCTGCGGTCGTGACCGTCTCCGGGCATTCCGCCGCGGACATCGCCGCGACCGTGGGCGTTTCGCCCGAACGCCTGCGCACGATCCACGAAGGGGTTGACCCCGTTTTCACCCGGCGCCTGGCGCCCGCTTCGGTGAAGGCCCTGCTCAAGGGCTTGGGCGTTCCCGGGCCTTATGTCCTGGCATCGGGCGCGGCCGATCGCCGCAAGAACATCGACCGTCTCATCCGGGCCTATGCCCGGGCCCGGGTCCGGAATCGGCGCTTGGCCGGGTCCGTTTTGGTGGTCACTTCGCTCCGGAGGGGGGAGGTCGCGACCACGACCTATGCGGCGACCGCCGCGAACGAGGGGGTCACGGAACACGTGCGCTTTCTTCCCTACGTCAGCGACGAACAGATGAAGGCTCTCTACCAGGGGGCGCTTTGCTACGCCTTCCCCAGCCTGTGGGAAGGGTTCGGGTTGCCGGTGTTGGAGGCCTTCAGCATGGGGTGCCCGGTCCTGGCCTCGAACACAACCTGCCTGCCCGAAGTGGCGGGCGAGGGCGCGGTCTATGCCGATCCCCTCGACGTCGACAGCCTCGCCGACGGACTCGTCCAGGCCAGCGCCGCCGCCGCCCGCGGGGCCTTGGTGAAAAAGGCCGCGGCCCGCCTGAAGGGATTCAGCTGGGCTGAAGCCGCCCGGTTGCACGCGGAAACCTTCCGTTTCGCCGCCTTCGGGCCGGGGAGGCCGCCGCGATGATCGGAAACCCGACGGGCCGGGGGCGCTTTGGCGCCGCCGATTTCGCCTGGATCGCCGCCTTTGCCTGTTTGGCCTTTTTTTTCTACCGCCGCCTGTTCTTCGGCGGGGAAGTCCTCGCGGGCTACGACTACCTTCACGACTTTTATCCGCGCTTGCAGTGGATGCATCAGCGCCTGGCCGAGGGCCGTCCGGTGCTGTGGGACGGCTCCCAGGGCATGGGCGATCCTTTGTTCGACCTTTTGTGTTCGTTCATCCTTTATCCCCCGTTCCACCTGATCGTTTCCTCCTTGGACGCGGTCCCGGCCGTGGCGACGCTCATCGTCTTCCACGTTTTTTGGCTGGCCGCGGGTTGCTATACGTTGGCGCGGTCCCGGGGCGCCGGCCCCCAAGCCTCTTTCGCCGCGGGCGTGTTGGGCGGATTCGGCGGAGGGGTGGCGCACTGCCTGGATTCGCCCGGCATGTTGATGCCGTTGGCCTGGTTCCCCTGGATGCTGTGGGGGGCCTGCCTGATCGGCGACGCCCGCAGGCGTTTCGGACCCGGAGCCCTGGCCGGGGCGGCCGTGCTGGGCGTTTCCACGGGGATGGCTTTCTTGGCGGGGCACACGGGCTTGGCCCTTTCCCAGCTCTACGCGACGGCCTTGTTCCATTTTGCGCGGCTGGCCCTCGGGCCGGATCGACTGCGGCGCCTGGGAACGCAGTTGCCGGCGCTGGCCGCCGCGGCCCTGATCGCGGGCCTCATCTTTTCGGGCCAGGCCCGCGGCCTGGAGCGGGCGGCGGCGCAGAATTCGCGCGGAGCGGCCTATTCCCAGACCGAGGCTTCCGACGGGTGCATGAATCCCACCAGCCTGGTCCAGGTGTTTTTACCCCATCTTTTGGGCCAACCCAGGGATAACACCTTTTTGGGGATGTCCTGGCGTTGGGGTTCCTACGAACCCCAAGGGGTGGTGCTCTACGTGGGCGTGGCCTCAACGGCGCTGGCCCTGCTGGGCTTCTACGGGGAACCCTTGGCGGAAAGCCTTCCTTGGCTGGCCGCCTGGCTGCTCCTGGTGCTGTACGCCCTGGGAGACCGGACCCCCGTGTTCGGGCTGATCCTGAAGCTGCCGTTGATGACGCATTTCCATTTCACGGTGCGGGCCGCGGCCCAGGCCGCGCCCCTATTGGCCGTTCCGTCGGCCTTGGGCTTGGAACGGATCCTCGAAGGCAGGAAAGGCTCCCGGACAACCGTGGCGGCGGCCTTCGCCGTCGGCCTGTTGCTGCTGGCCGCGGCGCTGGCTCTGTACATCGGCGGGCCTTGGATCGAAGCCAAGGGCAAGGCCTTCGTCGAGGCGAGGGTGGTCGGAACGCCCATCCACGGGCGATCCGCGGCCTACTATTTCGACAAGCTCTCGCGTTGGCTCACGGCGCTGCGGTCCCATTGCGCGACCCAGGGCCTGTGGGCCCTGGCGACGGGTCTGGCGTTTCTGTTGGCGGCGAAGGCTTCGGCTTGGCGGCGGCCTTGGCTGGCGGCTGCGGTGGGACTGGTGCTTTTCGGCGAGCTGTGGGCCAACCTGGAAGGGTATCGGGAGACCCTGCCCCGGGCGGTGCTCGACACCCGCCCGGCCAGCGCCGAGCGGATCCTTATGGACGCGGGGCAGGGAGCCGAACCTTTCCGTTGCCTGGAATGGGGCGAAGCCCAGCAGGGCCGACGGGCCTTTCCCCAGGGCCGCTATTTCGGCGATCTCGCCGGGGAGTTGCGTTTTCAAGAGCTGCTGGAGCCCGCGACCCAGCTCTGGTGCGGGCTCTCCTTCGTGAACGTTTATCCGACGGCCAAACCCAAACGCTTGGCGGAATTCACCGGGTTTTTCGGGGATCTCACCATGGATCCCGCCCAGCCGGTGTCGGCCTTGCTGCCCCATCGGAGGCTTTTCGACCTGGCGGGGGCGCGTTATCTGGTGCTTGCCGAGCCCCTGGAGGCGCCCGGGCTCGAACCTTTGATGAGCGATCCCGTCTACGTCTATCGCAATCCGGAAGCGCTGCCCCTGGCCTACGTCGCCACCCGTTGGTCGGACGGTTGGGACAGCGCCGCCGCCGCCGCCGCCCTGATGCGGGGGCCGGAGTCGAAGTGGGAGCGTCCGGCCCTTTTGGAAGGCAGGATGTCGGGCTTCGCGGGATCGGGCAGGGGCCCCGGCGGGACCGTCCGCTGGTTGCGTTACGCGGACGAGGAGTGGTCGTTGGAAGTCTCGGCCTCCGCGCCGGGGGTGCTGGCCCTTTCGCGGTTCTATTATCCCGGCATCTGGAAGGCGGAGGTGGCCGGGCGTCCGACCGAGCTGATCGCCGCCAACGCCGCGCTGTGCGCCTTGCCGATTCCCCGGGGAGTCAGCCGGGTGAGGGTTTGGTATGAGGACCAAATTCCGGGCCAGGGGGCCGCGGCGGAGGCCACAGCCCTGGGTTTGGCCGCCCTTCTGCTGGGGGCGGCCGCTGTCCAATATCGGCGTCGCGGGCCCCTCCCGCATTGACCCTTCGAGGGTGGCGTCCTATCATCGGTGCTCCTCCCCGGTGCCTTCGCGCCCGGGAGGACGGTCCCACCCACCCGCCCCGTTTCGCCGGCGCCGGGCTGGCGGTCGGGCCCGGCTCAACGAGACGACCAGGGAACCCCGCCAGGCCCGGAAGGGAGCAACGGTACCTGGAAGCCGTGTGAAGCCGGTCCCCTGGCCGCCAGCTCCGCGCCGACGGGAAAGCCGCATGTCCTACCTGGTCATCGCCCGCAAATGGCGCCCGCAGACGTTCGAGGACGTCGTCGGCCAGAGCCACGTCACCCGGACCCTCCAGAACGCGATCTCCGCGGGAAGGGTGGCCCATGCCTACTTGTTTACCGGGCCGCGTGGCGTCGGCAAGACCTCCACGGCCCGTATCCTGGCCAAGGCCCTGAATTGCGAGAAGGGTCCGACCCCCCACCCCTGCCTGGCCTGCCCCGCCTGCCTTGAAATCGCGGGGCCCGGTTCCGTGGACGTGGCCGAGATCGACGGCGCGAGCAACAACAGCGTCGACGACATCCGCAGCCTGCGGGAAAAGGTCCAGTACACCGGGGTGCGCGACCGCCACAAGGTCTACATCATCGACGAAGTGCACATGCTCTCCGGCGCGGCCTTCAACGCCCTGCTGAAGACCCTGGAAGAGCCTCCCGCGCACGTCGTTTTCATTTTCGCCACGACCGAGGCCAACAAGGTTCCGGCGACCATCCTCAGCCGCACCCAACGTTTCGATTTCCGGCGCGTCGGAGCCGCGGAATTGGCGGCCCAATTGGGCCGTATTCTCAAGGCCGAAGGGCTGGACGCCACCCCCGAGGCGCTCCAATTGGTGGCCCGCGCCGGGGAAGGCAGCGTCCGCGACAGCCAGACCCTGCTGGACCAGGTGATTTCGTTCGCCCTGGGCGCGGGGGAGCGCAAGGCTTTGCAGGCCGAAGACGTGCTGGCGGTGCTCGGCGGAGTCCAGGAAGGCCAGGTCTGGGGCGCGCTCAAGGCGGCCCTTCGCGGCGATAGCGCCGCGGCCTTGGGCTGGATTCAGGAACAGTACCAGCGCGGCGCCGATCTGCGGCAGGTCCTCGACGGATTCCAAAACCTGCTGCGCGGGCTGCTGCTGCTGAAGGCCGCGCCCGGGGCGCCCCTGGAAGTCGATGTGCTGCCGGAGACCGCGGTGGCGCTGGAGGCGGAGATCCACTCCTTGGGGCTTTCTCGCCTGTTTTCGGCGCTGAAAGCGTGCGAAGAAGCCCAACAGCAGATGCGCCACACCAGCCAACTGCGCCTGATCCTGGAAATGCTGGTGGTCCGGATCGCTCCGGCCTCGCCTTCGGCGGGCCTGGGGGAGATCGTCGACGAACTGCGGGACCTGGAACGGCGTTTCCGCGAGGCTCCGGCCCAGGGCTTGGCCGCGCCGACCGTCTCCGCGGCTGGGACCCCCGCTCCCGCTTCTGCCCCGGCTCCGGTCCAGGCTTCCGCTCCCGCTTCTGCCCCGGCTCCGGTCCAGGCTTCCGCTCCCGCTTCTGCCCCGGCTCCGGTCCAGGCTTCCGCTCCCGCTTCTGCCCCGGTTCCGGTCCAGGCTTCCGCTCCTGCTTCTGCCCCGGCTCCCGCTCCCTTACCCGCGGTAGCGGCGACCCCCGAGGCGCCCGTCCCCGCTGCGTCGTCGGCCCCCCAGGGCGCGGCACCCTCGTTCGCGGCCCCGACGGAGGCGCCCTCCGCTCCGGCTCCCGCGGGAACATCCAGCGCCCCTTTGGTTTCCTCGGTTACCGGACCGGCGCCGGTGCGCGTGGAAGCGCCCCTTGCGCAGGCTTTGGAGGATTCCTCGGCTTTGGGGACCGCCGAAGGGGCCCCGCTCCCGGAGGACGCGGGGGAACCCGCCCTGGGATTGGAGCTTGAGGAACCCGCTGCGCCCCCCGCCGTGAGTCTGGAGCGTCTGCGGGAGGGCTGGGAAGCCCTGGTGAATTCCATCCAGGCCGAATCCCTCAGCTTGGCGTCGGCGGCGAAGGATGCGGGGCTGGTGTCCTGGGACAAGGGCGTGCTGACGCTCCGGGCGGTGAACACCTTCCAGCGCAAAGTGCTGGACGATCCGTTGGAGTGCGCCCGCCTGGTGCGCCTGCTCAAGGCCGCCTTCGGCTGTGATTTCAGGGTCAAGGTGCTATTCGAACCGCCCCAGGCCAAGGGCGCGAAGGCCGGGGGCCGGCCCAGCGACGAGGCGGTCCAAAAGCTTTTGAAAGAACGTCCCGAAGTGCGCCGGGTCCAGGAACTGTTCGGCGCCGAGATCGTGGAAATCCGAGAGGACTAGGAGGCGAGCATGTTCGGCGGCAACAATATGGGAAACATGTTGAAACGGGCCCAGCAGCTCCAGGCCCACATGGCCAAGCTCAAGGAAGAGCTCGCCCAGCGCGAAGTCACGGCCTCCGCCGGCGGCGGCGCGGTCACGGCGACGGCGACCTGCGATCTCAAGCTCAAGAGCGTCGTCATCGAGGACGAGCTGGCCAAGGGCGGGGACAAGGACCTGCTCCAGGATCTGGTGTTGGCCGCCTGCAACGCCGCGTTGGACCAAGCCCAGAGCGTCGCCGGCGCTGAAATGTCCAAATTGACCGGCGGCTTCAAGCTGCCTTTTTAGGACGGCCGCGTGGCGAGCTACCCGCCCGCATTCCAAAGCCTGGTCGAGAACCTTTCCCGCCTGCCCGGCGTGGGCCTCAAGAGCGCCCAACGCCTGGCTTTCCACCTGCTTAAAAATGACGCGAGCCTCGCCCGGAACCTGGGGCGGGATTTGGGCGCCCTCCACGACAGGGTGTGCCTGTGCGCGCGCTGCGGTTACCTGGCGGAAGGCGAATTGTGCGGCTTCTGCCGGGACCTTCGGCGGGATCCCAAGGTCATTTGCGTCGTGGAGGATCCCCGGGACGTGGACGTCATCGAGGCCACCTCGGAATTCCGGGGCGGCTACCACGTTCTGCTGGGCGTGATCTCGCCCTTGGAGGGCATCGGGCCGGGCGAACTGAAGATTCGGGAGCTGTTGGCGCGGATGGAGGGGGTCGAGGAGGTCATTTTGGCGCTGGACCCCGACGTCGAAGGCGACGCCACGGCGCTGTACCTGACCCGCCTGCTGCGGCCCCTGGGCGCGAAAGTCACCCGGCTGGCCTCGGGCCTGCCGCAGGGGAGCGAATTGGAATACGCCGATCAGGTCACCGTGGCCCGGGCCCTGGCCGCCCGCAGGGAGCTCTGAGCCTTCAGGCCTCGGGCTTCCAGCGGTGGTACGCCGTGACGACGGTGTGGATGCCGCCCCGCACGTGGAAATCGGCCCGCAGACGGGCCCGCCGGGGTTTGAGGGCCTTCACCAAGTCGTCCAGCACCTTGTTGGCGACGTGCTCATGGAAGACGCCGACGTTGCGGTAGCCGTTGATGTGCAGCTTCAGGCTCTTGAGCTCGACCAGGGACTTGGCCGGCACGTAGTCGAGCGTGAGCACCGCGAAATCGGGGAGCCCGGTTTTGGGGCAGACGCAGGTGAATTCCGGGATTTCGATGTGGACCAGATATTCCCGGTCGGAATAATGGTTGTCCACCACCTCCAGGGGCGGGAGGGCGGCGGCGAGGAATTTCTTTTGGTGGGCTTGGTAGTCTGAGGTCTTCGGCACGGTCGTCCTCGAGTCGCGGATGGCTACGGACCCACGACTATCCGGCAAAGTTCGGCGGTCGTCTATCATGCGCGTTCCATTAGTCTCGGTCCTGCTCCCCTTACGCGACGCCGAGGAAACCTTGGACGCCTGCCTCGAAAGCCTGGAGGCGCAGACCCTGGGCGACTTCGAGATCGTGGCCGTCGACCATTTGAGCGTGGATTCGACCCCGGGGCTATTGCGTCGGTGGAGCGACCGCCTGCCCAACCTGCGGGTGCACCGCCACGAAGCCGGGACGCTTTTGGACGCCCTCAACGCCGGGCTGGCCCGCTGCAAGGGGCGCCTGGTCGCCCGCATGGACGGGGACGACCTTTGCCTGCCGACCCGCCTGCAGGAGCAAGCCGCCTATTTGGAGGCCGAACCGGAGCTCGGCCTGATCGGCAGCCGGGTGGAACTCTTCGGCGGGGAGCCCCTCAGCGAAGGCTGGAGGAGCTACCAGGATTGGGTGAATTCCCTGGTCGCCCCCGCGGATATCCTCAAAGAACGCTTCGTGGAATGCCCCCTGCCCCATCCGACCTGGATGGCGCGGCGGGAAGTCTACGAACGGCTCGGCGGCTACCAAAACCCGGATTGGCCCGAGGACTACCACTTTTTTCTGCGTTGCGTCGAGGCGGGCGTCGGGATCGGCAAGCACCCCGCGCCGCTGCTGCGCTGGAGGGAGCACCCCAAGCGCCATTCCCGCGTCCATGCGCGTTACCGGCGCGAGGCGTTTTTTTCGCTGAAGGCGGCGTTCTTGGGGCGCTGGATCGACGGCAAGGGCGGGCAGGACGGCCCCCGTTCCGGGAAACGCTGCGTGGTCTGGGGGGCCGGGGATCGCGGGCGCCTGCTGGTGCGCCGCCTCCAGGAGGCGGGGGTGGAAGTGGCGCTGTGCGTAGGTTTGGATGAACCCGGGGCCCGGCGCCGCACCGAGGCCCACGGGGTGAAAGTGGTCCCTCCCGCCGCGCTGCCGAAAACCCTGCCCGGGCCTCTGCTGGTGTGCGTAGGGGCGCCGGGGATCAGGGCGGAGCTCCACGCCTGGATGGCCGGGAGGCGCTGGCGAGAGGGCGAAGACTACTGGTTCGCGAGTTGAAGCGGGACTAACGGAACAGGCCGGAGGCGGGATCCGGCTTGAATGCGTCGCCGGGATAGAGGACGCGTTCCAGGTGCAGGCCCTGCGGCGGCGCGGTGAAGGGCGCCAGGACTTTGGCGTCCTGGGAAAACACCGCGGGAGTCAGGCCGGGCTTGAAACGCCCGCGCCCCGTTTCGACCAGGTACCCGGTCAGGCGGCGCACCATTTTCCACAGGAAAAAGCGGGCCTTGAAGCGCAGCAACAGCAGAGGGCCGTGCTCCTCGATATCGATGAAGTCGAGGTCGAGGGTGCTCTCCTTGGGCTTCGTGGGATCGGCCTCGCAGAAGGCCGAAAAATCGTGGCGGCCCGTGAGGTGCTCGCAGGCTTTGCCCATGGCCGGAACGTCCAGGCGGTCCTTCACCCACCAGACGTGCCCCTGCCCGAAAGCCGAACGTCGCCGCAGGATTTGGTAGAGATAGACGCGGCCGACGGCGCTTTTACGGGCGTCGAAATCCTCGGCGGCGGGGGCGATTTTCAGCACGGCCACGTCGGCGGGCAGGACGTCGTTGAGGGCGATGAGCGGATTGACCGAGGCCCGCAGGGGGCCGGCGGATCGCAGATGGACGACCTGGTGCAGGGCGTGGACGCCCGCGTCGGTGCGGCCCGCCGCGACCATCTGCCGCGGGTCCTTGAAAACCGTGCGGACGGCCTTGTCGAGGACGTTGGCGACCCCGAGCGCGTTCTTCTGGGACTGCCAGCCGCGGTAGGCGGCGCCGTCGTATTCCAGATCCAGACGATAGTTGGGCACGGATCTCCTGCTCCTGATGGGGGGGACTTCTGTTATAGTGAGGGGCGGCGGGCGGCTGCGCAAGGCGTCCGGCCCAAAAATCCATACTCGGAGTTCGTTCCATGGCAAAAGTGGCGGTACTTCCCGGCGACGGCATCGGCCCGGAGATCATCGAGGCCAGCCTTCCGGTCATCGAGGCGGCGGCCAAGAAAGCCTCGCTTAAACTCGAGTTCGAGCGCGCCCTGGTCGGCGGCGCGGCCTACGACGCCACCGGGCACCCCCTGCCTCCGGAGACGCTCAGGCTTTGCGACGAGGCGGCCGCCATCTATTTCGGCAGCGTCGGCGGGCCCAAATACGACAAGATCCCGGATCCGAACCTCCGCCCCGAGCGCGGCGCCCTTCTGCCCCTGCGCAAGCGCTACACCCTTTACGCCAACGTGCGCCCGGCCGTCGTCTACCCCGGCCTGGAAAAGCGCTCCCCCATCAAGGAAGACCGCGTCAAAGGGATGGACGCCCTCGTCGTCCGGGAACTCGTCGGCGGCGCCTATTTCGGCAAGAAAAAGCTCGAAGCCGACAGCGCCTACGACGTGATCAGCTATGACCGCGAGCAGATCGAACGGGTGCTGCATTTCGCTTTCAAGGCGGCGACGCTTCGCCGGAAGCACCTCACCCTGGTGCACAAGGCCAACGTGCTGCTGACCAGCGTTTTGTGGAAGCAGGTCTGGGAGAAGGTCCGCAAACGCTATCCCAAGGTCAAGGTGGACGACTGCTACGTCGACGCCTTCACCATGTACCTGATCAGCAAGCCCTGCGAATACGACGTCGTCGTCACCGAAAACATGATGGGCGACATCATCACCGACGAAGCGGCCCAGGTCACGGGCAGCATCGGCCTGATTCCCAGCGCCAGCCTGGGCGAGCGCAAGACCAAGTACGGCGTTTTCGGCCTGTACGAGCCCAGCCATGGATCGGCGCCGGACATCGCCGGAAAGGGCATCGCCAACCCCCTGGCCACGATCCTGTCGGGGGCGCTCATGCTGCGCTATAGCTTCGGCGAGGAAAAGGCCGCCGTTCGGATCGAGACGGCCGTGCGCAAGGTGCTCGCCAAGGGTCTGCGGACCCGCGATCTGGCCGGGCCCAAGGGACGCGCCTTGTCGACCGAGGCCATGGGCCAGGCCGTGCTGAAGGCGCTCTGATGCGAGGCGTAAGGGCGGGTCTGGCGGCGGCGGCCATTTCGGCCTTGTGTTCGACCGGATGCTTCTACCTGCACCGGACCCGCCCGGCGCAACAGCACGTCTGGACGCCCCAGCCCGTTCCGGCGGCGAAGATCATCCATGCCGCCGTTTCACAGCTGGGCAAGCCCTACGCCTACGGCGGCAGCGCCCCTTCCACGGGCTTCGATTGCTCGGGTCTGGTGTGGTGGTGCTACGAACAATTCGGCTCGGAGATGCCCCCGACGGCGCACCAGATGTTCCACCTGGGAGTGCCGGTGTCGCGCAGCGAATTGAAGGCCGGGGACCTGGTCTTTTTTGACACGGCTTCCTCTTCCGTGAAACCGGCGCATGTGGGCATCATGGTGAACCATTACCGATTCATCCATTCGCCGGCCGCGGGGGAGACCGTGCGCGAGGATGACTTGAGCAACAACTTCTGGAAAAAGACCTACTATGGGGCGCGACGCATCGAATAAGGCGGCGCGGCGGGGCTCCCCGGCCCTTGCCGTCGGCCTGGCCGTTTTGGCGGTTTGCGGGGAGCTTTTACGCCCCGCTCCGGCCCGCGCCGACTACGCCTCCGAGGAACGGGACCGTGTCCAACGCCGGGCCCAGGAGAACGTCTGGCAGGAAGTCTTCGGCCAAAGGGTCGTCCGCGAGGCGCGCCGTCAGCTCGGCCGGCCCTATGTCTGGGGCGAAAAAAGCGGTAAAACGGGTTTCGATTGCTCCGGATACACGGCCTACGTTTTCCACGCCGTCGGCGTGGAGCTCCAGACTTCGGCTTTCGGGCAGTTCCAGCAGGGCGTCGCCCTGGATAAGGCCGCGCTTCGGGCCGGGGATCTGGTGTTTTTCTTGGGCAAGGGATCGCCCCTGCACGTGGGGATTTACGAAGGGGACGGGCGTTTTCTGCACGCCCCCGGCACCGGCAAAGTGATCGAAAGCAGCAGCCTGGATTCCCCCTATTTTTCGCAACGTTTTATCGGAGGGCGGAGGGTCACCCCCACGCTCGACGCGGCGCGCCGCCCGGCGGCGGGCGCGAAACCGGCCGGCGGTGCGGGCCCCGGAGGCGGGGCCGCCGCCGACGCATCCACCGGACAAACCTCAGCACAACGGGAGACGCCTTGAGCATCCTTTCCGACCGCCAGATCACCGAACTGGCGCAGAAGCACGGCATGATCCGGCCCTTCGTCCATAAGCAGGTGCGCAAGGGCGTCATCAGCTACGGCGTGTCCAGCTATGGCTACGACATCCGCGTCGGCCGCGAGTTCAAGATTTTCACGAACATCAACAATACGATCGTCGACCCCAAGAATTTCGACGCGAAAAGCTTTGTGACGGTGCACGCCGACAGCTGCATCATCCCGCCCAACAGCTTCGCCTTGGCGGCGACGGTGGAGCATTTCAAGATACCCCGGGACGTGCTGACGGTCTGCGTGGGTAAAAGCACCTACGCCCGCTGCGGCATCATCATCAACGTGACGCCCTTCGAGCCGGAATGGGAAGGCTACGTCACGTTGGAAATCAGCAACACCACGCCCCTACCCGCCAAAATCTACGCCAACGAGGGCATCGCCCAGGTGCTGTTCTTCCGCGGCGAGGAACCCTGCGCGGTCAGCTACAAGGACAAGAAGGGCAAATACCAGAAGCAAAAAGGCCTGGTGCTGCCGAAGCTTTGATGCGGACGCTGTATCTGGCTTCGGCCTCGCCGCGCCGCGTCGAACTGCTGCGGCAGGCCGGCTTCGATCCCAAGGTCGTCCCCTCCGGCGCCCCCGAAGGGCGGCGCGCCGGGGAGGCGCCGGCGGCCATGGTGCTCCGTCTGGCGCGCCTAAAGGCCGGTGAAACCGCCGCCCGCCTGACCGTCCGGGGGGCGGGAAGCGGCCTGGTGCTGGCGGCCGACACCACGGTGGCTTCAGGGAAGCTTGTGCTGGAAAAGCCGGAGTCGGCTGCCCACGCCCGGGCCATGCTTGCGCGCTTGTCGGGGAAGTCCCACAGCGTCCATACGGGTGTCTGCATCATGGATTTGGGCCACCGACGCGCTGAAGCCGTCGCCTTTGTCGAAACGACCAAGGTGGTGTTCCGGAGCTTGTCCGCCCAGGAGATCGACGCCTACGTCGCCACCGGGGAGCCCCTGGACAAGGCGGGCGGTTACGGTATCCAAGGCCGGGCCGCCGCTTTTGTGCGGCGGATTGAGGGCGATTATTGCAATGTGGTTGGGCTGCCTTTGGCGCGGGTGAGCGAGCTTCTCTCGGCTTGGCCAGACTCAAATTCAGCGGCGCGGCGGCGCCGTTAAATATTTTGTTAGGTTTAAAATTGCGAAATTCCCTTATTGCGATTGCGCGAAAGCCTTGATTTTGCTAGCATTCTTCAGATTGACAACTCCTTGGGTTGCCAATGGAAGCGGGCCTTCAAGGCCCGTTTTCTGTTTTTAGGGCCCCCAAGGATCTGTTCCGCGCAATGGCATTCGGAATCGGTTTCTGACCGCACAGAGGATAGCATGAGCTCGATTGTCCTGGAGGCCCTGGAGGCCTTGGAGCGCACGAAGCGCATCGACAAAAAAGTCCTGTTGGAAGCGTTGGAGGCCGCCATGGCCTCGGCGGGACGCAAGGCCTACGGCGCCAACCTGAATATCGTCGTCGAATTCAACGAGATGAACGGCGAATTCAAGGCTTTCGCGGTCAAGAAGGTCGTCGAAACGGTGACCGATCCGGACCTGGAGATCACGCTCGCGGACGCCCGCCATCGGGACAGCGAAGTCCAGATCGACCAGGAAATCCGCCTGCTGCTTCCGAAAGTCGATTTCGGCCGCATCGCCGCGCAGACCGCCAAGCAGGTGGTGCTCCAGCGGGTGCGGGAAGCCGAGCGCGAAAAGGTTTTTGAGGATTTCAAGAACCGGCTCAACGACGTTTTGACGGCGGAAGTCCAGCGCATGGACGGACGCAGCGTCATCCTGGACATCGGCGGCGGCACCGAAGCGGTCCTGCCCCCCAAGGAGCAGATGTTCAAGGAAGAGGTCATGCCCGGCGACCGTCTCAAGGTCTTCGTGGTGGACGTGCGCCGCACGGCCCGCGGTCCGCAGGTGGTGGTTTCGCGCACGCATCCGATGCTCGTGAAGAAGCTTTTTGAGGCGGAAGTCCCTGAAATCCAGGAAGGCATCGTCGAGATCAAGGCCGTGGCCCGCGAGGCCGGGGTCCGCACCAAGATGGCGGTGCAAAGCTTCGACGAAAAGGTCGACCCTGTGGGCGCCTGCGTCGGCATGAAAGGCATCCGGGTCCAGGCCGTGGTCACCGAGATTTTGGGCGAAAAGATCGACATCATCCCCTGGTCGGACGAACCCGCCAAACTGATCAGCGCCGCCCTGAGCCCCGCCCGGGTTTCCCGCGTGCTCATCGAAGAGGCCGCCAAAAAGTCGACGGTCGTGGTCGCCGAGGACCAGCTCAGCCTGGCGATCGGAAAAAAAGGCCAGAACGTGCGTCTGGCGGCCAAGCTGACGGGGTGGAAGGTCGACGTCAAGAGCGAGGTCCAGATGGCCGAGGAGCAGCTGCGCGAAGCCAGCCAGGAATTGGCCGCGCAGGAAGCCGCTGCCCAGCAGGAAGCCGCCGCCGAGGACGAGGTCTTCGAGCTTCCGGGCGTCGGCGCCAAGATGACGGCCCGCCTGATCGAAGCCGGGTACGACGACTTGGAAAAGATGGCCGCCGCGACCGTGGAGGAACTCCTCCGGATCGAAGGCGTCGGCGAAAAGACCGCCGAAAAGATCCGCGACGTCGCCGCCCGCTTGATGCGGGGCGAAGAGGTCGAGGAAACGGATGAAGAGACTCCCGAAGCCTAGTTTTTGCGGGGGTCGTGGGTCCCGGCCGAAGTCACGGATCGGGGCCTAGGGTAAGCGCGGCAGGCAGGCGAAACGGGGCGAGTCTAGAGAAGGGAAGGCATATTGTGAGCAAGATCCGAGTCTTCGAACTGGCCGAAAAAGTCGGCCGTACGCCGCAGGAAATCCGCGACGAGCTGGGCAGGCGGGGCAAGCCCGTGCACAGCAACCTTTCGCTGGTCGACGAGAATTTTGTCGAGATCGTCCTGACCCATTACGGCGTGGGCAAGCCGGCCGCCGCCGCGCCCGCCGCCGCGGCGCCCGCCCCATCCGTTTCCGCCGCGCCCGCGCCGGCGGAGGCCGTGCCGTCCCCGGCTCCGGCTCCCGTCAAGCCCGCGGAAAAAGTGGGCGTGACGATCGACATGACCATCCCGTCGGTGCCCAAGTTCGCGATCCCCAAAAAGAAAAAGCCGGGCCTGCGTCCTGAAGACGCCCCGGAAGCCAAGCCCGCGGCTCCCGCCGAGGAACCCGCGGAAGCGGTCGCGGCATCGGCTCCGGCCAGCGCCCCCGTCGCTTCGGCTCCCGCGCCCGTCCCCGCCCCTGCGGTGAGCGGGTCCCACGCTCCGCTCCCCGGGACGCCGGCCGCTCCCGCCTCCGCTCCCGCGGCTCCGGGCGCCGGAGTTCCCGCCGCCCCCGCCGTTCCGCCCGCGCCCAAACCTGCGGTGCGCCGCGAACCGCGGGTCCTGACCTCCGTGAATTTCGATATCCCCAAGCGGGAACGCCCCAAGATCGTCGAGGTGGTCGCCCCTGAACGCCCCAGCGGCATCGTCCGCAGGGACGGCAGCTCGGTGCCGACCTTGGCTCCCGCCATGGGCGGTCCCGCCGCCCGGCGCGCCCGCCCGGGCGATCCGGCAACTCCCGCGGCGCCCGCCGCCGCGACTCCCGCTGTCCCGGGCCAGGCGCCCGCCGCGGCAACCACGGCCGCTTCCGCCGCCAAAGCCCCCTTGAAGCCCGGCAAGCCCAGCAAAAAGGACAAGCGGGAAAAGGCCGAGGTCGAGTACGGCCTCAAGCCCAGCGAAACCAAGATCACCGCTCCGATCAAGGTGGACGGGGCTCCCAAGCCTTTGATCCTGCCGGAAGGCGCCAGCATTTCCGAAATGGCCCAGGCCATGGGCGTCAAGGCCAGCGAGCTCATCAAGAAGCTTATGGTCGATTTCAAGGTCATGGCGACGGTCAACCAGAAGCTGCCGAAGGACGTCGTCGAAACCCTGGCGGTGGATTACGGGTTTGAAGTCGTCCACGAGGGGCTCTATGGCGAGAACCTCCTCAAGGACGATGTCGACGATCCCGGCCGTCTGAGTCTGCGCGCGCCCGTGGTCACCATCATGGGCCACGTCGACCACGGCAAGACGACCCTCTTGGACGCCATCCGCGACGCCAAAGTCGCCCTGGGCGAGGCCGGCGGCATCACCCAGCATATCGGCGCCTACAAGGTCGGCCTGCCCGAGCACGAGGGCTTCGCCGGCGGCGAAGTGGTTTTCCTGGACACCCCGGGCCACGCGGCCTTCACGGCCATGCGCGCCCGCGGCGCCAAGGCGACCGACATCGTGGTCTTGGTCGTCGCGGCCGACGACAGCGTCATGCCCCAGACGATCGAAGCCATCGACCACGCCAAGGCGGCCGGAGCTCCCATCGTGGTGGCCATCAACAAGATCGACAAGGAAGGCGCCAATCCCGACCGCGTCATGCAGGAACTCGGCAAGCACGGCCTCGTGCCGGAAGCCTGGGGCGGCTCGAACATCATGGTCAAGTTGAGCGCCAAGAAACGCCAGGGCGTCAAGGAACTGCTCGAGTTGCTGGCCCTGCAAGCCCAGGTCATGGAGCTCAAGGCCGACCCCGGCCGCCGCGCCAAAGGCGTGGTCATCGAAGCGAAACTGGACAAGGGACGCGGCCCCGTCGCCACGGTGCTGGTCCAAAAAGGGACTTTGAACGTGGGCGACACCGTCCTGGTCGGCAACCATGTCGGCCGCGTGCGCGCCCTGATCAGCGACGGCGGAAGCAAACTCGAAGCCGCCGGCCCTTCGACGCCGGTGGAGTTGCTCGGCATGTCGGGAGTGCCCGAAGCCGGCGACACCTTCCAGGTGGTCGACGACGAAAAGCTGGCGCGCCAGATCGCCGCCCGACGCCAGTCCGTGGCGCAGGAACGCGAACGCGCCAACCGCGGCCACGTCAAGCTCGAGGACCTTTTCGACCGCATCCAGACCGGGGACGTCAAGGAGCTCAATATCGTCATCAAGGCCGACGTGTCCGGTTCGGTCGAGGCCCTGCGCGGAGCCTTCGAAGGCATCAAGTCCGACAAGGTCAAGGCCCGGGTCATCGGCGGCAGCGTCGGCAACATCAACGAAAGCGACGTGCTGCTGGCGGCCGCTTCGGACGCCTTGGTGCTGGGCTTCCACGTCAAGGCCACGCCTTCGGCCGTGGATCTGGCGCACCGCGAAAAGGTCGAAATCCGCCTCTACGACGTCATCTACGACGCGGTCAACGACGTGCGCGACGCCATGACCGGCCTCTTGGAGCCCCATTTCAACGAGGTCTCCATCGGCAAGGGCGAGGTGCGGCAGATCTTCAAGATCAGCAAGGGATATATCGCCGGTTCGATCGTCACCGAAGGCAAGATCACCCGCGACTGCACCCTGCGCTTTATGCGCGGAGCCGAAAAGGTGTGGGAAGGGAAAGCCATCGGGCTCAAGCGCTTCAAGGACGACGCCCGCGAGGTCATCGAGTCCCAGGAGTGCGGCATCAGCCTTGATCCCTCCTGCGGGATCAAGGAAGGCGACACCTGGGAGGCGATCATCCAGCAGGAGGTCGCCCAGAAGCTCTAGGCTTCGGCCGGGCGAAAGGCGGAACCATGGACTTCAAGCGTTCGGATCGGGTCGCCGAGCGGGTGCGCGCCGACATCAGCGACCTGCTCCTCAAGAGGGTCAACGACCCCCGCATCGGCTTCGTCAGCGTCACGCGGGTGAGGGCCAGCGACGACCTGCGGAACATGACGGTCTACATCTCCGCGTTCGGGGCGGACGCCGCCGCGAAAAAACGGACCATGGACGGGCTGAAGTCGGCGACGCCTTTTTTGGAGCGTGAAGTCTTCCGCCGTCTCGAGATCAAGGTCGCCCCGGAGCTCATCTTTAAGCTGGATGAGAGCCTCGAAAAGGGCCAACAGGTGTTGGATCACATCAAGGAAGCCGTGGCCGCCGACCGCCACGAAGACGGCCCCAAGGAGGGCGCGTGAAGGTTCCGCAGCCTCCCGCTGCGCTGGTGGAGGCGCTCCTTAAGGCCCAAAGCGTCAGCCTGGTCACCCATGTGCGCCCCGACGGGGACGGCCTCGGATGCGAGGGCGCCCTCGCCCTGGCCTTGCGGTCGCTGGGCAAGGACGTTCTCGTCGCCAACGAAGAGTCGACCCCGTCCCTGTACGGTTTTTTGGGTTTGGACGCCTTCGCCCAAGGATCGCCCGAAGGAAGGGATCTTGCGGTAGCCCTGGACTGCCCGGATTTGGAGCGGCTCGGCCCCAAGGGCGCCGCGGCCTTCACCGCGGCGAAGACGGGAATCGTCATCGACCATCATGTGCCCCGTACGCCTTTCGGCGCGGCCGTGTGGATCGACGAAAAGGCGGCCGCCACCGGCGAACTGGTCGAAGCCCTGCTGCCCGCCCTGGGGGTCCGCACGACCCCGGCGATGGCGGACTGCCTGTACGCCGCCCTGGTCCATGACACCGGCTGTTTTCGCCATTCCAACACCGATGCCCGCGTGTTGGGGACGGCGGCCCGCCTGCTGGAGGCCGGCGCCGACGGCCCCGCCGTGGTGCGGCGCCTGATGGATTCGCGCCCCCTGCGCATGGTGCGTTTGCAGTCCCGCGCCCTGGCCGGCCTGAAGACCTTTTGCGGAGGGGCCGCCGCCCTGGTGACGGTGAGCGCAGCCGATCTGGCCGATTTCGGGGCCACCTGGGAGGACACCGAGGGACTTTCGGAATCGGTGCGCTCCATCGAAGGGGTGGAAGTCGCGGCCATGCTGCGCGAAGAGGGGCCTTTGGCGGCCAAGCTCAGCCTTCGCAGCAAATCCGCGGTGGACGTCAACGCCTTGGCCGGACGCTGGAGCGGCGGGGGGCACGTGCGCGCAGCCGGGGCCACGCTGCGCATGGCGTTCCCGGAGGCGGCCGTCGCGGTCGCCGAAGCCCTGGCCGGGCTCGGGTTGGAAGCGCACTCCGCGGCCTGATGCACGGGATACTGCTCGTCGACAAACCCCAGGGGCCCAGTTCGCACGACGTGGTGGCCCGGGTGCGCCGGGTTCTCGGTCTGCGCGCCGTGGGCCACGCCGGGACCCTGGATCCGGGGGCCGGGGGACTGTTGGTGATCGCCGTCGGCGTCGCCACCCGCTGGTTGCCCTATCTGCCCGGAGCCAAAAGCTATCGGGCCGTCCTGAGGCTGGGCACGGCCACGGATACCGAGGACATTTGGGGCCGGGTCGTGGAAAGCTCGGACGAGGAGCCGCCTAGCTCCGGAGCGGTTCGGGAGGCTTTGGAGGGCCTGGTCGGGCTCAAAGAGCAGGTTCCGCCCATGGTGTCGGCCCTTAAAGTGGACGGAAAGCGGCTTTACGAGCTGGCCCGCGAAGGCCTGCACGTGGAACGAGCGCCCCGGCCGGTGGAGATTTCCGCGGTGCGGGTTTTGGCCGTGGAGGGAAACGAGGCCGTGTTCGAGGTCGATTGCGGGCCGGGGACCTACGTCCGCAGCCTGTGCGTCGAGGCCGGGCGCCGCCTGGGGAGGCCCGCCTGCATGGCCGGGCTCCGGCGCTTGCGGGCCTGCGGGTTCGACGTCGAGGACGCGCTTCCCGAAGCCAAGTGGGAGACGGAAGCGTTGAAAGCGGCGCTGAGGGACCATTCCCGGGCGCTGACGTTTCTCGAAGAGAAGGTTTTGGACGGGGAAGAAGCCGGACACGTGCTGCACGGTAGGACGCTCGCCGCCCCCGCCGAGGCCGAGCTTCGGACCCTGCGCTTGACTTGGGACGGGCGCCTTTTGGCCCTGGCCGAAGCCGGGCCAAAAGGCGGTCTGAGGCCGAAGCGGGTTTTCATGGATAGCGCATGCGACTGCTGACCGAATTGCCCGGGCGCCCGAGGGGCGGGAAGCCGCTGGCGCTGGCCATCGGGGTTTTCGACGGGGTGCACCGCGGCCATCAGGCGGTGCTCAAAGAAGCGGTGCGCGCCGCCCGGGCGAAGGGCTGGATCGCGGGAGCGCTGGCTTTTGATCCGGCACCGGAATTCGCCCTGGGTCTGAGGGCGCCCGAACGCCTTCAGCATCCGCAGGAACAGGCCGAAAGCATGGCCGCCCTGGGCTTGGACGTTTTTTTGCGGGTGCCCTTCACGACGGCTTTGGCCCGCCTTTCGGCGCGGGATTTCGCCGAAACCGTCCTGGCCCGGAATCTGCGCTGCGCGGCGGTGGTCGTGGGAAAAGGCTTCCGCTTCGGCGCGGGAGCCAAAGGCGACGCGGCCTCGCTCAAGACATTCGGGAACGCCCTGGGTTTCACGGTGGCGGTCCAGCCGCCGAAGCTCGACCACGGTTCGCCGGTGTCCTCGACGCGCATCCGCGCCGCCGTCGCTTCGGGGAGGCTCGAAGAGGCGGCCCGCCTGCTCGGCCGGGACTGGCGTCTGCGGGGGGAAGTGGTCACGGGGAAACGGCTCGGCCGCACCTTGGGCTTTCCCACGGCCAACGTCGAAAGTCCCCAAGGGGTCCTTCCGCCGCGGGGGGTCTGGGCGGGGCGGCTCAAGGTTTTGGGGCGACGTTCGATCCAGGAGCGCGGATTCGTGGGGAATTTGGGCGTGAGGCCCACCCTCGGGGAAGGGCTGAGGCCCACCGTGGAACTGCATCTGCTGGATTTCAGCGGGGAGCTCGTCGGGAAGATCCTGGACGTGCGGTTCATCCGCCGTCTGAGGGGCGAAACCAAGTTCGCCTCCCTGGACGCGCTCAAGCAGGGGATCGCCGCGGACGTGCTCGCGGCGCGCAAGGCTCTCAAGACGGCCAAATCGGCCTGAACCAGGAACGGCGAGGCGAAGGGCCTCGCCCGATGCGGAACCCGGATCCTTCGGCCCCCGAAACGGGAAGGCCGAAGCGGCGGGTTCCGGATCGCGACGCAAGGGCGTCACCTTCCGCGATCCGCGCCGCGCCGTTTCGTGAAGCGCGGCTCACGCGCAAACGGCCCCACCCTCGGCCGACCGCTGCTCCGGCGGCGGACTGGGGACGGGGCATCCATCGAACACTGGAGGAAAGACCATGGTCATGGCCAAGGACCGCAAGACCACCATCATCCACGATTTCGCCGTAAAGAACGGCGACACCGGCAGCCCCGAGGTTCAGATCGCGCTGTTGACCGAGCGCATCAACTACCTGACGGAGCATTTCAAGACGCATAAGAAGGACCACCACAGCCGGCAGGGCCTGCTGAAGATGGTCAATCACCGCCGCAAGCTGCTGGAGTATCTGCGCAAGAACTCCCTGGACCGCTACAAGAAGGTCATCGACCGCCTGCAGCTGCGCAAGTAGTAGAAGCGGTTGCTTCAAGGGCTACCTAAGTCTCATACGGAGAAAACGATGGCATTCGAAACATTAAGCCTCGAAGTGGGCGGCAAAACGCTCACGCTCGAGACCGGCAAATGGGCCAAACAGGCCGCCGGCTCGGTCGTGGTGCGCTACGGCGACACGGTCGTGCTGGGCGCGGTCACTTCGGCCAAGACCGTCAAAGAAGGGCAGGATTTCTTTCCCCTGACCGTGGACTACCGCGAGAAGGCCTACGCCGCCGGCAAGATTCCGGGCGGCTTCTTCAAGCGCGAAGGCAAGCAGAAGGACTCCGAGGTGCTGACCAGCCGCCTGATCGACCGGCCGCTGCGTCCGCTTTTCCCCGACGGCTTCCTCAACGAGGTCTCCGTCAGCCTCATCGTCCTGTCTTCGGACAAGGAAAACGAGAGCGATATCCCCGCCATGATCGCCGCCAGCGCGGCGCTGGCCCTGTCGGACATCCCGTTCAACGGGCCGACCGGGGCGGTGCGCATCGGCCAGATCAACGGCGAGTTCGTCGTCAATCCGACCTTCGCCCAGCAGGAACAGAGCGATCTGGACCTCGTGGTCGCCGCCACCAAGGACGCGATCATGATGGTCGAAGGCGGGGCCAAGTTCATCCCCGAAGCGCGGCTGCTGGACGCCTTGCAGCTGGCCCACGACGAAATCCGCAAGGTGGTGGCCCTGGTCGCCGAGCTCGCCCGGCGCGCCGGCAAGCCCAAGAAGGAAGTCGTCCTTTATAAGGTCGACGATGCGGTCAATACGGCGGTGCGCGCCAAGTTCGAGACCGCGATCAAGGAAGCCACCAAGAACCCCGATAAACTGGCCCGCCAGGACGCCGTGGAGAAGCTCAAAGAGGAGGCCAAAGCGGCCTTCGCCGTGAGCCATCCCGAAAAGGGCCGGGACGTCGCCGCGGTCCTCGAGCAGATCGAAGTCGAGGCGGTCCGCCGCTTGATCGCCTTCGACGGCAAGCGCCCGGACGGCCGCGCCATGACCGAAGTGCGCCCCATCGATATCGAAGTCGGCGTTCTTCCCCGTACGCACGGGTCGGCCCTCTTCACCCGCGGCCAGACCCAGGCCCTGGTCGTCACCACGCTCGGCAGCAAGGGCGACGAGCAGCTGATGGAAGAGTTGGAAGGCGAGAGCTGGAAGAAGTATTGCCTGCACTACAACTTCCCCAGCTTTTCGGTGGGCGAGACCAAGCCCAACCGCGGGCCGGGACGCCGCGAAATCGGCCACGGAATGCTGGCCGAGCGCGCCGTCAAGGCTTCGCTCCCGGAGCACGACAAGTTCCCCTACACGATCCGCATCGTCTCGGAGATTTTGGAGAGCAACGGCTCCAGCTCCATGGCGTCGGTCTGCGGCGGGTCCCTGTCGTTGATGGACGCCGGCGTGCCGGTGTCCGCCCCGGTGGCGGGCATCGCCATGGGCTTGATCAAGGAAGGCGACCAATTCGTCGTCCTCACCGACATCCAGGGCCTTGAAGACCACTTCGGCGACATGGACTTCAAGGTGGCCGGCTCGCGCGAAGGCGTCAGCGCGATCCAGATGGACATCAAGATCGAGGGCTTGAGCCGCGAAATCATGGCCAAGGCCCTGAGCCAGGCCCGTGAGGCCCGGCTCTTCATCCTCGACAAGATGGAGGCGGTGATCGCGACTCCGCGCGGCGGACTGTCCAAGTACGCCCCGCAGATCGAGAAAATCCGCATCAACCCGGAAAAGATCGGCATGCTGATCGGGCCCGGCGGCAAGAACATCAAACGCATCCAGGAAGAGACCAAGTCCGACATCAACATCGAGGACGACGGCGGAGTGCAGGTCGTGGCCGAGAACGACCACTACCTGAAGCTGGCCGTCCAAGCGGTGCGCGACTCAGTGGCCGAAGCCGAGGAAGGCAAGACCTACCTGGGCAAGGTCGCGAAGGTCATGGAATTCGGCGCTTTTGTCACGATCCTGCCGAACGTCGACGGTCTCTGCCACATCAGCGAGCTGGCCGAAACGCGCGTGGCCAAGGTCGAAGACGTGGTCCGCGAAGGCGACGAAATCCTGGTGAAATGCATTGGGGTCGACTCCGGCAACGGCAAAATCCGCCTGAGCCGCAAGGCCGCCCTCAAGGAACGCCAGGGCTAGCGAGGAAAGCGACGTGCGGGCGCACCAGCGCAAAGCGCGTCAACAGGCGCCGGAGGCCTTTGAAGGGCTTCCGGCGCCCGTTTTTTTTGGGCCCCGCCGTTGGATCGGCGGCGAGGGCGCCTGGGCCTCGGCGGCCCGGGAATTGGCGGCCTGGCCGGGTCCCTTGGCGCTGGTCGGGGAGACGCGCCTTTTGGGGGAGTTCGGCCCGCGCCTGAAAGCCGCCTGGAAAGGCCTGGGGGAGCCCTGTTGGGTGGAACTTCCCGACGGGGCGGACTGTTGCGCGTCCTCGGTCGCCGAATTGCGGTCGCGTCTGCGCGGGATCGGGGCCCTGGGGCTGGCGGGTATGGGCGGCGGCAGGGTGATGGATTTGTGCAAGCTCGCCGCTTTCGCCGAAGACCTGCCCTTCGCCGCGCTGCCCACAAGCGCGGCGACCTGCGCCTGCGCCACGGCGGTGGCGGTCCTCAACGACGGCGCGGGAGGGTTTCTTTCGGTGGAGGATCTCGGCCGTTCGGCGGATTTGTGCGCGGTGGAAACGGGCATCCTGCGCGCCGCCCCCCGCCGTCTGCTGGCGGCGGGACTGGCCGACACCCTGGCGAAATGGCTGGAATGGGCGGCGATCGCCGACGCCCCGGAAGGTTTTTGCGCCTCCCAGGCCTGGGAGCTCGCCCGTTGGGCCGCGGGAGTCTGCGAGCGCGACGGCGCCGCGGCTTTGGCGGACCCCTCCTCGGCGGCTTTTGCGCGCTGCCTGGAGGCCTGCCTGCCCGCCTCGGCGGCGGCATCCTGCCTGGGTTCGGCTCCGGCGGCGGCGGCGCATAGCCTCGCGGACGCGCTCAGCCGTCAGCCCGCGGGCAAGACGCTTTTGCACGGGGAAGCGGTGGGACTGGGCCTGCTTTGGCAGGAGCGCTTGCTTGGGGAGGGCAAACGCGCGACCATTGAGCAGGGACGTTTGGCGGGGCTCCTCGAAGCATGGGGCCTGCCGATCGTTCTACCGCCCGGTCTCGACCTCGGACGGCTGGCTTTGGACTCCTTCGCCGAGGGCGAAAGCGTCCACGCGCTGGGGCTCCCGCCGGAGCCCGCGGCGGCGGCCCGCGTCTTCCCCGGTCTTCCTTGACATGGACCCTTATCCCCAAGGTCTGAGGCATTCGGCTTTTTTCGACCTGGAGCGGGACGCCCAGCGGGACGCGCTGACGCGGCCGGCGACCATGTTGCGCAGCACGGAATGGGGCGGTCTGACCGTCCTCAGCCTGCTGGCCAGCCTCGCCTTTCCTCCGTATTTTCTTTCGGTCATGGCGCTGGCGTTTCTCAACGCCGGCGGCATGTTGTGGGTGACCCATTTGAACGAAGCGGGCCGCAAACGCCTGCGCGAGTTCGAATCCGAGTTTTCGGTGGGCCACGCTTCCGAGGAGCGGGGGGAGTACGCGGCTGCGGCGGCCCACTATGAGTCCCTTGCGCCCCGCTACGACGACCATCCCAAGATTTCCCAGATCGCCCGGCATCGCGCCGCATTCCTGAAGGCGGCGCATCCCGAGGCGTTTTCGGATGCGGCCCGAGAGGGGGCGACGACCCTGTCCGAGGCCCGTCCCGCGGCAGCCACTTCGGATCCCGGGACCGGACCGGCGACGGTCACGGATTCCCCGGCTGCGGTCCTGCCCCAGGCGACGCTGGGCGGCCGTCGGCTGGCTCCCGGGAGGTCCGCATGAAGTGCGCGGCCTGCGGCGAGCCGCTGCCCGCCCGGGCCCGTTTTTGTCCGGCCTGCGGAGCGAGGGTCGCCGAAGAGGAACCGGCCTGGGCCACCGCCCTCCAGCGCTTCGTGCGCGGCGATTACGCCGGCGCGCAGGAAGAAGTGAAACCTCTTTTGGAACGGGGCGTGCCACCGGTCAAGCGGGCGAAAGCGCTGGCTTGGAACGGGCACGCCCTTTTTTTTCAGGGACGCGAAGACGCCGCCGTCGCCGCCTATCGGGAGGCCCTGGCCCTGGATCCGACGCTGTGGGGCGCGGCCTACCAAATGGGTTCCCTGGCCTTCGCGGCGGGCCGCCTAGCCGAAGCGCTCGAATCCTTCACGCTGGCGTCCGGGCTGAGGCCCGAACTCGAACAGAGCCCTTTGGCGGCGATCTTCGAAGGCCGGGCCGACAACGCCCGGGCGCGGGTCCACCTCTATCGCGCCCTCTGCCTGAGGGACCTCGGGCGCCGCGCCGAGGCCGAAGACGACTTGGTGCGGGCGATCTCCCTGGACGGGGCCAACCCCCTGCCCTACGGGGTGTTGGGCGATTTGCTGATGGGCGCCGGCCGCCACATCGAGGCGGCGGAACGCATTTCCGAAGGCCTGAAATGGGTCCGCGACGAGCAGGGCTTGCGCAGCCTGCGCAACGATTTGGGCGTGGCGTATTTTCAGGCGGGGGAACTGGAACGCGCTGCGGAAGCCTTTAAAGCGGTGCTCAAGGAGCATCCCGAGGACGCCAACGCCCTGCACAACCTGGGGATGCTCTATCTCAAACGCGGTCTCGGCGAGGAACTCCGCAAAGATCTCAGGGAATTTCTGAAGTCGGACCGCGCCGACCAAATCCTGTTGGGGCTGACGCGCAGCCTCGTCGAAGGCGCCCGCGGAGCCGCCGTGCCCGCGGACACCGGCATCATCGGACAAAGCCGGGCCGTGCAGGACAACCTGCAGCTCATCGCCCGCGCCGCCCGCGTCGACGCCAACGTCCTGGTCCTGGGGGAAAACGGGACGGGCAAAGAGCTCGTGGCCCGCGCCATCCATAGCTTGGGCCCCCGCGCCAAGGGCCCCTTCGTGGCGGTCAACTGCGCGGCCTTGCCGGAAACCCTGCTGGAAAGCGAACTGTTCGGCTACGAAAAGGGCGCTTTCACGGGAGCCGCCGCGGCCAAACCCGGACGCTTCGAGATCGCCGCGGGCGGGACCCTGTTCCTGGACGAGATCGGGGATCTCCAGGCTTCGTTGCAGGCGAAACTTCTGCGCGTCGTCCAGGAGAAGGCCTTTGAACGGCTCGGCGGCACCCGCACCTTGCGGCCGGATTTCCGCCTGATCGCGGCGACCCACCAGGATTTGCGGCGGGCGGTCGTGGAAGGCCGTTTCCGTGAGGATCTCTTCTACCGCCTGTTTGTCCTTCCCATCCAGTTGGCGCCTCTGCGGGACCGGCCCGAGGACATCGCCCTCTTGGCCGAACATTTTTTGAGGAAGTTTTCCCGGGCGGGGGGCAGGCATTACCGCCGTCTGACGCCGCAGGCTTTGGACAAGCTTCGGCATTATCCCTGGCCGGGCAATGTGCGCGAGTTGGAGCATTGCATCGAACGGGCCATGGCCATGCACGATGCGGAAGTGTTGGACGCCCCGGATTTGCAGTTCGACGCGCTGGCTTCCGCGCCAGGCAACGGCGGGCCGGCGCCGCTTGAATCCTCCGGGACCGAGACCGGCAGGCCAGCGGTGCCCGGAGGCCTGCCGATGGAACGTGGACGCGCCCAGGGCAGTGGGTGGACCCCCTTGGAAACAGCGGAGCGGGAGGCCTTGGCCGAGGCGCTGCGTTCGAAACGTCCGCGAAACGAAGTTGCCTCCCGATTGGGAATGAGTCGGGCAACGCTCTACCGAAAAATTGCAAAGTACGGCTTAGAAAGTCTCGACAATGAGACTATGTCTCTTAAATGAGACTATTTTCTTATAATTGAGACACTCATTAGGCGGACCTACGTTTCGTTTCTTGAAAAATGCTTATTTTAGGCCTTAAGGAGGAGCGTTTCTCTTTGGCATCTAACTTGCAAAACATGAGGTCAGATGTGAGGAGGACGCCGTGTACACCTTCGATTGTCTCGTCAAAATGGGGCACCAGGGCGCCGGCCGGAGCCTGGAGCGCTGGGTGCGGGTTCGGGCGGACAACGCGGTGGAAGCGATGCGTCGGGCTAAAGGATTACCCGGGGTGAAGAAAGGATATTTACGGGACTCCGGGGCGAGCGTGTTGGCGGTTTCGATGGTGCGGTAGTCCGACGGCGGTGCGCCTCCTGAAAGAGTTGAGTGCCCGGCCTTAGGGCCGGGCTTTTTTTTACCTAAAACCCGTTTCTTTTTTACGCTTTACGCAAGGCGCCACTTCCAGCCTATTTCCCTTTGTGGCATAATGTTTTTCATCGTGCGCCTTGGGTTGCGCGGGTTCGCCCCGGAGACCGATTGCGATGATCCTTCTGTCCGCCGAAGAGGCCCGTGTCTTCGATGCCCAGGTACGCGCGCGCCTGAACGTTTCAGAACGGGAATTGATCGAACGCGCAGGGGCCGCCGCGTTTGCGGTTTTGGACCAGCGCTTCACCGGGAGTCGTCTCGTTGTCCTGCACGGAAAGGGGCACAACGGGGCGGATGGACTCGTTCTCGCGCGGCTTGCCGCCGAGACCGGCGTGAGCGTCACGGCGCTTTCCGCTTTCCCGTTGGAAGCGCTGGCTCCGGAAACGCGGAACGCGGTGCAGTCCGCCCAGGCCGCCGGGGTTCGTTGGTCCGCGCCCCTGGACGATGATTTCGCCGCAAAGACGCGCTCGGCGCTCGCTGAAGCGGATGCCGCGGTCGATGCCCTTGTCGGGATCGGCGCGCGGCCTCCCCTGAGAGGCAATCTCGCAAGCGCCGTGCGGGCGCTGCAGGAGTGGGGCGGTTTCGTCGCGGCCATGGATATGCCTTCGGGGCTGGATCCCGACACGGGCGAGGCCGGAAATCCTTGCGTGTGCGCCGCGCTTACCGTGACTTTTTTGGCGCAAAAACTTTGCCTGTGGGCCGGGGACGGGCCGGAAGCCGCGGGGGAAGTCGTCCTCGCCGCGCTGGGGAGCGAAGCCCTTGAAGCGGCGCACGCCGCCGAGTTGTACGAACCGGAAGACGCTGCGCGCGCGCTCAGGCCGAGGCCGCGTTCGACCCATAAACGGCGGGCGGAAGTGCTCGTCGTGGCGGGCTCCCGTGAATACCTAGGCGCGGCGCTCTTGTGCGCCCGAGCCGCCTACAGGGGCGGAGGCGGTTTGGTACGCCTGCTCCTGCCCGAGGCGCTCGCACCGTTCGCGCAAACGGCGCTCCCTGAAGGGGTGGTCGTCGGCTTGCCTGCGGAAGCGGCTTTGGGCGAGGAACACGCCGACGCCGTGGAGCGTCTTTCCCGGACCGCCCATGCGGCCGTTGTCGGCCCGGGCCTCGGACGCCGGGCGGAAACCGGCGAGTTGGTGAGGCGCCTCTGGAGGACCCTCCCGATTCCGGCGGTTTTCGACGCGGACGCGCTCTTCTTTTTGGCGTCGGCCCCTGACGCAAAGGTCGCGGCGAGAATCTTGACCCCTCATCAGGGCGAATGCGAGCGCCTGCTCGGCGCCTTCGCCGAGGGCAAAGGCGCCCCGGAAAGGGTCCGCCGCCTTGCGCGACAGACCGGGGCCGTGGCCCTGCTGAAAGGCCCTTCGACGCTGGTAGGCGACCCCGAAGGAGGTCTCAGCGTCCATGCCCTCGGCACCCGGGCCTTGGCCACCGCCGGCACGGGGGACGTCTTGGCCGGGCTTGTGGGAGCTTTGCTGGCCCAGGGGCACGCACCCTTGGACGCCGCCCGTCTTGGGGCCCATCTGCACGGCGCCGCTTCCCGGAAATGGAGCGCGGTGAACGGAATGCGGGGCTTGCTGGCGTCGGAACTCGCCGACCTGCTTCCGGCGGCGATCCGCGATCTTGAACTGCTCCCGGGCCGCCCCGGCTGAGCGCAGGGCAACAGAATCAAACGTACGAGGCCGTTTGGGCCGGGCACGGATTCCGACCACTTCAAGAGAGGGAACCATGGAGCATATGATCATCATCGGGCTGTCCGTCGCCCTGATCCTTTTTGTGTGGATGTGGATCGGCCTGACCATCGTCCAGCGTCAATCCTTGGAACAGAAGATCGAGAAGCTCGAGAACATCGAAAATCGCCTGCCCGAGGAGGAACGCAATCTGGGGCATTTGAGCGAGCTGCGGGCGATCGAACGCAACAAGGTCAATTCGGCCAAATTGATCCTCGCCGTTTTCGGGTTGCTGCTCTTGGCGGGCCTGGGCTTGGCCACTTTTGACCAGCGTCTCCAGGAAATCTTCGGCTTCGACGCCCTCAAAATCTTCATCTATCTGGACATCGTCGTGCTGGCGTTCATCGTTTTGCCGACCTACGTGGGCTTGACCCTCGCCGGCGGGGGCAAGTCGAACAAGCGCACGGTCCGCGTCCCGGCTTCAGGCAAGGCGGCCTAGTGGAAGGGGACGCCCGCAGCCTTTTCACGGCGGTCCTCGCAGGCGCGGCGCTCTTTTTGGCGTCCTGCCACCATCTCGCCGGTCACGGGCGCGTTTTCGCGCTGAGCGTGAGTCCGGCTCCGCCGGCCAACCTGGCCCCCGGGACCCTGGTCAAGGTGACGGCCAGGCCCGAACCTCCGGCGGAAATGGTCTGGGTGTCGGGGACCGTGAAGATCTTCGGGGCTCCGGTGTTGCCGTTCAAACGCGATCCGGCGGGCGGCACCTGGTCCTTTAAGACGGTGGTGCCGCCGCTGGCGAGCGTCCCGGCGGGTTCCTATGAAATCAAGGTCTGGGGCCGCACGGCTTCGGGCGAAGAGGTGAGCTCCAACCTGAACTACGAGGTACGTTGAGGCATGGAAACGAGAGCGCAAGAGGGGGACGCCAGCATTATCCGGCGCCAGTTGTTGTGGATCGCGGCGATCCTGGTCGTCGCCGGAGCCGCCTGGTTCGCGTGGACCTGGGGCCAGGAAACCGGATGGGGCAACGCCGATCGCGCGGTGGCGCGCAAGATGGACCTGGGTGAGAAGGCCTTTGTGGCCGGACGCCTGGACGACGCGGCGAATTACTACCGATCGGTGGCCGACCGCTATCCCCAGCACCCGCAGGAAACCCAGGCCCTCACCCAATTGGCCACGGTGCTCCAGCAGCAATCCCGCTCCCAGGACGCCTTGAACGTCCTCCAGCGCCTGGACAAGGAACTGGTGAACCGGGCGGACAAGGCGGACTTGGCCGCCTATACCGAATTGCAGATCGGCAAAGTGAAGAAAGATTTGGGGGATTTCGCGGGGGCCCTGGAAGCCTACGGCCAGGTGCGCGTCCAGCACGCCAAGACCGACTGGGCCGGCGAGGCCCAGAGCGGCATCGGCGAAGTGTTGGCCGCGGAAGGCAAATATGCCGAGGCTCGCGCGGCCTACGGGCAGCTCATCAAGGAATTGCCCGGGGGATTCCTGGCGGCGGAAGCCCAGACCTCCATCGGAGATTGTTTCGAAAAGGAAAAGAACCCGAAGGCCGCGCTCAAGGCGTACGAAGTGGTGCTCCGGAAGTACCCCGCCGCGGTCTGGGACACGGCCCAGGCCAGGGTCGACGCATTGAAGAAGGAACTTGAAACCAAGTCCGGCAAGACCTCCAAGGGCTGAGCCCTTTTCCGAGCGCGCCTTTTTGTCGGGACTGAGGCGCGCGCTGCCTTCCGCATCCAAACGCGGCCCGCTAGTGCTGGGTCCGGGGGACGACGCCGCCTTGTGGCGCCCCGGGCCCGGGCTGGAGGTCGCCATGACCTGCGACCTTTTGGCGGAAGGCGTCCATTTCAATCTGAAGCATACGACGCCCTGGGAACTCGGGGCCCGAACGGCGGCGGTGAACCTATCGGATCTCGCTTCCATGGGGGCCCAACCGCGCCTGTTTCTCGTTTCCGTGGCCCTGCCGCGCCGGGCCGGGCTCGGAGAGGGATGGCTGCGCGCCTTCCACCAAGGGCTCCACGCCTATATGGCCGCCTTCGGCGCGCAGCCGGCCGGTGGGGACCTTAGTTCCTCCAAAGGCGGGGTGTTCATCGACCTGACCGCCCTAGGCGAGGTGGAACGGGGCAAGGCTTTGCGCCGTTCGGCGGCCCGGCCTGGGGACGGCGTCTGGATCAGCGGGCCCCTTGGCGGAAGCGCGGCCGGCCTGGAGGTTTTGAGCTCAGCCCGCCTTAAGCGCCTTTTGAGCGGCCCGGAGGCCGAGACGCTCCGTAAACGCCATCTCTTGCCGACTCCCAAGGTCCTGGCCGGGAGGTGGCTGCTCCAGGAGCGGCTCGCCCATGCCTGCGTGGACATTTCCGACGGTTTGGCCAGCGAGTCCTGGCATCTGAGCCGGGAAAGCGGCGTCCGCATCGAGTTGGAGGCAGACGCCGTTCCCCTGGAAAAGGGCGTGGCGAAAGTGGCCCAGGCGCTCGGTCGGGATCCGCTCGCGTTCGCCCTGAGCGGCGGCGAGGACTACGAACTGCTGTTCACCGCGCCCGCCGCGGCCGAAAGCCTGCTCGCCGCCAAAATGGGGCATTACACGGGCTGCGAAGCCGTCCGCATCGGCCGCGTCGTCGAAGGCGAGGGCGTGCGCCTTCGACAGGGCGGCCGCCTGATTCCGCTTCCGGACCATGGGTATGACCATTTCAAGTCTTGAACGGCGTTGTGCGGCTCCTGAGGATACCGAGGCCTTCGCCGCCGAAGTGGCGGAAGCCCTCCGCGCCGGCGATGTCCTGCTCCTGAGCGGCCCCCTCGGCGCCGGCAAGACCTGCTTCACCCGGGGTTTGGCCCGGGGCCTGGGGCATCCCGAAGGCGCGGTGCTGTCCCCCACGTTTCAGTTGGTGCGCGAATCCGCGGACGGGCGTCTGCCTCTCTATCACATCGATCTTTACCGTTTGGGAAATCCGGAGGAGGCCTTGAAACTGGGCCTGGAGGAATATTTCGACGCCGATGGGGTCAGCGCGGTGGAATGGCCGGAACGTTTGGGAGCCGCCGCGCCGCGCGGGTGCTGGCGGGTGAGCCTGGAACCCCGGGCCGACGGCAGCCGCCTGGTGCGGGTGGAGAAACCGTGAGGCTATTGGCGTTGGAAGCCGGCGGGGACGTCCTTTCGGCGGCGGTCTTCGAAAACGGCCGGGCGGCGGCGGCGCGCTTTTTGCGCGCGCCCCGACGCCAGACCGAAAATCTTGCGCCCTTGGTGCTGGGGCTGCTGGAAGAGGCCGGCTGGAGCCCGGAGAGCCTCGACGCTCTGGCCTGCGGAAGGGGGCCGGGTTCCTTCACCGGACTGCGTTCCAGCCTGGCCTTCGGGGCAGGCCTGGCCTTGGCCCGCCGGGAACTTTCTTTGCGCGGGATTTCCACGCTGAAGGCGTGGGCGGAAGCCTGGGCCGAACCCGCGGACGCCCGCCTGTTGGTGCTTTTGGACGGCCGGCGCGGACAGGTCTATCGGGCCCTGCTCCGTCGGGAGGGGGCAGGATGGACGCATGAAACGCCGCCCGCGCTCCTGGATTTGGCGGAAGCCCTGGAGGCGGCGCCCAAGAGCGTGCCCGCCACCGGGGACCTGGCGGAAGCGCCGGTCGGCCGGCCTTGGCGGGCCGCCAAAGTCGATTCCCCCGCCTTGGCGCTCGCGGTTGGGCGCTTGGCGCAGGGCGCCGATGTCGAAGCCTGGGAACCGGAGTACCTGCGGCGCAGCGAAGCCGAAATCCTGTGGGAGCGCCTGCATCCCCGCCCGCGGAGCGGGGAAGGCGCATGAGCGGATCGGACCGCTTCAGCCTCGGCCGTCTGGGTTCGGAGGATCTTGAAGAAGTCTGCGCCATCGAGCGCGAAAGTTTTTCCACGCCCTGGACGCGCCCGCTATTCGAGGAGGAACTCAAGCGTCCGGAACTCTGCTTTTGGCTGGCTGTACGCGACGCGGAAGCGCCGGGAGGCGGAAGGGTGGCGGCCTACGGCGGTTTTTGGAAGGCCGTGGACGAGGCCCATTTCACGAATATCGCGGTGGGCGCCCGGCATCGCCGGAGAGGCCTGGGACGCCGTCTTTTGCGCGCCCTTTTGGATTTGGCCCGGGCCGAGGGTTGCGGAGCCGCCACCCTTGAGGTGCGTCCCTCGAACACCGCCGCGCGGCATCTGTACGAATCCGAAGGCTTCAGCGCCGTGGCGCTGCGGCCGCACTATTACGCCGACGATGGGGAAGACGCGCTGATCCTGTGGAGGAACCCTTTGTGAGCCCCCGCCGATCCGCCGATTCCGGAGCTCCCGCCCCGAAACGCGGGCGTCCCCGCAAGGCGGCCGAGGTCCCGGAAGCCGCTCTGGGTCGCGCGCGCGCGTTGCGCGCCGAAATCGCCCGCCACGACGAAGCCTATTACCAAAAATCCGCGCCCACGATCAGCGACCAGGCCTATGACGCCCTGGTCGCCGAGTTGAAGTCCCTGGAAACCGCCCATCCGGCGCTCGTCAGCCCGGACAGCCCCACCCAAAAAGTCCGGGAAAAGCCGACCCAGGGCTTTCAGCCCTTCCGCCATCTGCGGCCCCTCCTGAGTTTGGACAACACCTACAACGAGGAGGACCTCCGGGCTTTCGACGAGCGGGTGCGCCGGGTGCTCGGCCGGGACGAGGTCGTTTATGTCGTGGAACTCAAGATCGACGGGTTGGCGGTGGCCTTGCATTACGAAAACGGGGAATTTCGGGCCGGGGCCACCCGGGGAGACGGCGAGACCGGGGACGACATCACGGCCAACCTGCGCACCATCGGCGATCTGCCCCTCCGCCTCAAGGGCGATCCGCCTGAACGCCTGGAATTGCGGGGGGAAGTCTATTTGGACCACGCGGGATTCGCGGGAATCAACGCCCGCCGAGAGGCCGAAGGCGAGGCCCTCTTCGCCAATCCGCGCAACGCCGCCGCCGGAAGCCTGAAACTGCTCGATCCCCAGGCCGTAGCGCGCCGGCCTCTGCGCCTTTTCCTTTACACCTTGGGCGGGGCCGAACCCAGGCCTTGGCGCACCCACACCGAATTCCTGGAGTCCCTTCCCGGCTTGGGCGTGCCCCACGACCGCCATTGGCGCCGTTGCGTGGGCATCGGCGCCGTGCTCGAGCTGTGCGCGGAATGGGAAGAGGGCCGCAAGGCCCTGCCTTTTGACATCGACGGGCTCGTCTTGAAGGTCGACGCCTACGACGACCAGGCGGTGCTGGGCGCGACCGCCAAAAGCCCCCGTTGGGCCATCGCCTACAAGTTCCGGACGGGCCAGGCCGAGACCACCCTGCTGGGCATCGAGGCCAGCGTGGGCAGGACCGGGGTCATCACGCCGGTGGCCTTGCTGGAGCCGGTGCGCTTGGGGGGCTCGACCATTAGCCGGGCCAGCCTTTACAACGCGGACCAACTGGCCGCGCTCGACGCGCGCATCGGCGACCGGGTGCTGGTCGAAAAGGGCGGCGAAGTCATCCCGAAGGTGGCCGCGGTGCTCGTGGACCGCCGCAAGGGCGGCGAAATACCCTGGAGCCTGCCGGAACGCTGCCCAGTCTGCGGGGGGGAGACCGGCAAGGATGAGGGGGAAGTCGCGCTGCGCTGCCGCAACCCCCTGTGCCCGGCCCAGGTGGCGGGACGCCTGGAACATTGGGCCCGCCGGGACGCGATGGACATCGAAGGCCTCGGCCCCGCCGTGGTGGACCAACTGCTGAAGGCGGGCTTGGTTCGGGACGTGGCCGATCTTTATCTGCTCACGCCGCTCCTGCTCGCGGGGCTTGAACGGCACGGGGAGAAATCCGCGGCCAACCTCATGGAAGGCATCGACGCCAGCCGCAGGCGTCCCTTGGCGCGCCTGCTCTTCGCGCTGGGCATCCCCGGGATCGGGGAACGTTCCGCGTCCGCCCTGGCGAGGCGTTTCGGCTCCTTGGAGGCCTTGGCGAAGGCTTCCGAGGAGGAACTGCTGAAGGTCCCCGACTTCGGACCTGCGGCCGCGCAGGCGGTGTTGGGGTATTTTTCCCGTAAGGAGGCCCGCTCCCTGCTGGCGCGGCTCAAAGCCGAGGGCGTGAACACGGAGCTTTTGCCCGAGGAAGCGCCCCTGGCCGCGGATTTTGAGGGAAAGACTTTTGTGTTCACGGGCGAGCTGGAGGGCTTCACTCGCGCCGAAGCGGAAGCGGAAGTGCGCCGCCGCGGAGGCAAAGCCGCCGGTTCGGTAAGCGCCAAGACGGCTTATGTGGTGGCGGGGGACGCCGCCGGTTCCAAACTAAAAAAAGCCCACCAATTGGGAGTGCCTGTTTTGGACGTGGAAGGGTTCAGGAAACTTTTGGGCTCCTAAATCGGGTTGGCGCAAAAAGGGCTAAACGTCCGGCGTTTGCGTGGCGCCAAAGGAGGGCGAAGCGCCGTCCAGGCAGTTCCGCACCGCGCGGGCGAGGGCCGAAATGGTGTAGGGTTTTTGCAGGAAGTTCTCCCCCTCGACCAATTCCGGCCCTTTTCCGGCCATGGCTTGGTAGCCGCTGGTGAAGAGGACCTTCAAGGCCGGTTTATCCTGGGTCAAGCGGCGGGCGAGATCGAAGCCGCTCACGCCGTCGGGCATGACCAAATCCGTCAATAGGATATCGATACGGGATTTTTCCCGGGCCCAGACGTCGAGGGCCTCCAAGCCGGAAGACGCCGCCAGCACCGTGTATCCGCTTCGCTCCAAGGCGCGGACCACCAGGGCCTTCAACGAGGCTTCGTCCTCAGCGAGCAGGACGGTCTCCGTCCCCTTGGCCGGGGAGGCCGAGGCGACCTGCCGGCTTTGCGCCGCAGGGGAGCGCTGGAGCGCGGGAAGGTAGACCGAAAAACGGGTCCCTTGTCCGGGTCGGCTGACGACGCGCACCCAGCCCTTGTGTTGGCGGGCGATCCCGTGGACCGTCGCCAGTCCAAGCCCTGTGCCTTTGCCGACTTCTTTGGTCGTGAAAAACGGGTCGAAAATGCGCGGCATGATCTCCGGCGGGATGCCGGTCCCCGTGTCGGCGACGTCGAGGCGGAGGTAGGGACCCGGCGCGGTGCCCGGTTCGGGCGCGGCCTCCACGTTTTCGAAGGCGGTGCCGATCTCCAGGCGGCCACCTTCGGGCATCGCGTCCCTGGCGTTGACGGCGAGATTCAGGATCACCTGTTCGAGCATCCCCGGATCCGCGGAAAGGGGCGGCAGGCCGGAGCCCAGTTCGGTCGCCAGGGCGATGTCCTCTCCCAGGACCCGTTTCAGCATTTTCAGGACGCCTTCCACGACCTGGTTGAGCGAGAGTTCGGACGGCTGGAGAACCTGTTTGCGGCTGAATAGCAGGAGTTGACGGGTGAGGCTGGCCGCCCGTTCCGAGGCTTGGACAATCTGGCGGGCGCAATCCGCGGCCTCCTCCTGGGAAACGCCTTCCAACAACAGGGTGGCGTTCCCGTGGACCACGCTCAGGATATTGTTGAAGTCGTGGGCGACCCCACCCGACAGCTGGCCGAGGGCCTCCATTTTTTGGGCTTGCCGAAGCTGGGACTCCAGGGCGGCCTCCTGGGTGACGTCCTTTTTGACGGCGACGTAGTGGACGATGCGGCCGTCCTCGTTCCGGATGGGGGAGATGGTCGTTTCCTCTTCGTAGATTTCCCCGTTCTTGCGGCGGTTGGTGAAGCGCCCGGTCCAGATGGCGCCATCCAACAGCGATTTCCACATGGCCTGGTAAAAGGCCGCGTCATGGCGTCCGCTTTTGACCAGGCGCGGATTGGCGCCCACAGCTTCAGCCCTGGAAAATCCCGTGATGCGCTCGAACGCCGGGTTGACGTAGACGATGGTTCCCGCGGCATCGGTGATCATGATGCTTTCCCCCGCCTGTTCGACCGCGGCCGACAAATGGGCGTGGGCCTCTTCGGCGCGGCGGCGGGTCTCCTCGCCGCGGGCGACTTCCATGGCGAAGGAGATGTCCATCGCCAGTTCGTCCAAGAGGGCGAGCTCTTCGCCGTCGAAAAACGCGACATCGTCCGCGTAGAAATTGATGGCGCCGACGGAACGTCCGGAAATCTTCAGGGCGAAGGCGGCGCAGGAACGGTAGCCCCTTTTCAGCGCCTCTTCCCGCCAGGGCGCCATCGAGGGATCCTGGGAAATGTCGTTGACCGCACGGTGGCCGCCCAGGCGTATCGCCGCGACCGTGGGGCCGGGCTCCCCGGCGCCCAGACGGATGTTCAGCTTGTCGAGGTAGCCGTCCACATGCCCGGAGGAGGTAAGGGGCTTGAGCCGGCCCGTGCTTTCGTCGATCAGCCCGGCCCAGGCCATGCGAAAGCCGCCGCGTTCGACGGCGATCCTGCATGCCGATTCCAGCATGGCCTGCGGTTCCTTGCCGCGCACCAAGGCTTGGTTGGTTTCGCTGAGCACGGCGTACATGCGGTTGAGGCTGCGGACGCGCGCTTCGGCTTCACTGCGGGCGAGCAATTCGCGCTGGAGCTCGGCTGTGCGTTGGGCCACTTTACGCCTGAGGCTTAAGGACCAGGCGGCCGCGGCGGCGGCCAGCAGCACGAGCGGCAGGAGTATCGCCGCCGACCAAAAGGCGATGGCCTTGACGTCCGGGCCTTCGGCGCCCGCGCCGAGCCAGCGTTCGTAAATACGGTCGTAGGCCCCGTTGGCCCTGAGGATTTCCAGTCCCTGATTGAGTTGGGACATCAACTCCGGGTTGGACTTGGGGATGGCGTAGCAATAGGCGAGGGGCAGCACCGGGCCGCCGGTGGGGACCAGGTTGTCGAGATGGTAGCGCTTCAGGGAAGACCGTGCCCCGATTTGGCCCACGACGGCGGCGTCGCAGCGGCCGGCGGCGAGGGCCCGGAGCGCGTCGGCGTCCGAGGGCACCGGCAGGAGCCGGGCGCCCGGTACCTCTTTGGCGAGCAGGTCGTCGGCCGCCGCTCCGGATTCGACGGACACCGTGCGGCCCGCCAATTGGGCGAGGGTGCGCACTTCCGGGGCTCCGCGCCGGGTGTAGACCTGGTGGAATAGCTCCAGAAAGGGCCGGGAAAGGTCGGCTTTTTCCCGTCGGACGGGCAGATCAAACATGTCCGTGATGTCGATGCCGCGGTGCTGCTCGAAGTCGTCGCGAATCTGGCGCCAGGGGCCGATGCGGAAGTAGACTTTCCACCCCATCACTTCGCCCACGGCCCTTAGGAGATCGACGTTGAAGCCCTCGGGACGGCCTTCGGCGTCCTCGAATTCGAAGGGCGGATAGTCTCGATCCGAGCCCACGACAACGGCCCGTTCCGCGGCGGGTATCGGCGCGCCTTGGGCGTGCAGGCGGCTGGATGCGGGAAGGCAGAGCAACAGCGCCGTCGCCCCGACCCCCAGGGCCGAACCAAAGGGCAGGCGGTTCCCCCTTTTTTTGGGCGGGTGGGGTCCGCCAAAAACAAAGGCCGGACCCGAAGGTCCGGCCTTTGCGAAAACGGCAAGTGTTGAGGCGATGAAGCCCGTCCGTCGAACCGGGTTCGTTACCGGTCCGGCGGCGGACATCTAACGCAGGTCCAAGTAGATGCGGACGCCTTTTCCGCGGCCGCCCACGGTCGGAGGACTGTAGGGCTCGCTCCTTACGGCCGTCGGCGCAAGGCCTGCGTCCGCGGCGAGGGCGAGGGCCACCGACTGGGCCCGGGCGGTGGACCGGGCCTCCGGGGTTTCGAAGGACCCGTTCCCATCGGAACTGTCCGGGGGGCCGACCACGACGATGGGGTCACCGGCGTAGGGCTTCACCTTTCGGGCAAGCTGTTTCAGGTCGTCGAGGGTTTGGGCGTCGGCGGCTCCGGTGGAGTCGAAACCCGCCGCCAAGGTCAGCATCAGGAACGGCGGCCGGGCAGCCGGGGCGGGCGAAACGGACACCGAAGCTGTCGGGGAAACGATCCCCGGGGCCGCGGCGGTGGCCGAAACGCCGGCGCCGGAAACGGCTTTGGTTGAGGCCGGAGGCGTGCTCGCTACGGTCACCGCGGGGGTCTGGGAGGTCCGCGTCGAAGCCGAGGCGGCTTTCGGCTCGGTCGGGGCCGCGTCCGGAGCCTTGGCTGGGGTTTTAACAGGGCTCTTGGCCGGCGCCGGCGTCGGAACTTGGGTCGGAACCTGCGTCGGAACAGCGGAGGGCACGGCCGTGGCAATGGCCGTGGGCCGGGGGCTGGGCACGGCCGTGGGGCTAGGCCGCAGGGGGATCGGCGTCGCCAGCGTGTGCGCCGCCTGGGTTGTCGGCAACATCCATTCCGGGGAAAGTCCGCCGCCGTGGGTGATTTGTTTTGCGGAGTTGCCCGTCGCGTCGGTCACGTAAAGATCCCAGGTGAGCGAATCCGCGCGGGCGGAAGAGAACACCACGTGGGTCCCGTCGGGACCGAAGGCGGCGCCCACGCTTTGGTGGTCCTTCGAAAGGGTGTCCGCGTCCGCCGCGGGAGTGTCCGCTTTGGAGGCGACTTCGATGACGTCGGATTCCTCGCCGCGGCTGCGGGTGAGCAGCAGATGGTCCCCAGAGGGCGACCAGCGCGGATGGCCGACGGAAAAGCCCGCGAAGTCGGTCACTTGGTAGGTGTCCCGGGTGTTCACTTCGGTGATCCAGAGGTCGTAGCGGTCGTCGGAGCCGTTGACGTAGGCCAGCTGCTGCCCGTTGGGGGAATAGGCCGGGGCCCAACTGGCGCCGTCGGAGATCAGGGTCTGGGCGTTCAGGCCGTCGACGTCCATCACCCAGAGTATGCCATTGAAACTGAAAGCCACATGGCGCTTGTCCGGGGAAGCGGAGGGCGCGTTTTCCAGATTCAGGTTCTTCATCTGCGGGGAGGCCTTTTCCCCGAGTTGGGTAAGCACGCTCACTTTGCCGGTGAGGTCGATCTTCACCACATCTTGGGTGCCGTCGGCGTGCGAAACCCAGGCGAAAAAGGCGTCGTGGTCGGCGGAAGCGGCGGGGAACCAGAAAGCCTCGTCCTTGCTCGGCCGGGCAAGGATGCGGGCGCCCTCGCCGTCGGAGCGGCACACCCAAACGGCTCCGTCCCGGGTGAAGGCGACAAGGTCGTCCATTTGAACCGCGGTGGGGGTGGGTACGGGCGTCGGGACAGGGGGGGCTTCGGCTTTTTTGCAGCCGGAGAAGAGGGCCGCCGATAGCAGTAGGCCGGCCGCCAGGGTGTTCAGGGCATGTTTCATTGGCACCCTCCCGCCAAGGGCGGCAGAAGTCCCAGGCTGATGTGGGACATGGGCGAGGCGCCGAGCGGCTTGGCTTTGTTTCCGTCGAGATCGCAGCGCCAAAGGACCCGGTCCCTCAGGAAAAAGACGGTGTCGGAATAGGGGGAGGCCCAGACTGCCTCGGCTCCACCCTGGGTCAGCTGGGTCGAAGCCGCGTTCTTGGCGTTCGTGGACGTCAAAAAGATTTCCCGGTCCCCGTTGGCGGTCGTTCCCAAAGCCAGCAGACCTTTGGAAGATAGGCCGAGGGAGTTGTTGCGGATGGGCGTCGGAAACACCAGCGTCCGTTTTCCGGTCCCGTCGACCTTGGAGGCTCCGTGGGCGAAATAGTAGGCCGAAGAGCTTTTGGAATCCCAAAGGATGTCGTCCTGTTCGCAGGCGTCCGCCACGAGGACTTTTTCTTCCCCGCCGTTGAGCGCGATGCGGCGCAGGTTTCCGCCTTGAACCACGATGAGCGCCTGGCTGTCCGAGGTCCATGTCAGACCGCGTACCCCGTTTTCAAGTCCGAGCGTCCGCGCCCGACGGTCGGCGAGGTTGATGACCCAGGCCCGGCTGCGGCAGATATAGGCGATCCATTTTCCGTCGGGCGAGTAAGCCAGCGATTCGCGGGGGACATCGTCCGGGTCGATAATGCCGGAGTCGTCGAAGGTGAGCTGCTCCCGCTTCGTCCCATCCGCGGAGATCAGCCAAAGATTGGCGGCACCGCCGCGGGTGGTCAGCAGCACAAAGGAGGAGCCGTCCGGAGCTCCGGCGGCGGCGAGATCGTCCCCGGAGGGTTTGGGGTCGAGGTAGGGAAGCCAGCCCTGGGATACGTCGCCCAGAAACGCTTTGCAGGCGCCGTCGGCGGTGGAACGCCCTAAGACGGATTTTCCATGGGAAAGCGTGGTGAAGAAAAGGGTCTCTTCGGTTTTAAGGACGGAAGCCGTCGGGGTGGCCTTGGTCGGGGAAGTCGGCGTCGGCAAAGGGGTCGTTGCGTCCGCGGAAACATCCGCGCGCAAGCCCGTCGCGACGAAAAGCACGGTCCCGCACAGCGCGGCGCCGATTCGGAGGCTGGATATCAACTGAAATCGATTCACAAGCCCGACTCGAAAAAAGCAAGGGATTTATGGTTTTTCAAGGATGCTAATGCGGAACTGGAAGGACGTCAAGCAAGATTTGCACAAGCCCTGTGGGTATCTTGGGTATTTTGTGGAAATCCTGACAAATTTTCTTCGGGGACCAAAGGGGAAAAAATCTGAAAGTTGTTATATTCCAAGGCTTTTTTTGGCACAATGCTCATTCGGATCGCCTTCTATCACAGATTTTCCCTGGGTAATCCGAAGGACAACACAAAGGAAGCTTGCCTCCGGGAGGGAGCGTCAGGACCTTGGGAGCACCCATGGAAAGACGGCCAAGCGCGTCGGCGTTTCGACGCGGTCGCGTTTCGCTGGATTTGAAACTGGTGGCTTCCACTGGGATGGCCCTGCTTGCGTTGTTGGGCGCGGTCGCTTTTGCGGTGAATTTTGATTTGCGCCGCGGGCTTACGGCGGAAGCGGGCAGGCGCGCCGAGGCGGTGGCCCGGAATTTGGCGGCGCGCGCCGTGGAGCCACTGCTGGCGCCGGGGGGACGCGACGAGCTGACCCTGATCCAAGATTTGAGGGACGCCCTTCAAGGCGGAGCCTACGGGGGAGCCGGGACGGGCTTTCAGCGGGCCCTGATCCTTATGCCCTCGGGAGCCCCCGGGGAAACGTGCTTCGGGTATGACGCCCAATCCGGCGTTCTGAGGGAGCCCGGCGCAGCGCCCGGCGCGGTTTTAGGGGGGGCCTTCCCTTTGGCCGTGGTCGACGCGACGGCGGCCTACGAATTCCGGGCGCCCATCGAAGCTTCGGGCAAACGCCTGGGCGAGGTGCGTCTCTATTTGCGCCGCGACGTCATCGATTCGGCGGTGCGGGCGGCCACGCTTCGGCTTGCCGCGGTCATGGCGCTGGCGCTGGCGTTCGGCCTGTTGGCCCTGGGTTGGCTCGTCCGGGCGCTGTTCCGGCCGATCGCGCCCCTTGTCCGCGGGGTCAACGCCGTCGCCGCCGGGGATTTCAGCGTGCGGCTGGAGCCCACCGGCTCCGACGAGCTCGGCGATCTGGTGGCGGCTTTCAACGGAATGGCCGCGAATCTCGCCCAGAAACAGGCCATCCAGGAGGCCCTCACGCGCTACACCAGCCGGGACCTGGTCGACCGCATGCTCGCCGACAAGGAACGCCTGGATTTGGGGGGGCGCAGGGTCCATGCCGCGATCCTGTTTTCCGTGGTCAAGGGCCTGCGGGCCCGGGGTCAGCACTTGGATCCCGAACACACCGTCGCGTTGATCAACGAATACCTCGAGTTGGAAACCGAGGCGGTCATGCGCAACGGCGGCTCCGTCGACAAGTTCGTCGGCGACGAAGTGATGGCCGTGTGGTTGCAGCCTTTGGATGCTCCGGAAGCCCGCCGTCGTGAATCCGCGGCCGCGGCGGTGAAGGCGGCGCTCGAGATTCAGCGCGACACCGCCCGGTTGAATCAGACCCGCCGGAGCAAGGGTGAAGAGGCCTTTGAGGTCGCCGTGGGCATCCACGCCGGTGAGGTGATCTCCGGGAACATGGGCTCCAGCGTGCGGATGGATCACACGCTCCTGGGTTCCGAGGTGAACCTGGCCGCGCGTCTTGGGCTCGTGGCCGCGGAAGGCGGACAGGTCCTTGTGAGCGCCGAACTGCGCCGCCTTGCCGAAGGCGCCTGCTTTTTCGGGACGCCGCGCCGCTTCACCCTCAAGGGGATCACCGGGGAAATCGAGACCTGCGAAGCGGCGCCCTTCGGCTCCGGGGGCGCGGCATGAGCGCCGGACGCGCCTTCAGGATTCGGGTCGGCCTTCGGCCCAAATTCGTCCTGGCGACGGCCCTCTTGTATTGCCTGGCCATGGCCGCGGCGGCCTATTCGCTTTTCGAGCAGGAACGGCGGGCCTTCACTTCGGAAGCGATCCAGCGGGGCGAGGCGGTGGCCGACGGCTTGGCCAGCGCCGCGCGCGAGGCCCTGCTGACCGGGGACGCCGTTTCCTGCATGACCCTGGCCCGGGGCGCCGTGGGCAGCGCCGGAGGGGCGGGGGCGAGCGGACACGATTTCAGCCGACCCTCCGATTGGTTCGAGGGGATGGCCCGCGCCTGGGTGGAAATAGGGATATGGACCCTGCACGCATCCGGGGAAGCCGGGGCCCCCGGCCATGGCATCGTCGAGGCGGTGCTGGTGGACCGGGATGGACGCGTCGCCGCCGAGGACAGGGACACCCGCCGGATCGGGCAAACCTACGTCCCGCCGAAAGCCTTGCGCGAGGCGGGAGACGGGGCGCCGTATCCCCTGTGCCGGGTCGAACGCCCGGGCCTAGGGACGGTCCAGGAATATCTGGTCGACCGCGCCGTGGTCGTGCGGACCCCTGACGGGCTCGACAAGAGCTTGGGACGGGTGTACATCGGGGTGGACAAGGACGGGGTCGACGCGGCGGTCTTCGCCTCGGCCATGAAACTTGCCGATGTGGCGCTCGCGGCCATGGCGCTTGGAGCTTTTTTCGCCTATCTTTTGGTCAGCGTTTTGACCGCCCCCTTGGGCCGCTTGGCAAATGGCGTGTCCGCGGTGTCCGCGGGGGAATTCCGTTCGCGCATCCGTGTTTCCGGACGGGACGAACTGGGCGAGTTGAGCGCCGCCTTTAATGCGATGGCGGAGAGCCTTTCCCAGAACGAACGCCTCAAGGGGGCCTTCACCCGTTACGTTTCCGGGGCGGCGTTGACGCGCATTCTCGCCGATCCGGGCTTGGGCGGGGGCTTGAGGAGCCGCCGGGTGGAGGCGACGATTTTGTGCTCCGATGTGCGCGGCTTCACCGCCATGTGCGGAACGCTGGAGCCTGAGGAAGCCGTCCAGGTGGTCAACACCTACCTGAGCCTCCAGACGGAGATCATCCTGAAGCACGGCGGGCAGGTGGACCTTTTTGTGGGCGATGCGGTCGTCGCCGTTTGGGGCAAGGAAAACCCCGATCCGGAAGACGCCGCCCGCGCGGTAGGGGCGGCGCTTGAAATCCAGCGGCGCATCGCGGCGCTCAACGCGGTGCGGGCGGCCGAGGGCGGGATCGTCAAACAGGTGGGGATCGGGCTCGACAGCGGCGAGGTCGTGGCCGGGAACCTGGGCACGAGCCGGAAAATGGAATATACGGTCACGGGCGAGCGGGTGCTGGCGGCGGAGGAACTTTGCGGGGAATGCCCCGGCGGCGAGGTCCGGATCGGCAGAGGGACGTACGAACGGGTGAAGGACCGGTTTCGCGTGGAAGCGGTTCTTGAACCGGGCAGGGGGCAGGAAACGCGTTCCTGGAAGGTGTTGGAATGAGCCCGAGGGAATGCGGGCCCGCCTTTGGACGGGCCAGGAGGATGGAATGCTGGAGTTGACCTTCCAAAAAGCCCTGACCGAGCGGGATGTCCGGGACATCCGGGCCTCGGTGCAAAAGGAGGCTTCGCAGAGGGGCTTGGGCCCGCAACAGGGGTTTGTCCTGTTGTTCGTGGTCGACGAGCTCTGTTGCAATGTCATGGAACACGGAAAAGCCCGCTGGGTCGACCTGAAGGTCGAGGCCAGCGCGGCGGGCTTCCGCATGACCTTGCACGACGACGGAGTGCCGTTCAACACCGCGACCCACACCGTGGACGCCATGAACGAGGACCTGAAACTCCAGAACGACCGGAGGGTGGGCCTGACATTGGTGGGGCGGCTGGTCGACGAGTTGAAGTACCAGCGGACCGATGAAGGTTTCAATAAGGTGGAACTCATCCGCACGTTTTAGGCGCGGGCAGGGAATTCAGGCAAAAAAAAGAGAGGGCGGAGCCGTCGGGTTCCGCCCTCTCTTTTTGGGTAAGCGGGCCGTCGGGGACGGGTCAGGCGGAAGGGCCCGCTTTTCGCTGCTCCAGGCGCTTTTGTTCGACCCAGTCGAGGTATTCCCGGAATACCCGTTCCCGTCCGCGGTCGCTGGGTTCGTAAAAACGCCGGCCGACGAGGCCCTCGGGCAGGCAGGTCATGTCGGCCACCGCCCCCGGATGTTCGTGGGCGTGGACGTAGCCCTGGCCGTGCCCCATCCGCTTCATCAGGCGGGTGGGCGCGTTGCGCAGGTGCAGGGGCACGGGACGGGCTCCGCCGGATTCGATCTCCTCCTGGACGGCGTTCCAGGCGCGTTCGGCGGCGTCGCTTTTGGGCACGCAGGCGAGGTAGGCGGCCAGCTGGATGACGGCGATCTCGCCCTCCGGGGAACCCAGAAATTCGTAGGCTTCCCGGGCGGCCCGGGCCATCCCAAGGGCGGCGGGATCGGCGTTGCCGATGTCTTCGCTGGCCATGCGCGTGAGGCGGCGCAGCACGTAAAGGGGGTCGTCCCCGGCCTTGAGCATGCGCGCGCACCAGTAAACGGCGGCGTCGGGATCCGAGGAACGGACGCTTTTGTGGAGCGCGGAGATGACGTCGTAATGCTGGTCCCCGGATTTGTCGTAGAGCAGCACCTTGGAACCGGAGGCGGCCTCGACGGCCTTCAGGTCGAGATCGGTCCCTTCCCGGCGCGCCAGGGCTGCGGCCTGTTCCAGCAGGGAGAGCGCGCGGCGGGCGTCGCCGTCGGCGCGTTGGGCCAGCGCCGGAAGCGCCCCCTCCGCCGCGCGCACGCCCCAGGAACCCAAACCGCGTTCGGCGTCGCCGAGCGCGCGGGCGAGCAGGGCCTCAAGATGCTCCGGCCTGAGCGCCTCGAGACGCAGCACTCGGGAGCGCGACAGGAGCGCGGCGTTCAGGGCGAAACTGGGGTTTTCGGTGGTCGCCCCCACCAAGGTGAGGTCGCCGTTTTCGAGGTGGGGCAGAAAGGCGTCTTGCTGGGCCTTGTTGAAACGGTGGATTTCGTCGAGGAACAAAAGGGTGCGCCGGCCGAGGAGGCGCTGCTCCCTGGCCTCCTCCACCACCGCGCGGACGTCCTTGAGCGCGGCTTCGACCGCGGAATGGGCTTTGAAATGGTAGCCGCCGCCCTGGGCGAGCAGGCGCGCCAGGGTCGTCTTGCCGACGCCCGGCGGCCCCCAAAAAATGAGGGAACCGGCCTCCCCTTTCAGGAAGGCTTCCCTTAAGGGCCGCCCCGGACCGAACAGCTTTTCCTGCCCCAACACCTCGTCGAGCGTGCGCGGGCGCATGCGCTCGGCGAGGGGCCGGGACAGATCCTGGTCATCGGGGCGGTCCCAAAGGGTGTCGGGCACTTTGCGCTCAGGCCATGGCGCGCAGGATCGCGCCGGTGATCAGCTTGGGCTGGAAATAGGTGCTCTTTTGGGGCATCACGTCCTTGGCGTCGGAGACCGCCTTCAATTGGTCCATACGGGTTGGGTTCACCAGGAACGCCGCCTGGGCCTCGCCTTTGGCCACCGCTTCCAGGGTCTTTTTGGCGTCCTTTTCGAAAAAGATGTTCTCCTGGGCGGCGATGCTCGCCGGGCTCATGCCGAGGCGCTTTTCGAGCACCAGCGCCTGCAGCAGGCTCACGTCCAGGCTCTTGTAGGCCGAAGAGCGGCTTTCCTTGACCGCCTTGTCGGGCTTGACCGAGGCCTTCAGGGTCAGGGCGTGCAGGGAACCCTTGAGCGCGAGACCGAAGACGTGGGGAAGGGCTTTGGCCTTGCCCTTGGGCGCGCCGATTCCGGCGGTCATCGCCTTTTCAAGCGCCTTGAGATCCTTGAGGGGGGCGATCTCGAAGTCTTCGGCGAGAGCTTCCAATAGCTTGGGGCCCTGGAAACCCTTGAGCCCGCGCACCAGGCGATGGGTCGGGAGGATCAGCAAACCCGGGCTCTGAAAGGGCGTCAGGCAGGCCAGCGTGAAGGCGGCTTCGGCTTTGACCGCGGCCGGGGCGGTCTTGGAGAAGCCCAGCATGGTTTCGTAGCGGTGGTGCCCATCGGCGATGTAGACCGGGGATTTCGCCAGCTTCGAGGTGAACGCCTTGATCTGGGCCGGGGCGTCGACCACCCAAACCTTGTGGGATTCCCCGCCCGGGGTCTTGAAGGCTGCGGCGGGGGCGCGCCGCGTCTGTGCGGCCATCCAGCGGCCCAACGCCGAGGACTTGTCGTCGTACAAAAAGAAAATCGGCGAAAAATTGGTGAGGGTGGCCTTGGTCAGTTCGAGCCGATCCGCCTTGGGTTTGCTCAAGGTCTTTTCGTGGGGCCGGACGACGCCTTTTTTGTAGTCCTCGAGCTTGATCAGCGCGTAGACGCCGGCGAAGGTGCGCAACCTGCCGTCGGGGGCCTTGTAGGTCTGGGTGGCGAGGTAAAGGGCGGGCTTGTCGTCGGTTTTCAGCACGCCTTCGGCCCGCCACAGCTTCAACAGCTCGGCGGCGCGGGTGTATTTGTTGCGGCGCTCGTCGTCCTTGGGGAGCGCCTTGCCGAAGTCCAGCCGGATGATGTTGTTGGGGTGCTGGGCCAGCAGGGCGTCCTGCTGGGCGGGCGAGATGATGTCGTAAGGGGGGGCCACCACTTTGCCGAGGTTCTTTATTTTTTTGGCGTCGTAGCGGAGGGCGCGAAAGGGAACGATGTGTGCCATGCCGTCCTTGCGAGAGGGGGGAACGCGTTAGAGGTACTGGAGATCCATGTGCATCGCCTTAAGGCCGACGCCCACCGCCCGGGGGGAAAATCCCAGGGCGCGCAGGCGGGAGGTGTCCAGGCTGGCGTCCGCCGGGCGCGGGTCCGGGAAGACGGTGTCCTTGAGCGAGGCCGCCTCGACGCAAGCGGTCGGGAAGGAAAATTCCGCCGCCATGCGGGTCCCGAAATCGTGGCGGGTGAGCCGCTCCGGGCCGGCGAGATGGATCATGCCCTTCCAGCCTTCGACGGCGCCCAGGCGCAGGGCCTCGCAGGCGTCCTCGCCGTAGATGGGAGTGCGCCATTGGTCGGTGAAGGCGAGGATTTTGCCGCCCGTGAGCAGGGTGCGCAGCCATTTTTCCGCGAAATTCCTGCCCCGGGCGCCGCCGCGGCTCCAACCGTAAGTGAGGGCAAGCCTGAAGATGAGCGCCTCCCCCGATGCGGCGGTGAGGATTTCGTTCTCGGCGTCGAGTTTGCTCCGGCCGTAGACGCCTAAGGGGTTCATGGGCTCCTCTTCGCGCCAGAGCGGATGGCTGCCGTCGACGACCTGGTCGGTGCTGACGAAGACCAAGCGCGCCCCGGCCTCGGCGGCGGCGAGGGCCGCGATGCGGGCGCCTTGGACGTTGATCTGGCGGGCGGTCGCGGGATCCGCGGCGCAGGCGTCGGGATCGGCGACGGCGGCCAGGTGGTAAAGGACGTCGGGCTTGGCTTCCGCGACCAAGGCCCGGAAGGCGTCGGCCTGGCAGATGTCCAGTTGGCGGGCTTGGACGCCTTTTAATGCCGGGTCTTTGGAGCGCCAGCTCCCCCACACGGTCCAGCCTTGTCGGTCCAGGTGGGCGGCCAAGGCGCTTCCGAGGAAGCCGCCTACGCCGGTGATCAGGGCGCGTCGGGGGTTCATGGGTTGCTCCGTAGGGGATTCGGCGCCGCGGCGGCGGGGGAAACGGCTGCGGCCGTGGTGGGATCGGCGGTTCCGGCGCCGTGGGGACGCGATCCGCCCCAATGGATGCTGACGATTCCGTCGGTGACGCTCAGGGCGCCGGCCAAAGTCGCGGCGCCGGCGATCATGTGGGAGTCGATGGTCGGCGGAAAGTGGTTTTGGGTCACGGAACCGACGACCAAGGCCCCCAAGACGCACCAGAAGGCGGTGAAGGGGGTCGAGATCAGGGTGACTGTCACAAAATCCTGGAACGGTGCGTCGGCGGATTTGACGAGAGGACCGGGCTTATGCGGTAGCTCCGCAAGATCCGCCCATTCATCGGCGGTCCCGGAGACGGAAGAGGCGGCGGTCCCGGAGACGGAAGAGGCGGCGGTCCCGGAGACGGAAGAGGCGGCGGTCCCGGAGACGGAAGAGGCGGCGGTCCCGGAGACGGAAGAGGCGGCGGTCCCGGAGACGAAAGAAGCGGCGGTCCCGGAGACGAAAGAAGCGGCGGTCCCGGAGACGAAAGAAGCGGCGGTCCCGGAGACGAAAGAAGCGGCGGTCCCGGAGACGAAAGAAGCGGCGGTCCCGGAGACGCCCAGGGCCTGCGCCGCCGTCGCCGCCAGCAAAATTCCGGCGACGAGCAGCGGGCAGAACCGAAAGGTGCGACTTACCATTTTTTGACGATCACCTTGCTGCTGCGGGCGGCGGCCAGGTTTTCCCGGACGTAGTCCGCCTTGGCGCTATCCGGGTCGAGCTCAAGATAGCGCTCCCAAGCCGTGATCGCCCGATCCGGCCAGCCGCGGTTCAGGAAAATTCCGCCCAGGCCGAAATAGGCGCCGGGATGTTCCGGGTGGAGTTCCAGGACCTTTTCGTATTCCGTCAACGCCTCCTCCCACCAGTTTTTGGCGAAGTAGGCGTTGGCAAGGTGGTAATGGGCCTGGGGGTGGGCGGGATTGAGTTCCACCGCCTTTAAGCAGTGGCGCACGGACTCTTCCAAGCGCCCCAGCTTGAACAGGATGATACCGAGGTTGAGGCGGGACGGGAAATGTCTGGGGTCCGCCTCGACCGCCTGTTCAAACAGGGGCAGGGCGCCCGTGAGGTCGCCCTGCTTGTAGCATTCCTGGCCCTGCCGGTTGAGGTCCTGCGCCGACGACATTCTAGTAAATCACCTTGTTGAGCGGGTATTCGACGATGCCCTGGGCTCCGGCGCGCTTCAGCGCGGGAATGATCTGCCGGGCCTGCTTTTCTTCGATGACCGTGACGACGTCCACCCAATCGCCTTTGGCCAGCGGGCTGATGCTGGGGTTTTTCATCGCGGGCAGCAGGTCGAGGATTTTGGGCAGGTTGTCGCGTTCGACGTTCATCATCAGGCCGACCATCCGCTTGGCCAAGAGCGCGCCCTGGAGCAGGGTGATCATGTCCTCGATCTTGCCGCGCTTCCAAGGGTCCTTCCAGGATTCCTTGTTGACGACCAGGCGGGTGTTGCTCTCCAGCACGGTCTCCACGATGCGCAATTTATTGGCCTTCAGCGAAGAGCCCGTCTCGGTGATTTCGACGATGGCGTCCGCCAGGTCGGGGCACTTCACTTCGGTGGCGCCCCAGCTGAATTCGACATGGGCGTTCACGCCCTGGGACTGAAGCCAGCGCTTGGTGACGCCGACGAGTTCCGTGGAGACGCGCTTGCCTTCGAGGTCTTTGACCCCGGTGATGGGGCTGTCTTCGGGGACGCACAACACCCAGCGGGCCTTGGTGTCCGTGGCCTTGCTGTAGTTGAGTTCCGCCAATTCGATGACGTCGCTCTGGTTTTCAACGACCCAATCGTGACCGCAGAGGCCCGCGTCGAGGACCGAATCCTGGACGTAGCGGCTCATCTCTTGGCTGCGGATGAGCATGCACTTGACCTCGGGGTCGTCGATGGTCGGGTAATAGCTGCGGGAGCTGACGGTGATTTGGTATCCGGCGCGGTTGAAAAGGTCGACCGTCGCCTGTTCCAAGCTGCCCTTGGGGATGCCGAGTTTCAGGATGCCGCTCAAAGTTCCTCCTTGTGGGGTGCTGAGCCTAGGGAATGGGGATAGTCTAGGGCCGCGGGCCCGGGCGGTCAACGCGCGCCGAGGGCTTTAAAGGCGTTCCCAGGCCTGCCCGGATTTGGTGTCCTTGACCGCCCATCCCCTGCGCTCCAGTTCGATCCGCAGGCGATCGCTTTCGGCCCAGTTTTTGGCGGCGCGGGTGGCGGCGCGGGCGTCCAGGAGGGCCTGTTCTTCGGGGCCGAGGGCCGGTATTTCCGCTTCGGCCGCCGCCTTGAGCAGATCCAGCCCCAACCAGGCGTCCATCGCCGCGACGAGCGCCGCGCGCAGGGCCGGCGGCGTGGAGGTGTCCTTGGCCGTTTCCCAGACCACGGCCAGGGCCCGGGGTGCGTTCAAGTCGGCGGCGACGGCCTCCCAGAATCGCGTCCAGAGGGGCTGCGCCAGGGCCTCCGCGTGCGGCGCCGGGACGACGCCCTGGAGTTCCGCCAAGCGGGCTTTCAGGTTCGTGCGGCCGGAACGGGCGGCGTCGAGACCCTCAAAACTGAAGGTCAGGGGCGCCCGGTAATGGGTGCCTAGGCAGAAATAGCGGTAGTCCAGGGCGTCGAAGCCCTTGTCCACCAGGGATTGAAGGGTCAGGAATTCCCCGCCGGTCTTGCTCATTTTGCCTTTATCCAACACCAAGAATTCGCCGTGCATCCACACGTTCACCCACGGATGCACCCCCAAAAAGGCCTCGCTCTGGGCGATTTCGTTGGTGTGGTGGACGGGGATATGGTCGATGCCGCCGCAATGGATGTCGAAGCGTTCGCCCAGATACTTCAGGCTCATGGCCGAGCATTCGATGTGCCAGCCCGGGAAGCCCTTGCCCCAGGGGCTGTCCCATTCCATGAGGCGGCGGCTGCCCGGGGGGCTGGTTTTCCAGAGGGCAAAGTCTTCGTGGTTGCGTTTGCCGTCGGCCGGGGCGACGCGCGCGCCGGCTTCCTGGCCGGAAAGATCTTTGCGCGCGAATTCGGCGTAACGCGGGAAAGTTTGCACGTCGAAATAGACGCCATCGGCGCCCAGGTAGCCGTGGCCCTTGGCGAGGAGGCCTTCGACCATGGCGATTTGTTCGGCGATATGGTCGGTGGCCTTGGGCCAATGGGTGGCCGGGACCACGTTGAGGCGGTCCAAATCGCGCCGAAACAGGGCGGTGTAATGCGCGGCGATGTCCCAGACGCTGCGGGACTCGCGGCGGGCGCCCTGCTCCATCTTGTCCTCGCCGGCGTCGGCGTCGCCGACTAAGTGCCCGACGTCGGTGATATTGCAGACGTGGGTGACCGCGTAGCCGTCCAAGCGCAGGGCGCGCACCAACAGATCTTCGAAGACGTAGGTCCGCAGATTCCCGATGTGGGCGTCGTGGTAGACGGTGGGACCGCAGGTATAAAGCCCCGCTTTGCCGGGGGCAAGGGGCTGGAAAGCCTCCAGGCGGCGCGTTCGGGTGTTGAAAAGGTTCAAAGTCATGGCATCCGGGCGGCGCCCCCCAGGGAAGGAGCCGCCTTCTTAAGCGGGAGTCAAATTCGTCCGCACATCTTACCCGAAAACGGGCGCCAAAGAGGCCTTTTTGAGAGCGAAAAGCGTTCCCGCGGCCCCGGGGCGCAGGGGAGCTCTCGCCCCGGGCTTCGCGCTGGGGTATGATGTGGCCTTGGTTCCCGCATTTCCTGGAGCGGCATGGTCGAGGCACCCATCCTGGCCGAGGGCTGGGAAGAGTTCGGCGTCTTGGACGCCGGTGAAGGCATGAAATTGGAGCGCTGGGGAGACTGGCTTTTGGCCCGTCCCGATCCACAGGCGCTGTGGCCGCGCGCGTCCCAATGGAAGGATTGGCACGCCTGGTACCACCGTTCCGAAAGCGGGGGCGGGGCCTGGCAAAAACGGACGAACCTTCCCGACGAATGGCGCGTCACGTGGCGGGGCCTGCATTTTAAAGTCCGGCCCACCGACTTCAAGCACACCGGCTTGTTCCCCGAGCAGGCTTCCAATTGGGAATGGATGGCGCGGGAAGTGCAAGCCGCGCCCAAGCCCGTGCGGGCTTTGAACCTGTTCGCCTACACCGGGGCGGCGACCGTCGCCCTGGCCCGGGCCGGGGCGGAGGTCGCCCATGTGGACGCGGCCAAAGGGATGGTCGCCTGGGCCCGCGAAAACGCGGCCTTGAATTCCTTGGAAAAAGCCCCGATCCGTTGGCTCGTCGACGACTGCACCAAGTTCGTCGAACGGGAGGCCCGCCGGGGTTCGCTGTACGAGGGGCTGATCCTCGATCCGCCCAGCTATGGCCGCGGCAAAAACGGGGAAACCTGGAAACTGGAACGCCATCTCTGGCCCCTGCTGGAAGCCTGCGAAAAGGTGCTCGCCCCGTCGGCCCGTTTCGTCGTCCTGAACACTTACACCACCGGACTTTCTCCGATGGTCCTGGAAAGCCTGCTCGCGCGGATGATGCGGGGGCGTCGCGGTGAGGTCCAGGCGGCCGAATTGGCCCTGCCGGTGTCCTCGGGAGGCTGCCTGCCTTGCGGAGCGACCGCCCGCTGGAGGGCGGAGCGGTCTTGAAGCGTCGGCCGGCGGTCCTGGGGGCGGTGTGGCTGGCGCTGGCCGTGGGGGGCGCGCTGCTGGCGTGGACCTTGAAGGACCTTCCGGATCCGCGGCCGCTCGGCGATCCGGCCTGGGTACGCCAACGCTTCGCCCTGGAGGAATGGTGCCGGCTCAAGGATTGTTCCGCGCCGGCGGTGCGCGCCATTTTGGTCAGCGAGGACGACACCTTTTACCGGCACCACGGCCTGCGGATGGACCAATGGACCCGCGCGGCCTGGGACGATTTGTTGAAACTGAGGTACCGACGCGGCGCCAGCTCGATCACCCAACAGGTGGTCAAAAACGCCTTTTTGGACGGCCGCAAAACGCTCCCCCGCAAGATCAAGGAAATGGCCTTGGCGCGGCGGGCGGACCGGCTGGTGGGCAAGCGGGCGCTGTTGGAGGACTACCTCAACCTGGCGGAATGGGGCCCGCGTAAAGAACGGGGCATCTGTTTCGCCGCGCGGCGTTATTTCGGGAAGCGGCCCGCCGAGTTGAGCGCCCGGGACGGGGCCCTGCTGTCCTGGCTATTGCCCGACCCGCGGGGCAGGGGGAGCGCCTTGGTGCGGGGGGAATTGCCGCCCCGGGCCCGTCGGCATGTCCGCATCATCCTTGCGCGCCTGGTGGTGGAAGGCTCCCTGGACGGGACGGAGGCCGCCGCCGAACTCCGGGAACCCTTTCCCTTCGACAACGGCACCGCCCCGGTTGAGTTAAGCCCTGCGGCGGGCCTCGGCGCGGAAGCCGCCGGGGACGACGACACCGCCGGGGACGACGCCGACGACGCGGTCCCGGATACCGACTCCAAGGAGCAGTGAGGCATGGCTGGATTGCGCGCGCGCATGGCGGCCTGGACCGGCTTGGTCGCCCTTTTCACCACGGGCCTGCCCGGCTCGGTGTTGACGTGGAGGGCCTACAAGGCGCTCCAGGTCCAAGCCAACGAATCGCAACTGGCCCTGGCCCACAGCCTGGCGTCCCAGATTGACAGCGAGCTTTCCCAGACCATTTCAGCGGTGGAGGCGGTGGCTTCGCGTCCGGGAGTGCTCAACGACCCCGCCCGGCTGTCGTTGCGGCTTTCCTTGGTGGCCAGCGCGGCCGAACATCTGGACGACCTGTTGGTGGCCGACTCCGACGGGGCGCTGATGGGATCGGCGCCCGTGGAAGAGCCCGCACCCGAATTTTCGGCCATGGAACGGCGTAATCTTGTCCGGCAGGCCCTCACCGCCAAGGGCCAGACCATCAGCCTGGTCGGACACGAGAGCGGGGGCGGCTTGGTGCTTCGCTTGGCCCGGTCGATGGGCGGGAACGCGGCGGCTTTGGCCCAATTGCGGCTGGACTCGCAAGGCATCGGCAGTCTTGAAGATCTGAAACTGGGAAGCACGGGCTTCGCCTATCTGACCGACGAGCAAGGCCGGCCCTTGGTGCTGCCGTCTTTGGCGAAACGCCTGGGCGAAGGCGCCAAAGGCACGCTGGCCTTCCCCTTTGACGGCAAGGAATTCGTCCGCGTGGTCGACAATCAGCGGGGCGGCGGGCGCGATCTGCTCGCGGCGGCGCCTTTGGAGTCGCTGGGCTGGGGTTTGGCGGTGCGCCGATCCCTGGACGAAGCCCAGGCCCCCGCCCAACGGATGTTGCACGAACTGGTGGCCTTCACCCTTGCGGCCCTGGTCATCGGAGCCGTGCTGGCGCTCCTGCTGGCTCGCCCGCTGGTCAACAACCTCCTGGAATTGGCCTCCACGGCCCGCAGCATCGAGTCGGGCGGGGATTCCGGGCAGGGGGCGTTCCTGAAACCGGCGGCCGACGAGATCGGGCAGGTCGCCGGAGCGTTGACGCACATGGCCGAGGCCCTGAGGGCCCAGCAGCAGGAGCGCGAGCGCGCCCATGCCCGCGTTTTGGCGGCGGAGAAACGGCTTGCGGTGAACGAACGCCTGGCGGCCCTCGGTCAGTTGTCGGCGGGACTGGCCCATGAGCTCAACAACCCGCTCATGGTCATCCATGGGGCGGCCGGAGAAGCCGCCGCGGACCCCAAAAAGGCCGGCCCCTGGCTCGAGCGGATTCAACGCGAAAGCGAGCGTTGTTCGCGTCTGGTGCGCGACCTGCTGGACTACGCCCGCCCCAAACCGCCCCACGCGCGGGACTTCAACATGGCGGAACTCGCCCAGGAGTGCTTCGAGGCGGCCCGCACGCGCCGGGAGGCCCCCTATGCCCTGAAACTGGACATCGCGGCTCCCCGGGTGCATGGGGACCGCGACCAGTTCCAACAGGTCCTGCTGAACCTTTTCGGCAACGCTATGGACGCGATGCCGGAAGGAGGCTCGGTGTTGGTCGCTTTGGGCGGCAACCGCCAGGGCTGGCACTTGAGCGTCCGGGACCAAGGCCAAGGCGTTCCCTTGCGCAGCCGCGAAGCGATATTCCGCCCCTTTTTCACGAGCAAACCGAAAGGCACGGGGCTGGGTCTGGCGATCGCCCGGAACCTGGTCGAAGGGCACGGCGGGACGCTGCGCTGCGTCGCCGTGAGGGGCAAGGGCGCCTGTTTCGAGCTCCGTTGGAGCGCCAATCCGAGGAAAGAGCATGCCTGACGAACGCGGAAAGATCCTCCTGGTTGAGGACGAAGAAGGACTGCGGGAGCTCCTCAAGGCTTCGCTCGGGCGCCTGGGGCACCAGGTCCGCGCCTGCGCCTCGGGGGAACACGCCTTGGAGTCGCTCGCGGCTTTTGATCCGGACGTCGTGCTGACGGATCTGCGCATGCCGGGGATGAGCGGCGAGGACTTATTGCGCCGCCTGAAAAAGGCGAAACCCACCCTGCCGGTGGTCGTGCTTTCCGGATTCGGCAAGGCCAAGGACATCGTGGAGGTGATCCGCCTAGGCGCCGAGGATTATCTTTCCAAACCGGTCGACTCAGCCGAACTGCAGATCGTCCTGTTGAAGGCCCTCGAAAAGCAGCGGCTCCTCAAGGAAAACGAGCGCCTGCGCCAAGAGCTCTCCGGCGGCGGCGGCGGGCTGGCGGGCATGATCGGCCGCAGCAAGCCGATGAAGGATTTGTTCAGCCTGGTGGAGCGGCTCGCCCAGAGCACCTCAACGGTGCTGGTGGTCGGCGAATCGGGCGCCGGCAAAGAGGGCGTTGCCCGCGCGCTGCATACGCTTTCCCCGCGTTCCGGTGGACCGTTCATCGACGTCAATGCGGGTTCGGTGCCGGCGACGCTTTTCGAGGCCGAACTCTTTGGCGCCAAAAAAGGGGCCTTCACCGGGGCGGACATCACCCGGGAAGGGCTTTTCCAAGCCGCCCATAACGGCACGCTCTTTTTGGACGAGGTCGGCGAAGTGCCGATGGAAAGTCAGGCCAAGCTGCTGCGGGTGCTGGAAAACCACGAAGTGAAGATGGTCGGCGAAACCAAGGCCCGCAAGGTCGACGTCCGGGTGGTCGCCGCCACAAACCGGGATTTGGAAGAGGAAGTTCGGGCCGGTCGCTTCCGCCAGGACCTCTTTTTCCGCCTATCGGTACTCCCGGTGCGCGTTCCGCCCCTGCGGGAACGCATGGACGACGTTCCCTTGTTGGCGGAAGGCCTTCTGGAGCGCCTGTCCGGGGGCAAGACGAAGCGCCTTTCCGCGGCGGCCCTCAAGCGTTTGCTGGTTCACAACTGGCCGGGGAACGTGCGGGAACTGCGCAATGTCCTCGAACGCGCGGTGCTGCTGGCGCCTGGGGACGAAATCGGTCCGGAGGATTTGTATCTAGAATCCTCGGGTTCCGCCCCTTTGCGGTCGGGATCGTTCATGCAGGCGAAACGCTCCGTGGTGGAGGCTTTTGAAAAGGATTATGTCCGTCGCGCCTTGGACGAAAGCGCGGGAAACATCAGCCGCGCGGCACGCATGGCTGATCTCGATCGCAAAAATTTCCAGATTCTGATGAAGAAGTATGGCCTTCGGGGAGGCGGAGAAGCGCGGTAAATATGCCGCGGTGCGGTATTTTAGCCGCAGATGAGTGTTGGAAAGGGTATTCGAAAAGCTTTAGATTGTAAGAGATTTCACAATAGACAATGTGGCACGTATTTTGCTTTATCTTATAGATAGCGGAGATTTCCGCGGAACTTGACGCTGGGATCTCCAGCGATTTTAACCTAACGGAGGAATTCCATGAAGAAGACCCTGACCCTGGCCGCTGTGATCGGCTTCGCCTTTGCCGCCGCCGGCTACGCCGACGAGGCCGCTGCCCCCGCCGCCGCCGCTGCTGCTCCTGCCGCCGCCGCTGCCCCGGCCGCCGCTCCCGTTGCCAAGGCCGCCCCGGCGAAGAAGGCCAAGAAGGCTAAGAAGGCCAAGAAGGCTGCTGCCAAGGCTGCCGCCCCGGCCGCTGCTCCGACGGCTGCTCCCGCCGCCGCCGCGACCGCTGCCCCGGCTGCGAAGTAATTTTTCGCACCAAACAAAGAGCCTGCCCTTCGGGGTGGGCTCTTTTTTTTTGTGCGTACTCCAATTTCCTCAGCGAAAACACGGGATAAGTCCATTTGTAAAATAATATAAATTTAATTTGATATATGTCATATAAATTCTCACGGTTTCCGTATATTGTTTTTTTTGGTCGAGTGTCAATAAATTACTATTCGAAGGCTTGAAATATGCGCGTCAAAAGTACAATCGCGGTTCTGGCTTTAACGAGCCTTACCACCTTCGCTTCGGCACGGACGCATCATTCCGATGCTGACGAGGACACCACCTACGCGACCAATTCCTCAACCGCATCGGGCGCTGTCACGACGACATCCGCAACGGCGGACGATCTGCAACCCTCAAGCCAGCTGCGTCCATTGGCAAAACGTTGGGGCGCGGGCTTGGAAACCATTCCCGGAGCCGGGCTGGACTCTTTTGGATGTGGCTTGATCGCCGTTCCAAACGCAGTTTCCGCCCGATATTGGGTTACGGATCGCCTCGCAGTCGACGGAATGTTATCCGTCCTCATTGCGAGCCAAAGCAACGACGTCGCCATTGAAACGGAAGGCGGCTCCGTCGACGGGAACGGACAAAGTTGGGGTTTCGGCGTTGGAGTGCGCTATAACCTGACCGAACCCAGCCGGAATTTGATGGCCCAATTGGTGGGTAAGGCCAGCTTCGCCGACAGCCGCGCGCATCTCAGCCTCTCGGAAAACTCGGACAATTCGACGGGAACCTATTCGACGGATGTGGAACAGGATACGACGGCCATGTTCCTGGGCGTCGGATTCGAGGCCTTTGTGCCGGGCTGGAATTGGTTGTCCCTGGAAGGCTCGCTCGGGTTGAGCGTCAGCAACATTTCGGTCCAACCGATCAACATATCGGCCAGCAGCGGGAAAAACACGACGATGACGCTGAACGGCGTTTTCAATCAGAACACCAGCACGTGCAGCCTCGGCGGCAGCGGCTTCTCCCCGATCAACGTCTCCATCCACTACTACTTCTAATTATTTGCCGCCCGTCTTTCCTCCGGAAGCGCAGCTGATCCTGTTTCGGGGATCGGCGCGTTTACGGGGGGGGGGCAACGCGCTTGCGGCGTTTGAACGGATAGAGACATGATACACGCCCTGTTGCTTGCCATCGTATTCGCCCGACCGACCCCCTTAGCGGCTGAATCCCCAAGCCCGTCCCGCGCCGAAACCTACCTTTCCCAAATGGATGATCTTTGGCGGGGAGACGCCTCCCACGCGTTGATGCGTATGCGGATCAAGACCGCAAATTACGAACGCGTATTGGAACTCGAAGCCTGGTCCAAAGGCCGCAAGCGGACTTTGGTGCGGGTGCTGGCGCCGGCGAAGGACGCCGGCGTCACGACGTTGAAAGATGGGGGGAATATTTATAGCTACCTTCCCCGCACGGATCGGGTCATCAAACTCGACGCCAACCTATTGGGCAGCAGTTGGATGGGCAGCCATTTCACCCACGATGATCTCGTCAAAGGCTCCCGATTCAACGAAGATTACGATGGGCGGATCAGCTTTGAAGGCCCCAAAAAGGGGGAGGATATCGTGGAACTCACCCTGACACCCAAACGGGGGGCGGCTGTAGTGTGGGGCCGGATCGTGATGGCCTTGGACTCCAAAACTTCGATGCCCTTGGAATGGACTTATTTTGACCAGGACGGAACGCCGGCGCGCCGGATCGTCTTTGGGGAACCCAGGGACGTGCAGGGTCGCCCAGTTCCGGCCCGTTTGCGGCTGATCCCTGCCGGTCTAAGCGGGGAATGGTCGGAACTGGAATACGATAGCTTGGAGACCGGGATCGCGGTGGATGACGCGGCGTTTTCGTTGGCCCGTTTGCGTTGTCGGGGCCGATGAACATCGTCCGAATGGCGGCGAGGGGCGTCCTGCGTAAACCGCGGCGCCTGCTGGTGACGACGAGCGCTCTGGGTCTGGCCTGTGCCCTCGCCATTTTTTTCGGCGGATTGAGCGAGGGCCTCTATTCCACTTTGGTCGGAGGCGTCATCGACGGGGAATGCGGCCATCTGCAGGCGCATGCCCGGAGATGGAGAGCGGACCCCAATCTATACGCAGTCATCGCAACCGAGCCTTCCACCTTGGACGCGCTGGGCTTCGCCTGGACCCCCCGTCTAGGCGGCTTCGGGTTGGCCACAAATAATGATCGTTCCGCCGGAGTTGAAATCCGCGGCTTGGATTTGCTGCGGGAACCCCGGGTATCCATCCTGGGACGCCGAATGCTTCGTGGCCGCTGGCTGGCGGCCGACGATCCGACGGGGGTCGTTCTCGGGCGTCGACTCGCGGTGAAATTGGGGGCGTCCATCGGGGATCGGCTGGTGCTGCTGGCCCAGGCCGCCGACGGTTCTCCGGCCAACGAGTTTGTCGTTGTCCGGGGCATTCTCGATACGGTAAGCGTCCGAACCGATGAAGCGACTCTTTTTGTGGGCGAAACCTTTTTCAGGAATTTTTTTGAAATGCCCAAGGGTTGGCACGAAATAGCCGTCCGGCTCCCGGAAGGCGGTCCGCCGCTGGAACGAGCGCGGCTCAAAGTCGCGGCAGCCGTTCCGGGCGCTGAGGTGGCGACCTGGAAGGAATTGAACCCTGTGCTGGCGACCTGCGCAGCCATTCAAAAAGCCGTTTTAAGCCTCTTCCTTTTTGTCGCCTTCCTGGCGGTGGGGTTAGCGGTCGGTAACGCCATTTTGCTGGGCGTTTATGGGCGTTTTCATGAATTCGGAATCATGAAATCCTTGGGCATGGGCCCGGGAAAACTGGCCGGACTCATCGTTTTGGAAGCCCTGTTCGAGGCTTTGATCGCGGACGCGGCGGCCCTGGTCGCGGGTCCGCTGATGGTACGTCTTTTGTCCCGCCATCCCTTGGATCTCACGGGTCTCCTGCGCGGAGGGGTTCATGTCGGGGGCTTGGCGTTCGATCCGGTCGTTACGGCCCACATGTCCTGGGGTATCTTGGTCGTGCCCCTGGTTTTGACACCCGCTGTGGCGGTCGCGGCCGCCCTTTATCCCGCCTTTAAGGCGGCCGCCTTATCCCCATTAGCCGCGCTCCATCACCGATGAGGCCCGTTTGGTGCTGATGGCTTGGCGAAACCTCTGGCGCAACCGGCGCGGTACCCTGGTGAACCTGGGGGGGGTGGCTTTTGGCATTCTGATGGCGGCCACGCTCAACGGCCTCGCCGCGAACAAGTTTTCCTATATCGTTTCCCAATGCGCCCGCCTGGGCGCGGGAAACGTCACCATCGAGCCCAAAGGTTACCTTGAGGCGCCCGGGGTGGCGCTCAAGTTGGACGCCCTGACACCCTTGCGGAAACGGATTTTGGCGGAGCCTGGCGTCGCCGCAGCCTATCCGAGGATTCAAGGCGCCGCGCTGTTTGAAAGCTCCGCCCGCAGCCAGGGCGGCTATTTTGTCGCAGTGGACAGTTCCCTTGAGAATGGGAAGGACAACCTGCTATTGGCCGACACCCTGGGGGGCAGTTTGGGCGGACCGGATCGTAATTCCGCGCTGCTGGGCGCCGTGCTCGCCGCCAAACTAAAACTAAAGGTGGGTCAAACCGTGGTGATCACCGTCAACGATGTCCGGGGAAGCAGCGCCTCGGTGGCGTTGAAAGTCGCCGGTGTCTTTAGAACCGGGGTGGACGAAATCGATTCCGCCGCCGCCGTCCTGCCCTTGGATCGGGCCCGCAGCCTGCTTGGATACAGCGCTGACCAAGGAACCCTGTTGGCGCTGATGCTGGACGACGGCGTGTCGGCTGACGCTTGGGCCGAACGGGAACGATCCCGCCTGAATTTACCGAAGGCGGAAGTATTGCCCTGGAATGAGACGCAACCGCAGGTGGACGGTTTCCTGCGGCTCGACCGCGTCATCCGGGGTTTGGTGCTCGCAGTATTGAGTCTGCTGATCGCTCTTGGGATTTTCCATACCGCCTTAATAAGCGTCAGCGACCGTCGACGCGAATTCGGGGTCATGCTCGCCATCGGCCTTTCTCCCTGGGCGTTGGTGCGTCTTGTGTTGACGGAAGCCCTGCTGCTGGGGCTGCTTGGGGCGGCGATCGGGGCGGCGATTTCGGTCCCCTGGGGATGCTACCTCCACACGTATGGGATCGATTTGAGCCGTTATTTCCCGGTGGATGCTTTCGAAATCAACGGCATCGTTTATCGCCCGGTTCTTTACGCCCAGTTTAGCGCCCTCCAATCAATCAGCCTTGCGGCGGCTGCGGTGGGCTTGGTGCTGTCGGCGAGCGCCCTGCCGGCATGGCTGGCCGGCCGAGTCTCGCCGGTCAGCGCCATGAAAGAAGCGGGGGATCGATGATCCTTTTCGCCCGGTGTCCCCGGAAAATCCTCTGGGCGGCGGTGGTCCTTTCGTTCGCGTCGGCGGTCCAGGCCGCAGACGATGGGGAAAACCATTGGACGCAACGGGATGTCCTTTCGGTATTGCGTTGGCCATCCGCCACCGAACCCGTAAGCAATCCGATCGCTTCGGGTTTTCCCGGCGACGCCCCCATGGTCGGTCAGGCCGCGGAGGGGCAGCTTTTCTTGCGGGATTACGGCGGGTGGGACCCTATCGGAGGCCTTCGGCTGGAGTGGAACGTCCTCGCCGATCTCCAAGCCTCGAGTACCGGGTTGGGGCCGACGGACGAGCCCGCCGGTCGGAGCGCTTTAGGGGAGAGGCGTTTCCAGGCCGAAAGCGGAGCGTACGCGGATATCGTGGCGGATCAGCTGAATGTGCGCTGGCAAGGGGACGTGTTGAACGCCGTACTCGGAAGACAATGCGTTAATTTCGGCCAGAATTATTACTTTTCCCCTCTGGATTTGTTCCTGCCATTCCAACCGGAGGATCCGTACCGGGATTTTCGCCAGGGCGTGGACGCCCTCAGGCTGACGGTCGCTACCGGCCGCTATAGCTTCGTCGAAGGCGTTGCCTGCGCCGGATACGCCCCGAAAACGGAGGGAAGCAATCCCTCCCAAGATCCCTTCGAAATGGAAGGCCCCACGGGCCGGGGCGCGGCGCTGGCGCGGGCGCAAATGGGCGGGGAATCTTGGGCGCTTACGGCCCTGTGCGGAAGATACGCCACGGATGAAGTGGCCGGGGTTTCCGCTCAATGGGAATGCGTGGGTTCCTCATGGACCGGAGAAATCCTCGCGGGGCAATGCCTGGCCTCCCTAACGGACACCGCCACGGACCGCGAAGCGGCGACTTTGGGTTGGACCCGACAATGGTCTAAAATTGCCGGGTCCCATGCCGAATTTTTCGTCCAAAACGGGGAAGGCTTTCTCGGGGCGGAGAACGCCACCGCCTCAAAATCCGCGGCGTTGAACGCTCAATTTCAGGTCCGCCCCTTCCTGGGATTGATTCCAGCAATCCTTTGGTACGGTGACGATGGGCAGGCGGTGCTGGCCCTGGACTCGGCCTTGTCGACCGGTGAAGCCGGGACCCTGCATTTCATCGTTAATCTTCCGATCCTTATCTACGGTTCCGGGGATCCGGAAGTCTATTCAAGAACCCAGAACCAGCCCGGGGTGGTCAGCCTTGACTATCGCCTCGACTATTGAGTGGCGGAAGTTTCGGCCACCGAGGTTCGATCGCGCTCCGTACGCCCGTCTTTTAGGGTGACCAAGCGGTGGGCGCGGCGCATCACCCGTTCGTCATGGGTGGAAAACACAAAAGTCACCCCGCGGGAGCGGTTGAGTTCTTCCATCAGATCCAGTAAGGCCGCCGCGTTGACGCTGTCGAGGTTTGCGGTGGGTTCGTCCGCCAAGACCACGGCCGGTTCGTGGACGATCGCCCGGGCGATCGCGACCCGTTGTTGCTGGCCTCCGCTTAAATCCTCAGGAAAGCGGCTTTCAAGTCCCTGGAGTCCAACGGCCTTCAGGACCGCGAAACAGCGCTCTTTCCGGAGGTCCGCCTTTACACCCTGAAGATCCAGAATAAACTCGGTGTTTTCGAGGACGCTCAACACCGGGATCAGGTTGTAGGATTGGAATATAAAACCGATGCGGTCGCGCCGCAATTTTGAGAGCTCGGCCCGATCCAGGGATTCGAGCCGCCGCCCTTCCACCCACGTTTCCCCGGAAGTGCTCCGATCCAACGCTCCGATCAAATTAAGGCAGGTCGTCTTGCCCGAGCCCGAAGGACCACACAACGCGGTGAATTCCTTCGCTTGGACGCTGAGATCCAGGGAGCGCAATGCCTCGACGGATACGGCGCCTTGCCGATAGGTTTTTGTGATCCGCTTGAGTTCGATGATCGCGGGCATGTTTCCCGAAAATTCAGTAAGAGGCAGGGCTCCCGGAGGATCGTCTTCCGAGCGTGAACGGGCACCCTAGGGAAGGGACCCTCAGGCGCCGCCCTTTTCCAGCGGCGGGGCGGCCGGCAAAAACCACAGCACCAAGGCGGTCGCCAAAGTCGTTCCCGTCGCGATCAAAAAGGCGTCGTGGCCGTAGCCCAAGGTCGGGCTCATCCAGACCGCTTCGGTGCCGCTCATCAAGGCGTGCGCCGCGACCAGCAGGGGCAACGAAGCCCCTTTCAGGCGCGCCAAACCCAGGACGAGGCCCGCGCCGAGGATCGGGCCCAGTTCCCAGGTTCCTTGGAATCCGGCATGCACGGCCACGAAGCCGAGGCTACCGGCGGCGACGGCGGCCCAGCGTCCCCAGCGGGGGGAAACTTCTTCGAAGGCCACGAAAAGCGTTCCGCGGAAGCCGAACTCCTCGCAGGCGGCTTCCGCCAAGGCGGTCAGCACCCCGGCGACCCTGAATACGAGGGAATCCACCGCGAAGTCCGCGGGCGGGCGGTCCCATTGCAGGCAGATCGCCGCCAGGCTCAGTCCCAACACCGCCAAAGTGGGCGCGGCCAGCAGGCCAGGGGCTCGGCGCAGGACCTGTCCGGAATACCGCAGGCGGCCCAGCCAATACAGGTACACCGCGCAAGCCACCGCCCCGAGGGTCACCGCCAGGTCGCGGGGCAGGCGATTGGCCTGGGAAGTGTCCGGGAGCTCATGGGCCGTGAACCAGCGAAAAAGGCCGTAGCCGATGAGGGCCGCCGCCCCCAACAGGAGGGTGCGCTGGGGGGAGGGGGGGACGCGTTCGGTCTTGGGGGTCATGGCCATGAGTTTAAGGGAAAAAGGGTTTCTGCGGAAGGGAGCTTGCGCCTTGCCCGTCCAAGTTCCAGCCGTTAGGATGGGCGAACACGCTTGGAGGGACCTTTTGCGGAGCCTCATCGTCACCGGCGGAGCCGGATTCATCGGGTGCAATTTCGTGCGTTTCGCCCTCGGGCAGGCGGGCGTGGAGCGGGTCGTGGTCGTCGACAAGCTCACCTACGCGGGCTCCCCGGCCAACCTGGAGGAGGCGGCGAAGGACGCGCGCTACCGTTTCGTGCAGGCGGACATCGCCGACGAGGGGGCGATGCGGACCCTCCTGGACGAGGAACATCCCGAAGCCGTGGTGAATTTCGCGGCGGAGACCCATGTCGATCGCAGCATCGACGACCCGTCCGCCTTCATCCATTCCAACCTGCTGGGTGTCTTCAACCTGCTGGAGTCCGGTCGGCGCCTGGCCAAGTCCGGGCGGCGTTTCCGTTACCTGCAGATCAGCACCGACGAGGTGTATGGGAGCCTCGGAGCGGACGGCCTTTTCAGCGAAGAGACGCCCTACGCGCCCAACAGCCCCTATTCGGCCAGCAAGGCCGGGGCGGACCATTTGGTGCGCGCCTATTTCCACACCTACGGGCTCGACGCCCTCGTCACCAATTGCTCCAACAACTACGGGCCCCATCAGTTCCCGGAAAAGCTCATCCCGCTGATGATCCTCAACGCCCTTGAAGGCCGGGCCCTCCCGGTCTACGGGGACGGGAGCAACGTCCGCGATTGGCTGCACGTCCAGGACCATTGCTCGGGCATCTGGGCGGCCTTGACGCGCGGCCGGGGCGGGGAAAAATACAATATCGGCGGCGGCAACGAGCGCAGCAACCTGGAAATGGTGCGCCTGTTGTGCGCGGCCCTGGAACGCCTGAGTCCGGCGGCGGAAAACGCGGCGCTCAAGGCCGCGGGCAAGGCTTCCTACCTGGAACTGCTGAGTTTCGTGGCCGACCGCCCGGGGCACGACCGGCGCTACGCCATCGACGCCTCGAAGATCCGTTCCGAACTCGGGTGGCGTCCCTCGGTTCCGGTGGAAGAGGGGATCGCCTCGACCGCCGCCTGGTACCTCGGGCATCTGGACTGGTGCCGGAGCGTCCAGGAAGGCAAGTACCGCCGGGAACGCCTTGGCCGCGCCTGAACCCTCGGCAGATTCGGAACACCCCGCCCTGAAAGGGAATCCATGAAGGGAATCGTCCTCGCCGGCGGGTCCGGGACCAGGCTTTATCCGGTCACCCTGGCCCTCAGCAAGCAGCTCGTGCCCATCCACGACAAGCCCATGGTGTATTATCCGCTGAGCGTGCTCATGCTGGCGGGCATCCGGGATATCCTGCTGATAACGACGCCCGAGGACCAGGCGCAGTTCCATCGGTTGCTCGGCGACGGTTCGGCCTGGGGCCTGCGTCTGGAGTACGCGATCCAACCCAAGCCCGAGGGCTTGGCGCAGGCCTTGTTGATCGGCCGGGAGTTCTGCGGCGGAGGCCCCTGCGCCCTGGTGCTGGGCGACAACATCTTCTACGGACACGGGTTTCCGGAGCGCATGCTCAAGGCGCGGCGGGCGATCGAAAGTTCCGGCGGCGCGGCGATTTTCGCCACCCAGGTCAACGATCCGCAGCGCTACGGCGTGGTGACCTTTGACGGCCAGGGCAAGGCGTCCAGCCTTGAGGAGAAACCGGAAAAACCGCGCAGCAATTACGCGGTGACCGGCCTGTATTTTTACGACGGCCGGGCCGCGGACAAGGCCGCCGCGCAAAAGCCCAGCCCACGGGGCGAGCTGGAGATCACCGACCTGAACCGTTCGTACCTGGAGGACGGTTCGCTCAAGGTGGAGCTTCTCGGGCGGGGGATCGCCTGGTTGGACACCGGAACCCACGAGAGCATGCTTCAGGCCTCGAATTTCATCGAAGCCGTGGAAAGCCGCCAGGGGCTGAAGGTGGGCTGCCCCGAGGAGATCGCCTGGCGTCAGGGTTGGATTCCGACGGAAGGCTTGCGCCGCCTGGCGGCGCCGATGGCCAAGAACCAATACGGACAATATCTTCTGCGCCTGGCCTTCGAAGGCAAAGAAGCGGGCGGGGGGGACTGAAATGCAAGTAGAAGCCAGCGCGCTTCCCGAAGTCCTGCTGATCACGCCCAAGGTTTTCAACGATCCGCGCGGTTTTTTCATGGAAACCTACCACGAGGAACGTTACCGAAACGCCGGGGTCGCCGCGCGCTTCGTGCAGGACAACCATTCCGCGAGCGTGCTGGGGACCCTCCGCGGCCTGCATGCCCAGTTGAAACGCCCCCAGGCGAAACTGGTGCGCTGCATCCGCGGTTCGATCTGGGACGTGGCCGTGGACGCGCGGCGGGGGTCCCCGCGTTTCGGGAAATGGGCCGCCGCCGAGCTCAGCGAGCGGAACGCCCGGCAGCTTTACATCCCCGAGGGGTTCCTGCACGGATTTGCGGTGCTGTCCGAAAACGCCGAGGTCGAATACAAGTGTTCGGACGGCTACGTTCCGGACGACCAGCTCACCGTGCGCTGGGACGATCCGGAGATCGGCGTTCCCTGGCCCCTCCGGGAGCCCCTGCTCTCCGACAAGGACCGCGACGCGCCATTTCTGTCGGCCGTGCTGGAACGCCTTCCCGCCTATTAAGGAAGCCATGAACATCGAGCCCGCCTTTGACGCCCTCGATCAGGCCCTCCTCGCGTCCCGCGGACTGGGCCGCGAGGAGGCCGCCCGCCAGGCGGCCCTGCTGGCCCACCCGCCGCGCAAGGTCTCCCTCAAACGCCCTTGCACCGTGGGGGATGGGGTCCGGCGTTTGAGCCCCGAAGAAACGCTGGCCTACGCGGAGCGCGGGAGGATCCTTTCGGCGCGCGCCCGCGTCGCCCGGCTCGTGCCCGCCTCGGGGGCGGCCTCCCGCATGTTCAAGGACCTGCTCGCGGCCCTCGAAAGCCCCGTTTCGGTCCGGCCTCCCGCGGTGGAACGGCTCCAAGCCGAAGCCGCACGGTTCGCCTTCGCCGAGGATTGGGCGGAGGCTTTCGGCGGCGATCCCGCGGATCCGGGTCGCTGGCGCGAGGCGTTGGCGGCCCTGCTCCAGTCCCCGGGCCTGGACTACGCGCGCCGCCCCAAGGCCTATCTCGCCTTTCACGCTTCGCCCCAAGGGGCCCGCACCGCCTTTGAGGAACAGGTCCGGGCCACCGCCGAGCTGGGGATTCCGCGCGTCCATTTCACGCTTTCGCCGGAGCACGAGGACGGATTCCGCTGGTTCGCCTCGGAACTGCCCGGGGCCTTGGCCGCCGAAGGCCTGCCCAAGGTCACCCTGGCGTACAGCTTCCAGGACCCGTCCACGGACACGCTGGCGGGCGACGGCAAGGGAGGCCTGTTCCGGGACGACGCGGGCCGTCTGGTGCTGAGGCCGGGAGGCCACGGCGCGCTCATCCGCAACCTGGGCGCCCTGGCGGAGTCCTCGGACGTGGCGCTCCTGCGCAACATCGACAACGTGGCCCACGCCCGCCTGCGGGAGCGGCTGCGCATCCACCAGTGGGCCCTGCTCGGGCTGTTGGAGGAGGCGGTGGAGCGGCACGGGGACGGAGCGCCCGTGCGGGTGGCCGCCGTCGTCCCCAACACCGGCGAACCCGGAGGCGGGCCCTATTGGATCGCGGGTTCGGACCAGCCGCAGATCGTGGAGTCCGCCCAGGTCGACCTGGAGGATCCTGCCCAGGCGGCGCTTTTCCGCGCGGCCACCCATTTCAATCCCGTGGACATCGCCTGCCGGCTGACCGATTCCAAAGGCAAGCCCTTCGACCTGGAGCGTTTCGTCGATCCGGAAGCCGTTTTTATCTCCGATAAAAGCCATTTAGGGCGCCCTTTGCGCGCCCTGGAACGGCCGGGTCTCTGGAACGGGGCCATGGCCCGCTGGCGGACCGAATTGGTGGAGCTGCCCCTGGAGACCTTCACCCCCGTCAAGACGGTTTTTGACCTGCTCAGGCCGGAACACCAGCCCTCCGCAGCAGCCTGAAGCGCCCTTCGAAGCTGTCCTTTAAGCGAACCAATTCCTCGGGCGAGTCCCGGGCCGTCGAAGTGTGGAGCCAATGAAAACATGCGCGATTTGTGGAACCCAGATGGCGGACGTCCAGCCCCGCTGCCCGGAATGCGGAGGCAGACGGGGTTCCGGCGCGAGCACGGCATTCGTCGGCAAGCGGGATGAGCCCTTCGGCTACGACCGTTCCCCCCTGTTGGTCGGGGCGATCGCGCTTTTGGTCCTGGCTTTGGTTTGCGCCGCATTGTGGTGGTTCTGCGGCTAGGCGGGAATTCCGGATTTTTGCCATTTCATTTCAGGGGACCGGGGAAGGGGGCGTTCCGGCAAAGCGCGGTGGGACTGCGTCCCTCTTCCGGCGGTTTAATCCGCGGCGGAAGCTTAAGGACCGGAAAATTCGGGTTCTTTGGAGAGTCGGTCCAGGGGAACGGCGCGGACCTTCTCGGCCAGCGGATAGGCGCGGTCTCCTGGATGGACGACGAACAATTTTTCGAGCTTGAGTTCGGCCAGCGCGTGCCGCATCGAAGGCGTGAAAGACGGGCTGGCCGTGCGCTTGAATTCCAATCCAACGCGTTGTTCTCCCCGGACCAACAGCAAATCGAGTTCCGCCCCTTGGTGCGTCGCCCAGAAATAGGCTTCCCCCGTTTCCGCGTGGAAAAGGCTGAGAGCGTTTTCCAAGGCGAATCCTTCCCAGGAGGCGCCCACTTTTGGATGGCGCGCCAACGCTTCGGGGGAGGGAATCCCCAGCAATCCGTGGAGCAGGCCGCTGTCGCGAAAATAGATCTTTGGCGAACGGACTTGGCGTTTGGAGAGGTTCTCGTGCCAGGGGGGGAGCTGCCGGACCATGAACGTGTCTTCGAGAAGGTCCACATAACGGCGCACCGCGGGTTCCGACACGGCCAGGGAGCGGGCCAACTCGGAGCGGTTGAGGATTTGGGCGTGGAAGTGGGCGAGCATGCTCCAAAAGCGGTGCAGCGTTTCAGCGGGAACCCTGAACCCGAACTCGCCTAAGTCCCGTTCCAGATAAGTGCGCATGAAGTCCCGGCGCCAGCGGAGGCTTTCTTCGTCGCTGTCGGCCAGAAAGGAGCGCGGAAATCCGCCCCGCAACCAGAGCGCGCCCTCGTCGGCGGGCGGGATTTCGTCGATGTGGAAGCCTTCCAGATAATGAAAACGGATACGCCCGGCGAGGGATTCCGAGGATTGCCGTAAAAGCAGGGGGGAGGCGCTGCCCAAAACGAGAAAACGGGTTTTGGAATCGGGGCGGTCGGCGAGAACCCTCAATAGGGGGAAAAGGTTGGGGCGGCGCTGAATTTCGTCCAGGACCACCAGGCCTTTGAGCGGGGCTAAGGTCAATTTAGCTTCTTGAAGCGCACCCAAGTCTTCGGGATCTTCTAGATCGAACCAATGAACGGAAACGCCGGCTTTTTCCGCGACTTGGCGGGCCAGGGTCGTTTTGCCGACTTGGCGTGCGCCCAGGATTCCGACCACAGGGTTGTGATCCAGGGACTGGAGGATTGCGTGGAGAGGATAAGGACGAGAAAGCATGGATCAAATACCATGAAAAGCTAACATCTATCATTAGAAATTCATGGTATGTTAATTTTTTTTACAAATCAATGAAGAAGAAAACTGCCCGCAGGGCTCACGCCGCCGGCAATACCTTGTGGATTTGTTGGACACCCACCGATTTTCCTTGGGCGTTGATTTCCACCACCAGACCCCAGAATTCGATTTCGGTCTCTTCCGGACTGTGCCGCGAAGGCAGCCCCAACAGGAACTTACGCAGGACGCTGTCGGACTGGACGCCGATGACGCCGCCGTACCCGCCGGTGAGCCCCAGATCGGTGATATAGGCCGTCCCTTTGGCCGAGACGCGGGCGTCGGCCGTCGGCACGTGCGTGTGGGTGCCGTAGACCGCGCTCACCTCTCCGTCCAAGTGTTTCCAAAGGGCCACCTTTTCGCTGGTCGCTTCGGCGTGCACGTCCACGAACACGGCTTTGGCGCCCTGGGCCTTGAGGCGGGCCGCCGCGGCTTTGGCCGAGGCGAAGGGGTCGTCGACCTGGATCGGCATGAACACCCGTCCCAGCACGTTCACGAACCCGACGGTGATCCCGTTGGCCGCCTGGACCAGGCATTCGCCGCGCCCGGGAACGCCCTCGGGATAGTTGGCGGGCCGGATCAGGGTGGGGAAGGCGGCCCAGCAGGGTTCGACCTCCTTTTTGTCCCAGATATGGTTGCCCGACGTGAAGACGTCGACCCCGGCCTCCTTGAGTTCCTGGAGGGCTTTGGGATTGACCCCAAAGCCTCCGGCGAGGTTTTCAACGTTGGCGGCGATGACGTCGATCCCCAATTCCCGCTTTAGGGGACGCACCCAGGCCGAGCAGGCGCGCCGTCCAGGCGAGGAGATGACGTCCCCAAGCAGGAGGGCTTTCATTTCGCGAACTCCACGGCGCGGGTTTCCCGGATGACCTGGACCTTGATCTGGCCGGGATACTCCATTTCGGCTTCGACCTTGTGGGCGACGTCCCGGGCGAGCTGGGCGGCCTCGGCGTCGGAGACCAACTCGTGGGCGACCATGATGCGGACTTCGCGCCCCGCCTGCAGGGCGTAGGCCTGGGTGACGCCGCGGAAGCCGTGGGCGATTTCCTCGAGCTTTTGGAGGCGCTTGATATAGGCCTCCAGGCTCTCGCGCCGGGCCCCGGGACGGCTGCCGCTGATGGCGTCGGCCGCCTGCACCAAAAAGGCTTCGATGCTCTGCATGGGCACGTCGTTGTGGTGCGCCTCGACGCAGTGGATGACCGCCGGGTGTTCGTTGTAGCGGCGCATCATCTCCACGCCCAGTTGGATATGCGTGCCTTCGCGGTCCTGGTCCAGGGCCTTGCCGATGTCGTGCAGGAAAGCCGCCCGCTTGGCGACTTCGACGTCGGCGCCGACTTCGGCGGCTAGCGTCGCGGCGAGGTGGGTGACTTCGAGGGTGTGGATCAGCTGGTTCTGGCCGTAGCTGGTGCGGAAGCGCAGTTTGCCGACGAGGCGGATCAGCTCGGGGTGCAGGCCGTAGATGCCGGCCTGCTGGCAGGCCTGCTCGCCCAGCACGAGAATCTGGCCCTCCATGTCGTCCTTCACCTTCTGGACGACTTCCTCGATGCGGCTGGGGTGGATGCGCCCGTCGGCGACCAGCTGTTCCAGGGAGAGCCGGGCGACCTCACGGCGGAACAAATTGAAGCTGGAGACCACGACCGTTTCGGGGGTGTCGTCGATGATCAGGTCGACGCCGGTGGCGTTCTCCAGGGCGCGGATGTTGCGGCCTTCCCGCCCGATGATGCGGCCCTTCATGTCCTCGCTGGGGATATGGACCACGCTGACCGTGCTTTCGGCGGTGTGGCTGTGGGCCCAGCGCTGGATGGCGATGCTCAGGACCTGGCGCGCCCGGACATCGGCCAATTCCTTGGCTTCGTCCTCGAGCTGTTTGATCATCTCGGCGCATTCGCGCCGGGTGTCGCGCTCGATGGAACCCATGAGCTGGCGGCGGGCCTCCTCCTGAGTGAGGTGGGCGATTTTTTCGAGGCGTTGGCGTTCCTCGCCCAGCAGGCGGTCGAGTTCGGTCTCCTTGCGGCTGATCTGCTGGAGGCGGCCTCCCATTTCGTGACGCCGGGCCTCCAATTCGCGGCCGGCCTCTTCCATGGCCCGCCCTTTGTCCTGGAGCGCGCGTTCCTCGTCCTGGATGTGGCGTCCGGCCTCGGCCAGCTCCTGACGGACGCGGGTGGCGACGGTGTCGAAGTCCTGGCGTTCGGCGAGGATTTCGGATTTGGCTTCGAGAGCCATTTCCTTGGATTTGGCTTCGGCTTCGCGGTTGGCGAGTTCAAGGACGCGGCTCGCCTCTTGATGGGCGGTATTCAGGACGGAACGCGCGCGGCGCCTTTCAAATTCGGCCCGGCCGAGGATGCCCACGAGGGCTCCCAGGGTCAGACCCAACAACAGAAACGAAATCATGGATCCTCCAAAACGTGCGTCTTGGAGGGGAAAACCGAACCTTCGCAAAGGGGAGCAAACGAAGGCGTCCCCGGGCCGGAGCCCAGGGACGGACTCAGGTCCGTGCGGACGCTCCTCCTCCCGGCCTTCGGCCAGGGGGAGAGGTCGGGGCCAACGGAATCACGTCCGTGGGGTCCGGAGATTTCGGGGCATAAAATACGCCTCGAAACGGGACGCTCCACCGGGATTCCGGCAGGCTTCCGAAGATGAGGAACGCAATCGTCAAAAACATCATCATCGTCCGGCGTTATGCGCGCCAGGTTCAGGTCTGAGTGGGTTTTCCCCGCCGCTTACTCGGGAAACGAACAAAAGTTTATTCCCGAGTTTGTCCTGGGTCAAGTTCGGCAAATCATCAATGAGCGGCAAAACGTGAAAAAAGAAGGTGTTGCCCCGCCTGTGCCGTGGGAGACCGGTTTTTTGAACCCTAGAATCAGGTGGGTTCCCTCAAGAGCCTTCCCCGAAGGGAGACCTATTTGGGGTCCCTGAAGATAGAGTTACGGATCAAAAAATTCCGACCCCCAGCACGAACACCGCAGGGCTCTTCTACATACCACGCCGGGGGCATCAGGGGCAAGGCCCGCTTGACCCTGGACCCGGGCCCTGCCATCATGCGCCATGCCCAAAACCCCTTGCATCGCCCTGGCGGGCGCGTTCGTATTGGCCGTTTGGATGGCCCCAGCCCTGCGCGCCGACAACGATTGGCTGGGGATCGAAGTCCCCCGGCCCTTGGATTCCGGCGTTTTTGACGTGAACGTCAAGGCCGGCGAATGCACCAATGAAACCTGGGCCGAAGGCGGGGAATGGGATTATATGGTCCTGCCCGATGGAACCCCCGCCGAACAGACCTTGGCCACCGTCGATACGCGTTTGGACTGGAAAGCCTCGCGTCGGCTCTGGGTGGAAGCCGACATCCCCCTGGTGTTCAGCCAATTCGGACCGCCCCAAGCTTCGGACTCCTACACCCTGATCGGAACCCCGGACGTGAGCCAAACCCAGGGCTTGGGGGATGTGCGCTTGGGTCTGCGCGGCTGTCTTCAGGACCGTTCCGAGGGGTCGAACCAAGGCTGGACCCTGAGTGTGGTGGCGCCGACAGGCCTGGGGCCCTTTGAGGCCTCCACGCCTTTGGCGGCCACGGGCGCCGGGCGTTGGCAAATCCTGCCGGGAGCGGTGGTCGGAGGCTTGTGGGGCCCCTGGGAAGCCTGGGTGCAGTTGGTGGGCCGCCTTCAGCTGGGGCGCCAGGAGGAAAGTTCCTCCCAGGCCTATTTGAGCTGGCGGAGCGGGACAGATGCCGACGGCAACATCACCTGGGTGGATAACGTCTCCTTGCCCGACGGGGGTGTCTGGCTGGGGCCGCGTTACGGCGGCGATTTGACCGCGGGTTTTTCGTGGAATTGGTACCGGACCGAGGACGCGCGCATGGGACTGGCGTTGGAAGCGCTTTACCATTATCTGAGCCCTTGGACCCTCTCCAGCGGCCCGATCGGGGTGCTGCCGGAGGAGGTGTTCGTGCTGACGCCGGAAGTCCAGGCGCGCTACGGGCGTTTCAGCGCGGTGGTCGGCTGGCAGGCCGAGGATATTTGGGCCCAGGAAGTCCCCGCGGCGACCTATGGCGAAATCCTTTTTGACGTTTCCTATGGCTTTTGACGCCGCTTCGGGGAAGGGCCTGCTGTTCGACCTCGATGGGACGTTGATTGATTCCTCGGGAGATCTGATCCTCAGCGGGAACTGGGTGCGTCGGCGGGAAGGGCTGCCGGATTTGGAACCCGCCCGCGTGGCCGGCTACATCGGCGACGGCATGGAAGCTTTGGTGCGACGCCTTTTGGAGCGGCCGGAAGGCGAGGTCCGGGAAAGCGTCGAGGCCTTTATGGGCCATTACCACGAACACTGTTTGGACACGACGCGCTTGTATCCGGGGGTCGAGGCCACGCTTCGAAGCTTGGAGGGGCGGGGATACGGTTTGGCGGTCGTGACCAACAAGCCGGAACGCCTTTCCCGCCGGATTCTGGAGGGTTTAGGCGTCGCCGGACTCTTTGGAGCGATCCTGGGAGGCAACTCCTGCGCGCATAAAAAGCCGCACCCCGAGCCTTTGTGGAAAGCCTGTACGGCATTAAAGGCTGAAGCGGGCTCCTGTCGGATGATTGGGGACAGCCGGGTGGATGTGGAAGCGGCTCGAAACGCCGGAATGCCGTCGATTGCGGTGTTAGGAGGCATTGGAGACCAGGATTTGCTGCGTCAGTCCGGTCCAGATCAGATCGTGGAGTGTTTTGAGCAGTTGCTGGAAATTTGCTGATTTTTCAAATTTAGATAAAATAGCCGCTTGTAATCCACAAAAATTTAAATTTTTAGTTTGTTTTTAGGATTTTATAGCATTCTTTACCAAAGAATCATCGCAATTTACTATTTTAATACCCTTATTGCACTCGGATTATCCTCGGCTTGATTGAAAATTGATTAAAACCTAAGGAGTTAGCCAGGGAGTAAACGGTAAAAGCAGGGAATGAATAGTTTCGAAACAAAATTTGCATAAAAACTAAATCGTGAAAAAGCCAAAGGAGGTCTTCCTCTTCTCGGAAGCAAGTTTCCGCCGGAAGCGCTTGCGGAGCCTCCATCGAAAAGAAGGCATTATTTTCGAAATAGGATATTTTTAGTGAAAATCTGAACTCTTACTTAATAATATAGATATTTAATTAAAATTTATCTATTTATTTGATAATAAGTGGATTCTTTGTGAATTATTTTAAAAAAATTATCAAAAATTTATATTATTTCGATTCTATAGGCATTACTAACGCGTTTAATCACTTGGTGTTGGATTTTCCTTAAAGGATTGCAATTTTTGGAGGGGCGGTAAAGAAAGGGGCTGGGGATGCATTTTTTAGGAGAAGCAATTTTATGAAAAAATGTCTAGTGCCCTCTAAATAATTTCAAACTATGGACGATACACGTTTAGGTAAAATATGTACAATTAAACAATTAATTTGTATTAACTAAAAATCCGTGAATTTCTTTCCTGGTGCGCTCGGAGGGGAGGACAAGTGTCTTTCGCTTAAAGGAACGATGTTTCGAAATATGGTATCATTTTTTTGTGACAGCAAGCCTTGGCTCAGAGGATGTCGCAATGGTGAAACGCAAGCGCATGCCTAAGGAAGTGTCCGTGCTGCTCTCCGAGCTGGAAAGTTCGGCGACTTTCATCCGCAGAAGCGCCATCATTGAATTGGTGGAAAAAGGAGCGCCTGAAGCCGTTTCCCGCTTTGAGCTCCTGCTCAAAGACCGCGAGGCCGCGATCCGGGCCTGCGCCGCCTGGGCCTTGGGCGAACTCGGCGCCGAAGGGGCCGTGCCCGCGTTGATCGCGTGCATGAAGGATATGGACGTGGACGTCCGCCGCGCCGCGGCCCAGAGTTTGGCGAATATGGCGAACCCCCTTTCCATTGAAATGTTGGAGCTGGCGGCCGTGGATTCGGACCGATGGGTGGCCGAATGGGCCCGTCGGGGCCTGGCCCGCATGTCCCGGACGCCACCCCGGCGGCGACGCCTGAAGCCGGCGGAAGTCCTTCCGGGAAACTGAAACGCGCTCAGGCTTGCCGAACCCTCCCGCCTGCCGCATAATCTTGCCTCACCTTTTTTGGGAACGAAGCTCCCCCTCCTCGTAAGGGTGGGCTTCGTTCTTGCTTTTTTTTGGTAACGGCATGATCGAGCGGTATTCTCGTCCGGAAATGGCCCGGATTTGGTCGGAACACAACAAGTTCCAGATGTGGCTGGAAGTCGAGGCCGCCGCCTGCGAGGCCCAGGCCCAATTGGGGCGCATCCCCAAGGCCGCGGCCAAGACCATCCGCAAAAAGGCGGGCTTCACCCTTGAGCGCATCGCCGAGATCGAAAAGGTCACCGACCACGACCTGATCGCCTTCGTCACGTGCATGGCCGAACACGTCGGCCCCGAAGGCCGCTATATCCATTTGGGCATGACCAGCACCGACGTGGTGGACACGGCCCAGGCCCTCCAGCTCCGCGATTCCGCGGATATCCTGCTCAAGGGCCTCAAGGACTTGCGGGTCGTGCTGGTCCGGCGCGCCCGCGAGCACAAGCGCACCGCGCAGATCGGCCGCACCCACGGCATCCAGGCCGAGCCGGTCACTTTCGGGTTGAAGCTGGCCCTTTGGGTGGCCGAGCTCGACCGTTGCATCGAACGGCTCAAAGCCGCCCGCGCATCCGTCGCCGTCGGCATGGTCTCCGGGGCCGTGGGAACCTACAGCAACATCGACCCCAAGGTTGAAGGGATCACCTGCCGCATCCTCGGGCTGAAGCCCGATCCGGCGACCAACCAGACCCAGAGCCGCGACCGTCACGCCGAATTCATGGCCACTTTGGCCGGGATCGGCAGCAGCCTGGAGAAGTGGGCCACCGAAATCCGGAACCTCCAGCGCACCGAGATTCTCGAAGCCGAACAGTATTTCGCCCCCGGCCAAAAGGGCTCCAGCGCGATGCCCCACAAGCGCAACCCCATGCTGGCGGAACGCGTGGCCGGCTTGGCCCGCGTCCTGCGCGGGAACGCCCTGGCCGCCTGGGAGAACGTGGCCCTTTGGCACGAACGCGACATCACGCATTCTTCGGTCGAGCGGGTCATCTTCCCGGACAGCTGCATCCTGCTGGACTACATGATCGCCAAGTTCACGACCCTGATGGACAAGCTGATCGTGTATCCGGCGAACATGCAAAGAAACCTCGACATGACGGGCGGGCTTATCTTCAGCCAACGCGTGCTGCTGGCCTTGACCGAAGGCGGACTCAAACGCGAGGACGCCTACAAGATCGTCCAGGAAAACGCCATGGCGGTGTGGAACGCCCGCCAGGCCGGTGGGGAGGGCCCGGACTTCAAGACCCGCCTCAAGGCCGACCCCCGCACGCGCGGGCTGAACCCCAAGGAGATCGACGCGGCCTTCGACCTTAAATGGTACCTGCGCAACGTCGACGCCATCTTCCGTCGCCTCAAAATCTAACGCCTCAGCGGAGAAACCCCGATGTACCTCGCGAAAATCCACGTCACCCTCAAGCCCTCGGTGCTCGATCCCCAGGGGGTGGCCGTAGGCGCCGCCCTGAAGCACATGGGCTACAAGGAGGTCGCCGGCCTGCGCCTGGGCAAGTACCTGGAGCTCAAGCTTGACGACAAGGGGCTGAGCCCGGAGAAGGCCAAAAAGCGCGTCGACGAAATGTGCGCCAAGCTGCTCGCCAACACCCAGATCGAGCGCTACGAATTCACCCTCACCAAGACCCGCTAGGGTCCGGAGGGAATACAATGAAATTCGCGGTCCTCGAGTTCCCCGGCAGCAACTGCGACCACGACTGCGTCCACGTGCTGGGCACGGTCCTGAAGCAGAAGGTGAGCCTCGTCTGGCACGAGCAGGACTCCCTTCCCGCCGGGACCGATCTGGTGGTGGTGCCGGGCGGTTTCAGCTACGGCGACTATCTGCGCTGCGGCGCGGTGGCGCGCTTTTCCCCGGTCATGCAGGCCGTGGTGGCCCACGCCAAGCGCGGCGGCCTGGTGTGGGGCATCTGCAACGGCTTCCAAATCCTGACCGAAAGCCATCTGGTCCCCGGCGCCCTTTTGCGCAACCGGGACCTGCGCTTTCTCTGCCAGGATGTGCACCTGCGCATCGAAGGGGCGGGGAGCGCCTTCACGCCCGCGGGTTCCGAAGGCCGGGTCTTGAGGCTGCCCATCGCCCACGGCGAAGGCAACTATTTCTGCGAAGCCGACACCCTCAAGGCCCTTAAGGACCGCGGCCGGATCGCCTTCCGCTATTGCGACGCCAAGGGCGAGTTGACGCCCGAATCCAACCCCAACGGCTCCCTCCAGTCCATCGCCGGGGTGCTGAACGACAAGGGCAACGTCCTGGGGATGATGCCCCACCCCGAGCGCGTCGCCGAAGCGGCCCTCGGCGGCACCGACGGCCTCGTCCTGTTTGAAAGCGTCCTCGCCACCCTTTCGGCCCACAAATGAAGCAGACCACGAAGACCCTCCCCGCCCCGAAGGTCGAAGCCCATCCCTCGGATCCCGAGGTGAACCTGGCTCTCGCCCGCGAATACGGCCTCAGCGAGGCCGAATGGGGGCGCATCAACGGCATCCTCGGCCGCAAACCCACCCGCACCGAACTGGGGATTTTCTCGGTGATGTGGTCGGAGCATTGCAGCTACAAGACCAGCAAACCGCACCTGAAAGGCTTCCCCACCAAGGGCAAGCGCGTCATGCAGGGGCCCGGCGAAAACGCGGGCGTCCTGGACATCGGCGGCGGCTGGGCCACGGCCTTCAAGATCGAGAGCCACAACCACCCCAGCGCCATCGAGCCCTACCAGGGCGCGGCCACGGGCGTGGGAGGCATTTTGCGCGACGTGTTCACCATGGGCGCGCGACCCATCGCCAACCTGAACAGCCTGCGCTTCGGCGAAGTCTCCGATCCCCACGTGCGGCGGCTGGTCCAGGGCGTGGTCGCCGGCATCGGCGGCTACGGCAACTGCGTGGGCGTGCCCACCGTCGGCGGCGAGGCGGTCTTCGACCCCGTTTACCGCGACAACTGCCTGGTCAACGCCTTCGCCCTCGGCGTCCTGCCCCACGAGCGCCTGATCAAGGGCGAAGCCAGCGGGGTCGGCAATTCGGTGATGTATATCGGCTCGACCACGGGCCGCGACGGCATCCACGGCGCCACCTTCGCCTCGGGGGATTTGGACGCCGAAGCCGGGGAAAAGCGCTCGGCGGTGCAGGTCGGCGATCCCTTCATGGAGAAGCTCCTCCTGGAGGCGACCCTGGAGCTCATCGAGTCGGGCCATCTGGTCGGCATCCAGGACATGGGCGCCGCGGGCCTGACTTCCAGCTCCGTGGAGATGGCCTTCCGGGGCAACGCCGGCATCGACCTGCACGTCGACAAGGTGCCCCGCCGCGAAAGCGGCATGGTGCCCTATGAAGTCATGCTGTCGGAAAGCCAGGAGCGCATGCTGCTGGTCTCCAAAAAAGGCCGTGAAAAGAAGGTCGAAGCCATCCTGAACAAGTGGGGCCTGCACGCCAGCGTGGTCGGGAAAGTCACCGCCACCGGCCGCCATCGCGTCTACGACGAGGGGCGCCTGGTGTCGGACCTTCCGATCCCGGCCCTGGCCGACGACCACCACCCGGATTTTCCGCTGGCCCATCGACCCACGCGCCGGCCCGCCTATCTCGACAAGGCCCAGAAGCTGGATCTGAAGAAACTGAAGCGCCCGCGGGATCTCAAAGGGGCCTTGCTCAAGGTTCTCGCCTCGCCCAGCGTCGCCGACAAGGAATGGATTTTCCGCCAGTACGACCATCAGGTCCGCACGAACACGCTGACCAAGCCGGGCTCCGACGCCGCGGTCATCCGCGTCAAGGAAAACGGCAAGGGGCTGGCCATGGCCGTCGACGGCAACGGCCGTTACTGCCTGCTGGATCCGCGCATGGGCGGGCGCCTGGCCGTGGCCGAATCCTGCCGCAACGTGGCCGTCAGCGGGGCCGAGCCCATCGGCCTGAGCGATTGCCTCAACTTCGGCAACCCCGAAGACCCGGGCATCATGTGGCAGTTCGCCGAAGTCGTTAAGGGGATGGCCGAAGCCGCCCGCGAATTGGGCGTTCCCGTCATCAGCGGCAACGTCAGCCTCTACAACCAGGGCCCCAAGGGCGCCATCGATCCGACGCCCGTCGTCGCCGCGGTGGGCCTGCTGGAGCCGGTCAAGGGCGAGCTCAGGCCCGTGCCCCAATGGTTCAAGCGCGCCGGCGATCTCGTCTACCTGGCGGGGACGACCCGCGAGGAGCTCGGGGCCGGCGAATACCTGGCCGTGGTCCATGGCCTCAAGAAGGGCGTCGTTCCCCGCCTGGACTTGAAGGCCGAGGCGAAGCTCCAGAAGTTCTGCGTGGCCTCCGCCCGCAAGGGCCTGGCCCAGAGCGCCCACGACCTTTCCGACGGCGGTCTGGCCGTCGCCGCGGCGGAATGCTGCGTCACCGGCGCGCGCCACGGCGCCGCCGAAGTGGGGGCCGTGATCGAACTGCCGCAGAAGGGCCGGGCCGACGCCCTGCTCTTCGGCGAGACGCCCTCGCGGGTGCTCTTCAGCGTGTCCCCGGCGGACGCCAAAGCTTTCGAAGCCTTGGCCAAGGCGCAGGGGGTTCCCCTCAAGAAGGTCGGTTCCACCGGCGGCGACCGCCTGCGGCTGGCCTGCCCGGATGCCTCCCTGGAGCTGGGGTTGACAGAGATCAAAGGCGCCTATTTCGGCGTCTTTAAGGGCCTGGACTGACGGCCTCGAGGAGCGCGATGCGTAGCGAGATGGAACTCGTCGAACTCGTGGACGGCCTCGAAAAGGACGTCCAAGGGGACGGCAAGGGCCGCGAAGCCTGCGGGGTGGTGGGCGTGTATGGCCATCCCGAGGCGTCCAAGATGGTGTACCTGGGCCTTTACGCGGTGCAACACCGCGGGCAGGAAAGCTGCGGCATCACCAGCAGCGACTCCGACAGCCTGCACGCCATCAAGCGCATGGGCCTGGTGGCCGACGCTTTCAAGGCCGAGGAGCTCGGTAAACTGCCCGGCAAGCTGGCGGTGGGACACGTCCGCTATTCGACCGCGGGCGGGACCAGCCTGCGCAACGCCCAGCCGATCACCGTGGAGTACGCCCGCGGCGGCCTGGCGGTGGCGCACAACGGCAACCTGACCAACGCCGAGATTCTGCGCAGCGAGCTGGAAGCCTACGGCAGCATTTTTTCGACCACGGCCGATTCCGAAGTGATCGTGCACCTGATCGCCCGCAGCAGCGGGCGGCGCTTCGCCGACACGGTCGTCGACAGCCTCAAGCGCGTCCAGGGGGCCTATTCGCTCATCTTGATGAACGAAAAGCAGCTCATCGGGGTGCGCGACCCCTCCGGTTTCCGGCCCCTGTGCATCGGCCAATTGGGCAACGCCTGGGTGCTGGCCTCCGAAAGCTGCGCCCTGGACATCATGGACGCTACCTTCGTGCGCGAGGTGGAGCCCGGCGAGGTGGTCATCATCGACCAGTTCGGGCTCACCAGCGTCAAGCCTTTCCCCCCGGCCCAGCGCTCCCATTGCGTCTTCGAATTCGTCTACTTTTCCCGGCCGGACAGCGTGCTTTTCGGCGTCCAGGTCGAAAAAGTGCGTAGGGAACTCGGACGCCAGCTGGCCCAGGAACGGCCCGCCGCGGCCGACATCGTCATCCCCGTCCCCGACAGCGGCGTCACCGCGGCCATCGGCTACGCCGAAGCCGCCAAACTGCCCTTCGAGATGGGGCTGATCCGCAACCATTACGTCGGGCGCACGTTTATCCAGCCCAGCCAGAACATCCGCGATTTCGGCGTCAAGGTGAAGCTGAACCCGGTCCGGGGCATCCTGAAGGGGAAACGGGTGGTCGTGGTGGACGATTCCCTGGTGCGCGGCACGACCAGCCGCAAGATCATCAAGATGCTGCGCGACGCCGGGGCCGCCGAGGTGCATTTCCGCGTCAGCAGCCCGCCCGTGGCGCACCCCTGCTTCTACGGCATGGACTTCCCGACCAAGCGCGAGTTGCTGATCAACACCATGAGCCACGCCGAGATCGAGCGTTTTCTCGGGGTGGACAGCCTGGGCTACCTGTCCGTCGAAGGAATGATGGCGGCCGTGGGCATGCCCCCGGAACACTACTGCAAAGCCTGCTTCAACGGGGTCTATCCCACCGGGGTCCACGGAGTCGTGGCCAACGACAAGATCCCCGACGGCGCCCGATGCGACTGAACCACACCATCCCGTCCGAAAGGAAAGCGATGACCTCCAAACCCAAGGCCGTCACCTACAAGGATTCCGGCGTCAACATCGACGCGGGCAACGAGGCCGTCCGGCGCATGAAGGGCTATGTGCGCGGGACCTTCAACCGCAACGTGCTCGGGGATCTGGGCTCTTTCGGCGGCTTGTACCGCTTCGACAAGGGCGCCTTCAAGGACCCCATCCTCGTCTCCAGCAGCGACGGCGTGGGCACCAAGATTCTGGTGGCGGCCAAAGCTGGCGTTTACCACACCGTGGGCCAGGATCTGGTCAACCATTGCGTCAACGACATCCTGGTGCAGGGCGCCAAGCCGCTGTTCTTCCTGGATTATTTCGCCACCGGCAAGCTCGTCCCCAAGGTGACGGCGGAGGTGGTGCGGGGGCTTTCGATCGCCTGCAAACAGCAGGACACGGTCCTCATCGGCGGGGAAACCGCCGAAATGCCCGGCCTTTACGCCCCGGGGGATTTCGATTTGGCCGGCACGATCATCGGGGTGGTCGACCGCAAAGACCTGATCACCGGGGAAAAGGTGCGTCCGGGCGACGCCATCATCGGCCTGCCCTCCAGCGGCCTGCACACCAACGGCTACAGCCTGGCCCGCAAAGTCCTGCTGGAACGCGCCCGCTTGCCTTTGAAGCGGCGCCATCCGCTCCTTAAGTCCACCCTGGCGGACGCCCTGCTGGCGCCGCACCGTTGCTACGGCAAGGAGATGCTGGCCCTGCGCAAGACCATCGACGTGCGCGCCATGGCCCATCTGACCGGCGGCGGCTTCACCGAAAACATCCCGCGGGTCCTGCCCGAGGGTTGCCGCGCCGTCATCCGCAAAAACGCCTGGACGGTTCCCGCCTTGTTCCGCCTGATCGTGGATCTGGGCGGCGTCCCCGAAGCCGACGCCTATCGCACCTTGAACATGGGCATCGGGCTGGTCTTCATGACCCCGGCGGCGCAGGCGGCCAAGGCCGTCGCGGCGCTCAAGAAGTCGGGCCTGGACGCCAAGGTCCTGGGCGAGGTCGAACGCGGGACCAAGGAAGCCGTCCTCGTCTGATGTCCGGAAACGGGGGGCTCAAAGGCGAGGGCGCGGCCCTCGCCTTTTGCGTTGGGGGGGCTTTTGCGGCGCAAGCGTTGGCGCCGGCGACCCGCTTTTTGGATTTGAAGGCCGCGGGAGCCTGCGCCTGCGCCGCCGCGGCGAGCGCGGGACTGCTGTTTCCGTCCAAGGGGCTGAGGCGGGGACGTCCTTCGGCCTGGGCCTTCTCCGCTGCCCTGGTCGCCCTGGCGGCGTGGGCGCTGGCCTATGCCGCGGCGCCTTGGAGGCCCGCCTGGGCCGCCTTCGACTTCTCGGTCCCGGCCGCCCTTGTTTTCGGTTTTGCGCTGGCCTATGGGCCGCAGCTCTGGCGGGAACGCTTGCCCTCCTATTGGCGCTGGGCGGTGCTCGCCGTGGCGGTCTGGGCGCTCGCCCAGCATTTCGGGCTCGACCCCTGGGCCGAGGCCCAGGGAAGCTCCCCGGACCGGGCCTCGGCCGGCTTCGGGAATCCGGGATATTTGGCCGCCTTTCTTTGCCTGAGCTGGCCCCTGTTTTTGCTTTGGCCCCCGACCGCGGCCGCTCCCGCGCTGCTGTTGGTTTTCGCCGCCCTGGTCGCGACCCAAAGCCGGGCCGCTTTGGCGGCGGCGGCGTTGCAAGCCTCGCTTTTGGCGGTGCCCGTTGTCCGCGGGGCCTTGGGAGGGGGCGCCGAAACGGGCGGCTCTCCGGCCGCCTTGAAACGGGCTTCGACGGCGACGGGTCCGGCCCGACGGCGTTTAGGGCTGGTGGGGCTGTGCGTCCTGGCCGGGATCGGAGCGCTGGCGTTGGGGATGCCCCGGGCCGCCTGGCTTCGTCCCACGCTGCGCCTGGATTTGTGGAAGGCCGCCCTGGATTTGTGGCTGAAACGGCCGCTGTTGGGTTGGGGGCCCGGGAATTTTGTGGCCGCTTTCGAGCGGGCGGGGCGGCTTTCCCCGGGAGCCGCCGCGGCCCTGGGCTGGCAGTACCCCGAAGATCCGCACCAGATGTTCCTGGCCGTGGCCTGCGCGGCGGGCTGGGTCGGCGTCGTCGCCTTGGCCTTCTCCGGATGCGTGGCCTTCGAATTGGCGCGGCGCGGCGGGGCGCTCGCCGCCGCCCTGGGCTTGGGCCTGCTCGGGGTCGTCGTGGAAGCCCAGGCGGATCGCTTCTTTTTCCAGCCCGGGGTGTTGTTGCCGGTCTGCGCGGCCTTTGCGTTGATGGCCTCGGAATCGGCGCCTCCGGTGGAGCGGCGCGGGTCCCCGGTCGGGAGGGCCAAGTTTTTCCTGGTCGCGGCGGCCGCCGCTTTTTTCGCCTGGCGGGCCGCGGCGACGGTGGAGGGTTTCCGGACGGCGGTGGCGGAGCGTCCTGACGTCGGGGTGGAGGTCCTGCGGGCCTCGGGGCCCGTGGCGCCTCCCGGGCCCGAGGACGGAGCCGACGCCTGGGACCGTTGGGCGGGAGCTTTGGCCGCGGAACACCGCTACGCCGAAGCCGCGTCGGCCTACGCCGCCGCCTGGCGCATCCAGCCCGACGAAGGCCGGGCCCAGAACCTCGGCGACTGCGCCATGATGCTCGGCCGCCCGGGCGACGCCGAGAAGGCTTTCCGCGACGCCGTGGCCTTGGCGCCCCGGAACTCGGACGCCCACTTCAGCCTGGCCTACGCCCTCTACGACCAGAAGCGCCTGGCCGAGGCCCTCGCCGAGCTCGACGAAGCCCTTAAACTCGATCCCGGAAACGCTTCGGCGCTGGAATTGCGGCGCCAGATCGCCCCTTGAGGGCGTCCGCGGGGCCCGAACGAACCGCGCTTAACGCATAAAAGGAAGACGAAGGCATGAGCTTGGACCTGAACACCCCCGTTCAAAAACTGCTCGAAGGCGCGCGCCTGGCCGTGATGGCCGCCGCCGTGTTGGGCGTCCTTTTGCTCCAGGATCCCGCGTCCGCCGACGCCCTGGCGCCCAAGGCCCTGTGGTTCGCGGTCGCCGGGGGGCTCCTGCCGGCGCTGGCGGCGATGCGCCTGTGGTGGGGCGCCCCCTTGCGCTTTCCTCCGCGTAGGCAACTGCTGGCATTGGCCGTTTTTTGCGGCGCGGCCGGGCTGGCGTATTTTTGTTCGCCCCTGAAGCCCGCTTCCCAGGACGCCTGGCAGGCTTGGCTGTTGAGCGCCGTGCTTTTTGTCGCGGCGGTGGACCTTTTCGCCGAGGAAAGCGCCCGCACCTGGCTGCTGAGGGTCCTGGTGGTGGGCGCGGGTTTGGCCGGAGCGCGCAGCCTGGCCCAACGCCTGGGACTGGACACCAGCATGGTGGGGGCCCAGGAGGAGGCCGCCTTTGGCCGCCGCGTGGCCGGTTGCTTCGGGAATCCGAACTTTGCGGGCGGCTTTTTCGTCCTTGTCCTGCCGGTGCTTTTGCATCAGGCCTTCGCCGGGGAAGGCAAGGCCTGGAAGTGGACGGCGCGCGCCGCCGCCGGGCTGGCCTTTGTGGGCTTGGCGCTGACCGCCTCCAAGGCCGCGGCGGTGGGGCTGCTCATCGGCGTCGCCGTGGCCGGCCACCTGTTCTTCCGTTGTGAAGCCCCCCTCGGAGAACGGTGGAAGGCCCTGCGTTGGATCGGGGCGGGCCTCGGGCTCGCCGTGGCCTTGAGCCTGTTGACTTTGCCCGTGGATTCGCTGAAGCGGATCGCCGGAGGGCCTTCCGCCTGGGCCGAGAGCGTGCATTTTCGGGCGGTCACCTGGCGGGGAACCTGGAACTTGGGGCTCGCCCGTCCCGTGGTCGGCTGGGGCCCGGGCACTTTCGCTTCGGCTTATCCGGCCTACCGCCTGCCCGAGGCCATGGACGGCGCCGCGGAGCACGCCTACGAGGTCACCGCCCCGGAAAACTGGGTGTTGCAGATTTTCGCCGAAACCGGCGTCGTGGGCCTGGCGGCGACCCTGGCCTTGCTGGGGCTTTTGCTGTGGCCCGCGTTCAAGGCGGCGCGGCGTTGGCGCGAGGATCCCGCCGGGGCGGGCCTGTGCCTGGCGATTTTGTGCTCGGTCGCGGCCTGCCTGGGCTGCAACCTGGCCTCTTTGGATTTGTTCCTGCCATCGACCCTGTTGCCCTTGCTGCTGCTGCTGGCGGCGGCGACGGCGTTGACGGTGGAGAAGGCGCCCGTGTTCTCGCTCAACCCCGAGAATTACGTGCGTTTGCTGGTCAGCGCGGGTTTGGCCCTCATGGCCAGCGTCCCCATCGTCCAGGCCCAGCTACATGCGCAGGCCGCGCGCCTGCTGGCGGAGGCGAAGAACCTTTCCAAGTCAGGGCATTTCGACGAGGCCGCGCCCAAGTACGGTCTGGCCGTCCAGTTCGATTCGAGCCTGTTGGAGGCCCGTTATTTCCAGGCCTGCAACGACTTGGACGCCGGGGGCAACACCCGCCTGGCGCAGGCGGAATCGGAATTCTCCGAGCTGCGGACCTACGCCCCGGACTATGTCCAGGTGCACGCCAAGCTGGGGAGGCTGTACGCCGCCGAAAACCGCGTGCCCGAGGCGGCCCAGGAATTCGAGGGCCAGCTCAAGCTGGACCCCTGGGACCTCGACACCACCCGGGAACTCGCCTCCCTTTACGCCGCCAACGGACGCCTTGTGGAAGCCGAAACCGTGCTGAAGGACGCGGCCCAACGCTGGCCCGCCGACGCCGACATCTCCCGGAACCTCGCCCAGGTCGAGCTCGCGCGCCTGGGCAAGAAACGGAGGAAGTGATCCCATGCCCGAATTCCCGGCGGCCGAAGACCGCCTGATCGAAGGCGCAGGCCTGACCAAAACCTATCTCCGCGCGTCCCGCCCCGCCCTGGCGGGGGTCACGCTGCAGGTGAACGCGGGCGAAATCGTGGGCGTCATCGGGCCCAACGGTTCGGGCAAGACGACCCTCATGTCCTGTCTGTTGGGTCTGCTGAAGCCCGACGACGGCGTGGCCCGCATCGGCGGGCATCCCTCGGGGAGCCCCCAAGCCAACCGCTTCGTCGGCTACGTCCCGGAACGCCTGAATTTCGACCCCTGGATGAAAGGGCGCGATTTCGTCGCCTACCACCACGCCTTGGCCGGTTTGCCCGCCACGGAGCGGGCCGCCCAGGTCGAGCGGGCCCTGGCCGAGGCCGGGTTGGGCGTGGACGCCTGGGACCGGCCCATCAAGGGCTATTCCCGCGGCATGCTTCAGCGGGTGGGACTGGCCCAGGCCTTGGTCGGGAAGCCCCGCTGCCTGTTTTTGGACGAACCCACCAGCGGCATGGACCCCCAGGGCGCCCTGGCGACGCGCGCCCGCATCGAAGCCTTCGCGGCCGCGGGGGGGGCCGTCCTGGTGAACTCCCATCAGTTGGACCAGCTCGGGAAGCTTTGCCACCGGGTGCTGTTCCTGAAGGACGGGCGCCTGGAGGCCGAGGAGCGCCTGCGCGGCGAGACCGGACTGGGCTGGCATTTCGACTGGCTGACGCCTTTGCCCAGTGGAGCCAAGGCCAAGGCGCTGTTGGAGGAACTGGTCGCGGGAGGGGCGGTACTGGAGCCAGGAGGCTTGAGGGCCCAGGTCGCCGACGAGGAAGCGGCGGCGGAATTGCTGGCGAGCCTGATCAAGGCGGGCATACGGGTCAACGCGGCGGGTCCCGCGCGCGGCAACCTCGAGCACCTGTTCCTCGGAGGAGCCCATGTTGAATAGGCCGGTGTACGTGAACACCCTGCGCTGGTTCCTGAACTCCACCGGGCGGGTGGTGGTGGCCGGCCTGATCGGGTTGGTCACCTACGGCATCGTCGCCGCCTCCGCCGAAAACGGGGCCGTCAGCGCCGCGGCCATGGCCGACAGCGGGAACAAGGGCCTGGTGATCCTGGCCTGGCTGTTGGGGGTGGGCCTCATCCGCCGCGAGATCAAGAGCGGATCCATCCATTTGGTGGCCCTGCGGCCCTTGAGCCGGGCCTCGTACGTCCTCAGCAAGTGGGCCGCCCTGCTCACCTTGAACCTGGCCTTTTTGGCGTTCGTGTACGCGGTGGCCGTCCTCAAGGGCGGGCCCTCGGCCCTGGGCGGGGGGGTGGCCTGGGTGGCCCTGGCGCAGGTCATGCAGATCGGCGCCCTCTGCGCGGTGCTGACGTTCCTTTCCGTCCTGCCCTTCAGCGTGGGCGAACTGGGGACGGCGTTTTTCGCCGTGGTGGTGTTGGCGGTCCTGGACCACGTCGCCTCGCGCCAGGATTGGCCCGCTTTGGGTTCGGCCGCGGATTGGGGATTCCGGATCCTGATCCCGAGGGTGGCCCTAGACGGAGCCGCCGTGCCCGGCTTGTTGGCGGGCCCCTCGGCGAGCGTGGACATCGGAGGCAGCCTGCTGGTCAACGCGGTGATCCTCGTAGCCGCCCTCAGTGGCGCCGTGGGCCTGTTCGCCCGCCGGGAATTCCCCTACGCCGAGTCCGCGGCATGAAGCGGAAACGCGTCGCTTTTTTGGCCAGCGGTGGCGGCTCGAACGTCGAAGCCTTGCTCCAGGCCATGGCCGATCCCGGGTATCCCGCCGAAGCGGTCCTCGTTTTTTGCAATCGGCCCGGGGCCGGAGTCCTGGAAAAGGCCGCCCGCTGGAACGTGCCGGCGGCGGTGGTCGACCACCGGGCTTTTCCCGATCGGGCGGCGTTTGACGCCGAAGCCGTCCGGGTGTTGCGGAAGGCGGAACCGGACCTGTTGTGCCTGGCCGGGTACCTGCGCATCCTGACCCCCGGCTTTGTGGAGGCCTTTCGGGGCCGGATGCTGAATATCCATCCCTCTTTGCTCCCCAAATTCGGGGGGCCGGGGATGCACGGGCATCACGTGCACGAGGCGGTGCTGGCCGCCGGGGAGCGCGAAAGCGGCGCCACGGTCCATTGGGTGGTCGAGGGCGTCGACGCCGGGGAGATCGTCGCCCAGCGCCGTGTGCCGGTGCTGGAGGGGGACGACGCCGATCGTCTGGCCGCCCGGGTGCTCACGGCCGAGCACCAGGTCTACGCCGAGGCCCTGCGCAAGGTCTGCGGGGCGGGATCTTAAGGGTTTTCCCCGCCTAGACAGCCCCCCCAACCCTTTTTATAATTACCTTCGCCCCTTTTCGCCAAGGGGCGGTCCCTTCCGTCCGAGAGGTGTTTTTTTGGTCACCGTCCGCAGAGCGTTGCTTTCCGTCACCGACAAGACCGGGCTCCCTGAATTCGCCAAAGGTTTGAGCGAACTGGGTGTGGAACTGGTCTCCACCGGGGGCACGGCCAAGGTCCTGCGCGAGGCGGGCCTCAAGGTCAAGGACATCAGCGAGCACACCGGTTTTCCGGAGATGCTGGACGGCCGGGTCAAGACCTTGCACCCCATCATCCACGGCGGGCTTCTGCATCTGCGCGACAACGCCGAGCACCTGGCCACCATCGCCAAGCACGGCATCAGCCCCATCGACATGGTGGTGGTGAACCTCTATCCCTTCCAGAAGACGATCGCCAAGCCCGGCTGCAGCCTGGAGGAGGCGGTCGAGAATATCGACATCGGCGGCCCCTCGATGATCCGCTCCGGGGCCAAGAATTTCCGCAGCGTGGCGGTGGTGACCCGTCCCGAGAGCTATCCGGCGATCCTCAAGGAAATGCGCGAAAGCGGCGGCGGGGTGTCGGACGCCACCCTGAAGGCGCTGGTGGTGGAAGCCTTCTCCCACACCGCCGAGTTCGATCGGGCCGTGCACGCCTATCTCCAGTTCAAGCTTCAGGGGGAGGCGGATTTCCCCGCCGAACTCAACCTGCATTTCACCAAGGCGCAGGATTTGCGCTACGGCGAGAACCCCCACCAGAAGGCGGCCTTTTACGTCCATTCCGGGGAGGCCTCGGCCAACCTGGGCGAGGCCCAGCAAATCCAGGGCAAGGAGCTCAGCTACAACAACATCGGCGATCTGGACGCGGCGCTCGCCGTGGTCAAGGAGTTCGAGGAGCCGGCCGTCGCCATCATCAAGCACGCCAACCCCTGCGGCGCGGCGCGCGTGGCCAAGAACGGGGAAATCTCGCAGGCCTATCGCCTCGCGTTCGACGCCGATCCGGTGAGCGCCTACGGCGGCATCGTGGCCAGCAATCGCGCGGTGGACGCGGCTTTCGCGGCGGCCATCGGTAAGACTTTCCTGGAATGCGTCATCGCCCCGGATTTCACGCCCGAGGCGCTTTCGACCCTTTCCGCCAAAAAGAACCTCCGCCTGATGCGGACCCCCTTCGCGGCCGTTCCCGCCGTCTCGCTGCCGGGCATGGGCTTCGAAACCTACTCCATGAAAAAGGTCGTCGGCGGCCTGCTCGTCCAGAGCCGGGACCTTGAGCGCGTGAAACGGGAGGACTGCAAGGTCGTCACCAAGCGCGCCCCCGGCGAAGAGGAGTGGATCGACCTGCTGTTCGCCTGGCGGGTGGTGGTCCACGTCAAGAGCAACGCCATCCTGTTGGCCAAGGGCGGGGTCACCGTGGGCGTCGGCCCCGGCCAGACCAACCGCGTCGGCAGCGTCGGCATCGCCGCCCGCGCCGCGGGGGAAAAGGCCAAGGGCGCGGCCCTGGCTTCGGACGCGTTTTTCCCCTTCGCCGACGGCCTGGAAGCGGCGGCGGCGGCCGGGGTGACCTCGGTGATCCAGCCTGGAGGTTCGGTGAACGACGCCTCGGTGATCGAGGCCGCCGACAAAGCGGGCATCGCCATGGTGTTCACCGGCATGCGCCACTTCAACCATTAGGCCGGGCATGAAGGCGCTTTTGATCGGTTCGGGCGGCCGGGAACACGCCCTCGCCTGGAAAATTTCGCAAAGCCCACGGATCGAGGAGCTCTACGCCCTGCCCGGCAGCGACGCGGTGCTCACCTTGGCGCGGCCCCTGGACGCGGATCTCAAGGACCACGGCTCCGTGGCCAAGGCCTGCGTGGAACGCGGCATCAGCCTGGTGGTGGTCGGGCCCGAAGCGCCCCTGGCGGAGGGGATCGCCGACGCCTTGCGCGCGGCCGGGTTGGCGGTTTTCGGCCCCGGTCTCAAAGGCGCCCGCCTCGAAGCCAGCAAGGAGTTTTCCAAGGCCTTTATGCTGCGCAACGGCGTGGCCACGGCCCAGGCCCGGGCCTTCGGGGACAAGGCGCAGGCCGCGGCTTTCGCCCAGACCCTCGGTTTTCCGGTGGTGGTCAAGGCCGACGGCCTGGCCGCGGGCAAAGGCGTGACGGTCTGCGAAAAGCCCGCGGATCTGGAAAAGGCGCTCGCCGACTGCTTCGACGACAAGGTGTTCGGCTTAGCCGGTTCGCGGGTCCTGATCGAGGAATTTTTGGCCGGCGAAGAGGCCTCGCTGTTGTGCTTCTGCGACGGCAAAGTGCTGAGGCCCATGGCTTCGGCCCAGGACCACAAGCGCGTCGGCGAAGGCGACACCGGTCCCAATACGGGAGGCATGGGGGCCTATTCCCCGGCCCCGGTCTTGGACGAGGCGGCCATGAATGCGGTGTGGGAACGGGTGCTGACGCCCACCCTGGCCGGATTGCACTCCGAAGGCATGGATTTCCGGGGCTGCCTGTACGTCGGGCTGATGCTGACCGAAGACGGACCCAAAGTGGTGGAATACAACGTCCGTTTTGGGGATCCCGAAACCCAGGCGATTCTGCCCCGGATGGATTTCGATTTGCTCGAAGTCCTCGAGGCCTGCGCCGAGGGCCGCCTGGCGGCGCTCAAACCGCTCCAGTGGAAGCCCGGGGCCTGCGCGACCGTCGTGTGGGCCTCGAAGGGCTATCCCACGGCGACCGCCCCGGCGGAGAGCATCACGGGTTTGGAAGAAGCGGCGGAAGTCCCCGGAAGCGTGGTGTTCCATTCGGGGACGACCGTGAAGGACGGAACGTGGACGGCCAAGGGGGGACGTGTCCTGGCCGTCACCGGGTGGGGTCCGGATCTGAAGTCGGCTTTGGAACGCGCTTATGGGGCCGGCTCCAAGATCCGTTTCGAGGGAATGCACTTTCGTCGCGATATCGGTCATCGGGCTTTGTCCCGGGGCTGAAACGCATTTTTTTCAGAGGCGCCGATGCGCTTGAGCAGCCTGTCTTTGTTCGTCCTTTGCCTGGCCGGGGCCGGATTGAATGCCGGAACGTCCACGCCCGCGCCGACGGCGGAAAGCACTGCGGCGGCGACGCCCGCGCCGACGGCGGCAAGCACTGCGGTGGCGACAGCCGCGCCGACGGCGGAAAGCACTGCGGCGGCGACGCCCGCGCCGACGGCGGCAAGCACTGCGGTGGCGACAGCCGCGCCGACGGCGGCAAGCACTGCGGTGACGACAGCCGCGCCGACGGCGGCAAGCACTGCGGCGGCGACAGCCGCGCCGACGGCGGCAAGCACTGCGGTGACGACAGCCGCGCCGACGGCGGCAAGCACTGCGGCGGCCGCGACGGGAACCCCGCTGACCCTCACCTTGAAGGACGGCCAGGTCGCCAAGGTGTCCCTGGTCCGCTACGACCGCTTTTTCCTGACGGTGGTGAACTCCCTTGGGACCAGCTTTGACATCCCCTGGGTCGAAGTCGCCTCGGTCGACGGGGATTCCAGCGGGGACTTGCAGATGATGCGCGGTCGCATCACGGACGAACCCACGCCGGTGGCGACGGTGATCGCTCCGCGTTCTCCCCACACCGCCCTGATGCGCGCCCTCTGGCCGGGCTTTTTGTTGCACGGGGACGGTTTCCGCTATGCGGGTTCCAACGACACCTTCGTCAGCCTGGCCGGCAGCGAGGCGTTTGCGGTGGTAGTGGGCGGTTTCAGCGCCTACCTGCAGGGATATCCCAACACCACGGACACCAGCCGGACGGTGCCGCAGGCCCTGGCCACCGCCGGGGTGGTGATCTTCGCGGCCACCTGGGCCTATGACATCGCTTTCGCCCCGGGCGCGGCCCAGCATCTGGACCAGGAACGCGGTCTCGCGCTGGAACCGACCGGCAACGGCGCCCAATTCGCCTACCACTTCTGAGAACGGGGGCAGCGTGAAGCTCGCCATCGCCACCGACCATGCGGGGTTCGAGTTCAAGGAAGGGCTGAAGGCCTTTTTGACGAAGTCGGGGCACGAGGTCGAGGATCTCGGCACCCACGACAAGAACTCCTGCGACTATCCGGATTACGCCGCCAAGTTGGGGCGCCGGGTGGCCGGCGGCGGGGCCCCATTCGGCATCCTCATCTGCGGCAGCGGCATCGGGATGAGCATCGCCGCCAACAAAGTGCCGGGAGTCCGGGCCGCCCTTTGCCACGATCTTTACACCGCCCGCATGGCCCGCATGCACAATGACGCCAATGTCCTGGTTCTGCCGAGCCGGCTTTTGGCGCTGGCCATCTCCGAAGAGATGACCGAACTTTTTCTGACGACCCCCTTCGAGGGCGGCCGCCATCAGGTGCGCGTCGAAAAGATGATGCGCCTGGATTCCGAGGCCTGCTGAGAAGCCGGCTCCTTCAAGGACAACGCCCATGAACTACTCCTCCGTCAAAAAGACCGATTCCACCGTCTACAAAATCCTCAAGGCCGAAACCGCCCGCCAGGAGGACGAAATCCAGCTGATCGCCAGCGAGAATTACACCAGCAAGGCGGTCATGGAAGCCCAGGGCTCGGTCATGACCAACAAGTACGCCGAGGGCTATCCGGGCCGCCGCTACTACCAGGGCCTGCGCTATTACGACGAGGTCGAGAACCTCGCCATCGACCGGGCCAAGAAGCTTTTCGGGGCCGAACACGCCAATGTCCAGCCGAGCTCCGGTTCGCAGGCCAATATGGCCGCCACCCTGGCCGTGCTCGAACACGGGGACACCCTCATGGGCATGGATCTCGCCTGCGGCGGGCACCTGACCCACGGCATGCGCCTGAATTATTCGGGCATTTTCTTCAAGGTCGCCAGCTATCCCGTGCGCAAGGACGACTTCCGCCTCGATTACGACCAGATCCGCGATCTGGCCAAGAAGGCCAAGCCGAAGCTGATCATCTGCGGGGCCAGCGCCTATCCCCGGACCATCGATTTCGCCGCGTTCCGCTCCATCGCCGACGAGGTCGGGGCGGTGCTGATGGCCGACATCGCCCACATCGCCGGATTGGTGGCGGGCGGGGCCCATCCTTCGCCCTTCCCCCACGCCGACATCGTCACCTCGACGACCCACAAGACCCTGCGCGGGCCCCGTGGCGGGCTGATCCTTTGCAAAGAAGCCTTCGCCAAAAAGATCGATTCCAAGGTCTTTCCCGGCATCCAGGGCGGACCGCTCATGCACGTCGTCGCCGCCAAGGCGGTGGCATTCGGGGAGGCCTTGAAGCCGTCCTTCCGCAAATACGCCGCCCAGATCCTCAAGAACGCCTCGGCCATGTCCGCCGAATTGTCCAAACGCGGCTACTCCATCACCACCGGCGGCACCGAGAACCACCTGATGCTGGTGGATTTGCGCCCCAAGGGGATCACCGGGCGCGACGCCGCCCAGGCCCTGGAGGACGCCGGCATCATCCTCAACAAGAACGGTGTGCCCTTCGACGACGCGGCCCCGGCCGTGACTTCGGGAATCCGCCTGGGAACCGCGGGCGTCACCACCCGCGGCATGAAGGAAAAGCAGGTCCGCCAGATCGCCGAGTGGATGGACGTGGTGCTTTCCAACCTGGACGACGCCAAGGTGAAAGGGAAGGTCAAAAAGGAAGTCGCCAAGCTCTGCCGGCATTTCCCGGTCTACGCCTAGCCTTCCGCTTCGGAGGGGCCCTTCGCGGGGCCCCTCCGGAACGTTTGGGGCGGGCGATCTTTACGGCCCCGCGATCGGGGCGGAACGCGTACAGCCAGGAATCCGTTCCATCGGCGCCGAGCGGCCTGCCGGCGCTTAAGAACCCTTAGGGAGACCCCTTGAATTACCATTCCGCCGATGCGCCCGCGGTGCGCCTGGTCGACCAGCTGCTGGACATGCTGTTGGTCGCCACCCTCCTCGGCGCGCCGCTGATCTTCTATACCCGCGGTTACGACGTCTTCGAGTTCAACAAAATCAGCGTGATGCGGGTGCTGACCACCGCGGCGGCAGGGCTGATGCTCTGGAAACTGTTGTTCGTGCGCCCCATGACCCTGGTGCGCAGCGCCCTGGATGTGCCCGTGTTGGCCTGGTTGGCGGTCTGCGTGGTGGCGACCTTCCATACGGTCAATTGGCGGCTTTCGGTCCACGGCGTCTACGAGGATTTCGAGGGGATCACCACCTGGTTCATGTACGTTTTCCTTTTTTGGTGGCCGCTCCAGCACGTCCGCACCGAACGCCAGATACGCCTGGCGCTCGGCGCCGTGGTCCTCGCCGGCACCGTCGCCGGTTTTTACGGGCTGCTGCAGAATTTCGGCATCGATTTCGTCCCCTGGAATCCGGACACCTACAATCCGGAGCGCATGTTCTCCACGATGGGCAACCCGAACTTCTTGGCGGCCTACACCGTCATGAGCATGCCCATCACCTTCATCTTTTTCATCGATCTTCCCAGCAAGATACGGACGGACAAGGCGTTTTGCACGGTATTGCTGGTCGCCAGCGTGTTCGCCTCGGCCTTTTTGATCTATTTGTTCAACGTCGATTACCTGAATTTCGATCCCCAAACCTTCGGCGCCCAAAGCGATTTGGGGATGTTGCTCAGCCTGAAGTTCTGGGTGACCAAGATATTGATGGCGTTCCCGGTTATCTGCGCCGCGCTGCTGTATTTCGGACGCCTGCGCTGGATTCTTTTCCTGTCGATGGCGGGCCAATTGGCCTCGACCTTTTTCACCAAATCGCGCGGCGGTGTCTTCGCCATGGCGGCGATCATCGTGCTGTTCTTGGCGGCCTTCGTTTTCGAGGTTTTCGGCGCGGCCGCGTTGACCTCGCTGGCGACGGTGGCCGGGGTGCTCGCGAGCCTGGGGGTCGTGGTCTGGTTCTTCTACAGCGGAGCCTGGGAAGGGGCCCTGCGGTTTTCGTATGAAAACCATCCCTGGCTGGCGCTGTTTTTGTTTTTGGCGGTGCTGGCGGGCATCCGCTGGGTGGTCAAGCGCAAGGGGCGCGAGGACCTGCTGGGACGCAACCTGGACTATGTGTTGGGCCTGCTGATCATGGTCTGGGCCCTGCTGTTCGTCCCGGCCGTGCGCCAGACCACCTACGAAATGCTGGAACGTTTCTCCAAGCTGTTCCATCCTTCCGAAGTGCGCGTCACGCCCCGCCTGTTCATCTGGAAGGCGGCGCTCAAGATGCTCCACGACCGGCCGTTCTTTGGCTTCGGCCTGGACACCTTCCAGATTTCGTTCCCGCCCTACCGCGAGGCCCTGTATTGGATCCTCGAATGGAACGGCACGCCGGAGAAAGCGCATAACTTCGTCATGCAGACGGCGGCGACGATGGGCTTCGCCGGCTTGCTGGCCTTCGCCTGGATGCACGTCGCCTGGACGGCCCAGAGCTTCCGCGACTGGCGGCGCCAGGGCGACGAAAGCCGCCGCCTGATTCTGTTGGGCTGCTACGCGGCTTGGCTGGGCTTTTTCATCCAGAACCTCTTCAGTTTCACCGTCGTCGGCTACGGCAGTCTCTGGTGGGTCCTCTGGGGCCTGCTGGCGGCCATGCAGCACACCTGGGAGCGTTCCGACAAGGCGCTCGCGGCGGCCGCCGCCCCGGCGGCGGCGACCAGCGGCGCGGGAGCGCCCCTGCCATCGGCTTCGGCGCTTTCCCCGGCTCCGGCGCCTGAAAAAGTCCCGGCCTGGGGCGGTGCCGCGGGCGCCTGGATCGGCGGGGTGGCTTTCCTCGGCCTCGCGCTCCTGGCTTGCGCGGCCGGCGGTTTCAACTTTTTCGACGATTTGGCCTCCAACGCGGTGGGCTTGGCGGTCGCCGCCGCGGGCTTGGGCTGCCTGATCTGGATACTTTGGCGCGGCCCCGAAGTGGAACGGCCTGGGACGGCGGCGTGGGTGCTGGTGGCCGCCGCCGCCTTTGGGGTGTTCGCGTATTCGGCGTATTCCCTGCGGATATGGGTGGCCGACTCCTTCTACAAGCAGGGCCAGGTCGGCATGAACGCGGGACAGCCGAAATACGCGGCCATCATGTACGAAAAAGCGGCCGGGCAGATCAAGGCGCCCCTGAGCGACCGCCAGATGGCGAACATCCACGAGGCGGCCATCCCGCCCCAGCAGGAGCGGATCGGAGTGCTCCCGGGGCTGAACCAGGACCAGGAACTGTATTGGGTCAAGATGGGGATCGCCTTTGAGACCGCCGCGGCGCAGGAGACGGATCCCAACACCAAATTGGATTACTACCGTACCGCGCTCGCCATCCACCACCTGACCTTGGAGATGAACCCGATCAACGGGTACAACTTCAACAACAAGGGCCGGGTGCTGAGGTCCATGGGCGACGCCTTCGGGCGCTCCGAATTTTATGAAAAGGCCTTGGATCACTACGACAAGGCCATCGCCCTGGACGTCAACAACGTGTATTTCAGCCTGGACCGCATGAACACCCTGCTGTCGCTGAGGCGGGTCGAGGAGGCGATGAACATGGCCCTCGACCTGACCCGCAAGTTCCCGGATTTCGCGGTGCCCTACAGCTACGCCGGCTACATTTACATGAATACGGGCCACGACGACCAGGCGGAACAGTACCTGGGGCTGGCGTTGAAGGCGGATTGGAAGGGCGATGCGGCCTCCAAGGCGCTGGCCTGCGTGAATTTGGGCCAGGTGCTGGAACGGACCAAGCGCGTGGCGGAAGCCGAGCAGAGCTACCGGGCCGGGTATCAGGCCAATCCGGGCCTGCCTGAGGCGTATCTGCACGATGCCCAGGCCTTGGACCGCCTCAAGCGCCGTCCCGAGGCCGTGGCGGTCCTGAGGGCGTTGTTACAGGCTATCCCGAACCAGCCGGACGCTCTGGCCCTGCTCAAGAAGTTCGGGGTGCAGCCCTAGAGGCCCGCCGTGAAGTGCCCCTATTGCGCGCATCTCGAAGACAAGGTCGTCGATTCGCGTTCCTCCAAGTCGGGGGACGCGATTCGGCGCCGCCGCGAATGCCTGGCCTGCGGGAAACGCTTCACCACTTACGAGCAGTTGGAGGACATGCTGCCGGTCGTCGCCAAAAAGGACGGCCGACGCGAACCCTTCGAGCGCGTCAAGATCCTCAGCGGCCTGCGCAAGGCCTGCGAAAAGCGGCCCGTCAGCGAGCAGACCCTGGAGGGCCTGGCCGACGACGTCCAGCGGGAGCTGGAGCTGCGCTTCGACAAGGAATACCCGAGCCACGAGATCGGCGAGCTGATCATGCAGAAGCTGTACCTGCTCGACGAAGTGGCCTATGTGCGTTTTGCGTCGGTGTACCGGCAGTTCAAGGACGTGCGGGCCTTCAGCGATGAGCTCAAGCGCTTCATGTCCCGCTTTGACGACCGGGACGAGGGGAAGGGCAAAGGGTAAGGGGAATAAAGGAATCCGGAAATGGCGAAGGCGGACCGGGAGGTCCGCCTTTTTTTTTACCGGGCCCTGCGGTGAATTTTGGCGAGTCCTTAGCGCACGATGGCCACCCGGGTCCAGGCGTCGCCGCTCTCCAATCCCGCGTCCAGACGGAAATGGAGCTGGTAGACGCCGCTGCTGCAGTCCTGGCCCGAAGAGTTCCTTCCGTCCCAGGCGCAAAGCCGGGTCCCCACTGTTGCGTCCCAGGTTTTCTCGGCGACGACTTCCCCGGCCACGTTAAAGCAACGCAGGGACAAAGTGCCGGGCGCGGCCACGTTCAGTACGACGGTCAGGATGGAGTGGAATGGGTTCGGATAGATCCCGAGGAGGGTAAGGGGCGGAGCTTGGTTCGGGTCGGTCGCCGCTGGTGTCGGTGTTCCGGCGCGGGTGAAGGTGTCCGTCGGACCCGCGGTGTTTTCGGTTTCGGCGCCGGGGGTTAGGGTGCCGAGGGGAAAGGAAGACGATCCGGAGGTCGGCGTCGGCGTGGAGGAGGCGCTTGCAGAAGGGGGGGGGGAGAGGGGGACGGGTGCGGTGGCAGTAAACGAGGACAATGGCGGAGCGTTTGGGGAAACGGTCGCGGAGGGCATGGCGGCCGGGGAGACGCTGAAAGTGGCGGAAGCGGAGAAGCTGCACGTGGGTGTGGGGGAGG
>Ga0326728_10000858_pt1 | contig 114119 bp, 117 predicted proteins | sample MB3enrmetagenome_FD_207602 | JGI IMG/M metagenome (GOLD analysis project Ga0326728, IMG submission 207602) | Lab enriched peat soil microbial communities from McLean, Ithaca, NY, United States - MB31MN | ecosystem: Environmental > Terrestrial > Soil > Wetlands > Peat | place: USA: New York... | reverse complement strand
GATTGCCCTTGCCGCCGACCTTTCCGGTCTTGAGCTGGTCGTCGATACCGCCGAGGTTGATCGCGACTGTCCTCTTGGTCAGGTCAATAAGTTTCAGTACACCCTTGTTGGTGAGTGGGCTGATCTTATCGAGAGTGACACCGCTCTTTAAGAGCTTGCCTTCATCGTCGTAAAGGTCAATCGTTTCTTTGTATTTTGCCATGAAAATTCCTCCAAATTTCGTTTAACTCCGAAACAGTACGAGCACTGAACGATAGTATTTGCTAATAGCAAACACTGATAATGACTGAAAGTCACTATTTATTTCACGTCCCCTCAATCGGGACATTCATTGTATCCTAAAATGGGACATTGTATCCTAAAATGGGGTATTTTCTCATAGATTGGGGTATTTTATCCTAAATTGGGACATTGTATACTTCACAATAGACCCATATAAGCGTTCCGATGTCTATTGAGGATTTCAAATAACGTAATCGAATTCAGGGTTATCTGTGCTGTTGCGTTAACGGGACTTAACGGGGTGGATATAGATTCAACCAGTCAATGTTGACTATTTTAACGTCCCCGCAGATGCAACAAAACATAGTTTACTGAAATTCTATTCTCTCCTTGCTCGCATATGGGGGAGAATCCTTTATTATTTAGTACCAGCAAGTACACTATAGAACCCAAAGGAGGTTCACAGAGTATGACGGAAGGTTGGAATCAAACCATAGATTCTAACCAGAAGTCGGAATGCCCATACCACACATTCCACCCGTGGGGTTTAGGCATTTTGGGGTTTATTCCCCTCCTATAAAATACACACCGAACACGGTATATTTTTTAAAAAAAATCTTAGAACTTTTCCGGAATTTTTCAAATATTTTCCATAACTTTTGTAATTTTTTGAAATTTTTCAATAGCGCTGTTTGTAATTTTTTTGGAAACACCGGCATCTTTTCAGACCGGTAATGATGTAATACAAAATTTTCGAGAGTGATCTCCTGCCAGGCCCATACGGCCATATGATATCACCCGTCGTTGATGTAATCAGCCAGAATCCATGCTATTATATTCATTATTTCGCCAAAATACGCCCAAATACCCCAGACTTCACCGGAGGTCCGCCAAGGCCATTTGCTGGGCGTTTCTCAGCAAAAACGTATCAAAGTATGATCAAAATGAGAACTCATCCAGATCTTGGGCGTCTTTTTCCTCAGTTTTGGTGGCGTTTCAGGGCAATCTGGGCCAGATTCTCGGGTTTTATTTTTATGGAAAATCCGGGCGTTTTACGGGGTTTTCCGGACCCTAAATATGGGAATCGGGGGCAGATATGGCCCCGGATTTATGGTGCAGCCTGGTGCAAAAGAGTTGTCTGGACAAGGCCGGTTATGCAGTAATCGGGAGGTATGGGCGGGCAGATTTGAGCAGATACCCATACCCTGAATTTTCTCTCAAAGGGCTTACTTCTCATTGGCTATGAATTTTTTCAATTCTCTCCGCAAATCTTGCCGGATTTTTTTTCAAACATCGGGAAAACTTTCCGGAATTTTTTTATTAACTCACAGTCAAATGGCGTTTACTTTGGAATATTTTTCTAGGGTTTGATTGCAGAAAACATCGTTTTATTTCTTAAAAAAGTTACAGTGAAAGTATAATTATGTCGAATCCGGGCGCGTAAAAAGGTTTTTGAACACATATATGGTATACCATCCTGCATGAAGCGCAGTTCCAAGCAATGCCCGAACGGTCATGGAGCCATGCACCTTGTACACATCAGGCAGACAAAGGGCAAGGTCTCCGCATGGAGCGCGATCCCCTGGCAGTACTGCCCGGTGTATATACGATGATGCTACCAGATTAGAACGGGAAGAAGATCAGCTGTTGCATTTCTCTTTGCGTTTTTCGATTCTTTCTGGCAACTCACAGTCGGCAGGGTAGTTATCATATAATGTTCATATTGCCCGTTTTACACTCTGAAATCTCCATGATTTTTTGTCCGATTTATTTTATCAGGTTAAATGTTGTATACATCCTTATGGACATCAAACATAGAGTGCATCAACACAAGGATCGTGAATTCAAAATGCAGAGATTGTATAAGCGCGTGACCGGAAAGTTCGTACCCTGTGCCTGGATGTGCCCGGACTGCGGACACATAGAACGGTGATCTGGGATGATTAACAGAGTGAGAAATCTCATTATTATGTTGGCAGGGGCCGTGTTGATTTTTTTCGGAGGAATCGGCCTCGATAAAAATGCCAGTATTTACCTCACGGGAATTTGTTTATTTGCGGGCATAGTGCTGCTCATTGTGGGATATATTAGATATGATAGAGATGAGCGGGACGACACCGGCGGGGGGCACATCCGGTAATTATTCATCCGGGTATCAATTCCCTGAAAAACGGTGATATATTGTCGGTTGCGACTGCCGGCAGACCCGCCCACCCGTATAACCAGAACACGAAGCAGGAATCTCTCACCTTCATTTTTACATTTTTTCGTCGTTTGAAGTATCACCGAGCGCTATCAGATCCTTCTCGATAGCGCTCACCTCATCCGCAGTCAGCTCCTGCCCCTGAGGTGATTGCTCTGCCTGTGCCCGGTATCGTTGGGCATAGGTCTCGAATTTCTGGCCCATTTGGCCCGTCACCTGGCTTGTCCATTCCCTGAGGATCCTGAAGTAACCGGCAAAGACCGGTCCGGAAGATTTGGCGAACTGCCGGCGTATCTCCCGTGCCAGCAGCTTTTTTCCAAACCGGTTCCCGAGCACTGCGGTGGATATGGGCACCGTAACATGGATCGTCCCTGGATCAAAAGACGGCATGTCCCGGACCAGCAAGAGGAATTCATTATCGCCGGGCACATCGGCAATGGCGAGGTCTGCTGCGCTTTTTACGAGCTCGTCCTGCAGGCTGGTGGCAAGGGTTTCGACCCGGTCATGGATATCATGTACCCCTGCCTGCACGGTCTGGAGAACTGCGGTGCGGACAGCATCTTCAGCGGGAATTTTTCTGTCAGCGCCCCCCGGCCCGTCGTTTGTGGCCCCGGAAGCAGCTGAGATCCAGGTCTCAAGAACCTTCCCGTTCATCGCATCGGCCTTTTCCCTGCAGGATTTAAGGGTCTCCACGATAAAACCGGTCGCCCTTCGCAAACGGATCTCGACAGCCCGGGCGGTTTCTGCATTTCCCGCAGGTATGGGCCGGCTCCGCCGGATCTGGTGCTGCAGGGAATAGACCAGAGATTCCCGCAGCGCACCAATCTTTCTCTGTAACGACGCGGCCCGGAGATCCTGCGCGTGGCTCATGACCGGGAGGATCTCCTCTTCGAACCAGCGGTCGAGCAGCTTCCGGTGCGAGAGGTGGACACTGACCGGGTGGACCGGCAGGTCAAGGCCGGTCTCGGAGACGATGTGCTGCCGGATGTACCCGATAGTCTTTTCGCAGTCAGGCCGGTCGAGGAGATCTGCTTTACTGAGCAGGATATGTGCGGGAATGGCCGCTTCCTGCAATGCACGGATGGTCCGCACATCTTCTTCGGTCAACGTGGATCCCGCATCGATCAGGACCACCCCAAGATCGCACCGGGGCAGGTACGCCAGGGTCTCGGCGGCACCTCCGGTCGCAAGTGAACCGAGACCCGGCGTATCAACAAAGCAAACCCCTTCCGAGAGGCGGGATACCGGGATTGCTACGGTGACACGGGTCACATGCTTGACGTTATTAGGGTTCTGCTGTTCGGTAGCGAACTCCAAAAGCTGCTGGACTTTGAACGTTCTTGCCGGTGCATCGGCAAACGATACCGTGAGCGATGGTTCTTCCCCGTGGATAATGTGCGTCGGGACGGCCGTCACCGGGGTCACACCCACGGGAAGCACGTCAGTACCGATGACCGCGTTGAGGAGCGACGACTTGCCGGAGCTGACCCGTCCGAAGACCGCGATCTCAAAACTCCGGTCCTCGGCGCGGTCGAGGATCGCGTCAATCGTCCCCCGGAATTCCACCAGTCCCCGTTCCGCTACTACCCGTTCGATCCGGGAAAGGAGACCGAGGTCATTACCGGCCTCTTCCAGCCGCTGCAGCCGATCCCGGAAATCCTGTCCGGCTCCTCTCCCGAGGTACTGGCCGAGGCGTGAGACAAGCGCGTGCAACTCCCCTGCAATGCCATTGAGTTCTGTCGCGGCGGTGTCGGGGATTTTCCCAAACCCCATCATGTATTGTGGTTTGAGTTCTTCGGCTGCAACATCAATGGCATACAGCCTGCTCTGGACAGCCCGCGAGACAGGGATGCGTGGCTGGCTGCCGCCAATATCCTGTCCTTCCATTACCTGGACGAGGCGGGTACGGATACGCGTGATATAATCCTCGATCGTCTTCTGCTGTGCCGGGGTAATGTCCATGACGTGCTCCGGAAATGCGGTTCGCGATGAGGACTCGTTGAGGATACCTTCGATCTCGAGAAGAAGACTGTCGATGTGCTGGCAGGTGACCCGGAGGTGCTTTGCGAGGTATTCATTTGGCGGGTCGGCACGGGGCGCCATGGGAAGACCGGTCACCTCACGGACGCTTTCCGGCCGGCATAGACTGTCCTGCCGCCAGGTTCCTCTTCTATCCTCAGGAGCTGGTTGGACTTCTCCACCCACTCCCCCCGGCATGGTGCGCCAGTCTTGAGCTTACCGGCACAGGTGGCGACGGTAACATCGGCGATGAACGAATCGATCGTCCCGCCGCTCCGGTGGGAGAGGTTGGTGCCCCAGCCGGCGCCCCGGGCGAGATCGGTGGTTGCACGCGTCTCGAACTCACAGAGCTGGTTTATCTGGAGACCGATTTTTCCGGGCATTTCAAAACGGGAACACTGGTCGATATGCTTGAACGCATTTTTAGCACCTGTCTCATAGCCAGCACACATTTGAGGGGCGCAGTGCCGAAACCTCGCTTCTGCCATAACACCGGCATAATCCACAACCGCGTTATGAAAATGGAAGAACCCCGCATAGACATCGCTCATGGTGATCCCACGGTATATTGCTTAAAGAGTTACACGACTCCCGACAAAAAGGCTCGTGTCCCGTGGATGCTCCGGCAGTGCCGCACCCGTCCCGGCAGCATCTTCTGCCGGAATCCTGCAGACATATCACGTGCCAAAAACGGGTATTTCCCTGTAGAGCCCAAAAAAAATCTCGAACCAATTTAAAGGTCTTTTGGTCAAACAACTGATTAAGATAGAATTAAATAGTTGACGAAGTATTGTATATCCTAATCCCAATACGGGGTATGAAATGACCGAAGACAAACGCAAATCACAGCTTCTGCAACTGTTCAGTACCATGTCGGGCAAGACAAAGATTGTCGAACCCATGAAAAATATCCATGGTACCCTCCGGGACAGCGATGCGATCGAACGCGAGGTTGCGCTCGTCATGAGGGAGATCACGGAACAGGGGATCTTCAAGACCTCCTTAAAACCGATCCAGCTCGCCAAGCTGGTCACCATGTTCTATGCCGGGAGAAACGATACTGAAATCGCCCGTGAACTTGGTGACGAGAAGCTGAGCAAGACCGTCGCACGCGCCCGGGTCAGGCTGAAGCTCTTCCGTGAACTCGATTTCAGGATGCCGTTTGACAAGATGAAGATGGAAGAGCTGATCGAATCGGGAAAGACGATGAAGGAAGTATCCGAGGAACTCGGGGTCAGCCCGTCCACCCTCCGCGAATACCGTCACGTGATCGAAGAGCAGGAGGATCCGGTGATCGATCCCTATCTTGAACGGATCCGAGATGTGATGGAGGATCGCGATCTCTCCGAGCAGATGACCCGCAGTGCGACTGCCGACAGCCTTGGTGAAGCCATCGATATCACGGAAGCAGAATTGATCGATGTGACGTAAAAGGGCATGATCGCCCGCGTCATTCTCATTTTTTTAGTCTGAACCTCCGCATCCTGAGTGTCATGTGCCGGTTGGCCGGCGATTTTTTTCTTTTTGCCCGGTTCTTTTACCGGTATGTTATGGAGACCGGCTGGTGCACAAAAAATGCATCCAAAATTTCATCCGTTGCCATCCCAACCTGCATATATGCAACTGACATGGCTCGGCCATTCCTGCGTGCTGCTCTCCGGCACAAAAAAAGTCCTCGTTGATCCCTTCATCGAAGGCGGCAGCGTTACCGGGACGCAGCCGGATATCATCGCGGTCACGCACGGCCATGACGACCACTTCGGCGAGACGGTGACACTGGGAAAGCCGACGGTCGCGATCACCGAGATCGCGAAGTACCTCAACACCCAGGGCGTGCCGGCCGTGGGGATGAATATCGGCGGGACCGTGACCGTTAGCGGGGTATCGTTCACGATGACGCCGGCCCAGCACTCATCCTCTCTTGAAGAGGCGGGTCCGGGTTTCTCTGCCGGTGCGCCGGCCGGGTTTGTGATACGTATGGACGGGGTTGCAGTCTACCATGCGGGTGATACTGGGCTCTTCTCGGACATGAAGCTGATCGGGGAACTCTACCACCCGGATGTCGCACTGCTCCCCATCGGCGGCCTTTACACGATGGGAGTGGCCGAAGCGATGATGGCGGCAAATTTCATCGGAGCAAAACTGGCAATCCCGATCCACTACAACACATGGGAGAAGATCCAAGCCGACCCTGCAGCGTTCAAAAAAGGGCTCGAACGGACGACGGATATCCGGGTCCAGGTACTCAAACCGGGCGAGAGCGTGGAGATCCCGCCCCACTGAGTGGGGTGACCGCGAGAAACCGCCGGGGTCCAGGAATCACTGCCCCGCGCAGCGTATATCCGGATATCTCATCCACCGATCGTCCTTGCGATAATTTCGCCGGGTCTTCTTGTACGGTTTTTGAGGTGGAGGGCCCCCGGATCTCTTATTCGTACATGGACCCGGGTTCGGTGCTGCCTGCCGGCGGTGTATGATCGAAGCTGGTCTGCCCGATCGCCATCTTCAGGAATGCAGCACCGACGTCCCCGACCGCAATAACCGCACGGATGGCCCGGTCCAGCTCCCGGATAGAAAACCCCGGATGGAACGGGTACAGGTAGGTGACAATGCTGTATCCCACGACCTGGTCCCCCTCCATGATCCGTGAGTATACTGCCCGGTTTGAGGTGAGCACCCGGGTAAGCTCGTAGATGAACTTCGCATCTTGCTGCCGATAATGCCGGTTGAGGCTCTGTATCGCGTTCTTGTCCGTCAGGGTGATCTGGAGCACGATCAGGCAGTACGCGAGCCCTTTCTCGTTGTCGATCATGATGGGGAAGTTCCCGGCCTGCACCCAGAACCCCCAGTGGTCACCTTCGTCATACTCCTTCAAAAGCTCAATGTCCATGTCCCCGATACACGATCTGATCTCAGCTTTCACATCAGTATATGGCCGGCCCTTCGGGCCGGCTGGAGGCGTGCCCGCCTGGCTTTCAGCCTTCTGCACGGATTGCCGGCTGGTATCCTTCCCGGAATGTCCCGGATCTTTTTCGTTCTCGGTCACGTTTTCACGTCCCTCTCAACAACCTGCAATCTCTTTTTTATTGGAACATTAAGATTGTTCCTACATGCTGCCTGTCATGGATCTTTCATCTTTTTGAGAAGACACCGCTCACAAAAAAGAACGATCGGTTCCCGTCTCATCCGCTCGTGACCGGTCGTACAAGAGAATTGGATATGAGCTATCGGAAGTGAACCTTCGTCCGGCACTCATGGTATCCGGTTTTACCCGGATGCATTCAGCCGGATCTGCCGAACCGGGTCCGCCACTTCTACCGGGATTTCAGCGCCTTTTCGATCGCCCACCGGCCCCGCCCGAACTCTAACCCAAGCTCTGCGATGGCCCGTTTCTTTGTCACCCCGGCTGCAATGCGACGGCGGTATGTTTCATGAAGCCGGTCCAGGTCCTCTTTTGTCCATGCCTTTCCCCGGTTTTCCGGAGGGCTGGCATGTGACTTCGGCTCCGTCGGAAGCAGGCATCCCGGCCGGATCCTGCTAATCCCGGCGATCTTTGCATCAAATACCGCCCGCGAGATCTCAAAACCTGTCACCCTCCGGTTCAGGCCGATCGCTGCTTTTGCGGTCGAGAACCCGCCAAGAAAGAAGTCGCAGACGAGGTCCCCTTCGTTGCTGCTGTACTGGATCATCTTGACGAGCAGATTCATGGGAAGTTCGTTCTTGTTCTTCACCTCTCCGGGTTTGTATTCACGGTTGATGGCCCAGACATCCTCCCGGTCAGCATTGTTGAGCGAGCGGCCGCTGGTGTCCTTTTCAGTAAGACCATACCGTGATTCGAGATTGAATGTCCGCCGGCCCCCGGGTTTTTCGTAAAAGAGGATGTGATAATGGGACGAGACATACTTTCGCTGCGTGAACACCCCGAACCGGTATTTCCAGATGATGTGGTTGACCTCGCGAAGGCCGGTTGTCCGGAGCGCGTGAAGGATTTGATAGAGGTTGGTGTATCCCGAAACGATGTAGATCGAGCCGCCGGGCCGGAGAACCCGCTCTGCCTCATGGATCCATTCGCAGGAAAATTTGCCGTACCCGGATGCCGGCACCTCGACATATCCGTCCACCACGAAATTCTCGTCCCGGTTGTAGTGCCGGTGCAGGCGGTCGCCACCGATGCCGTAGGGCGGGTCCGAGATGATCAGGTCGACCGAACCGTCCGGAATATATTCAGCGGCCCCGCGGACACAATCGCCGTGGTAAAAGGTATTTTCATGGAGGGTGACGGAGTGCATGATCGCCCCTTTTCTATTCTAGGTATTGTCCCGAAGAGAGTATCAGGTTACCGGTTATGCGATGACAGGAGAGATCAGGATTATTTTCCCGGATTACTACTTCACAGCGCTGCATAAATTTATAGGGACACATGACGGTTCTTCTGGTGATGACAACGGTACGAAGGGCAGAACATCTCTTTGCGGCGTACGGCACGCTCGAAGGTGCCGGTGTCCGGTTGCACCGGGCTTTTGGTTATGACCAGGTACCGCTCTTTGACCCGTTCCTGATGCTGGACGACTTCCGTGCAGATCGACCGGAAGATTACCTTGCCGGTTTCCCGTGGCACCCGCACCGGGGGATCGAGACAGTAACCTACATGCTGGAGGGGCGAGTCGAACATGGGGACAGCCTTGGCCATGCCGGTAATGTCCGTGCCGGGGGTATCCAGTGGATGACTGCCGGCTCCGGCATCATCCACCAGGAGATGCCCAGACCGGTCAATGACAGGATGGGCGGTTTCCAGCTCTGGGTGAACCTGTCAGGAAGGCACAAGATGATGGATCCGCGGTACCAAGAGATCGATGCTGCCGGAATACCGGTGATCTCCCCGGATAACAGCGTTAGAGTCCGGGTGATCTGCGGGATGGTTTCCGGCGTGCAGGGGCCGGTGCGCGACATTGTCGCCGATCCGGAGTACCTTGACGTGACGCTCGGGCCAAATGCACAGTTTGCGCACCCGGTAAAACCCGGCTACACGGCTGCAGCGTACGTCATTGCCGGCGGAGGGACATTCGACCCGTACGGCAGCCAGGAGCGGAAAAACCGCACGATGATCCTGTTCGGTGACGGATCATCGGTCGGGGTGCGTGCCTCCCAAGAGGGGGTACGCTTCCTCTTCTTTTCCGGCCGGCCGTTCCGGGAGCCGGTCGCGTGGGGCGGACCGATCGTGATGAACACGAAGGAGGAACTGCAGCAGGCGTTTGCCGAATACCGGGACGGCACGTTTATCAAAAAGGGCTCTGCACGCGGGGTGGAAAAGCCGGGCGGGTGAACGGCAGCACCATGATCGACGGCCGTGAACAATTCTCCCTTGCGAAGTCACCAACTGATGCTACGCCAGTGCATCCGGAACCCACGATCATCACCACCGCGGATCAGGTGAAATTTATCGATACGCCGGCACCATTCCGGCAGGTACGGGACGTACCGGAGTACCGGTTTCGCGACATTCGCAGAGATGACATCGTCATTGACATCGGCGCAAATGTCGGGGCATTTGCCCTCCGTGCCGCAAAGCTCTCCTGTAATGTGGTCGCGGTAGAACCGATCTGCACGGAGATCCTGCGGGAGAACATCCGGCTCAACCATGCGGCCGTACGGGTGATTGAGGGAGCACTCGGCGACGGGAGACCCGCAGAAGCCGCATGGGACGGTTGCCGGCGGGTACTGCCGACCTGCACGCTCGGTATGATCATAAAAACTGCCGGCGGGTGCGATTTTTTGAAGTGCGACTGCGAGGGCGCGGAATGGCTGATCGACCCAAGCGACCTTGCCGGCGTGCGCCGCATAGAGATGGAACTCCACATCCCGCCGATCTGTGGACCGCCGGATATGCGGCTGCTCGATGCCATCAGCCGCAAATACGACTGGGAGGTTGTCCGCGAACCCTGTCATGGCCCGCTCGGTGTCCTGGGCATCCTCCATGCTCGGCGCCATACCTGAAACCGGTATCGTTGCGCAGGAATTGGGGACACCGCTCCCCGCCCTTATTTTTGCGAACACAGCTACACCGGCAACGTTCAAGAACCCTCCCTCCTAACAGAGTGTGGAGGACAGAATATGTGCATGGTTTCACCCGACCAGAAAAACGCAATCTTCGATGAGATCCTCGCTTCCCGGCGCTCGCACCGGATGTTTCGCGATGCAGTCCCGCCAGAGGAGGATATCCGCCGCATCATCCATGCCGGCCTCCTCGCCCCGTTTGCCGCAGCGGCGGTCGGCGGATCAAAGGACTATTTCCGCCGCTTCTTCGTGATGAGAAAGGGGTCTCTGGCCATGAAGGCAGCAGTCCCGCTTGTCATGGCGGAAGTGGAGGCGATGGCCGAAAAACTTGGACATGCAATGGAGAGCGATCCGCGCCTCCGTCAGCAGGCATTCGGTTTTGTCCAGCGCATCGAGATGTTCCGGAAAAAGGGGATCGTGCCCGGGATTGGGACGGCCCCGTATTATATCGTCGTTGCCGAACGGCGGGGGTTCCCGCCGGTCGAACTCCAGTCACTTGCGCACTGTATGGAGAACATGTGGCTGAAGGCAACAGCGCTCGGGCTTGGGTTCCAGCTCGTCTCGGTAACCGCGCAGATGGCTGACAATCCGGCCTTCTGTGATCTTCTTGGGATTCCTGCCGGGGAATGGGCGCTGATGGGCTGCGCTGCCGGGTACCCCCGGGAAACTCTCTCCCCGGCGATCCGCCCGCCGGTGGAAGATGTCACGCGGTGGCTGGAGTGATCTCCGGCAATGAGGCTGGTAAAATACTAAAAACGGGACCTGCTGAGCCCGATGATTTTAACAATACATCTAGGCCTATGGGACTGAAAGAGCAGCTCGAGAGGATCGTCCCGGCAGATGCCCTGCGGTACATGAGCAGCCATTTCAACGTCATTGGTGATGTCGCCATCATCGCGATCCCGCCGGAACTGGATTCCTACCGGGCGGCCATCGCTCATGCAATCCGTTCGGGGCGCAGAAATATCGGGACAGTGCTCTGCCGGGTGAGTGGAAGTGCCGGGCCGGCGCGGATTGCAACGTATGAGATACTGAGCGGCGGGCGGACGGTCACAACCCACCATGAGTCCGGTTTCACGTACCGCCTTGATGTCAGGACCGTGTTCTTTAATCCCCGGATGGCAACCGAGCGCTGTCGTGTCACGGGACAGATCCAGCCCGATGAGTTGGTCCTTCTCCCGTTCTGCGGCGTTGGGCCGTTTGCCGTCCCGGCAGCTGCACGTGGCGCCATGGTCACGGCACTTGAACAGAACCCGGAAGCATGCCGCTGGCTTGCAGAGAATACCCGATTGAACGGCGTCGCAGACCGCGTGACGATCATCCGGGGCGATGCATTCGACAGCTCGATCTACCCGAACCAGATATTCGACCGGGCGATTGTGCCCATCCCGTACGGCAGGGACGCAATCCTCGATCTCATCGCGGCGCTGGTCCGTACTGGCGGCAGGATTCATTTTTACACGTTCAGGAACCGGCGCCAGAGCGAGCGGCTGGAGCAGGAATTTGAAAGGAAGGGCATGTCTGTGGTGCTGCGGCGCCGGTGCGGGAACGTGGCGCCATCCGTGAGCCGCTGGGTGTTTGATATGAAAAAAGAGGGGCGAGAGGCTGGTGAATGAAACCCTTCGTTGGTTATTTGTAGTTCCGGAAGAGGGAGGGATTCTGCCGGTGAATATACCAACGCCGTACCACATACGCACCTGTGAGGATCGCTCCACCTCCTGCAATCCCGAGTGCCGCCATGGAGTACGGGAATTTCCTGTCTGAAGAAGGGGAATCCTCCGGACAGGGAAGTGCCTGCCGGGACCAGACGGGGTTCATCATTTCTTCATGAGCATCTTTTGGCTCCATGATCGGTTCAGGAGCATCTGATGTAATTTCATCTGATGGGATTGGCACAGGAGCCGGGTTGGCAACAATTGCAAACGGAGAGAACCCGGAACACTCTGCCCGATATACTGCATGCCCGTTCACGACGCGATCAAAACTTGTCGGAAGGGTCTTCCATGTTCCCTCATGGTAGCAACGTAACACGATATCCTGCGTAGTAATATTGTTCTCCTCAATGAAGGGGAGCGGGACACTGAATTCTATGACAGCAGAACTGATGGTTCCAAACCGTGCGGGAATGAGGCTGATATACTGGTACACCGGCAGTGTAACCGGTGGCGTACCCTGACCAGTTGATGCAGCTTTCATGGCAGTGGCAATGATACCGGAAACATCCTGGCCGGTCACAGTGACACGGCTGATTGCAGAATCGCCTCCAACATGTACCGTCAGCGTGGATGGTTGAGTCCCGTTCTTGAGCGGGGCAACGGTTTCCCGCAGTACTGGATGATTTTCACCCAAAACAGGTCCATGCGCCGACGGGGCTTCCGGTATCAAGGTGGGCCCGGGGGTTGCTGTTGGATCAGGTGTGGGCGTGGCGCTTGGAGTCACGGGTAGTGAGGCAGGGGAGATAAAACCAGTCCGGCTGAGCGTACCAGCGGTGGAAAAGTTCTGCACCGTCAGATTGACCGTATATTCCCCGGCTTCGGTATACGTATGTGTCACACCGGATGGCGAACGACTGCTCGTGTTGAACCACGAACCATCCCCAAACGACCAGTTCCAGCATGAGGGCAAGCCCCCGGTCGAAGTGTCAGCGAACCGGACCGTCAAGGGGATAATACCGGACAACGGCACCGCAGAAAAATTCACCCTAACCGGTTCATAGCCAGATGCGAATTTCAGATCATGATGCGTCGCGTCATAATAGCTGATATGAGGGATCCCGTCTGCCCCCACGGCCAGTGATGTGAATTTGCCGACATCGCCTAGACTGTCAACAATCTCACTCTGCCACTGGCTGCTATCCCATGCCGCGTATTTCAGGTCGCCATTCAAGCTGTCATAATAACTGATACATGAATTTCCGGACCGGTCAAGGGCGATTGAGGTATATTGCCCCACCATCCCCTGGCTGTCCACGGTCTCATTCTTCCAGCATCTCCCATCGAACGAGGCAACTTTGAGGGTCAGATGCGTGGCATCGTAGTAGCTGATGGATGGATTTCCGGATTCATCGAGTATAAGCGAGGAATGTTTCCCCACATCACCCGCACTGTCCACAGTCACTTTCTGCCATGTCGTCCCGTCCCAAGCGGTATAGACCAAATCCCTGCTGCCGGCATCATAATAACTGATCCCGGGAAAGTTATCGGCGTCAAGAGCGAGGGAATCGTAGGTTCCGGTATTGCCGGTCTTTACCACCAGGGTTTTCTGCCATGCAGTTCCGTTCCATACGGCATATTTCAGGCCTTCTGCACCCTGATCGTAGTAACTGATATGGGGTCTGCCGGCACTGTCAAGTTTCAGGGAGGATCCGTCCCCAAAGATAACCGGACTGTCCACAATTTCCCGGCTCCATGCAGTTCCGTTTCGTGAAGCATACTTCAGTGCATTTCCAGTCCTGTGGTAATAACTGATATGCGGATTTCCCGCCGAATCCAGCGCAAGTGAAGGGGATAGCCCGATTGTCTCGATACCCTGCTGATCAACAATTTCTGTATGCCATACCTCCCCGGTCTTTCCCGCGTAGTTCAGGGAACGGTTTGTCGCATCGTAATAACTGATCCAAGGATTTCCGTCACTGTCCAGTCCAAGCGAAGTATACTGCCCGGTATCACCGGCATCTGCTACGATTTCCGCAGTCCAGTCCAGTGCCAGAACCGGTGAGGAAATTATGGGCAGAAAGACCGAAAATGCAAGAATATACCATGTTCTTTCCAGAGGTCATCACCTGTTCATTGCAGTCCCGGTGAGCATTCTCCATTACTCCGGCAGGAACAGAACTCCTGAATTTTTGCTGATACAAATTCACCGGGGCCGGTAATGGATCATCGACAGCCATTTTTTTAAACGTTTTGAAATACTTCTGAAAACATCTGTTAATTTTTAATAAGAATAAAATGGGGCCCTGATTATCTCTTTCTTTTTGAACTGCAGTTCACCCGCATTCATGGGATCAAAAATATTCTCTGGTTGTACTCTTGTACTGGTGGAGCGGATTTATTCCGATCATCTGGAGTCTTTCACGGATGAAGGATGCATCCGACAAATAAAAAGAAAAAGGGGATTTATTCGCTCCGCAGGGCATCAATGGGATCCAGATTCGAGGCCATCCACGCAGGATACATGCCGGACGCTACACAAACGACCACGCCGATGATCATACCGTAAGGGATAAAGATCAGGCTTGCCGGCATGAAGAAATACGTGGTACTGCCAATCATCGCATTCACCACCGTATACCCAATGATAAAACTCATGATACCACCGACGACGGCCCCGATAATCCCGAGGATAAGCGCTTCGTACAGGAACATCCGGCGCACTTCCCCTTTCTCTGTCCCAATGGAGAGCAGGATACCGATCTCCTGAATACGCTCCTTCACCGACATCATCATGACGTTGAAGATGCTCACCGCGGCAACCACGAGCGAGATGCCACCGATCGCCATGATGAATGTGGTGATGGTACCCAGCGTATTCGTGATAGTCGAGAGCCGGGAACTGGCGTCGGAAATCCGGACGACGTCGGAATTCCGGTTGACCTTCGCGTTGATGAATGCCTCTGTCTGGTTTATGGTACTGATATCCTGCAGAATTACGTTGACCTGATCGTACACATTCTTATCATCGAAATGATCTGTATACCAGTCATCGGAGACGATAATCGCGTTATCCGCGTTCACGTTGTCGGAAGCGATACCCCGCGCCGCGAGGATACCGGTAACCCGGACAACCGGCCGGATGATCGTGGCACAGTTCTGTCCGATCTTGATGCTGCTGCCGGGAACAATATTGAAATTGCTCGCGATGGTCGCCCCGACGAGCGCGTCATTTCCTCCCTGCAGGTTTTTTCCCTGAGTCACATTGAGGAACTTGGTGATGTCGTTGGGGTCCAGACCGTAAATCGAACCACGCCCGTTCGTGGTACCGACCGTGAACTGGTCACTGGTGCGATGGACGGTGATAACCTGGTTCTGGCCGGCGGCCGACTTGATCTCATTGAGCGTACTTTCATCAATACCGTTGTTTGCCGTCGCCGCCGGGTTCGTCGCACTGAGCTTCACCACATCGGATGTCAGGATGACCGTATTGACACCGGACTGGAGCTGGCTTGAGACCGAAAGCTGCATATTGGTCCCGAGCATCCCCATGGAGGAGATGGCGACGACACCGATCACGATCCCGATCGATGCCAGCAGGGAGCGCAGGAAGTTCAGCCGGACACTGCGTGCCGAGAGGTTGAAGAAGATATCCATCATGATTCAACGACTCTCCCGTCAGCCAGCTTTATGATACGGTGAGCGTACTCCCCGATCCTCGGATCATGGGTGACGATGATGACCGTCTTTCCCTTCTTATGGAGATCGACAAGGATCTCCATGATCTGGAGGCCGGTCTTGCTGTCAAGGTTGCCGGTGGGCTCATCGCAGAGAAGGATCTTCGGATCGTTGACGAGCGCCCGGGCGATTGCGACCCGCTGCTGCTGCCCGCCGGAGAGCTGGTTGGGGCGGTGGGCGCTCATATCCTTATCGAGCCCCACCGCTTCGAGCATGGCCGTCGCCCTGCCGGTTGTATCCCGGCGTTTGTACTTGAGGATAAGCGGGTACTCCACGTTCTCGTATGCGGTCAGGAGTGGGATCAGGTAGAACTTCTGGAAGATGTATCCGATGATGTCTCGCCGCATGTGGGTCCGCTCAAGGCTGGACAGGGTGGCCACGTCCCTGCCATCCATAAGCAGTTTTCCGGACGATGGGACATCAAGGATCCCCAGCTGGTTCATCATGGTGGACTTCCCTGAGCCCGACGGCCCCATGATAGCTACGAACTCATTTTCCATGATATCAAGCGAGACGTGGTCGAGCGCAGTGAAGTCGCCGCTCTCCAGATGGTACACTTTCGAGACGTCGTCAAGCCGGATGAGAGGGATTTCACTCATAGCCGGTCCTGTTATTGCTTGGGTTTCTTCACCCGTGCAAGGATCCATTTTCGCTTCGTGTACAGGATGATACCGGCAATGACAACAATCGTACCTCCGATCAGCGGGTAAAATGCACTCAGGCCCCCGCCCCTGCCGCCAAAGATACCGAAACCTCCGCCGCCGCCACCAGGTCCGCCATATCCCCCGCCGGTAGTCCTCGCTGCTGAACTTCCCCCGGCAGTCGCACCGGCATTTCCACCGCCCGAGCTGCCCGAGCTGCCGCTGCGCGAACCGGTGCCCCCGGATACGAGCGGCTGGAGATCGAGCGTCTGCACGGTACTTAATGCGTTACCATTGCTGTCCTTCCAGTCGATCTCAACAGGAATTGCCGAGATGTCTGTTGCTGTGAATGTTAACGTGAAGCTCGAAAAGTCATCCGAGGCCAGCGACCCAACGGGGAAGTTTGCATAGGGCTGAACCGGCTTGGCCGGGGACAAGAGATATACAATCAGACCGGTGGCATCAGTAACACCGTCATTGGTCACATCGCCGGTCATGGTGTAGGTACCTCCCGACTCGGTGACCGCAACGTCGTTGATGACCGGGGCAGCCGCAGTCGTGGCAGTCCCGAAATTGATCGGAAGGACCACGGACGTTGAACGCTGGTTCAGCGCACCATTGTAATATGTGATGTTGAAGGTGACGCTGCTCTCTCCGGCCGGCGTGATGGCAAAGGTCGTATCGACAGAACTCCCACCAGATACGGCTGGTATGAAGGCTGTTGCCGGGTTTATGGTAAAACCGGTTCCCTGCGGCGTGATGATGACGTTACTGATAGCGCCATGCCGGGGATTAATGATGCTGACATTGACATTGGATGTGGTGCTGAGCACAAAATTAGCCGGTTTCACGGTAATAGCAGAAGTAACATCCGTTGAATCCACCTGTACCTGGAACGGGTACCGGACACTTGAGCCCTGGTCAGTCGCCGCAGTGAACGTCGGGAAATAGGTACCGTCCATGCCGACTGCGGTAACAAGGAAGTTGTAGGTCATCGTGCTCCCTGGCCCGAGATAGAGATACGTATTGTACGGGTTCGTCTGTTCATTGACCACCCGTATCACGTTATTGGGGTCAAGGATATCTGCGCTGGTAAGTGTCACGGACTGCGTCCCGCTGTTGGTAACCTGAACGGTGACCGTCCCTTCATCCCCGGGGTAGAACACCTGCGGGTCGAGCGTGACGGATGTCACTTGGACCTGTGCCGTGAGAGCCGCTCCCGAGAGCGTGCTTGAGGAGCTGCTCGAGGAGCTTGAGCTGCTGCTCGTTGCCGATGCACTTGGGCTTCCACTTGCACCTACCGCACCGACCATCAGAAAGATCAGGATAATGCCGATTATAGCTGCGATAATTCTCATATTCATTCCATTACCATCTGTTGTTCTATGTCTTGTACATTCACAATTTTTGGATATCTGTCCAATTATATTCTTGCTGTGTGAACATAATTATGTAAACAAATTTTTACTTATTGTTATTTAAATTACACTCAATTCTGATGGATGTTCCGGCGAGAATACGCCATCTGAACTGTCCGGGCGCATGGAGGAAAAGGGAGGGTTGTTTGGGGGGTTCCCTATGTTACTCATGGAGTCTGTGGGGCTTCTGTCTGGTGCGTATGATGCCGGGCATTCATCCCGGTCGCATGAGACTTGAACTGGTTGTGCATACATTCCCGTGCGGCGGTCGTGTTGCCGCTCTGGAATGCTGCCTGCAGGCCGCTCGTATCAACACCTTTCTGCTGGAGTTTTGTGAGGATCTGCTGCTGGACAGTTGTATTTGTCAGGTCAAGACTCCGGTGTCCGGATGAGTTTGTGGCTGCCCGTCGGTGGGACTGGAAGTAATCCTGCATCCACGTTTTTGCTGCCGCGGTGTCACTGTTCTGGAAAGCGGTCTGGAGACCGCTGGTGTCAACGCCTTTCTGCTGGAGTTTTGTGAGGATCTGCTGCTGTACAGTTGCATTCGTGAGGTCAAGACTCCAGTGTCCGGATGAGTTTGCCGTAACCGGTCGGTGGGACTGGAAGTAATCCTGCATCCACGTTTTTGCTGCCGCGGTGTCACCGTTCTGGAAAGCGGTCTGGAGACCGCTGGTGTCAACGCCTTTCTGCTGGAGTTTCGTGAGGATCTGCTGCTGGACGGTTGTATTTGTCAGGTCAAATCCCTGATGCATGAATGGCGCATGCCAATGCCCGGAGTCGCCTGCTGCCTGTGCGGACGGCGCTGTCCCATCTGCGGCACTGGCCATGCCAACAAACAGCGTCATCGCGCAGAAGATAACCAGTGCACTGTAGTAAATGGCGGGTACTCTCATGATGATGTTCACCTCTTGTGTAGTTGTGTAGTGTTCCTGCTTTTTTTGCAATGCTGGCGCAGTAACCTGCGGGAGATTGCGTAAAGTACATTTTACATTTTGTTATATAAACCTTCTCTTTTATCGGTTTTACCGTACAATTTACCATGAGACAGGATAGGTATTCATCTCCTTTCACCAGAGAGTTGCTATCTACCCGCGGCCGTTCTGCCGCGAGGCAGCTGGAAAAATCCTGAAATATCCGATGCTTTTTAAAAAAAAAGATCAAATGAATCGATGTAGATTGTACGTGTACTACCGGTCTGTCATTTATCCGGACTTTGATCCGTGCCCTGTTTGAAAGTGCCGGCCTCGTGCTGAGATATATGTACTGTTGCCCCTTTTTTCCTGAGGACGGTGGACGAGAAAACTGCATTCATGAGGATGATGACAGCCAAGAGCAGGAGCGACAGGAGAATAAAATACCTGTACTGTACCCCGCCTCGGCTCAGCCATGAAAAAATGCCGTAGATTACCGCCGCGAGCGTGACGAGCCCGGTAGAGATCAATGTCGCCCGGACACCGGTAAACATCCTGCTCCATTTGTCGGGAAAGAGGATCAGCCCGATCACCCCGATCCCTCCAAACCCTATACCGGCCAGAAGGAGCAGGTACAGGATACCGTCAATCAGCCACGCACTCACTGCTTAACACCTCGTGGCGCATTTGCAACACAACTGGTGACGGTAAACGTGACAATGACACCGATGATGGTCACCTCCAGCACAACCACGTTGCCGTCCGAGATCGTCAGTGCGATGGCGGCGGCACATCCAATGGTGACAGCCGCATTTATGGCTATCAGCCGGTCGAGCAGGGTCGGCCCGGGAATGATGCGCAATACCGCGCAGAATGCAAGGAAGAAGAGGCATACTGCGGCAAACAGCCAGGTATTAATCATGATATTTCTCCTGATAACGACCAACGAACCCAGCGGGATCTTCTTTCCGTGGCTGAACACGTGATTGCCGTATCAGTCCAACTCATGCCGCTGTAACGGCAGATCCCACGTTGTTTGTCACCATCAGGTACCTGCTGATCCGTGCTCACCATAGTGAATAGAGATCAGAGGTTTATCAATTCTCCCGCTTGCCCGCTCGCTTGAGGAAAATCCCGAAACGTCCGTGGGAGTTGCCATCATCTGACAGAACCGGAAAGCGCCTCCCTTTTTATTCCTCCGGCACGAAGATGTATAACGTGAGCTTGTCCGGCAAAATTGCCGGATCCACCACAATGGGAACAGGATGTTTGGAATATAGTGGCCGAGACTGCAGGGACGGCTACCCTGCCGCGGAGAGGTCGGTAAAAAAGTGCCAAAAGACCGGCCATGGCCCGGAAAAGGAGAGAAAACCGGGGGCATATGGGAAAGAAGATTGCCATCATTGATTACGGTCTCGGGAACCTGCGGAGCGTCGTGCGGGGGATCGAGAACGGCGGTGCCAGGGCGGTGATCACCGGTGATGCCGGGGAGATCGCCACTGCCGATGGTATCGTACTTCCGGGAGTTGGTGCGTTTCATGAGGGCATGGAACAGCTCGGGGCACTCAAGGGTACGGTCGTGACAGCCTCCCGGGAAGTTCCCCTCATCGGCATCTGCCTTGGTATGCAGATGCTCATGGACTCGAGCGAGGAACATGGCGAACACTCAGGACTCGGACTTATCCCGGGACGCGTGAGGAGATTCCCGCACGTGCAGGGTATGAAAGTCCCGCATATGGGCTGGAACACCATCCGTCTTGAAAAGCATGACTGTCCCCTCTTTGAGGGGTTGTCCAACGAGGAAGATGTCTATTTTGTCCATTCCTATTACGCGGACACCACCCCGGCATACACGCTCACCACGACCCGGTATATCTGTCCTTTTGCGTCGTCCATTGTGAAAGAGGATGTATATGGGGTCCAGTTCCACCCAGAAAAAAGCGGTGCAGTAGGTTTGAGGCTTCTCGAGAACTTTATCGATCTTCTCTGATTTTCCGGCCTCTTTTTTCTACAATCTGTCCGGGTGGAAAACATTTTTAATACTGGCAATTCGACCATTGAGGCATGCAAAAGATCCTGCCCATAAGTTTAATGATCTCCCTGTTCCTTATCGGAAGCGTGTCCGCATATGGAATAGTTCTTTCCTGCCCGACCCAGATCACTGTCGGTCAAGCCCTGAAATGTAATGTAAGCAGTGATTATCCGCCAGGCACCAGCTTTGATCTCGTCTTTTACCAGGCCCAATACACCTCTACGGAGATCGCCCGTGCACCATTGGTCATTCAGGGCACCAGTGCCCCCATCTACAAGCTCTTCGATACCACGGGTCTGAAAGGTGGGACGTATAAAGTCGAGGTCCAGTTCACCGGTCCCCACACGGATCCACGCTCGAACTCGACCCTGGGCCTGATTGTCCAGCTGATCGACCGGTCCGGTGACATCACCATCACGTCACCAGTGAACCAGACTCTTGACAATGCCCTGCTGATCAGCGGTTCGATCGCAAATGAAGGCAACAGCGGTGTGCAGCTCAAGGTCACGGGTGAGAATACGGGACAAGTGGTATTCTCGCAACAGTATATCCGGACTTCGAATACTCTTGGCTCCGGTGCCGGTGTCTTCTCCCAGCAGGTGACCGTCTCCAAGCCAGATGATTATGACGCTCAGTTCTCTGACGCAAACGGTCTTATTGGCACGGTGACGTTCCATGTGATATCTTCAGTACCGTTCCAGACGGCAACAATGGTTCCTGTAACCGTACAGCGCACCACCACAACAGTGGTGACCGCTGCACCCACGCCGGTACCGACACCAACCAAATCACCGGTGCCGGTGTCAGTGGTGCTCGGGGCACTGGTCATCTGCATCGTTCTTATCGTTGGGCTCCGGAAAAAACAGCAATAAATCCTCTTCGAATATTCTCTTTTGCTTTTTTTAAAAAGTCGTGTCTCAGACTGAACATTACAGAACAAGTTCCAACACTGCTGCTGGATCCGGTAAAAATGAGGGGGCGTGAAATTACCGTGCCTGCCCTTTCTTCAAGAGGTACACCTCGTAGCATAGCAAGGCGGCAATAACAAAGACACCGCCAGAGAAAAAGGCGAACGCACCATCCGGAAAGGATGTTGTCCCCCGGATTGCTTCAGGGACCGCTTGTACCGCCATCAGGTTGGTGCCGGCACCGATCGCCATGGGTGCCGGTGCATTGGCTGCCGGAACAGGCAGGAACGGTGAAAAGAGCGCCATCGCGAGCGTCCCAACGATAACAATGGCAAAGAGGGATGCATACCGTAGGAGGAGCGAACGGAGATCCGCCTGCCGTGGTGCGACGATCAGGAGCTGGTTCGTCAGCGAATACATCTTGATCTCGCGTCCTTTCACGCTGTACTTCGTGCTGGCTATTGATACGAGGCCGGCATCGATCAGGTTCTCGACATGGTATTTTGTTGTCGTGATCGGGATCGCGAGCCTCTCAGTGATCTCGGTCAGGCTCTTCTCTCCTTCCTCAAGAAGCGTTAGGATATCCCCTGCTGTCCGGCTGGCCATCGCCTTTGCGATCTTCTGTGCACGTTCATCGCCAAGCTCCAGCACGAGGACATTTTCAGCCATGCAGTGCGGCAATGATTCGTTCCCGACCGACGCTCAGGGCAAGATCGAGCTTCTGGAGATCCGGCCCGCTGCCCTGTGCGACAGTTGCCTTTCCGCCACCTTTCCCGCCCAGGAGGCCGCAGACCTGCCCGATGATCTCGCCGGCGTTGACCAGCGGGTTCCCCGATGCAATGACGACCCGCACAGTTTCTCCGGATGAGGCAAGCATGGCGACTCCGCCCTTTTCTGAGACCGACCCGGCCAGTGCGGCCAGTTCCCGCTGCGGGAGATCGATGCGCCGGATGACCACCGGAATGCCCTGTATTGTTTCAGAAATCAGGGATCGCATCTCCATTTCGACCAGTTTTGTGCTCATCCGCTCGATCTCTTTCTTCTGCTCTTTCCACTCGTTAAAGAACCGTGAGACGGTCGGGGGCAGGTTCTCCAGCTGCACGGAGAGTGTGTCAGCGGCAGCAGTGGCAATCTGCTCAAGGCGCTGCATGGCAAAGAGCGCAGCCATACCAGCGGCAAACTCAATGCGCTCGATCCCGTCCTGAATATGCTCAACCCTGATGATCTTGATGACGCCCACTTCCCCGGTACTGCGGCAGTGGGTTCCGGCACAGGCCTCGATATCCCCGGCAACCTTGACAACACGGATATCCTTCCCCGGGGGCACGCCTCCCTGGTACAGGGAGAAGCCGTACTGCTGTTCTGCTCTGGTGCGGTTCTCGATAGTGATATCAACCGGCTGGTCTGCCATGATCATCCGGTTCGCCACGGTCTCGATCCGGCGCAGCTCCTCAGGCGTGATATGCTTGAAGTGCCGGATATCGAGGCGGGAGCTCTCGCTCCCCTTCTGTGCACCCGATTGGTGGATATGGACGCCGAGCACCTCTTTTGCCGCGTGGAGCAGGATGTGCGTGGCCGTGTGGTGGCGCATAAGCGAATACCGCCGCTCCTCGTCCACTATACCCTTCACCCGGTCTCCTCTCTGCAGGACACCGCCGCTGACATGGTGGAGGACGACCTCCCCCGCCTTGATGACATCGTCGATCCTCACCATGCTCTCGGCGCCGACAAGAGTCCCGGTGTCCGCCGGCTGACCACCGCCTTCCGGGTAAAAGAGGGTCTGGTCAAGCACTGCGTAGCTGTCAAAAAAATCGATCACTATCGCCTCAAACTCGATATCAGACGGCTGGTCATAGTACATCTTCTTCGTCGGCGGCAGCCCCTGTACCCGCTCCGCGTATTTCGCCGTCCGGTCCTCGCCTGCCTCCTTCTTGGACTCTGAGTGCATATCGGCAATCTTGGAATAGAAATTATCTGGCAGATCGATGACCGCCCCTTCTTTTGTCGCAATATTCTTGATCATCTCCGGGGGAATACCGTGAGAGTCATACAGGGTGATGATCTCGGCAAGCGGGACACGCTGGCTCTTTGCCTTGTAGGTCTTTGCAATCTTCTGTACGATCCGTGTCCCGCGCTCGAGCGTCGCCGCATACTTCTCTACCTCGCGGTCCACGATCTCACGGACGATGGCGATGTCTTGCTCGAACGTTTTCATGCCGACGATCTTCATCTGCTCTTCGATGAGATCCGCAAGCGGGTCCCGGAGTTTCAGGTCGTTCATCATCCGGAGCGTTCGCCGGATAACCAGTCGCGCGAGGTAGCCTTCCCGTACGTTGGACGGAACGATTGCGTCACCGAGCATGTAAGCGAGGCAGCGCGTATGATCCACGATAGCGTACACCTTCTCGATCGGCGTGATCATCCGGTCGAGTTTTTCCGGAGAGATCTCAATCGCCGCGGCCACTTTCTTGCGCAGTGTGAAGAGGTTGGTGCCAGAGATATCCATGAGGCCGGCGAATTTCGCGTTCATGGCTAAGATCTTAGCGTAGTCCTTGTTGTCCAGCATATGGGAGAGCCCTGCCGAGCTCATCACTTTGCTGACCATCTCCGGGAAGACCGCATCGTAGATCGTGGGTGATCCCTTGGAAGCCCAGACAAACCGCTCAAGTCCATAACCGGTATCGACAATCCGGAGTTTCATCGGGTAGTACATCTCGCCATTGAGGTCGTATCCCGGGCCCGCGGTCTTCTGCCGGCCGAGGCTCATGAAGACGAGAGTTGCCACCTCGAGGCCCCCGATCATCACCTCGACGCTAGGCCCTGCATTGCCGCCGCCGATCCACGGGTGCTCCTTGTACGTGACCCTGTTGAGGTCTCCGCCGATGGAACGGATGAACTGGTCGCAGAGCTCCACCGTGCGATCCTTCCAGTAGATCTCCTCGTTCGGTGTGTTGAAGGCATGATGCGCCATCATCTCAAACGTGGTGAGGTGACGCCCGGATCTCCCGACCGAATCAAGGTCGTTCAGGCGGATGCAGGGTTGCGAGATGGTGAGGGGGTTTGCCGGCGGCGGAACAACACCGCCGGTGACGAACGGCTGGAAGTCCGCGATGGAGGCGATGGTGAGATAGATATCGTCCCGCCAGCGGGCGGCCACCGGGTACCGCCCGAGCCGCGTGTGCCCGTTCTTCTCAAAAAAGGAGAGAAAATCCTCACGCATGCCATCCAGCGTGTGGGAGGCAAAGACCGGATTGCCGATGAACGTATAGGGTTCGCAGGGTGCATCCCCGCAGAGTTCCCGGGAGGGGTCGCGCGTCCAGAACGCGGCGCCGCAGGACCTGCATATCTTCCGGATCAGTCCCTGTGTCTTGAAATATTCGAGCCGGTATTCTTCTTCGAGCATGAAAACCCCGTAATGCCTGTACAGTTGATGATGCCGGATAATTAGTATATTGTTCCTGTTCCGGATCTATTTCTTCCATCGTTCCTGGAACCATGCATCGATGAACTCAAACATGCCGGTCGCTTCTGCAATCTGCACCGCGAGCAGGTGCCAGCATGGCCGATTCCTGAACGCAAAGTCTCGGCAGGTGCAGACATTCTCGGCCACGACATACTCGCCGGTCGATCCCGATACGACAAAAAAGTCGAGGTATTTTTTTACCCGGTGGTCATCGATGGCGGCAAGCGCTTTTCTCCCCCGTAGCCCGAAGGTCTCTTCGATCTCATTGCGGAGAGCTTCATCGAGCGCCTTTTTCCTGTTCAGCCGCTGCCAGATCTCGCTCATGGGATGAGAGAGAGAGAGGGCGGGTCATCGATGAACTGCCACCCCAACCGTCCCGCGAGGTGCTGCATCGCCGGCGCCTCGAGCGCGTAATGCGTCGCCTCGATGCAGGGAAGCGGGGCCGCCCGTGCCACCGAATGCTTCATCTCAGCCGATAGGAACGCGTCAGCACCCTGCAACGCCGCCTCTGCCATGAGCGACAGGTCAAATCCGCTCCCGGCAACAACCGCGAGACGTCGGGTACTGGTGAGATTCCCCCAGACCCGGAGGTTCCCGCCGAGGCGGCGTGAGATTTCGCCTTGCGCGAGAGTGCAGGCGCCGACAGCGCCAAGCGAGAGTGAGGAACAGTCCTGAAGCGAGAGGCGGTCGCACAGTATATCATTCACGCCGCCGGTTGCGCGATCAAAATTCGTGTGCATCACGTACACGTTCATGCCTGCCGACAGAACCTCCCGCATAAGGCCGGCCGTGCCACCGGTGAGCGATGTGATCGGGTTCCAGAGAGGGGTGTGGTGGACAACGAGCATGTCGGCACCATCCAATGCCGCCTGCCGGACGACCGGCAGCGTCGCGTCCAGAGCGCAAGATACCTGCAGGATATCTTCCCGTCCTTCGACAATGAGGCCGATCCTGCCAATATCGAACTCATCCGCAAGCGTCGGGGGCGCAAGATGCTCCATCTCCTCAATGAACGCATGGATGTGCATACAGGAATATTGCGGTCAGGGAATAAAAACCATTTATTACTCTTGGTAATAGCAATGAGTTTTAATATTCATAAAACGATATTTGGAGCATGCACAAGTCCATCGATCAGATCAATGAGCGCATCCGTGACGGCAGTGTGCGGGTTGTCACGGCGGAAGAGATGCCCGCAATTGTCGCCGAACTTGGCGAGGAGGGGGCTTTGAAGGAAGTTGATGTCGTGACGACCGGAACCTTTGGTGCCATGTGCTCTTCCGGTGCATTCCTGAACTTCGGCCATTCGGAACCTCCCATCAGGATGGAGCGGATCTGGTTGAACAATGTCGAGGCGTACGGCGGCCTTGCGGCGGTCGATACGTTCATCGGTGCGACACAACAGTCGGACACGCTGGGGGAGGAGTATGGCGGGGCGCATGTGCTCGAGGATTTGGTTGCCGGAAAATCTGTGGAAGTGCGGGCCAGCTCCCACGGGACCGATTGTTACCCGCGCAGGACGATCACCACCGAACTCCTGCTGGAGAACCTCAACCAGGCAATCATGTGCAACCCGCGCAACGCCTACCAGCGCTATAATGCGGCCATCAATATGACCGACCGCGTCCTGCATACCTATATGGGGATACTCCTTCCCAATGGCGGGAATATCACCTTTTCCGGCGCTGGCGTACTCAACCCCATCTCCAATGATCCCGGGTTCCGGCTGATTGGGAGCGGCGTGCCGATCTTTCTGTGCGGGGCGCCGGGTATGGTGATTGGCGAAGGGACGCAGCACTCACCTGCCGGCGGTTTTGGTACCCTGATGGTGACCGGCGACCTCAAAAAAATGTCGCCGGACTTCCTCAGGGCAGCAACCATGACCGGGTATGGCGTCACGCTCTATGTTGGGCTCGGTATTCCGCTCCCTATGCTGGACACCGCCGCGGTTCGGGCGGCAGCCGTCCGGGACGAGGATATCTCCGTCGACCTGATTGATTATGGTGTACCCAGCCGTAGCCGCCCCCTAATCCGGACGGTGACCTACGCGGAGCTGCGGTCCGGATCCGTCGAGATCAACGGAGAAGAGGTCAGGACTTCATCGCTCTCGAGCTTCCGCAGAGCACGACAGGTGGCGCAGGAACTCAAATGCTGGGTGGAGAGTGGTAACATGCAGCTGGCACTTTCTACGCGGCCCATCGATGCAACCAGAAGAGTGAACCCGATGCACGAGAGCGCAAAGGGGCCGAGGGTGATGGACATCATGGATCAGCAGGTAATCAGTATCGGCGAGTCCGAGGAGATCCGGACTGCTGCACGGACACTCCTGAAAGGAGAGACCAATCACCTGCCGGTCCTTGGCAATGACGGGCGTCTCGTAGGGATCGTGACGACGTTCGATGTCTCAAAGGCGGTGGCAAACCCGGGCAAGGCGAAACTCGTGCGGGACATTATGAAGAAGAAGGTGGTGACGACGACCACGAAAGAAGCAGTGGATATCGCCGTGCAGAAGCTCGAAAAGAACAACATCAGCGCATTACCGGTCGTGGACGAGGAGCACCGCGTCATCGGAATGCTGACCGCGATCAACCTCGGAAAACTCTTCGGCGGGAGGTGGCTGAAATGAAACTGCTCGTCCACTTTTCGCGGGGGAGAGGCAGCAGACCGATCATCGCACAGGTGGTGCGTGATACCGGCGTACTCATCGGCGTGGAGCGTGCAGTGATCGATTCATCTGAGGGGGAAGCGCTGATCGATGTCCCGGACGACCAGTGCCAGCTCGTATGTTCGACCATGACCCGTCTCGGGGCACAGGTCAGGATCCTTGATCACGGCGTGGCCGTAAACGAGGCCGAGTGCGTGGACTGCGGGGCGTGCATCAGCATCTGCCCCCGCGAAGTACTCTCGTTTGATCCTGACTGGAAGCTCAGGCTCGAAGAGGAGCGTTGCATTCTCTGCGGCAAGTGCGTGGAAGCCTGCCCCCACAAGGCACTGACACTGCCCCTATGATCCGCGAACCGTTCCGGTTTCGTGAGACCATCGCCACGATCCTTGCCGACAACCCTGCCCATGTTGCGGCTGCAAAGGATGGTATGATGGCGGCCCGGCAGGCACTGGAGTCATATATCGCGCGTGACCCGTTCTTTGCCGCAACGCTTGATCCGTGTATCCCGGACTCGGACGAGCCTGTTGTAGTCCGGATGTCAGAGGCAGGCAGGCGCGCCGGGGTGGGACCGATGGCGGCAGTCGCCGGGGCGATCTCGTGGGCCGGCCTTGAAGCGATGACCGGTGCCGGCGCCAGATTCGGCGTGATCGACAATGGCGGCGATATTGCACTCATCAGCGACCGGAATGTCCGTGTCGGCGTGCATGCCGGTGAATCCCGGTTATCAGACCGGATCGCATTTGTTGTGCCGCCCCAGGATCGCATCCTCGGTATATGCACCTCATCGGCGACGGTCGGCCCCTCCATCTCGTTTGGTATCGCGGATGCGGTCACCGTCTTTTCCCGTGATGTGGCGCTTGCCGATGCATGGGCGACCGGGGTCTGCAACGAGATACGACCGGAGGATCGTTCCATCCTTTCCCGTATCGACACGGAGGCAGTACAGGGAGTGCTTGCCATTATGGGCGATGTTGTGGTAGAGTGGGGCCGGTTGCCGCCCATCGTCCTTGCCGATGTGGATGAACGCCTGATCAGCGCGGGCGATCGCTGACATCAGTTGCCCGCCGCCAATAAGATTTACGCACGGGATTACGATTCAACGGCACGTGGACCCGGATCCGGCTGCCCCGCCGGCACACCGTTGTATGAGATAATACACGACAATTCCGCTGATGACAGCGGCTGCGCCGAGCGCCCATGATACCGGGGTTAAAAACGGCAGGAGCGCGAGGCAGGAAACGAGGCCGAGAACCGGTACGATACGGGGGTACCGCCGGGCGGATAGCGGCAGCCGTATCGCGGCGAGGTTGGCAATCCCATAATAGAGCAGGTAAGCAAACGAGCTCACGGCAACAGCAACGGTGAGATCGACGAGCATGACCGCGATAATCATTACCGCGCCGGAGATGAAAATGGCAACCGAGGGCGTCTGGTATCGGGAATCGATATGGGAGAGCGGCCCGGGGAGCTCCCGGTTCCGCCCCATCGCGAAGACCACACGGGAGACGCCAAGGATCGTGGTGATAAGGACGCTGGCGGTCGCGACAAGGCCCCCGACGGTAACAAGAAGGATCGCGGAAGGGTTTCCTGCTGCCTGCATGGCCGTTGTGAGCGGGGAACCGGATCCCGCCAGCGCCCCGGCACCGGCCATGCCGATTGCCGCCACGCCTACGAAGAGGTAGATGACAATGGATATTCCCAGGGACAAAAAGACCGCCAGCGGGATGGTACGCCGGGGGTTCTTCACCTCCTCGGCAAGGATGGTGACCCGCGCAAAACCGGTGTAGGCAAAGAAGATGAGCGCGGCCCCTTCGAGAATGCCGTGCGCCCCTTTCGGGGCGAGGGGGGTGAAATTTGCAAGGCTGGTAAGGGAGATCCCGATAACGATGAAGACAAAGAGGATGAAAACTTTTGTGATGACGAGGAGGTTATTCGCCGACGCCGATTTTTTCACCCCGTGGTAGTTGAGGAGCATGAACAATATGCAGAGGATGACTGCCACCGTTTTTTCCGGCACGCCCGGAACAACCGCCCCGAGATACCGGGCAAAACCAAGCGCGAGGACGGCGCCGGTAAAAATGTTGGTGAAGACAAAGAGCCAGCCGCTTAAAAAGCCGACCGGCGGGGAGATGAGCTCGCGGGCGAACGCATACGTCCCTCCTTCAAGAGGGAGGTATTCGCTCAGTTCAGCATAACTGAACGCGGAGAGGAGGGAGATCAGCCCGGCGATAAGGATCGATACAAACAGTGCCGGGCCGGCTGCTCCCGCGGCGATCCCGGTCACCACAAAGATACCGGCACCGATGATCGCGCCAAGACCGATGGTGGTCGCGCTGAAAAGCCCTATCTCGCTCCGCAGCCCGTTTGTTCGTGCCGGGCCATCCATTACAGTCCGGTGCTCCCGGTGATATAAAAATGCCCCGTTATCTCTCTACACTCAGGGACATGGCCGCCGGTTGCCGGTCAGATCGTGGATTCGATGTATGCAAGAGCGTCCAGGTATGCCGTCGGACCGGTGAAGGCTGCGAGTACCTTCTCGCCGTCGCTGACCGTCACAACGGCCTTGCGATCCTTCACGGTGAAGATTATGTCCAGCAGCTCAACCTCTTCAAGAATCACGCCCGGCTCCAGCACGGACGCAGGTTCGAGTTCAAGGCGCTCTTGGACGATCCTGCCCGGCTGGGTGTGGAAAAAATAGAAGAAGACCTGCCATGCGTTCAGAAGATCTGACGCCAGAAATTCGTTTCGGAGGGGTTCGGGGAGTGCCTCCAGACATCGCGCGAGTGCCTCGTCGTCGTCCCCGCACTCTTCAAACATATGATCAGCTACTTGGACGAGTTCGGAAAACGGGATGTCAGTACCCCCGGGATCCATACATCTATATCTGCAGCCGGGAGGGGAAAAAACTGCTATGGCCGGGCCGGTAGCGCCGCATTGCCACTCCGTCCATCACAGGATTCTGTACCAGCGGAAGCGGACCCGGCAGCGTTGGAACGGGAAGAGAGAACAACATTTAGGGTAACCGAAATATTATATATTCGGGGCAACCAAAATATTGCACAGCATGGCACAGGAACAGGTGGAGGAATACCTCGAAACGATCTACGACATCACGTTGCAGGACACTTCCGCGAAGACGACCGCAATTGCGAAATGCATGAAGGTCTCCCCGGCAAGCGTGACCGAGGCCCTCCAGAACCTGGCGGACAAAGGTCTCGTGACGTACGAGCCGTACCGGGGCGCATGCCTGACCGGCGAGGGAAAGAAGATCGCAGAGACGATCAAGCGCCGGCACCGGCTCCTCGAAGTTTTCCTTGCCGATGTCCTGCACATCAACCGGGCGAAGGTGCATGATGAGGCGTGCCGGATGGAGCATACGATCTCGGAAGACACCGAAAACGCGCTCTGCCGGATGCTCAATGCGCCGGCGCACTGCCCCCATGGAAGCCCTATTGCTCCCTGTGCCAAAGGAGTTGGAAGTTGCAGTGAGTGCGACGCGATAACCGGTTCTGCCATTTCCCTCCCGGAGGAACTCCGGGCTGCCACCATCGTTCCTATTACTGACCTCGGCCCTGAGGACAAGGGGAAGATCGCATTCATCCGCGGGGACTGCAGGGTCGTCCAGCGTCTCTCCGATCTCGGCCTTACGCTCGGGACAACGGTCTCGGTCACGCGCAGGGCCCCCCTGAATGGGCCGGTCGAAGTATTTGTACGCAGGACGAAACTGGCGATTGACCACGCCATCGCCGAGAATATTTTTGTTGATGCATCGCGGGCTGCGCTATCATGAGCGGATGCGGTGAGTGCAAAGCCTGCCCGCCAAAAGATAAAACGAAGATAAAAGATGCCGATTACACGATCGCGCTTGCCGGCAACGCGAATGTCGGGAAGAGCGCGACGTTTAACCAGCTGACCGGCGTCGACCAGATCATCGGCAACTGGCCGGGGAAGACCGTAGAGCGGGCGGAAGGCCTTCTCCAGTACAAAGGGCACCGGATCCGGGTCATCGACCTGCCTGGAATCTACTCCTTCTCCACGTACTCGATGGAGGAGCTGGTCTCACGGGACTACATTGCGCTGGAACACCCGGATGCGGTTGTCAACGTGGTCGATGCTGCCGCGCTGGAACGCAACCTCTTCTTTACGATTCAGCTGATGGAACTCGCGCCCCCGCTCATGGTTGCAGTCAACCAGATCGACCTCGCTGAGAAGAAGGGGATCACGGTTGACGTTGAAAAACTCGCCGAACTCCTCGGCGTTCCTGTTGTCCCAACGGTCGCTATCAAGGGTAAGGGTATCCCCGCCCTCACCGATGCGATCCTCGATCTCGCACAACGTTGCCCGACGCCCCCGGTCCTCCGGTACGGTAAAGAGATAGAAGAACGGATCGAAAGACTTGTACCCCTGCTGGAGCAGCTGACTATCTCTTACCCCGTTCGGTTCATCGCTATCAAACTCATCGAACGGGACCCCGCGATGGTGGCGATCGTAAAGGAACAGGCTCCCGGGATTGTCGAGACGGCTGACCGGCTCGCGGCTGAGATCGAGACGATCCACGGTGAATCTGTCTGCGTTGTGATGAGCGCGGAGAGGTACCAGGTTGCCGACCGGATCGCGGCTGAGGTGATAACTGTTCGGGCCCGTCAGGATGGACTGCCGAAAAAGAGCCTGACCGACCGGCTCGACCAGGTCGCCCTCCACCCTCTGCTCGGGTACCTCGCTGTCTTTCTCGTGATCGGGGGGCTGCTGGTGTGGACCTTTGTCATCGGCGCCCGAATCTCTGACTTCATCCAGTCGTTCCTCTCGCAGATCGAACCGTATGAACCGGTCATCACCGGCCCGGTCGCCGGCATCCTCTGGAATGGTGCGTTCTCCGGTTTTATCGCAGGTATCACGCTGGTGATCCCGTTTGTCCTGCCGTTCTACCTGATCCTCGCCATCATCGAGGACTCAGGATACCTCACTCGGATCTCCGTGATGCTCGACCGGGGAATGCACAAGCTCGGGCTGCACGGCAAAGCAGTCATCCCCCTGATCCTCGGCTACGGGTGCAATGTCCCGGCCTGCTTTTCCTGCCGGATCATGGAATCGCCCAAGCAGAAACTGCTCGCGGCGTTCCTTGTTACGCTGATCCCCTGCACGGCCCGGACGGTTGTTATCCTCGGCCTTGTCGGTAAATTCGTCAGCATCTGGTGGGCGCTCGGGCTCTACGCGTTCGATATTGCGCTGATCATCATCCTGGGGAGGATCGCTTTCAAGATCGTCCCGGGAGAGTCGGTCGGGCTGATCATGGAGATGCCGGACTACCACGTCCCCTCGGCAAATGTCGTTCTGAAGCAGACATGGGCCCGGACAAAATCGCTCATCTGGTTTGTCTTTCCTGCGTATATCGTCGGAAGCGCTGCAATACAGGCCTTCTATGCGGTCGGTCTCCTCAACCCGGTCAACAACCTTCTTGCACCGGTCACGGTCTTCTGGCTCGGCCTGCCGGTGATCGTCGGGATCACGCTCATCTTCGGGATTGTCAGAAAGGAACTCACCATCCTCACCCTCGCGGTGCTCTTCGGGTCGACCAGCTTCGCGGCTTTTCTCTCCCCGGTCCAGCTCATCGTTATCGCACTTGTCTCGATGCTCTACATCCCATGCGTCTCGGTGATACTGGTGCTCGCCTCCGAGTTCGGGTGGAAGCGGGCGCTTGAGATCTCCCTTGCCGAGATCGTACTTGCTATCGGCATTGGCGGGATCGCCTTCCGGTTGCTCAGCCTCGTGATATAAAAAGGGATGAATTATTGGGGCGTGACAGCGGGCACATACGGGGGCTTTCCTGTCCTCGGGTCGATAAGGATCGAGATGGTTCCCCGGGGTGCACGCACGGTGCGGTAGGTGACCTCGGTCCCGTTGGTATAGACACCGACCGTGAGGGTATCACCGCCCTGGTCCTGTTTCTGGAAGGTGGCCTGCACGAGGCCGCTGCTGTCGCGTATAACATAGAACTGGTCGCCGGTACCGGAGACCAGCCGGAGGTCACCCGCGTTGCCGACCGACCCGGCATAGGTGCCATTGTACACCACCCGCACCCAGACCCCCGTTGGCGGGATGACAACCGCAGGAGCAGCGGATGGCTGGACGGCGGCAGGTGCGGGAGTGATCGTCGGACCTGCGACCCCGGTATTTTTCCCTGCAAAATACAGGAATCCTACGAACGCCACGCCCGAAATGAGGATAAGGATGATCGCGATTGCCGCGATGATGATGATCGTGTCCCGTTGCAGCCGGGGTGCAGGAAGTGTTGACGGGGCAGCGTGCGGCTCCGGCAGCGTTTCGGGTTCACGTGGCGTGATGACAGGAAAGATCACGGTGTCCGGAAGACCCATTGGCACAGGATGGGTTTCATCTCCTTCACCGGCTGCCGGTGCCGGGGTCAGTTCCCGGGGGGTCTCTTCCGGTATTCCGCTGGCCGGATGTTCCCCGGAATCTGGCAGGGAAATAACCGGGAAAACAACATGGTCCGGAAGACCGGTCCGGATGTCCGGTACAGCAGGCGGTATAACGGATGAAGGTTCCGGAGCGTTGACGGCAGGAAGTCCCTCACTCCGGACCACCGCTGTCATGGCCGATCTTTCATCCACTAAGGTACCAGCACCCACCGATGTACCATCATCTGCTTCCTGTACAGCAGGTGCTAGGGGCATCTCTGGTTCCTCTTCCAATGCCCATTCCCCCTCACCTTCCATGGCCGCCAAGTACTCATAGCCCTCGATCGTTGCCGGTGCATCGGTAGTGTGCGATCCGGCCTCCACCTCCCTGTCTGCTGGTAGTACTCCACTGGCCGGCACCGAATCGTCCTGTACCTTTTCAGACGTCACTTCCTCTTTATCTGCCAGGACCTCTTCAGCAGCCGGAACCAGATTCTCTTGTACGACTTCCGCCATTACGTTCTTTGTATCATCCGGGACTTCGTTACCAGCCGGAATTATATCCTCTTGTGCTTCTTCTCTTGTCTGCCCCTCTGCCGGCGCTTCCCACGCGGTCTCCTGCATCTCAGTGAGGGCCTCCTTTGAAGGCTGCTTCTGCACGGGCGTCACATCAGCATGCGGCTGCGGTATCTCCGGGGCGACCCCGCGCCGCACCAATGGCTGGATGCCTCCGGTCTCCGGAACAGGGCGTTCTTTGTATGGTGACGACCCCTGCCGGAACCGGACGATATGCTCGATAAGTGTTTTCATCCACCGGTCACGCTCCGGCGCCCGGTCCTCGTACGGCTGCTGCGAGAAGACGAGGGTGATATCCCTGAGGCCGGCACCATCACCGGTATCCGCGAGCAGGAGCATGATACCCGGTTCGCGGGCCGGTGTCATACCACCCTTTACGGAAAGGATGGTCGTGAACGGGATGACCTGCGGCTGTTCACTGGTATGGCCGCTGTCGACCAGCGCGAGGCGCTGGCTGGTGAGGATCACGTCATACAGCCCATCTCCGGCGATCACCCGGTCCGTTGTGAGGATAATGGTCTCACCGCTGTTCAGGTACGGGATTCCCATGCGACCACCTGCCTGATCATCGTGAGCGTTCTGGGGTGATATGCTTTTTAGCTGGTGCGTACCATGCCAAGAGATACTGTTTTACTTCCAGCCATATTGGATCCATTGTTTTTTTTCGCCGCCAATCCATACCGTACTGTTTTTCCCGCAGATACATTCCCGGCCGGGAAGGGAAGGACCGCTGATTGACCGGATATGTTGACAGGCCGGTAGTGGCCGGGAATACTCATTGAGAGAAGAGCACGAAATTTCCGAAAGATTATCAAGCGGAATTCACGTTCAAGACAGATACCAGCAGGACATTCATCACTATTTTTTATACCCGGTTGACCAAATCCCAAGATACTAAAAGGATCTGTTCACTGACAGATGGGCGAAGGTATGGGCGGATTTGTCAGTATCGCAAAGACCAGTGACCTGCTACCCGGCACCATGAAAAAGGTCACGGTTATGGGACAGAGTCTCCTGCTCGCCCGGGACGGGGACCGGTACTATTGCACCGACGCATCCTGCCCCCATCTTAGTGGCGACCTCTCGAAGGGCGCACTTGCTGGCCGGATCGTGACCTGCCCCCTGCATCATTCCCGGTTCGACCTAGCGGATGGGCACGTCGTGCGGTGGACCGACCTGACCGGCATACGGCTGACCGTAGCGACGAACCAGAGGCCGCCGCAACCGCTTGTGACTCGCCGGCTGAAGATTGAAGGGGAGGATATTCTTGTCTTTCTGCAGGGGCCCCAAGAATAAGGGATATAACGGAAAAAAGGGATCCCTTCCGGTTCACTTCGCAGGCAGATCCCCGGCGCCCTTGAGCATCTTTTTTGTCATCTTCACGATCCACCGGCGGTTCAGGAACAGGTGGATCGCGACAAAGACGCCGAGCAGGATACCGCTCCAATCATGGAGGGCACTGATGAACGCGAAGGGGAGCACGAGTTCATTGAGCCCGAGCGCCTGCTGGAGCAGAGTGAACTTTAAGAGGCCAGTCACAAAACAGAGGAGAAACACGATGCCCATAGCAACGTCCACGCACCAGTTTATTATCTGAATGTTCATCAGGAATGCATCCGTGCCGCCAGATTATAACGCTTGGGTCAGGTTAGAAACAGGACAGAGAATGAAAATATCGAAAAAAGGTGCCTTAGTGCCTTGTTAGTGCTCGAACATAAAATCGACCCGGTAGTCCTGCGTGCACTCGCCATCGAGCATCGTCTCGTAACTCGCGGTACCTCCCGGGGCGAGGGAACCGATGAAGATCGGTTTTGAGTCCCGGATCGTGCCGGTCCGGGTATTAACGAGGTTGAAATCCAGGCGGACATTTTCAACGGACATGGTTCCTGTGTTATACACATAGCCGGTCAGATGTTCATAGCACCCGAGTTCCGGTGACCATGAATCCTGGTACTGGTAATGGGCGTGGAGGGGCCCTTCTGAGCTGTCCTGGACATTCGCCGTGCTCAGACATGCAGAGGTGGCGACAAGGGCGATCACGATGACGAGCATCCCGGCAACCAGCTTCATGTGTACCCACTTGCGTGTCCCGCGATATATATCCCTCTCCGGTATTCCTACCGGTGACAAGGGCCGGGCATGTACCTGGGACCCAAAACAACCTGCGTACCGCACCCGAAAAAACAGGATAAAAAAAGCAGTTCTGCCGTGCTCACTTGAGCACGCAGATGGACGCCGGCTCGCGGATCAATAAGGCAAGGCTCTCGATGACCTGGAACTCCAGCAGGTCGCCGACCGGGCCGTTGAACCCGAGGACGAGGTCCTGCCCGATCGCGATGGATACGTACTGGCGGCCGGAGGCAAGGAGGATCCCGCCCTTTTTCAGTGCCGGTGCTTTGACCACGCCGTCGCCCACGATCGTCCTCGCATGGTCGAGCTCGGTGCCGTCGCCCTGCGGGTACCGGCGGAGCAGCAGGTTGTAGAGTGCCGGCGCGAGTGCAAGGCTGTAGGGGCCGTGATAGCCGGCGTCGTCGAGCTTGGTCACTGCCCCGATGATCTGGTCGGCAGCGGCTCCCACCTTGTCCCACTTGCCTAACGTAACCGAGGCAGAACCTTCCGCGCTCATCAGGCCCGGGAGGCCCGACATGCCGGTGAAAATAAGCCGGTCTTCCTGTGCAGCACACTCCCGTGCGGCACAGGCAACGGGATCCGTGTCGAGCACAAGCTGGTCCCGTTCGAATGCCGCGAGGTCGCGCTTGCCAAGGCTGAATTCCCGCCGGATCATCGTCACCGGAATGAACGTGCTCCCGATGATGCCATCTTCCATGGCACAATCAGCGAGCGGGATCGCCTTCAGCCCGAAACCGTACGGCCCCTCGATGGCGAGCAGCCGGCGGCCGGCGAGCTGGCTCTTTGCCGCCTCGACGGCCACATCATCGATCAGTTTCCAGGCCTCTGCACCGATGGGTGCACCTTCGCGTCCGAGATATGCATTTGCCATGATACTCATGCCTCCTTTGCATTCTTCAGTGAACCAATGGTCATTTCTTCCTTTGCCACCGGTGCGCCGGCGCCTGCCGCTCCAAGTTCGCCGGCAACGGTGTCAACCTCGAGTTTTCCCTTCTGCTGGTACTCATCCTCGCCGGCCAGAATTGCAAGGAGCCGCTGGAGTTCCCCGGCATGAACACGCTCCTCGTTGGCGATATCGGTGAGGACAGCCTTGGCAAGCTCGTTGTCGGTTGCATCTGCATGGGCCATGTAACCGTGGATCGCCTCGAGCTCTCCGGCAATATCGAGCCTGATCGCCCTGATGAGTTCATCTTTGGTCAGCTTGCGGTCCGGGACCATCCCGCTGAACGGGTTGAAAAAGTCTGGCATAGTTTCCTCCGGAATGGAATTGCGCGATTTTAACATAAATACCTTTGACATGTTTACAAAATCTGCCAATGCCGGCCTTTCTTCACCCTCCCTTCATCAACCGGCCACTCCTTCTCTTCGTTGGGGTTCCCTGCTTTCCTTATGAGATTTTTAAAAATCCTGTCCCTGCCTGCACCTGTTTCGGCCGCAGGCAATCGGCAGCAGATGATATCATTTCTGCCGGTGCCGGGAACGCGGGGGCCTTCCGTCACCGATCATCGTCTTCTTCATGAGGAGCCGGTTATATGCGATTGCAAACCGGTGGGCCTCATCCCTGATCTCCTGTATGTACCGGAGCGCGATACCCTTCCGGTCGAGCCGGAGCGGGAGCATGGCATCCGGCAGGTAGATATCCTCCTCCCGTTTCGCGATGGCGATTACCGGAATGGTGATGCCAAGCGAACGGAGTGCCGTCCGCGCGGCAGCGAGCTGCCCCTTTCCTCCATCGATGATCACAAGGTCAGGGAGGGGGGCACCCTCTCCCACGAGCCGGCGGTAGCGGCGGGACACTACTTCGCCGATCGAGGCTGGATCATCGATCCCTTCGATGCTCCTGATCCGGAACCGGCGGTAACTGCCCTTCTCCGGTTTGCCGTCGCGGAACCGGACCATCGAGCCGACCATCGCTGTACCGGCAAGGTGCGAGATGTCGAAACACTCGATCACGGAGGGGATATGTTCAAGGGAGAGGGCGGAGCCGAGCTCGCCGGCCTTGCGCGCATCGCGGAAGAACGCGGCCTCGAGGTTCCTGCGGGCGAGGTCGAGCAGGTTCTTCTTCTCGCCCCGCTGAGGTGCGGTCACCTGCACGTGCCGGCCTTTCCTGAGCGAGAGGAACTCAGTAAGCGCCGGGCTGGCAGTGTGTTCGATGACCAGTTCGGCCGGCGGTTCACGCTCCGAGTAGTATTGGACGAGGAACTCTTCGAAGAAGTCCCCGCCGGCATCGAACGTGAACTCCTGCTTGCCGGAAACAGCCCCGCGTTCGACCGAAAAGACGACGAGATAAACCTTCTCCCCCGTCGCTTCGTAAACAATCACGTCCTGGTCGTACTCCCGCCGGCGCTCCACGTGCTGCCTGTCCGCGAGATGCCGTATCGCGGCGATCTCGTTTCTTATGGCCAGTGCCCGCTCGTAGTCCTGCGCCGCAGAATGCTCCGCCATCTCCTGCGTCAGGAGATCGAGCAGTTCGCCGGTATTTCCCTTCAGGAGCATCGCCGCTTTCTTCACGAGGCCGGCATATTCCTCCCTGCTGATCGCACCGGCACAGGGAGCACTGCATGATTGCAAGTGCCGCCGGAGGCAGGGCCGCTTCGGGAGCTTCCGGCACGTCCGGAGGTGGAAGACCCGTTTCACGACCCTGAAGACCTCGTCCCGCTCCGCAGCCGACACAAACGGGCCAAAGAACGTGCCGTCACCGCTCGGCCGCCGGGCGATCATGAGACGGGGGAAGTCCTCGCCGGTCAGCTCGATACCGGCATACCGTTTCGCATCCTTGAGATCGATATTGTATCTCGGCTGGTGCTTCTTGATGAGCGTATTTTCGAGTAAGAATGCCTCGGTCTCGGTAGTGGTGACCATCACGTCCACGGACGCGATGTGTGCAACGAGGCTCCGCGTTTTGGTGTCATGGTCCTTTTTCTGGAAATAGCTGGCAACCCTTTTTCTGATGTTCTTGGCCTTCCCGACATAGATGACCATGCCATCTGCATCTGAGAAAAGGTAGCAGCCGCTAGCTTCAGGGAGGGTTCGGGGGTCGATCATCCGTGATACTGTTTTGTGAATGGAAGGACATAAGCGATGAGGATGGGGTAAGAGGGCCGTGGAGGGCAGGTGCTAAGAACTTCACGGAATTTTTTAAAATTACCGGATGCCCTGATGAATTTTTTATTTTTAGAATCCTTGTGAACGATGTATCAGGATTTCCGGAATCTTTAACGGAATTTTTTTGGGATGTTCAAAACCCCGGACAAATTTTTCAAAAATAATTTTCGATGATAACTGCTCGTTATTCTTCGCACTTGAACTCAATGTCGTCCCCCATGTGTTCGGATCCCCAGTCACAGAGCTGGTCGAGGATCGGTATCAGGGATTGTCCCGTTTCCGTGAGCGAATACTCTACTTTCGGCGGGACCTGCGGGTACACCTTCCTGATAACAAGTCCGTCTTTCTCCAGTTCGCGAAGCTCTTTTGTCAGCATCCTCTGGGTGATCCGGGGCTGAACCCTGCTTACAATCTGGTTGAAACGCAACGTCCCGTCCTTGAGCTGGTAGATGACCAGCGGTTTCCATTTGCCCCCAATCACGTCTAGGGTCGCTTCGATTGGCCAGCTATATTTGTATTTTTTCGGTGTAGTCTCTATTAGTATCAATCCTGTAAGTATGAAACATATATGTTTGTACGCACTATATATGTCATACATACTTAATATATACTAAAGTATCATGGGCGATACCAAAGAATCTGAACTATCAGGAGGTAGGGAATGAAGGTATTACTAGTAAACGGAAGTCCTCACAAGAAAGGGTGCACGCATACTGCTCTGGCAGAAATAGCAACAACTCTCAAAAAAGAAGGTATCGAGGCTGAAATTTTCTGGATCGGAATCAAGCCGCTTGCCGGTTGTACTGCCTGCAAGACGTGTGCAAAAAACGGCCGCTGCGTGTTTGAAGATACGGTCAACGAGTTTCTTGACATCGCAAAAGATGCGGACGGCTTCATCTTCGGATCGCCAGTACATTTCGCTGCAGCATCCGGTGCGATCACCTCGTTCATGGACCGCGTATTTTACACGGACTTTCAGTCCGGCAGGCAGACGTTCTACCTGAAGCCAGCGGCCGCAGTTGTCTCCGCACGCCGGGCAGGGACAACTTCCACCTTCGACCAGCTTAACAAGTATTTCACCATCTCGGAGATGCCCGTTATCTCGTCCCGGTACTGGAACATGGTTCACGGGGCAAAGCCGGAAGATGTGAAACAGGACAAAGAAGGACTGCAGACTATGCGTATCCTTGCACGGAACATGGCATTCTTCCTGAAATGCAAGGAAGCAGGGCTTAAGGCCGGTGTACAGCTCCCGGTGCGGGAAAAAACCGTTTTCACGAACTTTATCCGGGAGTGAATTGTCTGCCGGAAGAACAGGGTTTGAGATCAGATTAAGGAGGACAATGGGTGATGGATACTTTGGATAGGATACCAGAAGGGGTAATCTTCCCCAAAGGGGAGAAAATTGCAAACGACCATTTCATCGGGACCGCATGTCTCTACACGCTGGTCCCCGATGACAGTATGTTCCATTGCCCGGTATTCAACGTAACATTTGAACCCGGCGCACGAAACAACTGGCACAAGCATCCCGGCGGCCAGATCCTGCTTGTGACCGGCGGCAGAGGATATTACCAGGAAGAGGGCAGGAAGGCACAGGTGATCCGTGAAGGGGATGTAGTAAAAATTCGTCCCGATGTGAAACATTGGCACGGTGCTGCACCTGACAGCTGGCTTGCCCATATCGCGATCAGTACGAATGCACAACGGGGAGATGCTGAATGGATGGACCCAGTATCAGATGAAGAATATACCACTTTAAAATGACATGAAAGTAGGAAGGAGGTGTAATGAAATGGACTATGTGAAACTTGGAAATACCGGCATGGATGTATCCCGGATTTGTCTTGGCTGTATGAGCTTTGGCGGGGAAGGAAAGGGATTATTTCCTTGGGCGCTTGATGAAAAGAGCAGTCGCCCGATTATGAAAAAAGCTCTTGATTTGGGTATCAATTTTTTTGATACGGCGAATATGTATTCCGACGGAAGGAGCGAAGAAATTGTCGGGCGAGCCCTGAAGGATTATGCAGACAGGGATGAAATTGTCCTTGCATCGAAGGTTTTTTTTCCGATGCGTCAGAGTCCAAATGGTGCCGGGCTTTCCCGAAAGGCAATTTTGAGTGAAATTGACAAGAGCCTCAAGAGACTGGGAACCGATTACGTGGATCTCTATTATATCCACCGCTGGGATCACCATACTCCCATCGAAGTGACAATGGAAGCATTGCATGATGTCGTGAAGACCGGTAAAGCGAGATACATCGGTGCCTCTTCCGTGTATGCATGGCAGTTTCTGAAGGCGAACCAGATAGCGGAGAAAAACGGGTGGACAAAGTTTGTCGCGATGCAAAATCTTTACAACCTCATGTATCGAGAGGAGGAGAGGGAGATGCTGCCGCTCTGCAAAAGAAGAAAAAATCGCTGTGGTTCCGTGGGCCCCGCTTGCATCAGGAAGACTGGCTCGTAACTGGGGGGCATCAACTGCTCGTTCGAAAATAGATGAAATCGGCAAAAATCTGTTCGCGGCAACAGCCGGGCCAGACCGGAAAGTCGTCGAACGACTCGTGGAAGTAGCGAAAAAACGAGGGGTACCCCATGCTCAGATTGCACTTGCCTGGTTGCTCCAGAAGGAACCGGTTATTATTCCCATTGTCGGTCCTACGAACATATCTCATGTCGAAGATGCGGTAGCTGCTCTTTCAATTAAATTAACTCCCGAAGAAATTGCGTTGCTGGAAGAACCTTATGTACCGCACCCGGTGATTGGTATAGAAGTGTAGATTATTTGCAGGGCCTTGAGCAACGAACAGCCGACTACGATAGAGAGGAAGGCCCGGAACTTCCTACCATGTTGAGCGACGTGGAAAATAGAATTATCAAATAAAAACTGCTAATTGCAGAAAAGTAATCGATATGGCAGATCTTGCAGCATGGAACAGCTTTTATGTCATTGTAGGCTCATCTGCGGGCGCACTGACGGGATTGCAGTTCGTCGTCATGACACTCATTGCCGAGAGATCTCCACCACGTGCGGCAGAGGCTGGCCCCGCATTTGCGACACCGACAATCGTCCACTTTGGTGCCGTGTTGCTCCTGGCAGCAGTTCTATGCGCTCCATGGCAAGAGGCCGCGTCCGTCGCAGCTATTGTGGGTCTCATGGGCATGAGCGGAGTAGTGTATATCATCATCGTGGCGAGGAGAATGAGAGTACAAACAACATATAAACCAGAGTTCGGCGACTGGGTTGCATTATGCTCTGCTGCCTTTGGCGGCATACGCAATGCTCGCGCTATCGGCATTTATGATTCCAGCACATATGACAGAAGCTCTGTTTGGCGTTGGAGCTGTGGCGCTGCTGCTGCTATTCATCGGCATTCATAACGCCTGGGATAGCATCGTCTACCTTGTATTTTACAACAAGCAGGTAGAATCCGGATAGTACGGCGACGGTTTATGCATGGCAGATTGAGACCCTCTATGGAAGAAATCACATGAAGTGAAGAACATGAACGTGAATGATTCAAAATGTCTGATCGCGTATTTTTCGCGACCCGGCAACAACTATGTCGGTGGAACAATCGTGAACCTACCTGTCGGCAACACTGAGGTCGTGGCAAAGATGATCCAAGACCTGTCTGGCGGCGACCTGTTCCGTATTGAAGCGGTGAAGGCGTATCCCGGGGATTACACAGAGACCACCGAGGTGGCACAGCAGGAACTGCGCACGAATGCCCGGCCGAAGCTCACCGGCCATCTGGAAAGTGTGGCTTCCTATGAAGTGATCTTCCTCGGCTACCCCATATGGTGGAGCACGATACCGATGCCGGTGTTCACCTTTGTGGAGGGATACGACTTCTCCGGCAAAACCATTGCACCATTCTGCACGCACGAGGGAAGTGCTTTTGGGCATAGTATTACGGATATCAAAAAATCGTGCCCGCACTCAACCGTCCTGGACGGCATTGCCATCCGGGGCGGAGACGTGAAAAATGCACGGAGTGAAGTGGCGCAATGGCTCGGGGAACTGGGGATGACAGCGAAAAAGTGACCGTTGTGTCCTCCCGGAAAAGTACCGTTGGTGATCAGAACAGGAGAAACACGAGGTGAATGAAGATGCTGTACAGGAAAATGCCAAAGTCCGGGGACAAACTTTCCGTCCTTGGGTTCGGGTGCATGCGCCTTGCATCAAAGGCGGATGGATCTATTGATGAGGAACGGGCGGCAAAGCAGTTGCGCTTTGCCATCGATCAGGGAGTGAACTATGTTGACACTGCATGGCCGTACCACGGCGGGCAGAGCGAACCGTTCGTGGGCCGCGCCCTTGCCGGCGGGTACCGCGAGAAGGTCAGACTCGCGACAAAACTCCCCTCATGGCTTATTGAAAAGCGGGAGGACATGGATACGTACCTCGCTGCCCAGCTGGAGAAACTCAAGACAGATCATATTGATTATTACCTGGTCCACGCTCTTGTCGGCGACTTGTGGGACACTGTTGGAAAGCATGGCGTGAAGGAATTCCTTGACAAGGCCAAGGCAGACGGCCGGATAAAGAATGCCGGGTTCTCCTTCCATGGTGCAAGCGAGGATTTCAAACGGATCGTGGACGCTTACAACTGGGATTTTTGCCAGATCCAGTATAACTTCCTCGATGAGAGGAACCAGGCAGGGACCAAGGGCCTGAAATATGCTGCAAAAAAAGGGCTAGGTATCGTCATCATGGAGCCTCTCCGGGGAGGGAACCTGACACGGAATGTACCCCCGGCGGTGCAGAAGATCTGGGACGAGGCTGCGATCAAGAGATCCCCTGCCGAGTGGGCCCTCCGCTGGGTCTGGAACCACCCGGAGGTCACGGTTGTCTTATCGGGGATGAACAACGAGGCGCATATTCGGGAGAACCTCCGGATTGCAGGTCAGGCCTATCCCAATTCCCTGACAAAGACGGAACTGCAGATGGTGCACAGTGTCGAGAAGAAATACCGCGAGCTGATGAAGGTTGGTTGTACCGGCTGCCAGTATTGTATGCCCTGCCCGAACGGCGTGAACATCCCCCTCTGCTTTGAGGAGTACAATAACCTGTACCTGACCGGCAATGCTGAGATGGAGAAGTTTATGTACGCTGCACGGGTGGGTGGCGCTGTCGGTACCGGGAAACCCGAGTTCGCATCCCTCTGCGTGAAGTGCGGGGAATGTGTTGAGAAATGTCCCCAGCATATCGATATCCCAACGGTTCTCGAATCTGTTGTTGAAGACATTGAAGGACCTGACCTGGAGCAGAGAGTTGCCATGGCTAAGCAGGCATTCAAGCAGACTTTAGAACGCTAAACATGAAATCATCTTTTTTAATGACTCAACAGTCAACTGTTCGTTATTTAAGAAAATTCCAAAACCATTTGCGATTTTTTTTTAAATTGCAGGCATTCGCGAGAAACTTTTAGAAGATCCGCTGCGGATATCGTATGGTAGTATTTCCCTATATGAACCGGAAATCTCCCTATGCCAGGCCCGGGTTCAGCTTCCAGATCCCGTGGAAAAATAACCCCGTAAAATGCCCGGATTGCCAAACAAACGATCCCCATTTCCGGCTGGAGTGGAAGCGATGTCCACGCCGACGGAAAAGTCTCTGAAAATCGCCTCTTTTGGAGGAATACGTGTTTTGCAGGGGATCTGATCCTGCAAAATAGCAGCGTTTTACGGCCACCTCTTTTTGAGATATGATTTACATCGTTTTCCGGATTATCAGTCCACAGAAACGCATGGCGGACGTCAATATTGCTCTTTCTGTGGTCGCTCTTGGGATTATCGTGCCATCGATAATAGAAACGGAAACTCACCCAGATCTTAAGGGTCTTTTTTCGCCATTTTAATCACGTATTCTGGCAATCAGGACGATTTTAGCGGGTTTTATGTTCATGGAAAAATCCGGGCGTTTTACGGGCGTTTCCGGGATCGGATCCGGGTAATCCGGGGCTGAATTGAGCCCGGATTTTGGGTGAAGTCTGGTTAAGGAGCGGGCAGCCCAATGGGGGGGGGCAGGAACCGATGGGACAGTATACGATGGAAAACATGGCAAATACCTTATCCCTACGCGATCATCCTGATACTACTCCTTTCGGATTGAATGATCGAAAGGTATTTTCTTTGATATACCGGAAAACCTCCCGGGCGCTTTTGAAAATTTTTGAGAACGTTGGTGTACTTTTTTTTAAATTGATCGATAACCGGAATAATTTATTTTTTTCGAACCGAAAGAAGTTGCAAAAAAATAGTTGGGCTTCAGATGGCTGGGGCCGCAGACCCGATAACCAAAAGGCATCAGGCTTCACTGCCTGCGACCCGTCCTTCAATTATCGTGAGCGGCAGACAAAAATCTCAGCGAAAGAAGGATACCTACGTCATCCTCCACACCAAAAACGGATACTTCTATCCCCGCTCCAGTATCGGTTTCAGGAACTGACCGGTATAACTCTCGGCGACCTTCACGACCGCCTCCGGAGCGCCGGTTGCCACGATCTCGCCGCCGGCATCACCGCCTTCGGGCCCGATATCGATGATGTGGTCGGCAGACTTGATCACGTCGAGGTTGTGCTCGATCACGACCACCGTGTTGCCCTTGGCGACGAGATCGTCAAGCACCTTGATCAGCTTCTTCGTGTCATCGAAATGGAGGCCGGTCGTGGGTTCATCGAGCAGGTACAGGGTCTTTCCGGTCGCCCTTTTCGCGAGCTCCCGTGTCAGCTTGATCCGCTGCGCCTCGCCCCCGGAGAGCGTGGTCGAGCTCTGGCCGAGCTTGATGTAATCGAGACCGACGCGGGAGAGAGTTTCGAGCTTTGCCCGGATTGAGGGGATGTTCCCAAAGATTTTTCCGGCCTCCTCCACGCTCATGTCCAGCACATCGGCAATCGACTTGCTCTTGTATTTCACTTCGAGCGTCTCGCGGTTGTACCGTTTGCCCTTGCACTCCTCGCACTCGATGTACACGTCCGGCAAAAAGTTCATCTCGATCCGGATGAGCCCGTCGCCCTGGCACGCCTCGCACCGCCCTCCCTTGAGGTTGAAGGAGAACCGGCCCGGCCGGAACCCACGCATCTTTGCCTCCTTCGTCTCGGCAAAGACCGTGCGGATCTCATCAAAGACCTTGGTGTAGGTCGCGGGGTTCGATCGCGGCGTTTTTCCGATCGGCGACTGGTCGATTACGATCACCTTGTCGATCGCCGTATCGCAGGTGATGCCGGAGTGAAGGCCGGCCTGCTCCCGCGAACCGTGGAGCTTCTGCATCATGCCCTTGTAGAGCGTCTCGTAGACCAGCGTCGACTTCCCGCTGCCTGAGACCCCGGTTATCACAGTAAAGAGGCCGATCGGGATCTTCGCATCGATGTTTTTTAAGTTGTTCTCGCGGCAGCCCTTCACCGTGATGAACCGGTCGCTCGTCCGGCGCCGGGCCGGCACCACGATCTGTCTGGCGCCGGCGAGGTACTGGCCGGTCAGGGATTTTGCGGTCGTCTCGATCTGTTCCGGGGTCCCCTCGGCCACCACCGCACCGCCATGGAGCCCGGCGCCAGGCCCCATATCGATCACGTGGTCGGCGGAACGGATCATGTCCTCATCGTGCTCCACCACGATCAGCGTGTTCCCGAGATCGCGGAGTGTCCGCAGGGTGCCAATCAGCTTCCGGTTGTCCCGCTGGTGCAACCCGATAGACGGCTCATCCAGCACGTACAGCACGCCCATAAGGTTCGACCCGATCTGGGTCGCAAGGCGTATCCGCTGTGCCTCGCCGCCAGAGAGCGTGCCGGCGTTCCGGGAGAGCGTGAGGTACCCGAGACCCACTTTCTCCAGAAAGTCCAGACGGGAACGGATCTCTTTTATGATCTGCCGCGCGATCTCCTCTTCTTTTGGCGTGAGCCTGAGCTCCGAGAAGAACCTGACACACCCGCTCACCGGGAGATCGGTCACATCGATGATCGACCGGCCGTTGATCCGGACCGCGAGCACCTTCTCCTTGAGCCGCTTCCCCTTGCAGGTTGGACAGGGGAAAACCCGCATGTAACCCTCGAGCTCGCGCTTCCGCCATTCGGACTGCGTCTGGGCATAGAGCCGAGCGGTCTGGGGGAGGAGCCCTTCCCATTCGCCGGTATGCGACCAGTGGGCGTCGCCGTTTTTCATGCTCATCGAAAAGTGCATCCGTTCCGGCGAACCATGCATCAGCGCATCATACTGTTCTCTGGTCAGATCCTTTATCGGCGTGAGCACGGAAAAGCCGAAGTGTTTTGCGACTGTCGCAAGATAATGACCCCGGAATCCGTCCATCGGGTTCCGGTACGGCGCCACCGCCCCGTCCGCGATGCACCGGTCCTTGTCCGGGATGATCAGGTCGGCGTCAAACTCCATCTTTACCCCGAGCCCATGGCAGTCCTCGCAGGCTCCGAACGGGCTGTTGAAAGAGAACATCCTCGGCTGGAGCTCCTCGAACGCGAGCCCGCAGACCGGGCAGGCCATCAGCGAAGAGTACAGGGACTCCTTTTCCTGTTCGTCAACAACAAGTACGAGCCCTTCGGACTTTTTGAGCGCGTTCTCCACCGCCTCGGTCAGGCGCGAGCGGTCGGCAGTCTCAAGCCGGTCGATCACGACCTCGATGTCCTGCTTCTTGTAGCGTTCGAGGCTGATCTCCTCGTCGGTCCGGATGATCTTCCTGTTCACCCGGACCCGGGCGTAGCCCTCCTTGTTCAGGTCGCGGAGGAGCTGCTGGTACGTGCCCTTCTTCTGCCGCACGATGGGGGAGAGGACTGTGACCATCCCGGGGTGCTCGGCCGCAATCTGGTCGGCGATCCGGTCGGGGGTCTGGGAAGCGATCGGGATGTTGTGCTCGGGACAGTAGGGCGTGCCGATCCGGGCAAAGAGGAGCCGGAGGTAATCGTAGATCTCGGTAGTGGTCCCGACGGTCGAACGGGGATTTTTGGATGTGGTCTTCTGTTCGATCGAGATGGCGGGGGAGAGGCCCTCGATACTGTCCACGTCAGGCTTATGCATGAGGCCGAGGAACTGGCGGGCATAGGTAGAGAGCGATTCGACATATCGTCGCTGCCCCTCCGCGTAGAGGGTATCGAACGCGAGCGTGGACTTGCCGGAGCCGGAGACACCGGTGATCACTACGAGCTTGTCCCGCGGGATGGTGACATTGATGTTTTTGAGGTTGTGCTGGCGGGCACCTTTGATGATGATATCCTTCATGACTGGTGTGGTGTACCAATGGGCGGATGGTATTAATGAGGTTTATTTTCGCGGCACTAAGAGACGGGCTTTCACGGAATATCCGCTACGAATTGGCAGGGATGATGGAGGTTCCGGGCAGGATCGTGGGGTGCTAAATACCCTGTCCGCTTATATTCGTGGGAGGTTCTTTTGCCGGTCGTCATTCTCAAACAGAAGAAAGGATTGTCACGCGAACAGAAACGAAGGATTGTCAGGGAATTCACGGAGACACTGGTCAGGACGACCGGAGTCAGGAAAGACCTTGTCACCATCATGATCGAGGAGCACGAGCCTGAGGATATCGGGAAAGCAGGGAAACTCCGGTGCGATTAATCAGCCGACCATTTGGGTGGCACCCAATACTGCCACGGGCGTGCACCGCTGTGGATGTCTTGTTTCACCGTGGCTGCAGAGATCTTTTTTTTTTAGAGAGGGTAAAGTTCCCGTCTAATTTCCATAATAAACCTTTTGGGCAGACTATCGCGATGCGGAGGTGACTGCCGTTTTTGAGCGTGCTGGGCTATCCAGAGGCAAAAATCCGGTCTTTTCCGTGGGTTACGTCACAACCCGCAGGTACAGGGAACCGCCACCACCCTATCATACTACCATACTATACGCAGGGAACGCTAATACTAGGGTAACCACACAGGATGTTGGCCATACGGTCGCTTCTTTTGGATCTGAAGTGAACGGGTAATCTCCCATACTACCCCCCCGTGAAAAGATCCCAGCCATGACAGAAGAAAAATCCGGATTGAACCGGTTTTTTATCCGGAAAAAATCATTATAACGACAGATACCATGACAAAAGAATCTTTGAAACCCGTGATTATGGGAACAAGGTCCGGCTATATGATCCGGTATACCTGTCCCGTCTGCCATACTGAAAATGCGATCGTTTACAATATGCCCAAGGATTATTACAAGGATACACGGAACGGAACATGTACACGATGCAGGCAACGCTCTACCATCCTGACACCGGGCGCAGATTACCGGCAGAGTGGCCTAGCCCGGTAGTCCTTTTTGATTAGTAGGGTCTATAACAATCAAACTCTTTTAAAGGCTTCAATCGGACGCAGGAAAATAATTATTAAGTTGTTTTTGGTATACCATCCTGCATGAAACGTTCATCCAAGCAGTGTCCGAACAATCATGGAGCCATGCACCGGTGCCACATCAAGATCATGAAGGATGGCAAGCAGGCTTGGATTGCAATATCGTGGCAGTACTGCGAGAAATGCGGGATGATTTTACCCGACAAAGATGCAAATTAATCCTGCCGGATTGATTGTGATGGTAAATAGAGCCGTCAACAAAAACGCATGATACGATGCATCGCGTCCGGCTGAGGGGTTTTGAAACAAAGCCGAACTACAATATCCTTGAACGGTTAAATGGCACGTTTAGGGAACGCACCAAGGAACTCAGGAGTTTTGACAATCCGGTTGGTGCTGAGGAGTTTGCCGCTGGGATGCAGACGTATTACAATTACATCAGACCCCATCAGGGAATCGGTGGATTAATACCAGCACAGATGGCAAATATCCCAATCAACCTTTTAGGAAACCGATGGGAAACGATGATTGGGCTGGCAAGATCAAAATAACCATAATTTCATTCAATAATCTTTATTATTTCTTATCAGGAAAATAGGTTCGTGGCAATTTCAATTCGAATATTGCAAGTTGTTCTGGCGATATTAATTGTCTACATGTCAGTAGTCGCCGTAGCGAATATTATTGATTGGAAAGTTGATTTCTTTTCCATAAATCCTTCAGAACAACACCATAGTCAAGTAATTACACTTTTTTATCCCCCAAGTCCAGTAACAAATTCTATGCCGTTACAGCAATATTATCCTATATCTGGTGATATTGGAGATACCGAGAATTTCTCAGTTAATATTTTATTGCAATATGATGGGACATTAGCCGAAGGAACACCAGTAAATGTTACAGTTCTTGGTTCAATATATCCGAAAGGCTATGGTTTTGTTACGGGTCTAATTGATAAAAATACGAATGTCATATATCCATATACCATAACTACTGGTTTTGAAGGAGCAATAATCCCAAATGGATCTTATGATTTTTTTGGAACCGGAAAAGCAGAATTACCTACTAAATTACAAATTGGAGGGAAAGATGTAGTTCTTGCTAATCAGAGTTCATCGGAGAAATTACCTGTCTCATATACAATTACTTGGGAAACTCAAGGAGATTATTCTCCATACCTAGAAATTCCTTGTTATTCATCAGGAGTATATCAGACAATTACTGTTCCATATTCTGATTATAAAGTGTATGTGGCAAGTTCGGATGTAATTCGACAGGAAAATTATTCGAGAATACAAACAGCATTAACGATTGTTCTGTTTATATTTACTCTAATTTCTGGTATTGATTATGTGATTTTCCAATTACCTGTAAAACAACGAGAAGACAATACTTCCGATGAGCAAACCAGAAGCACTAATGTACAACAACAAAATGCCAAAAGATTCAATATTCTTTCAAAAGATAAGACCAAGAAAAAGAGATAATAATATCCCGATCACTCCAAAGCTTGATAGATAATAACCGGCATTTGCTACTTTATTAGAGAGGCCTCTCTCAGGAGCCATCACTCACGCTCCCGAGCGTATGGAGCGTGCGCTATTGGGTGTGTGCGCGACCAACCGTGATGCAACAGAACCCCCCAAGAGCATCTGAAAAAGTCGTGTCGATCTCACGAAACACACAATTTTTATCTGCTGAATGGGGACGATACAAAAAGAGGAATACTTTTTCAGGATTTTCTCCCCTGCCGACGCTCCTCAAAGGAGATCTCGGCGCTCTTCCCGCGGGAGAGTTTTTCCCGCTGGCTTCGGGCATTCTCGAACCGTTCTTCAAGAGGGATCTCGGCACTCCCTCCCGGCGACACCGGCTCTTCCCTGCGCCCGTTGCGGTTCCGGCGTTCATCGAACGGGATGTCCCTGCTCGGCCGGGACGGTGGTTCGCGGGGAAGATTCTGCCGGGGGGAATCTGCATCGGGAATAAACTCAATGCCACTGTCACCAGAACCTGCCCTGGACGGTTGGTTTCCCTGCCGCGGGAGTTCGCGGGGTGCTGCCCCCCCTTGCCGGGACTCCACGGACTCCTGGGTCATAGGTCGCATCCCGGTGAACGCATACCTGCTCCGTCCTGCACCTGCAGGTGACCCGCCCCCGCGACCGGAGGAGACCGCCGCTCCCTCCGGTTCTTCATCTCCCTCCTCCGCCGGGATCTCAGTGAACATCAGGAACTGCAGGAATGCCTCCGGCTCGCGGAAGACCGAGATCGCAATCCCCTCACAGACGAACGTCCTTTCCACGTCGCCGTACCAGCCGCCGCGCCGCACCACAATCGCATCGCTACCGGAATCAAAGACCCAGACGCGCCCGACCGCACCGTCACGGCCCCACTCGGTCTCCGCGACACCGGGACTCTCGAAGGTGTACGTCCGTGAGGCGGCCCCGTACTGACCGCCAGACCGCTCGACAATCTGACGCCCCCCGTTCTCGTACCGGTATGTCCGCGGTGACTGCCCGAACGAGAACGTCTCCTCGAGCATACCGTTCGCATCAAAGATAAACCGCCGGAGGATCCGGTCCTGCCGGGCGATATCGCGCTCGGTCATCATGTTTGATGCCGGGTCGAACAGGAACAGGTACCGGAGGGCCTTGCTGCCGGTATAAACACGCACACCGTCACCGCCGTACTGATAGATTCTGGTTACGGCCTCCCTGCGGGTTCCTGCAAATTCCGTGATGACTGCTGCTTTCATCCCGTTCTCCACCATCCGCTTTTTTCTAACGTTCTTTTTTCACGGAGAAATAGTTTGTTCCCGGCGGGCACCATCGTACGATATGCCCCTTCAGCCCCCTTCACAATATTTTTGTAGGCGTATCCCGCCCGGTATACTTATGGACGATGATGGACAGGCACCAGACCCTGAGATCGATCCTGGCGGTGACACCCCGGCACATCCACCCGGTAATGACCGGCAGCTGGACTATTTTGTCGGCCTCTTGTCCGATGATAACGAAGGGACGCGCTGGAAAGCGGCGGAATCGCTGAGCCGGCTCGGGGATCCCCGGGCCGTTGAACCACTCATCGATACTCTCTGGGACGACGATGCCCGGGTGCGGCTGAAGGCTGCATGGGCGCTGGGCATCCTTGGCGATCCGCGGGCCCTGCGGCCCCTGCAGCGCCTCTACCGGATAGAGCGGGAGGATGCACGGGAGATCATCGGGGAGGCGATGGAGATGATCAAACGGGCGATGAGCGGTGATCAAGGATAGGGTTGCAGCCGGCGCGGGGAGATGCGTTCATGCTGCCCATGCGGCAGGGCAGCCCCGGAGGAACCGGTAAAATCATCTTTATCGGGTCTGCAGGCTTACACGGTACCGGGAGACTGGTGATGCGGAGCATCGAATCGCTCTACCGGAAAGAGGAGGGAAAGATCCTTATCGAGATCAAGCTCGGCTCGATCCCCCAGCTCTTCAATACGTTCGATCCGGCACCGTTCTATGAGAAGGAACTCGACCGCGATGCCGAGACGTATATCGTTGACACCGTAAACGATTTCCACGCAAAGACCCAGTTCAAGATCGTGATCTACCTGCCTCCCGAGGCGGCGGCAAGCGAGCAGGGGCAGAAGATCGGTGAGGCCGTTCATAATCACTTCGCGTACCGGACGCTTGTCATGGAGCGCAAGCTCCGCAACCGGATCCGGTACGGGCGGTTCACGCTGCTCCTCGGCCTCTCGTTCCTGCTCGTGAGCTTGGTCGCCGGGAGTTACCTTTTGAGTGTCAGCAATACCCTGGTCACCCAGCTGGCCGCCGACGCCCTCCTTATCACCGGCTGGGCGGCGATGTGGGAGCCGGTCACCGTCCTCCTCTACCAGCTCTGGCCCATCCTCAAAACAAGGAACCAGTACCGGAAGATCAGTGCCATGGAGATCGACGTGCGCCCGTCGCCGAAGTGACCGTTTCAGGCAAGCCGGTGGATCTTTTTGAGCAGGGAGACCAGTTCGATCGTGGCCTCCCGGGCGTGTTGCTCATCTTCCTGCTCCCGGCAGGTTCTTTTTCCCAGCGCGGCAAAGATGGCGGCGATCGCGGCACCGTGAGAACTCCCGTACCCGCCTTCGAGGACAAGAGCGAGAGGCTGTCCCGCGGCATCGGCAATCAAACGGGCAAGTACCCCGCAGCCGGCCGGGTGGACGGTCATCGTGCCGAGTGGGTCATCAGAGAGGATGTCCTGGCCGGCCGATACGATCACCAGATCCGGACGGAACCGGGAGATCACCGGGATGAACACCTCGGAGAAGACGAGGGCATAGTCGTCAATGGTCGCGCCGGCAGCAAGAGGGGCGTTCACGGTGTATCCCTGCCCGGCGCCGGTACCAGTCTCGTTTACCAGACCGGAGAACGGGAAGAAGTCTTCCTGGTGAACCGAGCAATAGAGGACCCGGTCACTTCCGTAAAAGGCGTGCTGGGTCCCGTTCCCGTGGTGGACGTCCCAGTCCACGATCGCGACCCGGTCGACGCTGTCCAGCGCGCGGGCAGCGGCGATCGCAACATTGTTCAGCAGGCAGAACCCCATGGGCCGGTCACGCTCTGCATGGTGCCCGGGCGGGCGCATCAGGGAGAAACAGTGGACGCCCGAGAGTGCACGGTCTGCAGCAGCCATCGCAGCGCCTGCCGCGTGCAGCGCTACCACAAACGAATGCCGGGTGATATAGGTATCCGGGTCGAGGTAACGGGCTGCAATGGTTGTGGCACACTGCGACTCGAGCCAGCGGACGTAGTGCGGGTCGTGGATCCTGATGACATCTTCGGTGGAGGCCGGTACCGGTTTTGCCACCTTAACGGTGTCCGGTATCCCGGCGAGCGCGGCAAGAAGTCGGGCGTTGTTCTCCGGGTGTGAAGGCAGGTCGTGATCCCCGCAGATCGCCCCGGTGATCGCAGAACAGCGTGTCATGGTGATCCCGCCATCTTGTTTGGCACGCACCAGGAAAACGAGTCCGGAAACAAACCTGACATCTCTCTTGTACCGCGGCCGGCCCCGTCGCCCTCCGTGCGCTTCATAACCTTGATATATGCATACATGATATTCAGCATTTAATTGTTTTTTCACCCGGTATGTCTCTCCTGCATCTTCCCGAACCGAGGCCTCCCGACGTCAGAGCATTGAAAACTGCGGGTGATGTACCTGGGCTGATCCGGCTCCTGAAGCACAGGAATCCCGATGTCCAGTGGCTGGCCGCAGAGGCGCTGGGCACGCTGGGAGGCAAAACCGTCATTCCGCTGATCAAGGCGCTGGACAGCCGGCATCCGGCGGTAAGGATCGGAGCCATCGAGGCTCTCGGGGAGATCCGGGATCCGCAGGCTGTCAGGCCGCTTATCCGGATGATGGAACTCGATGAGAAGGTCGAGGTGCGCTGGGTCGCCGCGCTTGCGCTGGGAGAGATTGGCGATCCGGCGGCAATCCCCTCGCTCATTGCGGCACTCATCGACCGGGAGCGGTATGTCCGGTACGGTGCAGTCAGGTCTCTTGACCGGCTCGGCTGGATCCCGCAAAACGATACCGAACGGGCGTACCGTGCCATCGCCCTGCAAGACTGGCATCGGGTACGGCAGTTGGGAACTGCAGCAACTGCCCCGCTCACCTATCTCCTCCAAGATCCTGATCCCACGGTGCGGGCGGTAATTGTCGGGCTGCTCGGTGAGATTGGGGATCCCGGTGCGCAACAAGCCTGTGAAACCGCATTGCAGGACCCGGATGAAACCGTCCGGTGGGTGGCGGTCAATGCTGCAAAAGAGTGCCAGGTACCGGCGGCACATATCCCCTGGGAGGTCTCCCGTCGCCGGCGGACCGGGCGGAACCCCATGGTGGCAGCGATTTTAAACTTCCTCTTTATCGGCCTGGGCTATAACTATCTCGGCTACTGGTGGGGGTTTCTTGTCTTCATGAGCTACACGAGTATTCTCGTGCTCGCCCAGCTCTCTTCCGGTCCCTTCATCCCCTACCTGATCGCGTACCCGATCACCGCACTCTTCGCTGTTCAGACCTTTTACCTGGCAAAAAAGATGCCGGACCTGTGAGGGGAGTGAAGTGGGGCTTGCAAAACTTTTCGCGAAAAAACTGCCGGATATCGGCAGGATGAGGGGACGGCAGGACATCACCGGGCTGATCCGCGCACTCCGGTCGCCGGATTTTACCGTGCAGACACTGGCAGCAGAAGCTCTCGGTTCGATGGGCAGTGCAGCGATGGACGAGCTCCTCCATGCCCTGAAACGGAAGAACAGGGCTATTCGGCTCGTTGTCATTGGTGCGCTCGCGGTGATCCGCGACCCGCGATCGACCGAACCTCTTATCACGGCACTTCAGGACGAGAACAATGAGGTGCGGTGGCAGGCGGCGATCGCCCTTGGAGAGATCGGTGATCGCCGGGGGATCGCACCTCTCGTTGACGCACTCCGCGATGCCGACAAGTACGTGCGCTATGGTGCCGCGTCTGCACTGGCAAAACTCGGGTGGAAGCCGGAAACCGCTGAGGAGCAGGCATTTTTCCTTGTGGGGATGCAGGACTGGAAAGCGGTGGAGGCGACAGGGCCGGCAGCGATCCCGGCACTCTCCGGTATCCTCTCGGATCGTGATGCAACGGTCCGGAAGAAATCAATCGGGATTCTCGGTTCGATCCGGGACGAACAGGCAGTCCCGGCACTGATGCGGGGACTGGCCGATGGCAGCAGCGAGGTGAGGTGGGAAGCAGTCCTTGCGGCTCCCGGATGTGGGATAGACCCCCTTCATATCCCCCGGGGGCTCGCCCGCCGGCCGCGGACGGCCAAGAACCCGCTTGTGGCCGGTTTTTTGAACTTCATGCTGCCAGGCCTCGGCTACGGGTATATCGGGAAATGGTGGGGCATCATGATCTTCCAGATCGACATCACCGCCACGGTCTGGCTCTACCGGTACGAGGGGGAAGGAAGCACATTTGGCATGCTCTTTCCCATCTACCTTCTCCTTGCCATCCACGCATGGTATCTTGCAAAGAAGATGCCGGACTTCTGATGAACAGAAAAATCCGGACCTGTCTCTGGTCCCCTGCCGGGTCCGGCAGGATAACGGGTAAATTTTATTGAGTGCCAACCAGCGGATCCATCAGATGCCTGGAGGGGGGGCGCCGCTGTCAGCTCACAAGGCCAGCGCTTTTTACCGCTCGCCGAGGCGCTGCGCCAGTTGATCGCTGCAGGACCTGCAGAGCAGCTTCCTCTTCCCGTCAAGTTCGTCAAGCGTGTCGGGACAGAACATGATGCACTCGTGGTCATCGCAGTGGCCGAGGCCGAACAGGTGCCCGATCTCGTGTGCTCCCTCCTTGGTGGTCCGGTCGATCAGGTCGTCGTCACTGCCGTCCCGACCGTAGAAGTTGTTCGAGAGCCGGGCCATTGAGACGACGGCTGCCCCGGCGGGTTCGCGGGCGAGGCCGAAGACAAAACTGTGGCCGGGATTGAAGAGATCCTGGGTGAGCACGAGCAGGACCGGCTCTGTCATCCTGTGGCGGTTTTTATACGCGGCAATCTGGTCCAGCATCACCTGAGCATCGACCTGCTTTCTGGCATCCACGTAGCCCGCGATACGAACCGGGTTCTCTTCAAGTACCCCAGGAATACCAATAACTGCCGCGATGTTCCGGGCTACCGGGATCTGCAGGCCTTCGGGAGACTGCCGATCCCAAAAAATATGGATACGCATCGCGCTATTCTATTGGATGGGCGGCTATAAACATATTGAGAAATGTATCGGTGCCTATGTCGCCACACACTACCAGAACGCTGTTGAGGTCGGTATGGGGACCAACCCGGAGGCCGCGCGGGTCATCCACGACATGGGTGTGAGCGTCCGGGCGACCGATATCCGTGATCTCCCGCCGTTGGACTGGCTCCCGTTTATTATCGATGATGTCTTTTCCCCGGACCTTGCATGGTACTCGGGAGCCGATGTCGTGTATGCCGTACGTCCCGCGGTCGAGATGGTCCTACCGCTGATCACGCTTGCGGAGCGGGTGGACTGCGACCTGCTGGTATACCACCTCGGTTTTGAATCATGGGGTGACGGGGGGGAGATCATCGACTGCGGTGTGCCTCTCCACCGCTATTACCAATGTCAGAAGCCATCAAAAAGCGTGGCCTGATCGCCGGACCCGGCCCTCTTTTCCTGTACGGCATCCATTCGGGGCTCTCCGGGCGGCTGGGGCGGAGACGGCGGCAAGGGGTCTTCTTTGGCAGGAGGTGTTCCCGGTTTTTTTGCTTTCTTCTGCTGTTCCTTTTCCCGTTCACGTTCCTCCTTTATCACGATCCTGACGACTTCCTGCGACCGCACCCGGTCATTTAAAAAGAAGTTGAGCTGGTCGGCATCGAGCATCAGCTCGCGGACATAGGTCGCAGGATCGTGCTCAACGAGAAGGGATAATGTACCGAGATACTTCTCCCGGAGCGTAGTTTGCGGGATGTGCATGGTGGTGGCGAGCCGTGAGAGCACGGCGGATCGGATTGCCTTCTGTTTTTTCGCGGTCGCCATCTTCTTCCAGCGCTCCGGTGGGAGGATGCGGGTATGAACACCCGTTCCCGCTGCTGCATCGGCAATACCAAGCAGCATGACCGCGTTCGCATACCGCCAGAGCGTGTAATACTGCCGCCGGTATGTGTATCCCAGATATTCATCTGCACGCGCAAGAGAGCGGTATGCCCGTTCCAGCGCGCCGGTATCAGTGACGAGGTGAACGTTACCCTCAAGCCACTGCTCGATGTTCTCCGGGGTGTCATCAACGTCACGGGAGAGGCGCATCAGTTCCCCGTCCGGGGTTTTCCCGAATATGGCGGAAATAAGCGAGAAGATCGAGACTCGTTCGTCCTTCTGGGACGTGTGCACCTCGTCGTCCCTTAACGCCTCCCTGCCGATTGCAGAGGCGTAGAGCATGTTGACTGCAGATCGGACGTCTCCTTTGGCGCTCTCCGCGATCTCCCGGATGGCCGTTTCCGAACATCTGACCTTCTCGCTCGTGCAGATGAACCTGAGCCGGGGGGCGATCGACCGGGCGGGTATGGCCCGGAACTGCACCGGTTCGCATCTGAGTCGGAGCTCGGGTGAGAGGCCGTAGAGGTCGTTTGCGATCAGGATGACCGGCTGCCGGGCATTTTTGACGCACTCGATGATTGCCTTTGCCCCGCCTCGGTCTGCCGTCCCCTGTAGGTTGTCCGCCTCATCAAGCAAAACCAGTTTCCGCGTGGACCCGGTCAGGCTCGCCGTGACGCTTCCCCCGCCGGCAACCCGCTCGATTATGGCGGCCGTCCGCTGGTCGCTTGCGTTCAACTCGACCACGTCCCATCCCATGTCGTTTGCGAGCGCGTAGGCACTGGATGTCTTTCCGATACCGGGCTTTCCATACAACAAGAGTGGGCGTGAGCGGCTCGTCCAGTTGCGTGCCCATTCGGCCATCTGCCGGACCGCAGTTGCGTTATCTACGATTTCGGGAAGGTGCGCCGGGCGGTACTTCTCTGCCCAGTCCATACCAAGGAGTCGACCCGTTATCAAATAAATTATCTCTGATGAGACAGAATACGGTACAGGAATTCCTTTCAGATTACAAAAGCCGGGTGACATTCGTGGAACACATCTGCTCCACCGAGACCATCGCGCACATGGTCCGGGAATACGAAGGGGTAAAGAGGAAAAACGCCATCGGCGAGATGGTCAGGACACTGAAGATCGATGCCCCTCATGTGGTCGCCTCGTTTGGTGAGGACGCAGCGGTGATCGAGCACAACGGCGAGGCGCTGCTCCTTGCCGCTGACGGCATCTGGAGCAGGCTCATGGAGGCCGACCCCTACTGGGCAGGCTACTGCTCGGTGCTGGTGAACATCCACGATATCGCCGCGATGGGTGGGCGGCCGATCGCGATGGTAGACGTCTTCTCGATCCCAAAGGACGCCACTATCCAAGAACAAGTCGTGCGGGGCATGCATGACGCCTCTGCCCAGTTCGGTGTCCCCATTGTCGGTGGACATCTCCACCCGGATGCGCCGTACAGCGTTATCGATGTATCTATCCTCGGATCTGCGGAGCTCGATTCGGTCATCTACAGTAACACGGCGGAGGCCGGTGACCGGGTGGTTGCTGCCATCGACCTCTCCGGCAGGGTACACCCCTCGTGCACCCTCAACTGGGACTCGGTGACCATGAAACCCCCTGCTGTCGTCAGGGCGCAGATCGCGCTTCTCGAACAGATCGGCCGGGAACACCTCGTGACGGCCGGCAAGGACATCAGCAATCCCGGCATGATTGGGACACTCGGGATGCTTCTTGAGGTGAGCGGAAAAGGTGCCGAGATTGACCTTGGCCTGATCCCAAAACCTGACCTCGCGGCAAACCATATGACGTTTGAGCAGTGGGTGAAGATGTATCCCGGGATGGGGTTTGTCCTGACCGCAAAGGATCGCAACGTGCCGGAACTGATCCGGCGGTTCGCGGCAGTTGGCATGACCGCACTGGCAATCGGGACGGTGAAGGCCGGCCGGGAACTCCGGATCCGGTACGACGGGAACGAGGCGCAGGTCTTCGACTTCATCCATAACGGGATCATGCACCTCTCGTACGGTGACATGCCATGCGGGCCCCGGTAAAGATCATCGGTATCGGGACAGGGACGGATGCCGGTAAGGTGGTCGGGAGCGCATGCCGCGTGAGCTGCCCGTGCGATATTGTCTGCTATTGCCGGCCCGGGGGGATCCGGGAACCGCCGGGAAAGCCCGGAGTGCGGGTAAGCGAGCACGATGAACCGGAAGCGGCGCTCGTTTCTGACCTGATGGAAGGGAGGATCGATGCGGCGGTGCGGGGGACCCTGCCGGCCAATACGACCCTCCGGGCACTCAGAAAGGCGGCAGGGGTCGATCATCTTGAACGGATCGCGCTCATGGAGACGGCCCAAGGCAGGAAATTCCTGCTTGCACCGGTGGGGATCGATGAGGGCTGGACGGTGGCCGACAAGGTCGCTCTGATCCAAAAGGGACGGGTTATCGCAAAGCGGTTCGGTCTTCCGGAGGGGATAGCCGTCCTCTCCGGCGGCAGGTTCGGGGACATCGGCCGGCACCCGACGGTGGACCGGAGCCTTGCCGACGCAGAACTGGTCGCCCGGCTTACCGGTGCACAGCATTTCGAGATCCTGATCGAGGACGCAATCGGGTCGTGCGGTCTGATCGTCGCACCGGATGGGATCTCCGGCAATTTAATCTTTCGTACGCTCACCTTTTTGGGAGCGGGGCACGGACATGGCGCGCCGGTCGTAAATATCGATAAAATTTTTGTGGATACCTCGCGCGCCTCACCGGATTATTCCAATGCGCTGATGCTTGCTGCATCGCTTCTGGAATAATTTAAAAAGGCTTTTTTTAGAGAAATACCTGATTTAACAGCATTAAAAAATATTCTGCGAAATTATGAAGCGCGTTTTACCTAATCGGTTCGGGAAGCCTTCCGATACCGTTTTGCGTAACAAAATGAGGCATTTTCCCAAAAAGTTTTTATATATACCCATATACTTTCTTTTTGAGGTAAGAAACATGGCAGATTTACCAATCGCCGCAGTTGTACGGATTGCCAAGAAAAACGGAGCCGAAAGAGTCGGCAGCGACGCAGCTGAGGCTCTGGTTATCAAGGCCGAGAAATATATCGCCCAGCTGACCAAGGAATCCAACAAGCTTGCCGAGCACGCAGGCCGCAAGACGATCAAGAAAGAAGATGTTGATCTGGCAGCAAAGTCCAACTGATCAACCCTTTTTTCTTCGCATTCTTCCCGGATTGTTTGCCGTCAAACCGGTTTTGGTTCTTCCTGTTCTCCCACGGGTTGACAGATCGTCTGGCTTTTGTCTGCAATCCTGAATGCGTAAGCCATATCGCCGGTAACGTCGTTTCTGCTTATATTCCGGGCGGCAACCTTTGGGTAGCGTACCCGAAGGGCACATCAGGTAGAAGGTACGTATCGGAGATTAGTGCCGATTCCCTCTAAAGTGTTCTTGCACGGTATAATTTCGAACCGGTGAGAGATGTCCCGCTGAAAGACGACGGGTATGGCATATGGTTCCAGCAAGGAGACGAGATTAAATATAGAGCACAAAAAGACAGCGTTCTGTGAATAAAAAGCCGGGAAGAACCAGTGCCGTAATGAGGTTATAATTTTCCTTTCGTGCTCGGCACGCTTTTTCTTCCGCTCATCGCCAGCGCCTCACCCAATGCTACCCCGAATGCCTTGAAGACGGCTTCGCACTGATGGTGGTCATTTTTGCCGGTAAATGAGATATGGGCCGTGATGCCGGCGTGCGTACAGAGTGTATAGAAGAAATGCTCGAAGAGATCGGCCGGGATGTTCCCGATCATCGCATTCCCCAAGGCCCCGGAAAAGACCAGGTACCCCCGCCCCCCGCAGTCGAGTGCCACCCGGGCAAGGGACTCATCCATCGGGATGACTGCGTGCCCGAAACGACGTATCCCCTTACCGCTGCCAATCACCTGCCTGAGTGCGTCACCGATCACGATCCCGGTATCCTCGACCGTGTGGTGGTTGTCCACACCGAGATCGCCCCGTGTGCTGCACGCAAGGTCAAAACCACCGTGCCGTGCCATCGCTGTGAGCATGTGATCAAAAAACGGTATGCCAGTCTCCACCACCACGTTCCCCTTCCCGTCGGGGTTCAGGGATATCCTGATCGCCGTCTCTTTTGTTTCGCGAGCACATTCAACCGTCCTCATCGAGATTCCTCCAATGCCTCCGCTAGCTTGATCTTCCCGCTATACAGTGCCGAGCCGAGCACAGCGCCATATGCCCCGGCCTCCCGCACCTGCGCCACATCAGCACGCCCGGAGATCCCGCCGGCGACCACCACCGGCACATGGACCCGGCCGATCAGGCGCCTGACTGGCCCGATCTCTACCCCCTGCTGCAAGCCTTCGACATCCACATTGGTGAAGAGGAGCGAGCCGGCGCCCAGCTCTTCGAATTTCTCCGCCCAGACAAGGTAGTCGCCGGCAGTCTCCTGCCATCCCCGGATGGCGACCTGCCCGCTTTTTGCGTCCACGCCGGCCATGACCCGGTCGCTCCCGAACTCGGCAGAAAGTGCCGTCACGCTTTCGGGGTCCCGGATAGCAAGCGTGGAGATGATGACCCGGGCGACCCCGGTCCCGAGCCAGCGGCGGGCGTCCTCTACCGACCGGATCCCACCGCCCAGCTCGATCTCCACGCCAGTTTTTGCAACCAGCGTACGAATTTGTTCGGCATTTTGTCCCGATTCGCCGAATGCTCCGTCAAGGTTTACGACATGGAGGGCGTCTGCCCCTTCTCCTATCCAGCGGGCGGCACACACAAGCGGAGTACCGTACGCCACCGCGGTCTCCCGTTTTCCCTGCACCAGCTGGACGCAACGGCCCCCGAGGATGTCCACGGCGGGAAAGACTTTCATAAAGATCAGCGGATCATCCGTTCGATGGACATGACCAGAATATCCCGTGCACCTGCCCGTTTGAGGGCGTTAATCAGGGCATAGACACGCTCCTCGCTCACGACTGCGTGCACCGCGACAAGGTCCTCGGTGGACGCAACATCCATGACCGTGGGGCCGGAGAGCCCGGGGAGCACCTTTTCGACGGCCGGAAGCGCCGAGCGGTTCACGTTCATCATCAGGTAGCACTGCCCCCGTGCCCGCACCACGCTCTCAAGTGCGAGCCGAATCTCCCCGATCTTCTCCTTTTTTTTCACCAGGGAGGCCTTGTTTGCGATCAGGATCGTGGATGTCTTCATCACCTCGTCGATCACCCGGAGCCGGTTGGTCTTCAGCGTGGTACCGGAGCTTGATAAATCGACAATCGCGTCCGCGATGCCGAGATAGGGAGTCGCCTCGCAAGCGCCGCCGACCAAGACGATATCCACCGGCACACCTTTTCCTGCAAAATAACGCCGGGTGATCGCGGGAAACTCGGTCGCGACCTTTGCGCCTCGGAGCTGGCTGACGGCCGTGATCTCGGCCTCCTCCAGGACCGCAACCACGAGGGTTGCCTTCCCGATCTGGAGGTCGAGTAACTCCTCAATATCGGATCCCCGCTCGGTCACCACGTCACGGCCGGTGATCCCGAGATCCGCGGCCCCGTTTGCCACGTACTCCGGGATATCAACCGGTCGCGCAAAGAGTATCTCGACATGGGGATCGAGCGTGCGGGTGATCAGCCGGCGCTCGGTGATTTCCGGCAGGTGGAGACCGCTCTTTTCCACCAGCTCCATGATCGGCGCTGCGATCCGCCCCTTGCTGGGGATCGCGAGCCGGATCATGCCAGAGAGTCCCTGGGGTCCAACGGCTTTTCCCGCAACGTTCCGCCGTTTCGCGTGCCGGTTATCAGAAGGTCTTGAGCTCACCTTGGATTACCTTCTCTGTGATGCAGGTCACGTTCGCAAGATTCTCGTTGACAATGCTTTCGATCTCGCTGTTGATATCCCTGAGGGCGAAACCCGGCCTTGGCAGTACCTGGACGCTTGCCACCAGCGGGAAGTCGATGGGCTTCCCGATCTGGGATAGTAGCCGGATATACATTTCCTCGACGCCATCCACCTTTTCCACGCATTCGCGGGCAATCATGGTAGAGAGCAGGTTGTAGATCTTGCCGATGTGGTTGATCGGGTTCTTGCCGCTCGTCGCCTCCATGCTCATCGGGCGGTTAGGGGTGATCAGGCCGTTGCAGCGGTTGCCGCGCCCGACCGATCCGTCGTCACCCATCTCGGCGGAAGTGCCGGTCACGGTCAGGTAGACGCTCCCGCTGTCAATGTCATCTGCCGTATTGACGTTCACCGTAACCCGACGGCTGGTATATTTTTTTGCGACCCCGAGCACCTGCTCCTGCAGCAGATCTTTGTAGTGGATATAATCTTCGAGGCCGGCGCAGTGGCGGTCGACCATTGCACAGGCGATCGTGAGGGTGATCATGTCCGCGTCCCGCAGCCCCATGATCTTGATGTCCTGACCGATGGCCGGGTGCCGGGGACGAAGTTTCCCGTCAATGAAGTCCGAGACATTCTTTACAATCGTCTCTGTCTCGGAGAACGGGGCATGGCCGACACCAAACGACGTGTCGTTTGACCGGGGGATGCTTCCCTGGCAGGGCCGGAAGACGTCACGGAGGTCGGTAGAGCCGACACCAAGTCGGCAGTCAATGATGACGTCACGGCTGAGGTTGAGCGCCGGGAGGATGGAGTGGAGGTAGGAATGCGCTGCTTCGACAGCGATGGCATCCGTGGCTATGGTAACCCCATCAAACTGCTTGGTGGCGCGACCGTCGATAAGGACATAGATCGGCCTGACGATCTTCCCCCCGCCGTACTTCGGTACCGACTCACCGGCAACGATCTCGCCCTGATCGGTGTTGTGGTGGAGGACGACGCCGAACTCCTCAAGATAGGCAGTGCAGAGGGCCCGGCTGATGGACTCTGCGATGCCGTCTGCGATGCTGTCAGGGTGTCCGAGGCATTTTCGCTCGACAAGTTCAATCCGCTGTTTTTCCAGAGGGATCTGGTCCAACGCTTCAACCTGGATATTTCTCTTCATTCAGTTCCTCGGTATTATCGCGTAATCGTACTAATACAAGAGACGGGATTTGTTATAACAATTTTCTTCCCGGAAAGAAGACAGGAAAAAGCATCCGGGAAAAACGACAGGTTTTTTTTGGGTTCTAGGTGGCGTTACCGCCTCAGGAATTTATGGAGGATGGTTATGTCGCTCTCTTTGGAAGATTTTTTGACGGGCGGTTTCTTCAGAGGCTCTCTCTTTCCGCCCTGCTCCTCATCAATCTCCTCTATCTTCGGCACCTTCCGGACCGGGGAACCCGCCGGGGCCGGACGTACAGCGGCTGCAGTGTCGTGGGATTGCGCGGCTTTCGGGTACGCCAGTTTTGTCCCGCATCCCGGGCAGAAATTCGCGCCATTGGGGATCTTCTTGCCGCAGTTCTGGCAGAACTGCGGGGCTCCGACCGCCTCTTCCCGAAGGACTTTTTTTGAGACCTGCACGGGTTCTTCCTCTATGACCGGTTCGCGGGGCTTCGTCTCAGGCTGCTGGCGTTTCACCGGTTCGATCACAGGCTTTCTCACGGGATGGAATCCCGGTTGTCGGACCGGCTGCAGGGTGCTCTTCACCGCGGACTTGACGGCGGCCTGGACCTCGGGTTTTTTTACCACCTGACCCTCGGCTCTCCCGGTCGTGGGGGTCGCCCGGGTAAAGGTGATGGGCGCGGTCTTCTTTGCTGCTGGTTCTTCCACCATTCTGACCTGCACGCGCCGTTTCAGCGGTTCCGGTACTTCTTCCGGCTCGGGTTCCGGAGCGCGGGTAATCGGGATCAGTCGCTTTACCGGCGACTGTTTTTCATGCTCCTTGATCGGCTTTTTTGAGGGCTGAAACTCCTGCCGTTGCACCGGGGATGCCGGAAGAGAGGGTTCTTCCCGTTCAGCAACCGGTTCAGCAGGCTGACGCACCGGGGCCCCGCGGGGTTTCTCAGGTTGCTGTTCTTCATGGAGCAGGCCGATCCAGTCATCGATCTCAGGTGATCGGTCCACCCCGTCTTGGACAAAGACAATCTTCATCGTCTTGATCTCGTCCTCAGCAGACTTGATGGAGAGCACGAGCACCGGGTCCGAGTTCTCGGAAAACTCCACGATGCTGCCGGCGACCGTCTCGACGGGTATGTCCTTTGCTGTCACTTTGAGTTTCTTTTCCTGCGTATCAATCAAAAAAATACGTTTATTGGTGAGGTATGCATGGAAAAGGAACTTTTTTACCGAGACATTGAGCGAGCCGATACGCACCTGTTCGCCGGGCTGGAGGATCCGGGACAGTCCTCCTTGCTCTTCCTCCCCTTCATCAGGTTCACTTGAAGGTGGCGGCGACTGCCGTTCCGTTTTTGGCATGGCAGCCCCCCGGGACGGTACCGGTGCCACGCGGCCAGCCGGGTGTTTTACCGGGCGCTGCTGGATCTCACCGCCGCAGTACCCGCACACCTCCACGTTATCCCGTATGTTCATCCCGCAGTGGGGGCACTGTTTCATCAAAAATCTCCCGTTCACCGTATACGTCGCAGATAATTATAATGTTCGCATATGATATGAAAAATTCTCTGATCGCGGTCTTTTAGCGTCCTTTCCAAGACGTTCGGCCGCGATCGGAGGATACCGTAATCCAAGAGCTGCAGCGCACGCATCGATTTCTGCATCATCGGTCATCCCATGGACATAGAGGGCAGGTGCCGGGCGGGAAGCACCGACAATGCGGTTGATCCGGCAGGCTGTCCCGTCACCATCACGGTAGCACATATCCGGCATTATACGGCCCACATGCTCCTCAATTCCTGAAGAGAACGGGACATGGCACGCACCGGTATGGCAGACCCGCCCCTGCACGTACACCATGAAGACACCTTTCCGGCCGGCAAACTCATTGCCCCGCACGAGGAACCGGCAAAAAGGCCCCGCACCGTGCCGGTTCAGGATCTCCTCTGCCAAAGGGTCCCCCTGACGCATAAGGTCGGCAGCGAAGAGCCCTAGCCGGAGCGTGAGGTACCGGGCGTGGCGCTGCTCTATAGCGGACCTGACCGGCTGGAATGCCGGGAGGGTAAGGGTATCCCGTACCGTGCGTACCGACCGTGCAAACAGGTCATACTCCAACCCACCGGTAAATTGCAGGGTAAGCGCCGGAAATAGAGCGTCGATCTCCCGCAGGGAACGGCAACCGATCCGTTCTTCATGGCGGGAAAAACAACCGGGAATCCCTCTCCTGCAGCCGGCTCGGATCTTATTTTCCGGGTTTTCGGCGCCAGAACCGGCGCTCCATGCCGCTTCACCGGTATCCCCTGTGCAATCGCCGCCCAATCATCCGGCGTCCGGCTCGTGTTCAGGCACCGGCGCTGGCATGGATCGGTGATCCGGGCGATCGAGACGAGACGAAACCGATCCTGCTCCGGGATCAACCTTGCCCCGCAGTGCGAGCATTCAATATAATACTCAAGACTGGGTAGACCGAAGAGCTGCCGCCCGGTCACCCGGCCGAGTATCCCGGTCCTGCAGACCGGGCAGACCGCCATCCACGCGGGTGTCACGTTCTCTTCCGGGAGCGGGAAAGGCGTAAATTGGAAGGACGGTAACGAACCGATATGCCACCTCCAAGCCGGTAGCAGCCGTACCCCCCGGCTCTGCCGGTGACGCTGCCGGTCGAGTATCTGAACAAACACCGCGATGCCGGCACGAACCAGTACCTCAGCAAGGACCGGTGCTGTTGTGTCCCCATCAGTGCCCGGGTGCCCATGAAGACACCGGTCGAGCCCTTCGTCCATGCAATCCGTCACCCTTTGAACAGACCGGATTCGCAGGGTCCCGGTCGGTTCGGAATTCAGGCATTCCATTGCGATCCGGATCAGATCAGCTGTCAGCGTGATGCCATCTTTCGTAAACGGGAGCGGACGTACGCGGCGGCTCACGGTCTCTCTGGCGAGCGCGCTGAGGCCATCAGGCATCGGCAGGAGCTGGTTGGCTGGCATGATCTGTTCCGGGGTTCCTGATATATCGGCAGGGAAAAGGATTAACGCTTGCGGCGGTGACCTACCGGATTAGTATCAAGGAAAATAACGGACAGCCCCGCACGGAAACAGAACGCTGCCAGTCTTTTTTAATTAGCAGACAAGGTACTTCCATGGCCGGTGACATAGACAGGAATTTCCTCATCACGAAAACATGGGAAAAAGTAAAGACAAAGATCGTTCGGAGCGCTGCGCTCCATTCCAAGTAAAAGCCAACAACCTACATGTCAACCAGGCAGGATGTTGCTGAAAGAATGTGAAGGCGGGCAGTCCAATCTCCCGGCCCCGGGCGTTACGTGCTCCTGCACCGCTAGTAGACCGGTATCAGGCCGGCGTTATTCCCCGTGATACTCCGGCCGCCGTGCGGGGTAACAACGAACGTGTTCTCCGTACCTACCAATCCGATCCCGGCAATCCCTTTTTTCGGCTCGAGCGCCAGTACCATCCGTTCTTCCAGCGGCTCGTTAAATCCCGGGGCGATCACCGGCAGCTCATCCACGACGAGGCCGACACCATGCCCAAGGAAATTCACCCGCTGGTCACCGAATCCCATGAAATTTTCAAGGAACACCGGGCTGAGACCTTCCATGATAGTGCGGTAGATCTGCGCGGGTGTCATCCCCGGTCTCATCAGTGCTGCTATCCGGTCCTGGATCTCCACGCACTGGTGGTGGATTGCGATCGCCTCATCCGGTAGCGGTGCACCGAACATGTAGGTCATCGTTTTGTCGGTCTGGTAGCCATCGACCCCACAGGCGTTATCGAGGAAGACGAGGTCGCCTTTTTTGAGTCTCCTGCTGCGGCTCCCCAGCACCGGCGCTGCCGGGCCCGTCCCGCATATGCCGCCCGGCCCGTTGAAACAGGTCGGGTAGATCGAATTTGTGCCAAAACCGAGCTGCCCGAGCACGATCTCGGTGTTGAAACTGTTGAACCTGACGACACCCTGGTGCCCCTCTTCCACGAGAAGGGAATAGACCTTTGTCCCGAACACTGCCTCGTTCATCCCATCTTCAAGGATGTACGGCACAAGGTCCTCCTGGACATGCCGGATGATCTCCCCGGACTGTTCCAACAGCAGGAGTTCGTACGCGCTCTTGACTGCCCGGACCTTCCCAACGATCCGGTCGAGAGGGCAGATCTCCCGGAACGGGAAGTACTTCCGGAACCGCCGGAGCACCGCGACCGGCACCACCTCGGTCTCGATATACACCCGGTCCGGCAGGGCCCCGGTCTTTTCAGCGGCATCACGGTAACTGTTCATCGGCCGTATATCGGGAAACACCGATTCCTCCCGCGACCTCTCAATGCTCCGGCGCACCCAGAAAACAGCATCCCGGTCGCGCGGGATGAGCAGCACGCCGTCCTGGATGGTGCCGGTAAAATAATAGATATTGATTCTGCCGAATATCGCAGCCATCTTCCATTCCGGCTCCTCGGCTGACATCATGCGACGGAACCGCTGCATCCGGCTCTCAAGTTCGGGTGCCGGGACTCTTCTGTGCATATACCGGAGAATATTGCACGGCATCCCTTATGCCATTACTGCTTCGTGTGCTGTTTGGGTTATTTAAGATGCTATCACAGGCCGTATTATGAAATCTGCCGATTGGCCATAGATATATACGACAGCAGGGAATATCCGGCAACCGGAATATCCATGAGCAGAACCACGCAGTACAGCGCCGTCCACCTGATCCCGGAAGCCGGCGTCGATGCGGAACGATGGAACCGCCTGCCCTCACCGGAAACGGTCGACCGGACAGTTCGGGCGATTCAACAGCACGGCATCCGCGTAATCGTGGCGGGGAACGGGGATGAGGCACTGGCCGTCCTCCAGCGGGTCGTCCCCCGCGGTGCAGAGGTGATGAACGGCTCCTCGATGACGCTTGCCGAGATCGGGTATGAGGACCTCCTTGCCGGCGGAACGTCCGGCTGGAAGGACCTGCACGTCGTGATCACATCGGAAAACGATGACGCGAAACGGGCGGAACTGCGGAGGAAGTCCGTGGCCGCTGATTACTTTATCTCCAGTGCAAACGCGATCGCAGAAACCGGCGAGATTATTGCCTGCGATGCGAGCGGAAGCCGGGTAGGGGCGTGGCCGTTTGCCGCCGGCCACCTTGTCCTTGTCATCGGGGTCAATAAGATTGTCCCGACACTCGAGGATGCCATGCGCAGGGTCCGGGAATATGCCTACCGGCTTGAGGATACCCGGGCACGGAAGGCGTACGGGACGCCTAGCATGATCGGCAAGTGCGTGATCCTTGCACAGGAAAGGACACCGGATCGGATTACGCTCATCCTCGTCAGGGAATCGCTGGGATACTGATACCTTCAGGAATTTGGTTCATTGAACCACGGCAGCATGATTTTTCTCTGGAAAAAGAGATGCTTGCCCGGTAATATCCTCGTTTTTATCCCGGAAAACTCATCCCCGTTTATACCCGAATTTTCGCAGCAATTCCGTCCGCCACGCGATTCCTTCCGTCCCTTCGACCCCCTTTGGCGTAGCGCCATCGATCACACCCATGATCCCCCTCCCCTGCACTGATTCGGCGATTACGACCTCAACCTCGTTCGCGGTTGCACAATAGATGGTACAGACCTCCTGCACATTCTTGATCGCGTTAAGGACGTTGATCGGATAGCAGTTCCGCAGGAAGAGAATGAACGAGTGCCCGGCACCTATCTCCCGGGCATTGTTCCGGGCCAGTTCCTTAAGCCCCTCATCATTTCCTTCGATCCGGATCAGGCAGTCACCTGATGACTCGCAGAACGCGAGCCCGAACTTCGCGCCCGGTACCGAGCCGGCAACCGCTTCGTAGATATCCTCGACCGTCTTGATGAAATGCGACTGCCCGAGGATGACATTCACCTCGTTGGGCTTTTCTATCCGCACAACCTTGAACTCAAAAATTCCTTTCATCGGTCTCTCCGGCAGTGAGATGGGGGGCTGAGGTGATAAAAGGTTGTGGGAGATTCCATCCCCGCTCCCCGAAGATGAGGGAAAATCATCCAGTACTGCAATTACCCGGGCCGGGCAAAACCGTGAAACTGACCTCATCCCTGCGGCATACCGGTCAGGGCTGCCGTGGTACCCTTGCAAACACTACCCGCTAAACCTGTCATTCACCATCAGGTGGGGAGATAGTAAACGAGACATGTGCCGCAGCTGCATTTTCACCAATATACACATCCGATACTGCACCCGGAACAACGGTTGCAAGGTAGTAACCCGAAATATTACCGGGAGTCTGATTTACTTCCAGCAGATACGTACCTGCTTGGATCGGTAGTACAAATTCTGAGGAGAACTGATAGGTACTGGCATTTCCTATCCGGTTGTCCGACAGGAGGACATTTGCCCGGTCTGAAGAGAGCACGCCCCCGGATAAAACTTTTGCCGATAGCTGCGGTGGCAGTTTCCAGATCGTGAGGGTTGCCCGTGGGCCCTGCCCCCCGCTCACGACAATGGTTCCATCAGGCATTCCCGCAGGCGTGGTAGTGGATTGCCCGGCATTCGTGGTTACCATTACAACCGGCAATTCTGAAGATGTTGATCCTGTGGAAGACTGGCCGGTGGTCTGGAGAGAAGAGGGAGTGGTATTGGCCGGTTGCACCTGGTAATTGCCCGGATTCAGAGTACATCCTGTGCATAATATGCCGGTTACCAAAACCAGTGAAAGAAAACACACTATAAAAAACGACGTTTGCATATTACCCGTTCTCCTACTACCTGCTTCTTATCAACGTTCAGGATAAAAAAGCCCGCTGAGTGAGAACATATGTTCATGATTCAAATTCTAATCCGTTCGCCTTGCCTATCGCGAAGCGCAGGGAATCTCATTCACGCAACATGAACGTATAGCCCTGATAATGGATACATTCTGCCGTGACCGAAAAAGACAGCAAAGCCGGAAAAATTATGATTTTGAACCGGTCCGCGTAATCTTCTTTGATGGTTTGATGGGCGAGGGGGGGTTCAGATGCGGCCCGAGCGCATCTGCCGGAGGGCGCGTGTGTGTCACGTGATCCGGAGGGAGCTTTGGTTTCTTCTGCGGCTTGTGGGGTGCATGTGGTTCTGCACGTTTCAGGCCGTGATGGCGCCGGTCTTCGAGGTCACGCCGCCGGTCCTGGCCCGGCCCTGGCTCTTTCCGGGAGGGGGCAGGACTTACCCTAGGATCCGTTTTCCGTGGTGCCATATGGGACGTTTTCATATTATGCTATAAAATCCCTGCGATGGCGCCAGAACTCACAAGAAGTTTCCTGCAGGACATTTGCTCCATGCCTGGACTTTTTGGTGATAGTTCAGGGGGCCGGTGACGGTAATATCCGAAAAATATCATCCTGAAAACAAATCCCGGCAAAAGAGAAATGACCGGTATCTTCAGCAGCTCCGGAAGAGGCCCCGAACCATCTCCGGGATCTCGGATGGCCGCGATGCCACGGGTACGCCCAGTTTCTGGAGACGGGCGATCTTCGAGCGGGCGTCGCCTTCGCCGCCTTCGACGATCGCCCCCGCATGCCCCATCCGCTTGTCGGGCGGTGCCGATTTACCGGCGATGTAGGCGACAACCGGGAGATTGGTAGAGTCCGCCCCTTCCTCTTCGAGTTTGCCGCCGACCTCGCCGATCAGCACGACCGCCTTTGTCTGCGGGTCGTGACGAAACCGGTCCAGCACGTCCACGAAGGTCTGCCCGATGACTGGGTCGCCACCGATCCCGACCACCGTGCTCTGCCCGATGCCGGCCCGGGTGAGCTCGTCAACGACCTCGTACGTGAGCGTGCCGCTCCGCGAGATCACCCCGACACTGCCCGATGAGAAGAGCTGTGCCGGCATGATCCCCATTTTTACCTCACCGGGCGAGAGCAGTCCCGGGCAGTTGGGGCCAATCACGGCACTCCCCTGCGCCCGTGCATACGCGACTGCTTTCATCGTGTCGTGGACCGGGATGTGTTCGGTGATACAGATGATGGTCGGGATGCCGGCATTTGCCTCCTCCATGATCGAGTCGGCGGCTGCTCCCGCCGGAACAAAGATGACCGCCGCCCCGATATCGTGATCCCGCATCGCCTCCTTAACGGTATTATAGACCGGAACCCCATGCACCTGCTGGCCGCCTTTTCCCGGCGTGACGCCGGCAACAACACCCCGGCCTCCGATCTGCCGTGTATAAGCATTCATCAGGCCAATATGGAACTCCCCCTGCTTGCCGGTCGCTCCCTGCACGAGAAGCCCGGTCTTTTTGTTGCCATAGATCATGATTCGGCCACCTCAACGGCTTTTTTCACGACAAGATCCATCGTGTCCAGCATCTCGTACCCTTTCTCTGCAAGGAGCTGCCGCCCTGCCATCTCGTTCGTGCCGGCAAGCCGAACGATCACCTTCTGGGAGATGCCGGCAGAGATAATCCCGCGTGCAACCTCATCACATTTCGTAATACCGCCAAGAAGGTTCACCACGATTACCTTTACCGATGGCACGCCGGCCACGAGCTGCACTGCGTGCATCACCCGTTCGCTCTCGGCGCCCCCGCCCACGTCAAGGAAGTTTGCCGCCCTGCCACCATAGAACCCGATCAGGTCGAGCGTCGCCATCGTCAGGCCGGCACCGTTGCCGATCACTCCGATGTTTCCACCAAGCTCGACATAGGAGAAACCATGCTTTTCCGCCTCGCGCTCGCGATCGCTCAGGTCACGATTTACCTTGACACCCTGCCGCCCGAGCGCATTATCATCAACGATGAACTTCGCATCTGCCGCATACACCCCCTGCGGCGTGGTAACCAGCGGATTGATCTCGACAAGGATTGCATCCTTCTCGCAGAACGCATGGTAGAGGCGGTTGATCACCGGGCCGATCTCTTTGGGCGCGGTGCCGATGAGATCCCGGAGCATGAAGGGGAGGATATCACGTAACAACGGGTTAACGATATCCTTCCGGATCGCCTCCGGGTGTTCCCGTGCTGTTATCTCGATATCAATACCGCCGGCATCGGTAAAGAGGATGAGCGGCTGCCGGCTCGATCGGTCGACCGTGACCGAGAGGTAGTACTCGTGCTGGATGTCGAGGCGCTGTTCAGCAAGAACCTGCCGGACCGGCAGGCCCTTGATCTCTTTTGTAAAAAGATCCCGTGCGGTAGCAACGGCAGTCGCCGGATTTGCCATCAGGATCCCGCCGGCCTTTCCCCGACCGCCGACATCAACCTGTGCCTTAAGTACGATCCGGTCGCCAAGCGCCGGGAGGTGTGCCGCCAGTTCCTCCGGGGCATTAATGAGAAAACCGACCGGAATGGCGATACCAGCTTCCTGCAGTACCTTTTTTGCTTCATATTCCCTGAGCTTCAAGGCGTCTTCCCTCCTGAGGCAAGTGCGATCCCGATCTTCATCGCTTTCATGTTGAGTGCTTCGGTCCCTTTTGGCACCGAGTCGAGTATCGCTTTTTCGAGCGCGTCTGTACCGACCACCCGCGTGAAGCCGACCAGCGCTCCCAGCATCACGATGTTGGCAACGATAGGCCGCTTGAGAGTCTGTGTCGCTTCAGTGGTCGCCGGCACCTCATGGTACGTGCAGCCGGGGCGCGAGTGGACAAGCGAAGAATCAATCAGCATCACCGCGTCCGGGCGGGCGTTTGCCCCGTACTTATCGAAGCCTTCCTGCGACATGATTACATAGATGTCCGGAACTGCGACCTTGGGGTAAAGTATCGATTCGTCATCGATGATTACCGCGCTCATGGACGCCCCGCCACGGGCCTCCGGCCCGTACACCTGCGTCTGCACGGCAAACTTGTTGTCATACATCACGGCAGCCCGTCCCAGAATGACCGCAGACAGGATGATCCCCTGCCCGCCGAACCCGGAGAACCGCACCTCGTGCCTCATGGTCTGACCCCCATTGCCGGCCGGTTACGCCGGAGTAGTTCGCCGACGACATACATATCCTCCGGGACGGGCTTTCCTTCCTCAATCATCCGGTCGCGCTTGGCCTTCAGGAGCGCGTGTGTTTTGAGGTACTCGACCTGGTCGGCGACCTCACGGAACTTGTTCCGGCGCCCGAAGTTCGTGGGGCACTGCGCCAGTGCTTCGATGAAAGAAAATCCCGGAGTCTCGAGGCCGATTTTTATCGCCTTCTCAAGCTCTTTTACATGGTAGGAGGTCCACCGGGCGACATAGTTTGCGCCGGCAGCGATCGCAAGCTCGCAGAGATCGAATGCGGGCTCAGTGCTGCCGTATGGCGTTGTGGTCGAGAGCCGCCCCCTTGGAGTGGTCGGGCTCCCCTGCCCGCCGGTCATCCCGTAGATCTGGTTATTCATGCAGACCACCGTCATATCGATGTTGCGCCGGCTGGCGTGGATGAAGTGGTTCCCGCCGATGGCGGCGAGGTCCCCATCACCCGTGAAAACCACGATGTTGAGTGTGGGGTTCGCCAGTTTTACACCCGTCGCAAAGGCAAGCGGGCGACCATGGGTAGTGTGGAGAGAGTCGGTGACGATGTAGCCGGGCGCCCGGGACGAGCAACCGATGCCGGAAACAAAGACCGTCTCTTCCTTCTTCCAGCCCATCTGTTCGACAGCAGCGAGCGTGCAGTTGATGATTGTCCCGTTCGCGCAACCAGCGCAGTAGATGTGGGGCAACCGATCCTGCCGGAACCAGTCCTCGAAGCTCATCATCCAGCCTCCAGAGCGGCGAAAAGTTCAGCCGGGGACTGGAGATCCCCGCCCAGCTTGGGGATGCTCACGACCGGCACGGAAACGTACCGCTCGATCTCCCGGGCGATCTGGCCGAGATTGAGCTCCGGCACAAGGAACCTGTGGGCATTTGGAAAGAGCGCGAGCGTGTGTTCCGGGAACGGCCAGACCGTCCGGAGCTGCAAGAAGCCAATATTGTCACCGGGCCGGTCGTGGATGACCTGCTGCACAGTGCGGACTGGTGCGCCGTACGCGACAAAGACCTGTTCCGAGTCAGGATTGATCACGTCAAAATCCGCGATATCTTTCCTCGCTGACTCGATCTTCTTTACAAGACGGGTGACGAGCGATGCGTGCAGCCCGGGGTTTGTTGCGCATGGGTACCCCCGCTCGTCATGGGTCAGGCCGGTGACATGCGTGCCGTATCCCTTGCCGAACTGCGGGAACCCGGGGACGAGATCGCTGCCAGCCGCAAACGGGAGAGTGCCGGGCACATAGGGCTTGCGCCCCACCATCTCAACCGAATCCGGGATGGTAATCCGCTCCCGCATGTGCCCGACGATCTCGTCCGCCATCAAAAAGACCGGCGTCCGGTACAAGTCGGCAAGGTTGAACGCCTTTGCCGTGAGATCGTACATCTCCTGTACGCTCGCCGGGCAGAGAGCGATTACTGAGTAGTCGCCGTGGGATCCGAACCTGCACTGCATCATGTCGCCCTGTGCCGCCATTGTCGGTTGGCCGGTGGAGGGTCCGCCCCGCTGGATATTCACGATCACACAGGGCGTCTCGGTCATCGCCGCAAACCCGATGTTCTCCATCATCAGCGAAAACCCCGGACCGCTCGTTGCGGTCATCGCCCGGGCGCCGGTCCACGAAGCGCCGATCACGGCAGCGATGCTCGCAATCTCGTCCTCCATCTGGATGAAGACCCCGCCTTTTTTCGGGAGCTTTACCGCCATATGCTCGGCGATTTCTGTCGATGGCGTGATTGGGTAACCACCGAAGAACCGGCATCCCGCCGCAAGCGCTCCTTCGGCAGCCGCAGTATTTCCCTGCCAGAACTCAGTCCTCGTCAATATTCAATCGCCACCTTCCGTGGTTCGTAGGGTTCTTCCTCCACCCAGTGGATTGCCTGGTCCGGGCAGGTGAGCTGGCAGACCCCGCAGAGAGTGCGCCCGTACAGGTGCCGGAGCCGGCAGTTGGCGCAGCGTTCGGGGCGGTCGAGCTCGGGCACGACGATCCCCCGGCGGTTGGGGCGTTTCCCCTCTTTGAATATCCGGTAGGGACAAACTTTTGTACAGAGGTTGCACCCCTTGCACCTGGTCTCGTCGATGGCGAGTTTCATGTGAATGGTATCCTGTCGTACTATGTAACCGGCAAGGTGAAAAAAACCTACTCTTTGTGTATATTTCGCGCAGCCGCCGGTACTCCCGTCCTTCTCTGCAGGCAGGCCGATACTGCATGCTGGGAAACGGCCCTGAACAGGTCGTTGCCCTTCGCATCGATTCCGACAACGAGCGGAAGCCGATCGAGCTCGATCTCCCGTATCGCCTCGGCCATGCCGAGATCGGCAAAGTGCATGCCCCTGAGCCTCATGTGAGACGCGGCAAGGGCGGCGCATCCCCCTGTGAAAGCGAGATACACTCCCCGGCCCCGAAGCTGGTCGCGCACGCTCTCTCCCATTCCCCCTTTCCCTACCAGCGCCCGTACGCCACGGTCGAGCAGGAAACCGGTGAGCCTGTCCATCCGTGCAGAAGTGGTCGGCCCTGCAGCCAGTATCCGGTTTTCCTGAACGACCGGACCGCAGTGGTACACCGCTGCGCCCTTCGGTTCGAAAGGGATACCTTCTTTCTGCATCCGGAGGTGCGCTTCGTCACGGGCCGTGTAGACAATGCCAGAGAGCTCGACCCGGTCGCCTGCAGAGAGTGCCAGCACTTCATCGCCGAGCGGCGTTTTCAGCCGGACAGGTCTATTTGTCACCGCTTCACCTCCACGGTCGCGTGACGATTCGCCCAGCACTGAACGTTGACGGCAACCGGCAGCGAGGCCGTGTGGCATGCGGCAGTCTTTACCTTCACAGCAAGTGCGGTCACGTCCCCTCCAAGCCCCATCGGACCGATTCCGAGTCCGTTGACAGCATCGCAGATCCGTTGCTCGTACTCGGTCATCTCATCGATGGGGAGAAGGAGCGCTTCTTTTGATAGTGCCGCACAACTATCGAAAGTACCCCCGATCCCGACGCCAAGCACGACCGGCGGGCAGGGCCGGGCACCGGCACGACATACCGTCTCCACAACGAATTCTTCGATCTTATCTTTCTGGGACGGCAGGAGCATCGCAACGCGGGACATGTTCTCCGCACCCGCACCTTTGGGGAGGATGGTGACCTGAAATTTCCCGCCGGGTTTTATGTGGACCGCAGGCATTCCGGCGCCGGTATTGTCATTGGTATTGCGACGGGTGAGGGGGTCAACAGCATTGGGGCGGAGCGGCACCTGCCGGGTTGCCCTCCGGACGCCTTCGGCCACTGCATCGTACAGCTGTTCCGTGAGCTGAATGTCCGGCGGCAGCGTGAGGTACACTACCGGCACACCGGTATCCTGGCACAGGGGGACCCTGAGCCGCCCGGCCAGCTCAATGTTGGTGAGAATATTGGCAAGCTCCCCACGGGCTACCGGATTTGTCTCGGCAGCGACTGCCTTTTCGATAACCCGCTGCACGTCCCGTGGGAGAGAGATGACGGCCATGCGGTACGCCTCAAAGGTCGCATCAGCGAGCGCTGCTAACAGATCCCGACCCGGTTCCTGCATTCATGTTATACTGGGGAGCATGGGGGTAATATAGAGATTGGGGGATGGGAAAACAATCCATAATTGATTTTCATGGAAAGGATGTATGGGGTATTGGTATCATTGAAGGAATGATAATCTTCTCTTTTCATTCTTCCAGTGCACAAAGATCCCAACAAGCATGATCGGGACATTTCCTGTTGTATCTGGTTTCAGTGCATGGTATCCGGGCCATCGTAACTCTTATCGATAGCTGTTCCACAACGTTCATTGTCCTGAATTCGCAAACATCAATGTATGCCGGATGTCCGGGAACTCGGCGACAGCGCAGTCGAACTCGACCGCGCCATGAAGCTCCTCAAAGAGAAGGAGCGGATACGCCGGAAACTCGGGGACAAAGAAGGATTGCAGAGGTCTGCTGGCAACCAGACATTCATGTACCGGAACCGGGGCGAATCCAATCTGGTTCGAAACGACACAGAAGCGTTGAGCCGTGACCTGGAACTGTCCCGTGCGGATCTCGAGAGTTTCAAGCGTCAGTTTCAGGAAGAGATCGAACGCCGCACCGCCCTGGGCATCCGGTACGGCGAACTTGCCCTGGAAAAAGAGAAGACGGAAAAAACACTGAGCGCTGACACTCTCGAGCTTGAACAGCTCAGAAGCGCTCTTGCCACGGAAAAAGACCGGGCAGCAACTGCCGGGCAGGAACTTGAATCGGTACTGGAGGAGAAGAGCAGGATCGAACAGGAACTCCGGCAGATGATCGAGGAGATCACAGAAAAAGCAAAAATACAGGAGCAGGAGAACCTGCGGCTTACTGATGATCTGACTGCCGAACATTCGAGGCGGACCGAGATCGAGCACCTGATGGGGGTACTCAGGGAGGAGACGGCAAAAAAGGAGACCGCATTTGCCGCGGAAAAAGAGATCCTCCAGGAGGAGCGCAATCTCCTGCAGCAGAAATTTTTCAGGCTCACCAAATCCTTTGACACGGAGCACCGGAAGTTTACGGCGCTTCTGGAGGAGGCACACGACGCGGTGGAACTGGAGAGGAGCCTGCGCCTCTCTGCAGAAAAGACACTGAAAGAGACCGTGAGTGCGAGGGATGAGGCACTGCAGGTGTTCCGTTCGGCACGCGACAAATTCCAGGAGGAACTGGAGGCAAAGGAGGCAGAGCTGGCCATTGCCGCCCGGGAACGGGATGCGGCAAAAACTACCCGGGAGAGCATTGAGAAAGAACTGGAGACAACAAAGTCAGAGCTTTCGGATGCTCTCCAAGAACGGGATGTGGCAAAAAGTACTTTGGAAAGCATTGAGAAGGATCTGGAGACAAAGAAGTCAGAGCTTTTGGATGCCCTCAGGGAACGGGATGTGGCAAAAAGTACTTTGGAAAGCATTGAGAAGGATCTGGAAACAAAGAAGTCAGAGCTGGCCATTGCCATGCAGGAGCGGGATGCGGCAACGGCACTCCGCGAGAACCTCGAAGAGAAACTCGCCGCTGCGGTGAAGGGGCAGGAAGAGTCCGAGGAACTGGCAGAGTCGATCTCCAGCGAACGGAATCATCTCAAGGAAGAACTCAAGAACGAGCAGCAGCTGCTTTCGAGTGAGGAACAGCAGTTAAAACGGCTGGCAAAGGAGAAGGAGAAGATCGAGCAGGAACTGCTGGCAGTAACGAGAACGAAGGTCCAGGAGAAGAAGGGCGGGTCACCGGTGAGCCGGCCGGCGAAGGTACCGGATGCCGCACCGGTTGCCGGTGCGCGACGCGATGCCCCGGTCAGACGCCCTGCGGCGATTAAACCGGGGATCGCCCGGAAGGCGGGCGGGGATGGTGTGCCACGGGGTCCAGGAGAGGGGGACGACGACCGCGCCTTGGATCTCCTCGGGGAGGAAGAGCGGAACTACCGGAACCTCGGGGACAAGGACGGGCTCCAGAGATCGCTGGGGAACCAGGCCCTCATCCACCGGGACCGGGGCGAACTCGACCGCGCCATGGAACTCCTCAAAGAGCAAGAACGGATCTGCCGGAACCTCGGGGACAAGGACGGGCTCCAGAGATCGCTGGGGAACCAGGCCCTCATCCACCGGGACCGGGGCGAACTCGACCGCGCCATGGAACTCCATAAGGAGAAAGAACGGATCTGCCGGGAACTTGGGAACAACAAAGGTATTGTCCTCTCGCTCGCAAACCAAGCCGGTATCCTCCTGTACGAGAAGAAAGATCCTGCAGCTGCGTTGCCCCTCTTGAAAGAGGCGTACCGGATTGCAGAATCGTCCGGTTTTGAGAGTCTTGTCAGCCAGTTAAAAACTCATCTTGAGAAAGTCCGGAAAATGACAAAGGATACCCGAAACAAGAAATAACGAACAGTATCACTTCTCTGGTTTTCTCCGGGACCGGAAAAGACCTTACATCCCCGCACAACGATAGTACCGGTTATGGTCTATTCGGTCACATTGATCTCCATTGATGAAAAGGAAGACCGGGTAAAGCGGTATGCATCCCGGATCCGGTACGAAGTCAAATCCGAGATATACGGCTGCTGCATCAAGTTATTGACCGATTCCCATGAGGTGAGGGACCGGTGGAGCGAGAACCTCTATTCCATGTCCCAGAACATCCGCTCCCACGGGAGACTCTTTGTTTTTGACGACCCAAAGGAAGATCCGGATACGGTCTACTATGATCCCCAGTCCAAGACCGTATTTCTCCTGAATATCCGGTACTATGGCTGGATAAAGTCTCTTGCGCTCAGCGTGGCCGGGGACATTCTCGAAGATGAGCATGACGTCTATTCCATCCACGGGGCCTGTCTCGATACCGGCTGCGGGGGCACCTGCATCCTCGGCGGATCCGGGGCGGGTAAGACAACCCAGACCTACGGCCTGCTCCGGGACCCGGATGTCCGGGTGGTTGCGGATGACTGGTTCTTCTCCCGGGTCTACGGGCCGAATATCCTCGCGTACGGATCGGAAAAAAGTTTCTACATCCGGGCCGATCTCGCCACCATATGGCCCGAATTCCATGACCTCGTTGACCGGGCGGAATTTGACAGTGAGCGGCGGGCCGTCGTGGATCTTCGCTGGGTCGTCGGCAAGGGCCGGATACTCCCCATCACGACCCTCCGCACCGTCATCATACTGACTCGAACATCCGGGGCCGGTACTGGTGCAGGTACTGGTACCGGTACTGGTACTGGTGCCGGTGCCTCGACCACCTGCGAGGAGACCGACCCAGAAAGCGCTTTGGAATCCATGGAGAAGAACGGGTATTACAATCCCCATTTCCTCGTGAAGAACTCCTACAAGGCCTCGTTGCGGAGGCAATTTTTCCACGACCTGCTGTCCCGGACCAGGATATTCACCATCAAAACCGCGGGAACACCGGAAGAGACCCAGCAGGTGATCCGGAATATTGGGGGGCCGGGAGGGGTTTGAGATTCTCTCTGATAGGATTCCGATCAACGGATCTGCCGGGCCGGTGAGACCCTCTTTTTGATTGGTTCGTCGCGGGGCCCCGTTAACATTTATATATAAGATTTCAAAGGGTATATACGTTGATTATGAAATTTATTGGAGGCAAAATCGAAAAACACTGACAGTGCCATCATTGATTAAGTGCCTTGGTATTTGTTTCTCCTTGCTTTAGAACCTAAATAGCCAGTAGCATACCATATAGTAAAAATATGCTGATAATCAGTGGTCACATAATAATCGAAGGCATCATCATATGTTTTCAAAAGTAATTCGACTAACGATAAAGTTTCTCGAGATGCTTTCTCACAATGATTGCAATGTAATTGTGCAATGAATAATTTTTTGGGAATTTTCTCCGATAATTTCTGTATTTCTGAATAATCAAAATATGTTTTTTTATTTTTCCTCAATAACCAATCACAAATAGTATGTGTCCATTTGAATCCAATTCCACCGCGCCATCCGTGTCCAAAAATCCAAATATATTTGGTTTTATCGTTTTTTAAAATTTCAATAAACTCTTCAGGATTATAACAATGGTATATCCTAAATGGATATTGTTCCCGAATAAAAATACGTATCAATCTGTCGACTCCAACATAAGAACCAAACGATTGAATTCCCATAGAATGAATAATTATAAAAGCATCATGTTCCTGGAGTTTTGTGTTTAAATTATCAGGAAATTTTTGATTTGTCAACGAGTTAACTGCATGTTTTCCTGACAATTCAATAATTAGAAGAAATAAGAGCAAAGATATAAAACCGATAATTACCCCAAGAAAATAATTCCGATAACCTAACAGAAAAACAAAAATCAAACCCATGATGGTAGGATAACCAGAAATAAAACCTGCAACAATTCTCAAATCATTAAACCAGTAATTTGTATATTTAATGACTGAATCTTGACAATTCATATTAAAATCTAAGAGCATCTATTGTCCAGCTATCTGATAAATCTTAATCAAGGTGTAAAGATATTTTCTCCTTGATTACTGTATTACTATTGCTTTGAGTGATTAAAAAAAAGGGGAACATCGGCTCTGAAGAAATCCTCAATGATAATCAGAACGGAAACTGACATTTAGAGGCTATTCGTCATCAATTCGATCATCTCCGTCATTCTGGCAATACCCCAAAACAGGCCTTTTTTCCACGTTTCGGATACATAGTGTAGTTGGGAAATCAATCAGCCATCCAAAAGGGTCTGAAAGCGCACATTTTCAGCAATAATAAGGCCCCTAATCCCCAAACCAAGGATTTAATGAGCGGTTCGAAGAAAAGAGTCACACTTTTTGGCGAATAAGTCACAAAAAATCGCTCAAACTGGGGAATCGGAGCCCAATATGGGCTTCTTTTGGTCCGAGGCATGATAAGAGTAAAAACGCCCCAAAAAAGGGGTATTTTGGAGGGTTATCCGGCCATGGGTTCACCCTTCTTTTCTCCTTCGTTTTTGATCGGGGTTATGCCGGCCGATCCAGCTGCTCCCGGTTCCTTGTTTTTTACCGGATTTCCCTCATGGTTGATCTCCACCAAGCGGTCCGGTTCGACCTGGAAGAAACGCCATCTTTCATGCGTCGAACATATCCAGAGCTCACGGATGAGGTCCTCCCGTTGCAAGAGAGATCTTAGGATTGCGATTGTTTCGCTGAATTGGTTCTCGATCTCCGCGATGCTGCAATGGAGTCGCCGGGTACGCTTTACCCGGACAAAGATTATCCAGGCCTCACTCACAATCACGAGATCTGCGGCATATTCTTTCTCCCGGAAGACAGGGAATACCTCGCCTCTCTTCTGTGCAAGTGGGAGGGCAACATCGATCGCTTTCTGTGGCCGCCGTCCTCTGGTCATCGCTGCTCACCCTTTCGGTCCCTGACCGTAACATGACGGTTTTGTTTCCTGTTTGTTCTTTTCTGTCGTAGGGAATTCTCAGAGGCTTTCACGAAATACAAGTTCCCCGTATTTCCTGAACTCTCTGAACTGTTTATCATGGTACCACATTTTTTCCTGATGATTACCCTGCACCGCAGGCCTTCGTTCTGCCATGCAAAAACATGAGCGCACGCTCGCGTTTCATGTTGGGACCGCCGATGACGGATGATGGGAACGTACCTGATCAACGATCAACGGCTGCTCAATAAACCCGGGCCTGCTCAAGAAAAGGGGGCGGCCCGGGCACCTGCAGGTATTTTCCGGGCACCGAAAAAGACCGGGATCCGGTCATGCGGGGCAGGGGATGAGTGACTGATGGAAGAGTAATTCTTTTCCCCAATCAGGGATAGGTACGGTTCAATCACTATTTGCGGGAAAAACATTCGGCATCAACCGGAAAAATTTATGGCAAAAAAATTTGAAATGAAAAAAATTATTTCCTCTCTTTGCCACCTTTTGCAGGTTTACCTGCAGATTTCTCTTCTGCACCCTTGGCCGGGGCGGCGCCCTTCTTCTCCTCGGCACCTTTCACCGGCTCGGCGCCCTTGTGGGTACCCTTGCCGGCCTCGGCACCCCTGTGTGCACCCCTAACCATAGCCTCCGCTTCCTTTGGTGCAGCCTCTGCACCCGGTGCGGCGGCCGCCTCGGCCTCGACCGGCTTGGGCGCGACCTCGATCTTGTCGCCCACGATCTTCGGTGCGGCCACGATCTTGCCGCTCACCTTGAGCGTCCGGAAGCCGAGGTGGGTCGGCGACGGGAGCTTGTGTGCACCGTTCCGCATGGCAGCCTTGACCTTTTCGAGATACTGGGGCATGGTATAGACCGAAAAAACGACCTGTCCCGGTTCAACCCGGGCCGCCGTCCCGACCGCTTTGCCGAACGCGAGGCGCATCCCTTCCGAAACACGATCCGCACCGGCGCCGGTCGCCTGCTTGTTCTCGCGGAGGACATGGTGAGGGTAGATACGGACCTTGAAATGGAAGTTCGTCCTCCCGACGTCCTTGAGCAGTTTCCGGTTCACCGAAATCCGGGCCGCTTCGAGCGAACTGTGCCGGATCTGGCAGCCCTCCTCAACGATCAGATCGACCTCGGTCGGGAACTCCTGAGAGAGGTTTCCCATCTCGAACTGCACGATCTTGTTGCCGGGAACCCCGCCCATGTATTCGCGCCGCGTATAGGCCTTCTTTGCAAGGTTCCTGTACATCTTTCCCGGTTTTCTTACCATCGCGTCTGCCTCCTTATGAACGGTTGGAAAAAGCGGGCACGGGACGACCCGCAAAAATGGGGGAGCCCGCACGCTTTACAAACTGCTTTTATAAAATTGAGACGGGGCGTATTAAACCTTACTGGAACGAGCACTTCTGACTAATCAAGTCAAGCACGTGCCGGCGCACCCGGGCGAACTCGACGCTTGTCCGGTCGCGGGGGCGCTGCTGGTCGATCGGGATCACTTCGCAGATATGCCCCGGCCGGGGAGAAAGCACAACAATCCGGTCGGCTAAATAGACCGCCTCGTCCACGCTGTGGGTGACGAAGAGGATCGTTTTTTTCGTCTTTTGCCAGATCTCAAGAAGCTCGTGCTGGAGCATATTCCGGGTCTGGGCGTCAAGGGCGCCGAAGGGCTCGTCCATTAAAAGCACGCTGGGCTCGACGGCGAGCGCACGCACGACAGCGATCCGCTGCCGCATGCCGCCCGAGAGCTCGTGGGGGTAGCTGTTCCCGAAATCGGAGAGCCCGGCAAGTTCGAGATATTTCTGGACGATCTTTGCACGTTTTTCTCTTGGGACATGGTTCAGCTCAAGCCCGAACGCGATGTTGTCGTTCACTGTCCGCCACGGGTACAGGGAGTAGTCCTGGAAGATCATCCCCAGTTTCTGGCTGGGCCCTTCGATCACCGTCCCGTCGATATGCACCCGGCCCGAGGTCGGCCGCTCGAGGCCGGCGATGATTCGCAGGAGCGTCGTCTTCCCGCAGCCTGATGGGCCAAGGACGCAGACAAACTCCGTGTCCTGGATCTCAAGCGAGATGTTGACAAGGGCCTGCACCGGCTCCTGCCCGTTCTTGACATACTCCTTGGTGAGGTGCTCGACAGATAACGTCATCGCTCAAGCTCCCTCCACCCGAACGAGCGACGCTCGATCGCCTTGAAGAAGACGTCGACGCCGATCCCGATGATCCCGATCACGACCATTCCCGCGATGATCACCGGCACCTGGCTCCAGTTATAGGCAGCGATGATCAGGTACCCAAGCCCGGAGTTCGTCCCCGGCATCATCTCCGCGGCGACCACGCACATCCACGCGATCCCGAAGCCCACCCGGAGGCCGGTCCAGATAGTGGGCAGGGCGCCGGGGAGGACCACCCGGGAGAGGACCTGGTGCTCCTTTGCGCCGAGGATCTCCGCCGTCTCGATCCAGTTCTTCTTGACCCCCTTCACGCCGTAGAGCGTGTTTAAGAGGATCGGGAAGAACGCACCCATGCCGATGATGAAGACCATGGAGACAAGGCCGATCTTGAACCACGCAAGGGCGAGCGGCACCCACGCGAGCGGCGGGATGGGGCGGAGGAGCTGCATCAGGGTGTCGAAGAGCTGGTTGAGGGTCACGGACCGGCCCATGCCGATGCCCAGCGGGATCGCGATCGCCGCGGCCACGAAGAAACCGGCGAGCACCCGCTCAAGGCTGGTGGCCGCGTTGGCGGCAAGGCTGCCGTTCCCGAGGATGTCGGCCGTGGGCGCGAGCAGCACCGCCACGACCGCCTCGAGGCGCGGAAGGATGAACGGGTTATTGATCCAGATGGCGAAAAGTTCCCAGACCACGATGATGGCGACCGGCAGCACGAATTTCAACAGTGAGCGCCAGTTGTATATCCTGAATGCAGCACGGGGGAGGGTCATGGTGCAGGGTGTCCTGTAGTACTATTCCGGTGCAGCATAAAAAAGGTGCAGGGATAAAAAGGGATCAGGAGGAGACGGTCGCAAACGAGACGTTGCTGGATTTCAGCGCGAACTGGAGCAGCACGTCCTGTATGGAGCCCTTGCCCGGCGCGGCGATCTTCAGCGGCTTTCCTTCTGCAGCCCGCTGCTGGGCCCACGCGACGAAACTGTTCCAGTCGGTGACCGGCGCACCCGGGGTGACCACGAGCCCGGAACCCTCGGTGTTGATCGGGTTGATCACCTTGACCGGGGTGCCCTTGTCGATCGCGGCGATCGTGGGGGGCACACCGACATAGCCGATCTGGACGACGTTTGTGGCAGCCATCTGCATCACCTGCGGGCCGGCGCTGCCGCTGACCAGCTTGACCTCTGCGACCTTCACACCATTGACCACGAGGTCGGCCGTGTCGGGGCGGGTCTGGGTCGGGTCACGCGGCACGAGCGCGACGCCGTAGGTGTCGTTGAAGTACTGGTATTTCTTTAGCGCGATGGAGAGGGCAGCCGAGTGCATATCACCGGTCAGGTACCCGATTGTGATCGGGTTTGCCTCCATATGCGGTGTGTTGATCTTACCAGCGGCAAGCTCCTGCTTCGCGTTCTGGTACGGGCCGAAGTCAAAGAGGAGGGAATCGAGCTGGTCGGCCGAGGCGTTCTTCAGCTGGTTGTTGACGTACCCGAGCTGGATCTCGGTATTCACGAATCTCTTGGTATCGTTGACCCACTGCGGTGAGGGGTCGTTGGTGTACCGCACGGTCGGGAAGGCATCGTTGAGCACATCGACCGAGGAGACCGAGACGTTCCCGAACGTGAAGTTGCTCTTCCCGACCAAAAAGTCCGCCTCGAGGTCGGCCGCCTCGGAGGGATGGGCGTTGATGTACGCGCTGGACTCCTGCGTTAGTGCGCTGATGGCTGTGACGAGATCGGGGTTTTCGGCGATCAGGTCGTCCCGGGCAAAGAGAATGCAGCACGGATGGTTCACGTTACTGTTATCCGGCGGGAGCTGCCCGGAGTAAACAACGAGCTTGCCGATCCCGCTCTTGGTGGCGATCGAGACATACGGCTGCCACGCGATATAGCCGTCGATCTGCTGTGTCGCAAGGAGCTGGGGCATCGGGCCGACACCGGCTGTGTAGAGGATTCCGACCGTATTCCCGGCCGTGGTTGAGGTCGTGGTGGCGGCAGGGGTGCTGCCGGAAGTTCCCGCCTGTTGCGTGCACCCTGCGGCGACCAGCAGGAGGACAACGACAAAGAATGTGGTGGCAATAAGGATAGTAATGCGTTTCATGCAGGACATGTTGTGCCGGCGCTATAAAAAAATACCCAATAGGGGCATAAGATTTTCATTTTTGTCATTATTTGTCCCAGAAAATGTTACTATTGGATATATTTTATATTCTTATTGTCCCCTCGGCCGGACAACGCCCGGCCTGGCCGGGGACAAAACGGAAAAATTTTTCCCAAAATTAACCTTATTGTATCCATAGTATGGCACATCTCGACCCAATCGACCGGCTCGTGCACTCGGCACTCATGAGTGACGAGGAGTTCGTCGCGACGCTGGATGACCTCTTAAAAAATGACCTGCGCATCAGCGTCCGGGAATTGGCGGAGCGCTGCGGGGTCGCCCAGAGCTCCCTCTACAAGATCCTGCACGGGAGACGCTCGCCGAACCTCTCGACCCTCCGTGCGATCGTCCGCGCCCTCCGGCAGTTCTACCACGCGGGCGAGGAGAACTTTATCGGGCTGATCGCGGCACGGCCGGTTCTCGAGAGCGTGGAAGAGCGGGTTGCTGACATTGACGGCCACCGGATGCGCGTGCGCGAGTACCCGGTTCACACGATGGAGGATGCGATCGTCGCGGCCGTCCGGGCCGAGCGGGAGGGCGCGATCGCGATCGTCTGCGCCCCCATCGTCTCCAGTATCATCGAACAGCTGGTACATGTGCCGGTCGCCACTATCATCCCCCGGGAGTCTGTCCAGCGGGCGATCGAGCTGGCCGCCCGCAAGGCGTGGATTTAATCGATCCGCGTGCACACATAAGCTATACAGAGTATTCACTGAGGGTGGACATATGCGAACCGATGTCGTGAGGCTGGGGCGCCTGTCGGGAGAGAGGACTGGGGAGATGGTGCGGTTTCTCTCCTCGATGCGGTCCGACCGGTGTATCGCCGATGCGGATGTGCTGGTGGATATCGCCCACGTCATGATGCTGGACAAGCAGAAGATTCTCGACCGCGACGCCACGAAGCAGATCCTGCCCGTGCTTCTTGAGCTCGCCAGCGATGGCATCCCCGAAGAGGTTTTCGATGACCGGTTCGAGGACGTCCACGCCGGGATCGAGGCGCTCCTCGTTGAGGCGGTGGGGCCGGATGCCGGCGGCCGGATGCACATGGGCCGGTCACGGAACGACGAGGTCGCCACCTGCATCCGGATCAAGCTCCGGGAAGACCTGCTTAAGCAGATGGCCGCCCTACTCAAGGTCCGGGAGGTGCTGGTCGCCATTGCGGAGCAGCACGGCGAGTCGATGATGCCCGGGTTCACCCACCTCCAGCACGCACAGCCCACCACACTCGCCCACCACCTCCTCGCGTACGAGCAGCAGTTCTCCCGCGACTATGACCGGCTGCATGACGCTTACGCCCGGGTCAATCTCAGCCCGCTGGGCGCCGCCGCGTTTGCATCCACCGGCTACCCGATAGACCGCGAGTACGCGGCAAAACTACTCGGGTTTGACGGCCTCGTGGTCAACACGATGGACGCGGTGGCGACCCGGGATTTCGCGCTCGAGACGCTTGCCAATCTCTCCATCCTGATGACAAACATAAGCCGGCTCTGCGAGGAGCTGGTCCTCTGGAGCACCTCATTTGTCCGGTTCGTCACCCTCGACGACGCGTTCTGTTCGACCTCGTCCATCATGCCGCAGAAGAAGAACCCGGACACCGCCGAGATCATGCGGGCGAAGGCCGGCTCGGTCTTCGGGGCATTCAGCGGGGCGCTCATCACCGTGAAGGGCCTCCCTATGAGCTACAACCGCGACCTTCAGGAACTCACGCCCCACATCTGGCGCGGGATGCAGGACGCAAAGGAGAGCCTTCGTCTCCTTGTCGAGATGCTCTCCAGCGCCACCTTCGACACCGGGCGCATGAAAGAGGAGGCGGGCAAAGGCTTCTCCACGGCCACCGAACTGGCGGACACGCTCGTCCGGAACTTCGGACTGCCATTCCGGACTGCCCACAATATCGTGGGCCGAGCCGTGCAGAAGGGGAGCCTCTCGCTTGCCACGCTCGATGAGGCGGCGCAGGAGCTGGGGACCGGGATCTCCCTCTCCGGCAAGGGGCTTACCCAGCAGCAGGTTGACGAGGTGCTGGACGTGAACTATTCCGTCGGCCTCCGCAGGTCGGTCGGCGGGCCGGCGCCGTTTGCGACGAAGATCGCGATCACGGACCGGAAGAAGGTGCTCGATACCGACTCCGCATTTATCGACGGGAGCCTCCAGAAGATCTCGAAAGCCCGGGAAGACCTGATCACCGACGCCCGGAGGCTGGTAGCATAAGCCCGGCATTTGCCGTCGGTGACGTTGTTGCCTGCACGTACGCCGGCCGGACGATGAACGGCACGTATATCACCGAGAGGGACGGCATGGCGGTCGTCAAGCTCGGCAGCGGGTACAACATCGGCGTGGATCCGTCCTGCTGCCGCAGGATCTCCGCTGCGCCGGCGGCAGTACCGAAACTCGCGCCGGTCCGGCAGGACCCCGCCCTGCCGGAGCTCTCCATCCTCTCGACCGGCGGCACGATTGCCAGCCGGATCGATTACCGGACCGGCTCGGTGACCAGCCAGTTCGACGCGGACGACATCCTGATCGCGATCCCAGAACTGGCGGAGATCGCCCGGTACGAAACGAGATCCCTCTACACGATCCTCTCGGAGAACATGACCCCGGCGATCTGGCAGGAGCTGGCCCGGGCGGCATACGCGGAGATCCGGCGCGGGGTCGCTGGCGTGATCGTTACCCACGGCACGGACACGATGGCGTACAGTGCCGCGGCGCTCAGCTTCATGGTCGAGACGCCGGTCCCGATCGTCTTTGTCGGCTCGCAGCGCTCGGCAGACCGCCCGTCGAGCGACAACGCGATCAACGCGGCCTGCGCAGCGGGTGCCGCAACGAGCGACCTCGGGGAAGTGGCCGTGGTGATGCACGCGACCACCAGCGACGATACCTGCGCGATCCACCGGGGCACCCGGGTCCGGAAGATGCACACCTCGCGGCGCGACGCATTCCAGAGCATCGGCATCGGCCCGATCGGCACCGTGGCGTACCCGTCACGGGAAGTGACGCTGGCGCCGTCCGCCGTCCGGCGGGGCAGCCAAGCGCTCGCCCTCCACGACCGGCTCGAACCGCACTGCAGCCTCCTCCAGTTCTACCCGGGCATGTCTCCCGAGCTCCTTGAACCCTGCGAGGGTTGCCGGGGGCTAGTGCTCGCCGGCACGGGCCTCGGGCATGTCAGCACGGCGCTGATCCCGCGGATCCGGCAGCTTATTGACAACGGGACGATGGTCACAATGACCTCCCAGTGCCTCCACGGCCGGGTCTGCGACCGGGTGTACGACACGGGCCGCGACCTGCTCGCCGCCGGTGTCATCGAGGGCGGCGACATGCTGCCGGAAGTGGCGCTCGTCAAGATGATGTGGGTGCTGGCAAACGAGCCCGACCCAGGTCGGGCCACCGCACTGATGTCGTCTGACCTAAAAGGTGAGTGCAACCGGAGGAGCCTCCATGGACTATAAGGTGCTCGGCCTTGTCGCAGGGATCGAGATCCACCAGCAGCTGGACACTGCCGAGAAACTCTTCTGTCACTGCCCGACCGCGCTGCGCGACACAGCTAATCATACCGGCGAGTTCTTCCGGTACCTCCGTGCGACCGAGAGCGAGATGGGCGAGATCGACCGGGCTGCACAGGAGGAGATGAAACGGGCCCGGAAGTTCCGGTACTACACCTACGACACCACCTGCCTCGTGGAAAACGACGAGGAGCCGCCGGCGCCGCTGAACGGGGAGGCGCTCGCTGTCTGCCTCACCATCGCGAAGATGTTTGCGATGACGCCGGTTCCACAGGTGCATACGATGCGCAAGCTCGTTATCGACGGCTCCAACACGAGCGGGTTCCAGCGGACGGCGCTCGTCTCGCTCAATGGTGTACTCCCGGGCGGCGGTGGAATTGAAACCATCTGCCTCGAGGAGGAGGCGGCGCAACGGGTAAAGGACGACACATTCTCGCTTGACAGGCTCGGCATACCTCTCGTCGAGATCACCACGTCACCCTGCATGCACACGCCCGAAGAGGTGCAGCAGGTGGCCGAGTACATCGGGATGGTCCTCCGGTCCACCGGCAGTGTCAAGCGCGGGATCGGCACAATCCGGCAGGACGTGAACATCTCGATCCGGGACGGCGCCCGGGTCGAACTGAAGGGCGTGCAGGAGCTCGAGTTGATCGCGGAGGTCGTCCGCCAGGAGGTGCAGCGGCAGGAGGCGCTGATCGCAATCCGTGACGAACTCGTGCAGCGCCATGCATCGGTGAACCCCGACCCGACTGATGTGACGAAGCTCTTCGGGGCAACCAAATCCGCGATCCTCAAAAAGGCAAAGAGGATCTATGCACTGAGGCTCCCGGGCTTTGCCGGTCTTGTCGGCCGCGAGATCCAGCCGGGCCGGAGGCTCGGGAGCGAGCTCTCCGATTACGCGAAGATCTGCGGCGTCGGCGGGATCTTCCATACCGACGAGCTGCCGGCATACGGGATCTCCGCGGAGGAGGTGGCACACCTCCGGCAGCACGTGAAGGCGGAGAAGGGGGATGCCGTGGTGATCATCGCAGGCGCACACGAGAAACAGGCCGGGTGTGCGTGGAATCAGGTATATGCCCGTGCGATGATGGCGATCTCGGATAAACCGGTCCCGGAGGAGACCCGGAAGATGCTCGAGGGAGGCAGCAGCGCCTACATGCGGCCGCTCCCCGGCGCGGCCCGGATGTACCCGGAGACCGATGTCCTTCCCGTGATGATCGGTAAGGCGCAGTGGGATGCGGTCGCCGTCCCGGAACTGCTGACGGTCAGAACAGAGCGCTATGCAAAGGAATACGGGATCGACCGGGGCTACGCGGCACAGCTGGCCTCCTCTGACCGACTGCCCCTGTTCGAGCGGGCCGTCAAGGACGGGATCAAACCGAAACTTGCCGTCTTTACCATCCTCTCCACCACGACCGGACTCCGGCGCGACGGGATCGACGTGCGGAGGATCCCCGACGATGCATTCCTTGCCATCTGGCAAGCGGTCGAAGCGGGCCGGGCGGCAAAGGAGGCGATCCCGGATCTCCTCCGGTCGGTCGCATCGGGAAGCAAGGTGGACGCAGCCATCGCGAACCTGGCACCCTCCGTCTCCCGCGACGAGCTCGAGTCGATAGTAAAAAAGATCCTCTCCGACCGTGCGGAGTTTGTTGCGCAGAAAGGGAAGGCGGCGCTTGGCCCGCTCATGGGCGTGGTGATGAAGGAGGTCCGGGGGTCGGTGGACGGCAAGGTTGTGAGCGAGATCCTGAAAAAGGAGATCGACCGGGCGTTGGGCGGGAAGTGAACGTGGCCGGGTTTTTGCCGGCCCGAAAAAACCCGCGGTCGCGGTACAGACCGCGATAATTACGATTGTTTTCGTAGTCAAAGTAATTTTTATCCCTTTTTCATGCAATCCATTCATTATGCCAGGAATCCCCAGAACCATGATGGTCTCTTCACTGGTGGCCGCACTGGTGATCGCCACCCTGCTCACCGGTGCCTGCGTGAGTACCACGACATCCCCGGGTACACCAAAGGTGGTATCCCCGCCGCCGGTAATTATCTGCAACTGCCCGATGATCCCGGCGGAATCGCCGCCGGTCACGCCTTCAGTACCCCAGAATACCAGCATCTGCCACTGCCCGTAACTGGGTGACGCACCTGCACTGGGGTCTCCGTCCCCCACTTTTCTCATCCGCCGCCCGCCCTGCCCCAACATTTATCACCCGCACGGCAGAATTGAATAAGGAGTTTTACCATGGGAAAGACCGGTACAACCATCTGGGCGCAGGTCAAAGGCGTCAAGGGCCAGATCAGGCTCGTCCCGAAAAAAGAGGGTGAGCTCAAGACCCCCGGGCCGAACCAGCGGTTCAAGGCAAGCATCAACTTAAAGAAAATGGACCAGGCCGCCGAAGAGCAGCGGGGCAGGGGCGGTGGAAGGCGCGGCGGCGGAAGACGCGGTGGTGGAAGGCGCGGCGGCGACCGTGGCGGCGGTTCCGGCCTGAACGAGTCCACCGCAAGCCCGCTTATCCGCCGGCGCATGCGCCGGGCAAAAGTGTCGGCGCTCGGTGCCAAGGCAAAGTCGGCACGGTAACGGGCCCATAAAAAACCCGTGGTAACAGAGAGCCCGGGGCCAGCCGGATCCTGGCACCTCCTTTTTCGCGCGATTCCTTTTTCGCACGATTGTTTGTGGATTTTGCACGGTTCTGCCCGGGCATCATAACTATCATTTATTGACAGGGACTATGGTAAGTATGGATCTTCCGACCGCAGTAAAAAGCTACCAGTTCGGCGAACGGGCAAAGTCCGAACTGATTGTTGTATCCCAGCTCTGCCAGGCACTCACCGGCTTTTCCGAGACGGAACGCGCCGGAGGGAAGCGGATGCTGCTCCTGCTGATGGAACAGGTTCGGAATGAGCTCCAGTTCGCTGCGCGGAGTACCGGCCAGAGCGAGTTTTCACGGGCGATCAACGTGACAAACGAGGCGATCTCGCTGGTCGAGAGCAACCAGCCGGTCCAGGCCGCGGAGAAGATCGCGTCGGCGATCAGCGCGTCGACCACCCCGGCACAGGTCGCCTGGCAGGTGCTGTCGGAACATGGACTCCTCTGAATTTTCCGGTTTCCTGACCCACCGTTCCTCGGTGCGCGAATATGACAGCACCCCACTCGCGGAGCCGGAGATCGAGTATATCCTGTCCTGCGCCAGCACGGCACCCAGCGCCGGGAACCTCGAGGCATGGGACGTCGTGGTCGTGACGGATGAGGATCTGCGGCTCGCGCTCGCGGACGCCGGGTTCGGCCAGCCGCAGCTCGAACAGGCGCCGGCGATCTTCGTGGTCTGCGCAAACTACATCCGCTTGATATCGCAGTACGGCGAGCGGGGAATACTATACGCGGTGCAGGACGCGACCATTGCCGGTACCTACATGATGCTGGCCGCCCACGCCAGCGGCCTTCACACCTGCTGGACCGGCGCATTTGACGAGGACGAGATACGGGACCTGCTGGGGCTGCCCCAGCACGTCAGGCCGCTCGTCCTCCTTGCAGCCGGGATGGGCCATCCTCCCGCCGCCCTGACCGAACGCATGCCCACCGGAGAACATGTTCACCGGGACGGATGGTGACCAAACGGATGCCTGACTACGTCGTCACCCTGGAATCTGCGTGGCACATCAAGGACGTCCAGTTGCTCGACGACGCGATCGGGATCGCGATCAGTGAGGCAGGGAAACGGCTCAACCCGGCGGCAAACTTCGTGGAGGTGGAGGCAGGCATGCTCACCTGCCCGTTCTGTGAAGAGACCCTGTCCAGCGCGATCGTCGTCGCGGACACGGCGCTTGTGGGCCTCGTCCTCGAGATGAGAGTCTTCCGGGCGGAATCAAAAGAGCATGCCGGCAGGATCGCAAAATCGGTCATAGGAAAGGCGCTGCGCGAGATCCCCCTCAAGCTGCTGGAAGTGAAAGAACTGTGATCCACGTCATCGGGCATACCGCGGTCGATCACATCTCCCGGGTCCACCACCTCCCAGAGAAGAACACGTCGACCCATATCACCGCACGCGAGATCTTTTTCGGCGGGGGGGCGGCAAACATCGCCGCCGGGATCGCGGTGCTCGGCGAGGAGGCGGCGCTCATCTCCTGTATCGGCAGCGATTTTGAAGGGAGCGACTACGACCGCTGGATGAAGAAGATCGGTCTCCGCCAGCAGTTCTTCCTCGTGCCCGGCACCCACACGCCGACCGCGTTCATGTTCACGGACGGGGCCGGCGACCAGATGACGTTCTTTGAATGGGGGGCCTCGAAGGCGTTTGCCACCGCGGAGGCACCCTCCCTGCCCTTCGTCCACATGGCAACCGCCGACCCGGAGTTCAACTGCCGGGTCGCGGAGAAGAGCGAGTTCGCCTCATTTGACCCCGGGCAGGACGTCTTCTGGTACACAAAGGAGCAGCTCGAATCGATCCTCGCCAACACCGATATCCTCTTTGCCAACCACCACGAGGTGCAGCACATGTGCCGGACGCTCGGTGTCAGCCGGAAGACGCTGGTCAGCCAGGTGAGCATGGCGATCTTCACCATGAGCGGCGACGGGAGCATGCTGTACGCGGACAGCGCCGAACACTTCATCCCGGTGGTGCCGGTCACGCTTGCGGACCCCACCGGTGCCGGCGACGCGTACCGGGCAGGCTTCCTCTCCGCCTACACGAAAGGCTACGCGCCGGTCACCTGTGGCCGGGTCGGGACGGTCACCGCGTCGTTCGTTGTGGAGCACCCGGGCTGCCAGACGCACCTGCCCACGTGGGAGATGATGCTCACGCGGTACCGGCGGCACTTCGGCGAACCGGAGGCGCCACAGGGGAGGCGCCTGCCGTGAGCTGGGCCGCGCTCACCTCCGGCGGCAAGGACTCGATCCTCGCCTGCCAGAGAGCGATCGATGCCGGGAAGGGCGTGAAGTACCTCGTCACGGTGCGCCCGGAGAACCGGGAGTCGTACATGTTCCACTCGGCAAACCTCGATGCCGTGCTGGTGATCGCGAGGGTCGCCGGCATGCAGTACGTGGAGATCGCCACCCGCGGAAAGAAAGAGGAAGAACTCGCCGACCTCGAAAACGGGCTCGCGGTACTCGATATCGAAGGGGTGACGGCCGGTGCGGTCGCCTCGGTGTACCAGGCGGAACGGGTGAGAGCGATCACGGACCGGCTTGGCATCGCCCTCTTTACGCCGCTCTGGCACATGGACACCGAACTCCTGCTCCGGGAGGTGGCGCAGCGGATGGACGCCCGGATCGTGGTCACGGCCGCAGAGGGGCTGGGCCCGGACTTCCTCGGCGCCCGGATCGATGAGAGACTGATCGCACGGCTCAAGCGGGCCTCGGCCCGGCACCGGATCAACCTCGCCGGGGAAGGCGGGGAGTACGAGAGCCTCACGCTGAACGCCCCGTTCTATTCCCGCCCGGTCACCTTTACCACCACGGAGATCCGGTCGACCGCGGACCGGCACGAGCTGATCCTCGGGGGCTTTGCCTGATGGCACGCGGGAGCGACGTGAAGCTCGGGCAGCTGACCAAATACCTCTTTACGGCACCGTCGTGGCCCCGCTCCCTCCTGATCATCGTCGTCCTCGGCCTCGTTATCGATGGCGCGGGCGCCCGGGCATGGGCGCAGCTCCCGTTCTCCGGCACCCTCGCGTTCACCATCCCGGCCCTCGTCGCGTTTGCCCTCACCAAGCCGATCATCGGGTATTCCGGCAAGACGATGACCTGGAACCGCTCGGCGCTCCTCTCGCTCAGCTGCACGGTCTTTGCTGTCATCATCACCTTTGCGGCGCTCCTCGGCGGCATCCGGCTGATCCCGTTCTTCTACGCGATCTCGCTCGGGTTCATCTTCGGCCTGCGCCTCTTCGTCCTCGTCGCGATATCTGACTACCGCCTGCCGCGGATGATCCTGCCCGCCATCACCCAGAGCGGGACCGGGATCGTGATGGGGATGATCCTCTTCTCGCCGGCCTTTGGCGCCTTTGCGCTCGTCCTCCACATCGTCTTCGGCCTTGGCTTTGCCATCCTCATCTGGCTAATCGAGCGGCCGCTGTACCGCGCCTTCCACATCCGCGGCCTTGCGTTCATCAACGCCTTCATCGCCAACATGACCGACGGCTCGAACAAGGAGATGGAGGACTTCTTCCGCGAGATCGGGGAGGAGATCTTCGTCCCGCAGGTGAACTTCTTCTTCCGGCGCCAGGCCAAAAAACCGGTCCTCTTCACCGTGCCGAACCTGCACCCGGGCCCGATGGCCGAGATTGGCGGGGGTAACCTCCCCCGGGTCCTGCATGACAATCTCGAGGAGGAGACGATGGTCGCCCACGGCTGCGCCACGCACGATTTCAACCTCGTCTCGGAGAGCGAGATCGGGAAAGTGATCGCGGCGATCGAACGGTCGAAACAGGACCGCACCTATTCGCCGGGGGCCGGCAGGTCGGCCCGGTTCGCGGCCGGGAGCGTCCAGCTGGTCTGCCAGCGGTTCGGGGACTCGGTCCTGATGGTCGCCACGCGGTCCCCGCAGAAGACTGAGGACCTCGACTTCTCCATCGGCATGACCATCATGGCAGAAGGGCACCGCTGGTTCAAGAACGTCGCGTTTGTCGATGCCCACAACTGCATGACCGATCTCTCGTCGCCGGTGCTCCAGGCAACCCTGACCGCCACCGAGTACCAGCGGGCCGCGATTGAGGCGATGGACGCCTCCCGGAACACAGAACTTCACCCCTACTCCATTGGCTATGCACACCGGCGGCTCCCCTTCAGCCGGGAAGACGGCTTCGGGGACCTCGGCGTGCAGGTGCTGGTTATTGACGTTGCCGGGCAGCGGACCGCGTACGTACTGATCGATGGAAACAACATGGCCGCGGGCGTCCGCGAGGTCCTGCTCTCCAGCGTCCTCGCTTCCGTGGATGAGGCAGAGGTCATGACCACCGATTCGCACGTGGTCAACACAATCACCGGGAAGAACCCGATCGGCATGGCAACAAAGGTGGACGCATTCCTGCCGCTGGTACAGGAGGCGGTCGCTGCGGCGATCGCCGACCTTGCGCCGGCAGAGTGCGCCGCGACAACGGCGGAGTGCAAGCAGGTGGTGGTCTTCGGTTCCAACCGGATCACCCAGCTGGCCAGCACCGTGAACGCGATGCTGATCTTCGTTGCCCCGCTCTCGCTCGCGATGCTCCTCCTTGCTTTCCTCCTCTCGCTGGTCGCCTACGTCGTGATGGTGTAAGGTTCCGATCTCAGGTCTCCGGGTAAATTTTCACGATTAATCATTTGTTTTTAAATCCGGGTCGTTTCCACCGAAAGATATATTCATGAACGGGTGAATAGTCACGATCAGGCAAGGAGGGAACAACCAGAAGGGCACGGGATTTCCAGAAGTCTGTACAGCTGACGAACTTCTCACAAGGATCAAGGTGGTCGAATTTCATCCGTCTGCATTCAGAGCGACCCGCTGGATCGGCGTTGACCTGAACACGACCGGCCATGTGGCCGTCGCTGCCGACCCGCAGAGCGGGAAAGTCATGAAACTGGGGAAAAATACACGCTATGTCCGCAGCCACTCGTCAAACAACTGTACGAAACTCTACAAGGAAGGAAAACTCTGGAAACTGAAACGGTTCAAGAGCCGTGAAAAGAAAACGTTCAAGGCAGCACTGCACGCAATCTCCCGTCAGATCGTCTCCTTCGCGGAGTCGCTCGGCTCGGGAATCAAGTTCGAAAAGCTCTTTTCAACCCGTTACGCTCACCGCGAACCTGCGGCAGCATTGATCGAGTTCTCGTTTGAGAACGGGTCGTTCTTCTCGCTGCAGCGGCTAGTGGAGAAACGGGCCCATGACCGGGGTATCCCGGTGATGTACGTCAACCCGGCCTACACCTCGAAACGGTGCAGCCGGTGCGGCGGCTTCGGCCGCCGGACCCGGAAACGGTTCGAGTGCCCGCACTGCGGGTTTGTCACGCACGCGGATGTCAATGCAGCGTTCAACATCGCGGTAACCTCGATTAAACCGGCCAAGGTACTTGATTTCTCCGATGAGCGTGAGGCAGAACGCTGCCGTATCACCGGAAAACAGGTGCGCAGGATGATTCAAAAGATCCCCCCGTGCTCAACTTTCCCGCTTCCGGTGATACCAGTATCAACGTCTGACGAAAACCTGCTTGCTGCGCTGGAATAATCTTTTTTATTCCTGTCTGTGCTAACACTGCGGTTTGGGATTTCTTCTCTTTTGCTATCGTCAGGTAAGAAAAGGTGATGCTTTGGTATCGAACGGGTTGGTGCGCATCGCGAGCGAGAAGAGGTATGGGTAGTTCTCTTTGAGGTGCTGCATATACACCAGCCATTCCCGTATGAGCAGCCCGTAGACGCGGTTGATGTCGTTTGAAAGATGTGCATAATCAGCTTGAGGGAGATCGGTAAGCCGGTTCCTGACCCGCAGCTCCTCGGTCACGTGAAAGAGTGCCTGCATCAATTCCGTGAACGTCTCATACTCGAGCAGGTACGGATTCTCCAGCATGGTGAGCATCAGTGGCTTGTTGGAGGAGAGGAATTCATTCAATGCAACAAGATCGAGACTGGTGCTCTTGATCATGGTCCTGTGTCCCGTAATCACCGAGCCTGCCTGTGCAAAATCACTCCGCGACCAGTGGTCAGTGATGACAAGGGCATTTTGGATCTCTGCGATCTCAGGATCAAGAGCAGAGAATGTCCGGAGAAGAGTTGTTCCGATTTCGGAGAAGAAGACCCCAACAAGCATATTCATCTTGCGCAGGCGCTCCGAACCTTCGCGCTCAGCGATAAAATACTCGACAGTGTTTGCCGCGACAGCAACAAAACATCCGACACCGGCCAGGATGACGACAAGCGTGATAACCTTGCCCGGGAACGTGTGCGGCGAGATGTCACCGAACCCTACCGTTGCAATCGTCACCAGCACGAAATAGAAGGCATCAAAAGGAGGCAGGCCTTCCGTTCTCATCAGGCCAATCGTGCCGAAAATGACGACTGCAGTGAGTACTGCAATAAGAAGCTGGATCCGGAACCCGATCCTCCCCTGCATGCTCATTTCCTCATCGTATTGCTATAAAAGGACCCCATAGAGTTGCCCAATTTGACAGATACGATACCCCCGACCAGATTCGAACTGGTGTCGCCGGATCCAAAGTCCTGCATGATTGACCGCTACACTACGGGGGTGCTCGACATCAAGACCACATATCTAACACCGCCGGTTCGGCATGTGGTTATGTCCCTGTTATATCATTCTCCTATCTCAAAAATGCATTGATGATCTTATCACATATAATTGGAAGTGGAAACGTAATCCCGGTGGATAGTGGATAGTTCCACATATAACCCGTTACACCGCAACCTGCGCCACAGCTGAACGTTCAAAGATACCGGTATATTTGCGGATACTAAGAGCACGGATAGCACGGATTGCTTCAAAGAAACGGTTCTATACTCGTTCTATCCGTTAAGTTAGCAAAACAAGCGGATCTCATCCAAAGAAAAAGTTTATTTCTCCATTCTTTAAAAATTACCCGTACATGGGACTGATTGAGAGAAAAATTCTTTTTTAGGATCCGACCATGATCTCGGCCGCAGGTTTTTCCGTACTTGTCTTTTTTTGCGGTTCCTTTTGGTCCGGAATTTTCGGCTCCCCGGGACGTATGGGATGCTCTTCTAACATGAGGCGTTGTTTTGGAAACCGGGCAAGGATCTCCCTGCTTACTTTCAGCTGCTCTTTCATGACAACCGAAAGCTCGGCAAGAATCTTGTTCTGTGCAGATATCAGAACCCCAAGTTCATGGGAAACACTGACACCGGGCTCGGCAGGCAATGATGCTTCCTCATGTTTTTTTACAAATTCGTGCCGGCGTTTCCAGATCTTGCTGATGCTGTCTATACCTTTCTTCCGGGTAGGGAATGCCTCGCGATACCGTTCGTAAAATTCATGGCTGTCATTGCACTGGACGACAAGGTCAATCTCCGCCTGATCGATTTTTTCGTATTTCCGTTTTTGGGGCCGTGTCATACAAATAAACATTTGAGATTTTCGGATTTGAAGCTATCTCCGTTGATAAAACATTCTAAAAAAAGATTGAAGAGTGCAGAATTTCATCCATTAATATAATAAAAATTGGAAAAATCTGAATTCTTTGGGATCTTTTGGGCAATATGATGTACCGGATTGCACCGGCTCTCTATCGCCACGCAATTTCTGAACTAGAATAGGGACTCGTGAATACGGTCACCGGCATTGACATCCAAAGTAAGTGGATGAACACTGCTGATCCTCTTGCCCGGCACTGGAATATCCCAAATCATTTGAAAAATTCTGATTTTTGTGGTGCTCACATCAGGAAATTGAATAATGGAAGTTCTGGATCTTACCCATTTTCCACTCTAACATTCGAAATTTTGAAAAAATCAGGACTATTCTCTCCATATATCTGAAAACGCAGAAGAGTGAAAATTCTGGATTTCACCATATTATACCCTGTAGATTGAAAAAAAATTGAGAAATTGTGATTTTAGTGAAAGTTTATTCATAAAAATGGAAAATAGAGACCTTTTATTCAACGAGAAATACCGAGATAAAATTGGAAAAATGAGAAAGACACAGAACCATTGTTTTCCACAATATTGTAAATCTAATTCTGTGGCCATCGTATCCTCCCACCGAAGATTCGCAGAATCTGGAGATATCTGGAATATATGTATATATTCCATCGTAAAATGTGGAATACAAACAATTGGAAAATATATTTTATTAACGGTGAATGGAAAGATCGAAAATCTCATGGATTGTTTTTGACCGTTTTCGGAGATTACCGGGAAGATACCTTCGCTACAATGTCTCGTATTAATCTCAGATATATATGCATGGAAATCCATTGGGAAATAGTTTAAGAGAAAATTCCCAAGCAGTGTCATGGGATTGAGTGTCAGCCATTTTCCTCGAAACTTTTCGCGCCTTCGGGGATAAATTCTGATTTTTGTGAAGGACCATTCAACCAGTCGAAATACGGATACATTATAATGCGTATCAGATATCCCGTCTGGATCCCGGATGATAACTCTCTGGAATAAACGAGAGAAGATCATCGGAAAAAATATCCTCGGTTATATATAGCATCATATGGTTTATAATAAGAATTGCTGCCGGTATTCATCACGTATGAAAACTGATTATAGGGCGTTTTAGAACAAAAACTGCAAAAATTTCGCGATTTTGCCGGAAAGGGACACTACTGTTATTGCCGGGGAAGTACCCCATATAACTACCAAATGGTAATCAGACAAGAAGTAATGGGAGGGTCTAGGTCTCCCAAAAAGGGGTACATAACCGGGTGCTACGATTCTTCACCGTTGCCGGACAATGGAAAAAACTGCTGGTAGACCTGCCGGCGCTCATCAATATCTGTATGAAGATAGATCTCCGTGGTCTTGATGGAGGTATGCCCAAGGTTCTCCTGTACAACCCTAAGGTTCTTGGAACGTTTGTAGAGCTCACTTGCATAGCTGTGCCGGATCTTGTGGGGGGTGATACCAGGAGGAGCGTAATACCGGAAGATATGCTGGATCGCCCGCGGGGAGATATGCTTGCCCTGCTGGCCGATAAACAACGGCCCGACAAGTGTATTGCCAATAAATTTCCGGATTTCAGAGAGTGTCTCGTCATCAATAAAAACGATCCGGATCTTGTCCCCTTTCCCCCGGATCCGTATCGTGTGCTCTTCAAAATCGATATCCTCAATATTCATGTTGCAAAGCTCCGAGACGCGTACCCCGGTGGCATAGATTGTACGGACGATCAGACGATCACGTGGATCTTCGATGGAATCAATCAATCGAAGAACCTGACTATGCTTAAGGTACTTGATCTCCTGATGCTTGATCCGTGGGCGTTCGATACCGCTTAAAGGATTTGCTACAACCGCACCCTGGGAGGCAAGGAAGCGGTAAAATGAGCTGAGCGTCGAAATGATCCGGTGAAATGTCTTGGGCTTATAGGTCCGCATCGTTGAGACAAACGAGAGAAAGTCGGTCACCATCACCGGTGAGACATCGACACTGGTATCGAGCCGGGCATTCCCAAAATCCTTCCAGAAAAAGACCAGTTTTGTAACTTCTGTGTGCCGCCGCAGCCAGACATAAAAACCAAAATGCTTGATGACTTGTTCATAGCTGTCCAAGGTACGATTGGAGTAATTGCGCATCCGCAGGTAATTCCGGTAGCTTTTGAGCCACTCTGAAAAATACCCGCTTTCCATGCTCTATTCTTTTTTATCTCAAATAAATAAAGTTTTGCGCAGAATAGGTATTCGGCGACAAATTTGTGAGGTTTTTGTCATATCTCCATTTTATGAATTTTTTTCATAAGTCACCAATCAGCTTAAACTTTTCTATACGTAAAAAATTTATACCAATTTATTTTTTTTAATATAATTTTCAATATAGGTTAGTCTCTCATTTATTTCGCGAAGTTGTCTTAATGAACGGATATTAGAATTACGGTCCGAATCAAGAACACATAATGCAAATCTCCATGTCAATAACGGCAAACCATCTATAAGATTTATCTGTTCTTTATAAACAAATACAGACCCGAAAATAATAAAAAGCAATCCAAAGGCCCAATAAAATGCAATACCAGGATCATACCTTAACACACTTCAATTTTCTCGTACCTCATCCATTATCGCCATATTTTGATAATACGACTAGGACTGTTTAATAAAATAGGTCGTTGTTAAAAATTTTCTCATTTTCCATACGTCCAAATTTTCCAATTTATTATTCACGTCGTTAATTTCCTAATTTCTAGATTTTCTAAACCTCGATCATCAACAGTAAATAAAAAAGCATACGTAGGATTCCGTCGTAAATAAAAAAACTGCGCTATTGCGTTTCTGTTGGCATTTCTCAATGCCACATGGGTAAAAGCATGTTGGAAATGACAGAAAGGGCTTTTTTCCCGAAGTCATCAGTCAACTCAAACATTTACCTAAAGGAGGGGTATGGAAGAGATGTATATTGGAAACAGTAAAAATTTGAAGAATGCTAAATAATGTATGGAATATTACATACTATCACAGAAATAAGAGATGGAAGAATTAGTAAAATAAATGCCAAAAGAATTAAACCCCAATAAAAGATGGAGAAACCTTTGATTATTTTTGAAGATTCTTTATCATTTAAAGAGCATTTATTAATCAAAATGAAAGAAATTTCAATCGCAAGAGGAAAAAAGAAAACTTCAAAGATAGGAGTCCTTTTAACAAAAAAAACTCACCCTTATATAGCAATTGAGAGATCAGATTTGGACCCAAAGATCTTATCATCGAACTAGATTCGCTTCCCCCCATTTAAATTGCTATGACCGTCGTTACAGCGTCAAGAATTAACACGACAACCAAAATAATCCAAAGAATCCAATGATTATGACTTTTTTTAAAATAAGACGAGATTATTTCAGCTATAGATAGTCATTTCAAATTCTCCAATTTATTATTTACGTCGTTGATTTCTTCATTTTCTAAATTTTTCAAATTCTTCATTCAATTCACTAATTTTCAGTTTTATTGATCATTTTCATCAGTTTTCGCCGGAATCACAGATATAGTTTCACTTCCAGAAGGCTTATTACCTCTAGGCATTTCTGCTATCAGTTCCTTTTCCGGTTACCGCTATAGCAGTCATGAACCTACAGCAAGAACGCCCATACCATTCGACCCACAAGGACTCTTAGATTGCCCCTTGTTGGATGATAGATCCCGGCTCGATCGTAATGACATGAATGCGCTGAAATGAGGAGTGCTTGGGATCAAGGAAGTATACGAGAAATACCGTGATTAGGCGCATATTTTCTATTGTGTATAATTACACGCTGCATCACCTGCGCAGAATTATCAACTATACAACGATTGAATGCCATAAATCCAAGAATTTATTTTCCGGAAACATAAAAAAGCCCCTATCCCGTCTGTTTTGTTAAATTTTCCCATAAAACAAATAAAAAGTAGTTACATTCACTGTCTGTCATCGTCGTAATAAACCATATGATGCTATACATAAAAGGGTGATTTTTAATCGATACTTGGAGTCTCTTTCCGGTAATAACAGAACAAAGATGATACCGTATATCTTTTTTAAATAAGTTATCTTGATATTGGGACATTCCGTCGAAATCTTGAACGCCGGGCGGGATATAAAAAGACCTTAGGGGCACAAAAAATATCCTGCCAAGCCTGGGATAACTCACAATCAGCAATTGATTTTTTATGCCCGCAGGAATAGCAACTTTTCCTCTCATGTTGAATAACTAATAAAAAGGGATCCGGCGCAGATTCTCCGCAGGCAATCCGTGGGAGGATTTACAGGAGAAAATTACCCGACATCATCCACCTTGAGTTAAAGCATTACTCCAGAGGTAGTACAAAGGGGAATAACGCTTGGGCATAAAAAGATACATGACGATACTACTTCTTATATATCCACCTTCGCATCTTACTTAACGGACGATGGAGCCTACAGTACATGCAACAAAATAAGTCCGGACTAACTTGATACCGACTACTTTCCAGCGTGGGAATATTTTTCGTGCAGGCACTAAAAAAGACCGTTATTTTCACTTCGATATAAACCATATGATGCTATATACAAAGAGGTATAATAGTCAGCCGGTTCTGTTAAAGAAACTCCAATACCACATAAACTAAAAAACTGGAGGAAGGCAATACCATGGACGAGGCCGTTATCCGGCAGGAAATTAACAAATACAAAAAGTTCAGGAAAGTGGACGGCGCCACGTACCGGAAAGTGAATCACTTTTTGCGGAAGCGGACCTATATTACCGCTCGTGAATGGGCGCTGGCACGTTTGTGCACAGACTTCCGGACGTCGGGAGGGGCCGAGATGACCTTTATCGGGAAACACCTCCCTGAACTGGTCCCGTTCATGGAAGAGACCTACACGCCGCAGGCAGTAAACCAGGCCCGGCATTCATTCAAAAAGAAAGTGAAGAAAGCGAGCGCCACGTTCTTCTATGGTGCGATGTGCGGGTTTTTTACCACCGACGAACTTGATGACCTCCTGTTCGAAGCGAGTGAAGTATCAAGATTTCTTCTCGAAGTTGAAGGGACAACACTCGATATCGATGAGGAGATAGACATCGAAGATCGAATCACAAAAGTGATGCGGAGTGTCGGAGAGAGAGCAAAGACCGTCTTAACAGCGCGCAGTGCTGAAATCGATGCATCAGGTATAGCAGACCAGCCTCTACCTGAAGTACATGGTTTGCCATCAAAATCCCGTCGGGGACGGAAAAAACGGGTGCCATCAATTTCCGGGCCGGAACTACCTATAGCCATGCCGGGTGTTCCGGATACCCCCGCTGGCATACCTTTACCAGATGACAAAGGATTTTTATGGCAAGAACGCGATGGCAACAACCTTCCTCTGGAAGTCGAGAAAATCTCACGCCCGGTTGATCCTTCCTCTCAACCGGAACTTGATCATGATGTGCCGGAAATCCGCGCCCGAAACGAGAAAGATACTCCCTCACAGAAATAATTTTTTATGAAGATCATCCAGATTGTCGGCAATGCAAATTCCGGGAAGACCACGTTCATCCTGTCCCTCATCCCGGAACTGAAGAAACGCGGACATGTGGCTGTCATAAAACACTTAAGAGATCACGAATACTTGCTGGAAAAAGGTAAGGATACCACTGCTTTTTTTGAGCGCGGGGCCGATATCTCCGTTGGCATCGATTCATATAAAGCGGTAATTGCTCTACGGAATAACCGCTTTGGAGATGCACTACGCTTCCTCGAGAGCAATGGCATGGATTTTGTCATTCTTGAGGGATTCAAGACGCGGTCGTTTAAAAAAGTGGTCCTTGGCGATCTTCAGATCAATCGCTGTATACTCCGGAATCCGAGTGTTGACCAGGTTCTGGAAGCACTCCCACTGTTCGAAGACTATTAGAGGAAAAAAAGACGAAATACCAGATGGTAATGACTAGAACAAAAGTTCAGAAACGGTTGTTCGGGACAAACGGCGTCCGTGGGGTTGTCGGAAAAGACCTGACACCTGATCTTGTGCTCCGTATCGGTGAGGCACTTGGCAATCTCAGGCAAGGCCGGATTGTTGTTGGAAGAGATACCCGTACCTCCGGAGAGCCGCTGATCCATGCATTAAAAGCCGGTCTGCTGGCAACCGGATGCGATGTTGTCGACTGCGGTATTCTCCCTACACCTGCACTTCAGTATCTCGTAAGAGAGCATTATGATGGCGGTGCGATGATCACCGCATCCCACAACCCGCCGGAGTATAACGGGGTCAAGATCATCGAACCTGACGGCACCGAAATGGGTGATGACGAGACCCTGCAGCTTGAGAACCTGATATTCGCACCAACCTCTCCGGTAAAGTCTTGGGACCAGGTAGGTAAGGAGGAGCCAGCCCCGCATCTGATCGATGAATATGTTCATGCTATCACCCGCCAGTTTCCCGGACGGCCTGGGGAAGGGATGATCGTTGTCGTGGACCCCGGTTCCGGACCAGCGTGCCTGACAACGCCGGCCATCCTCCGCACCATGGGGTGCCAGGTACTCACCATCAATAGTATCATGGATGGTACATTTCCCGGCCGTCTTCCTGAGCCGTCTCCTGAGGGACTCAGCAGCCTTTCAGCACTCGTGACCGCATGCAATGCCTCGTTTGGCATTGCCCATGACGGAGATGCAGACCGTGCTGTATTCGTGGACGAGAAAGGGCGTTTTATTGACGAGAACCAGGAATTTGCGCTCATTACGCAATATATCTGCAAAGGATCAAAAGGTACTGTTGTCACACCGGTGAGTACCTCCCAGATGGTCGAGATGGTGGCATCCATGGAAGAGTGCAAGACCATTTACACACCCGTGGGTAGTATCTATGTCGCACGAACCATGCGAGAACTCATTGATGCCGGAGAGGCAGTTGTATTCGGCGGGGAAGGAAATGGCGGGCTGATCTTTCCGAACCATCAGTTCTGCCGTGACGGCGGGATGACCGCTGCGACAATGGTAGCTCTTCTCGCCAAAGCGGGAAAGGATCTTTCCCTTCTTGTCGAACAGTTACCCGCACGATATCTGATAAAGAAGAAGATTACGACCTCACGAGGAAATGAATTGCTTCATCAGCTAAATGGGCTCTACAAAAACCCGTTGTTGGATTACACGGATGGCCTGAAAATCTGGCGGGATCAATCCTGGGTATTAATCCGGGTTTCCGGCACTGAACCCCTTGTCCGTATCATAGTGGATGCTGATAAAAAAGATGCGGGTACGGCGCTTGCCACAGAGATAGAAGAAGTTATAGCCCGCATCCTCAACAGCATGCCATGAATAAGGCAGTTCCCGGATCTTCCTGATGCTTTATCTGGTATAATAAGAATGATTCTTTAAAAAAATCCTGTAAATATTCTCTTTCCAGGTTATGCAAAAATTTTATAGACTTATTGGTAATAAAATCTAAAATTTCAGAGATTAATGCCTAGTAAATCGAAAAAAATCAAAATTACCCTTAATTTAAAAGAGAGAGTTTTTATAATAGTTTAGTCAAGTTGATGTTACTCACCGATATTGATCAGATCCGGTATAAAAATGGTTTTATCAGCAACAATTACTGACAAAATCCGTCAGGTATTATCAGAAAAAAAATGGAGATCGGTAGATGAGATTATCACCAATGAGGGTCTGGCCGAAGGAAAACGCACACGGAAATTACTTCATGAGGATGTAAATTTCCTTATTATCGACGCAGCATTAAAAAATAACCGGCCGGAATTTTTGTCAGTCCTGCGGGATATTAACCACGGCAGTATCTTTGATCTCTTTGGCCAGATCATCGGGAAATATATAACAACCCGGGATGCAAAGTGGCTTTCGGCGTTTTATAAATTAACGGAAAAACTTGACAGAAAAAGTACTCAGTCCAGGATTTTTGGAATAATGGCAAAGGAACTGATCTCGGCAGGTGTTTCTGATTCCAACGCAGAGATCATTGACCAGGGATTGAAAATACTGGACAATATCAGCTTCCGTAAATACCGGTCAGGTAGCATGATCGATATCGTACCGCTCCTTATTCCATGGGCAGTTGCCAGCCATGATGTCAAGATTCTGTATCGTTCCCAAGACCTCATCCATGAGATCAGCGATATTTCAAAACGTGCAGTTTTACACGCGGAAATTTCGCAGGCAATTGCCACCATCGCAATTCATCAAAAAAATTATAGTCTCTACTGTGACAGTATCCAAAATGCAACAGGCATACACCAGAAACTACGGAGAAAGGAATGCATTTCCGTTATCATTGAAAATGGTGCAAAATCCGCTTTTGGCAAGAGAATTCTGGATATATCGAAGTTTATAAGGAATTTTTCAGAGATTCCGTTAGAAGTCAAGGGTGAAATAATCGATGCTGTAACCGGACAGATCCTTGACAGGATTAAGGATAAAGATCAGATCAACAGGACTCTTGTCTCCCTGTGTACTATGCTGCCGTTTGTAACCGGCATCATTATTCTCAAATTCCTCTGGAAAGCAGAAAAATCCGGCGATATATGGTACCTTTCAAATTCAATTGAATTTCGACGATTTCTACCATCGGCAGAAAATTTCCCTTTAAAGAATGTCATCCATGCAGCGATCATCGTTGCCAGGCATTCTCGTCTGATGAGTGTTCTCTCTGATCTTATCCCGTTAATTGAGACAACCTGCGATGCAGGAAGATCTTCGCGCATATATCTCCAGTTTACCCGGATTATGCTTTCGAGTGGCGATTTCGACCGGGCTGTTGAGACGTTCGAAAACATCAGCCCAAGAAATGAAATCTTATCTCTGTACACCGAATGCCTGACCTACTTGTTAAGTGAGGGTCTCATCCAGGATCGTGTCTCTTTCCTGTCCGGAGCTGCATTCAAGAAATCCCATGAATCTATATTTTTTACGGCTGTTTATAAGGCAATCACCAATACGTGTCGGGAGACCTCATTGCAGGATATCGTCCGGCATCTCGATTCGTTTTACGAACTCATCCTACTGCATCCAAGACGGGATCTAATCATTTTTGATTGCATCACTACGCTGGTCAATCGGGGGTTCCTTGATGCCGCTGATCCGGACATTATGGTAAAACTCGCGGAATCTATCAGGGACAGATCCACGCGTGAACGGGCAATATCTGCAATCGTTATCAAAATTGCGAAAATCGGGGTCAGGATCAGGAACCGGGACTTCCTCCAGAGGGCTGTAGGAATAACCTGCCTGATCGAGGACCAGAATACCCGCTCGGCTGCCCTAGGCAGTATTATCGATGATGCGGCAACTCTTGCTGCTGCCCAAGGCGATCTTGATCTCCTTCTGCGGATGAGGACATGGAGCAGTTCCCTTCTGGATGACAATGTTATTACCTATACCATAGCAAATATCGTCGACGGCGTCATCAAATACGCAACGGAAAAACAATCCCCCGCGGCCGTTGAAGAGGCATACCTGATAGCCCAAGATATCACTGATCCTTTGTTGCGTACACAGATGTGCGAACAAATTGCCGAATGCCTGGTAAAAATCGGCTGCATTGCTATTCAGGATCAGAAACTGCAGGATCACCTGAATGCCGGATCAACCATCCTCTTTCCGTTTTCCCGGGGGCTACAATTATTGAAAAATGAGAGTAAAAAAACTCAGTTGTCCCTGAAGATTGCGCGGATGATTGATATTATCCTGTCCTATTCGCGAAAAAGTGCCAATCCCGATTACATCCTACCTCTGGCACTCTTATCAGTTGAGATCGAAAATCCTTATGAACGCCATGCGATGATGTCAAGGATTGTCTCCAACCTTAACGATAAGATAGACCATCCGGACTCCGCAGATCCCTATGAGATCATGGTATATCTCCTCCAGAAGGATTACCATGTAAGATATACAACTGAGATCATTGACCTGATCGTCCGTGTTATTCATAATCTGAATGATCCCTATATAAAAGAGCAAGGGCTGTGCAACCTAGCTGAATCCTGCATCAGGCTGAGGAACAGTGCTTGCGCCGGAAAAATCCTTGACGAAGCGTATGAATCTGTCGGTGACCTCCCCACGGCATATCAGAAACTGCTGATCCTCACCGATTTAACAGCATTATACTGTCATATCGATCCAAAAAAAGCAAAAACCTGCCTTGATCACGGTCTCCAGCAACTTGAACGAGTCGAGTCTGAATGGGATGGAGTTGCACGCCGGCAGATCGTTATTGCGATGGTAAATCTCCATGCTGTCATGCCGAAAGCCGGGAGAATCCCTCCGGTCCTCCGGATAATCGAAAAAATTGCGGATCCCGCCGAATTTGTACATGCACTCACCGCTGCTTACTCCATTATACGTCAGGATAAATCTCAGGTGGAGATGGTGATACAGGACGCGTCGGAGGCAATAAACAAAATTTCTTCACCTTATGAAAAAGCACTGCTCCAGCTTGAGTTAGTACCTCTTGCAGTACAAAGCTGCGATAATGATACGCCGCTTTTGATGATCGGGCAGGCAGAAGAACTGGCGGCGACGATAAAGATACCTTTCATTGCAGATGCAATCCGTGATGATATCTCCAGCCTCCTCATGGCGCTCTCCGAAATGCATGCGGATAAAACATACAGGGAAAAAGCTATTGAAGTTCTCAGAACTATTGATGATTATTTATTGCGATCATCCAGACTTTCCCGGATTGGCATAGAGGATGAAAAGGAGAATACCACTCCTTATGGCAAAATCCTTGCAGTGTATACCAAAGTGATCGAAACGGGAACTCAGTCAGGTTACGTGACGGCACTTGAACAGATGGTTCGTTCGGTTGCCAACCGCGGAAAAGAGGCATTTTTTTTCTGCAGTCTTTCGATTCTTTTCAGAGAAAACGGAGATCCGAAGATGGCAAAAAAAATGCTGCACCATGCGATCCAGGAAGCTATTATCATCCGGCCGCTCTCACGACGGGCATATGTGTTGTGCGACATTGCGATGAAGGTGAATGCAGCAGGATGTGAAAATGCCGCACAGCGTATTCTTGAACGTGCAATGGATGCGGCAACCAATATCCGCCAGTCTCCGCTCAGGGATACCGTATTCAACGAACTTGGACTGGCGATCAGGATTATGCAGGGGCTGCAAGAGTGAAAACCCTTGAGATCCTGATCTCCGGAAGAGTCCAGAAAGTCGGGTTCAGGGCGTGTGTACGAAAAATTGCAACAGATCTGAACGTGACAGGCACGGTGATGAATCTCCCCGAAGGGAAAGTGCAGATCTTTGCCACATCGGAAC
>Ga0326728_10000857_pt1 | contig 114305 bp, 86 predicted proteins | sample MB3enrmetagenome_FD_207602 | JGI IMG/M metagenome (GOLD analysis project Ga0326728, IMG submission 207602) | Lab enriched peat soil microbial communities from McLean, Ithaca, NY, United States - MB31MN | ecosystem: Environmental > Terrestrial > Soil > Wetlands > Peat | place: USA: New York... | reverse complement strand
CGCAATGGCGTCCTCAGCCTCGCGCAGCAAGGACGCAATCCCCGCTTCAGCTCTCTCGAAGGTCTGGAACGCAAGCGATCCGGCGGCAACAACCATGGTTCATGGCCCTTCCACAGGCGTGCTCTGGCAGAGATTCCGCCACGCAGTCGAAGGGAAAGAGACGACAAGGGCCGAACAACTTCCCGGCCTGGATTTGGAAAATGGCTTTGAAGATAGTGAAACGGCCTAGCTGCCCCACCGACAGTCTGGCCCGCTTCAAGAATGTCTAGTTGACCCTATCGGATGATTGGCTCCGGCGGGAGTCTTTGTCTGCGCCTCTCTCTAACTATTCACGGAGGCAATTCCCGAACTGGAACGCTGTCCGCACCCTGGACTAGATCTATGAAAATGAAGCGCCGCCACGAAGGATTTGGCGGAATCGCCCCGGGGCCAACCATTCATCCCGGCTATGTGCTTTTCAACTCTTTAGGATACTGACGCGAGACGAGAAATGACGCTCTTGGATCAAGATTCGATTTGGTGTGCCATCCCTTCCCGGGCCGGCTCACGCAATCGCATTCGGAGAATTGAGACTGAACTCTGGGTGCGGGCCACGAAGGCTGTCGAGCTTTTCCGGCTTCCTCGCCAGGGGGTGCGGGGTCACCCGCCGGGGGCCCAAACCGCGACGCTCGGCCGGCAAATCAACTAAAGATTCACATTGTCCCGCCCGTGCGCATCCTAGGATCGAAGGAGCAGGCGGCAAATCGGGTTTGCAGAGGCTTGGCCGAACGCGCTTTCCGTTCCTATGACCTTATTTCAGATAGGCGCGCACCAGATCGATCAGATCCTCCGCCAGTTCCGGAGCGATCTGTTCCTTGGCTTCATCCGCCAGGTGAAAGCGGATGTGTGTCTCCAGCACTTCGCCCATCAATCCGTTGACCCCACCACGAACCGCCGCCAGCAGCATCAGCAGATCTCCGCAATCTTCTTCGCTGGTCAGCCTGCGCTCGACGGCATCCAACTGTCCGCGCAGCTTCCTCAAGCGTTGCAACAATTTCACTTTCTCCCGATCCTGGTACGACACGCCGGCCTCCTCGCCTATACCCACCCCCGGTATAGTATAAAAAGGGTGGGGGTTTGCTAGCGCTTTCATTGTAGACCGTTCTCCTTTAACCCCAATCCTACGACGATGGTTTGCCTATGCCCCGCTCTCTGGCTTGCACTCTTTCCGCCCCTCCGCTCGTCCGGCTTCTGCTGCTGGCCGGCGTGGCGCTGGTTTGTCCACTGCTGACGCTGAGTCAAGACCCTGCAATGCTGCCCGCGGCGCCGCAACCGCAGACCGAAGTCAAGCTTTTGGCCCAGGCAGCCTCGCTGCGTACTTTGGTCGATGCCAAGGACGAAGCCCAGCATGGGGGCATCGGTCGCGCTCCCGGCGACATGAGCCCGGTAGGCCGGGAACCGCAAGACGCGCCCATCGTCAGCATGTTCCGCCATCCCGAGGAGAGCCGCTTCTACCTTGCCGGACAGGCCAACTTCATTTTTCAAGGCAATCTGCCTTTTCACTCGCTCTATCAGGGGCCGAACAGCTTCCACGACGCTGCTGAATATCGGACCTCAATGGTGGGGACGCTCTATACGGCGCTGCGTCCCACCCGCTCCATTCGCTACAACACCGACCTGATCTTCGATATGGAAGCCGCTGAGGGCCGTGGCATCAGCGAGGCACTGGGCCTGGGCGGCTTTACCAACCTGGACGTCGTGCGCAATCCCTATTTGGGAGAGGCGCCCTACATCGCCCGTTACGGCTTCCATCAGATCATCGGTTTGACCCACCAGACCACCAGCCAGGATCCCGGGCCCTTTGCCTTGGCCCCCATTGTGCCGGTGCGCCGGTTGGAGTTCCGCGCCGGCAAGATGACCCTGCCCGACTTCTTTGACATCAACGGCCCCGGTTCCGACAGCCACCTGCAGTTCATGAACTGGACAGTGGACAACAACGGCGCCTGGGACTACGCCGCCGACACCCGCGGCTACACCGTGGGCGGCATGGTCGAGTACGACGACCGCATGTGGAGCATCCGCTACGGACTCTTTGCCATGCCCACGGTGGCCAACGGCATCAACATGGACTGGGCCTTCAGCCGGGCCCACGCCCAGAACGGGGAGTTCGAGTCGCGCTACAGTTTTGTCTCCAACCACAAAGGAACCCAGCGGTTTCTCTTTTATGGCAACCGCGCCCACATGGGAATCTACCGCGAAGCGGTGCAGGCATTTCTTTCTGGAGCAGATCCGACCCCCAACATCGTCGCCCACGAGCATTTCAGCGCGCTCAAGTATGGACTGGGCTATAACCTCGAGCAGGAAGTGACGGCGAATTTGCGCGTCTTTGGGCGCTTTGGCTGGAGCGAGGGTCAGCACGAGTCCTTTGCCTACACCGAAGTCGATCAGACGGTCGAGGCTGGCGCCGACTATGCCGGAAGCCGCTGGCGCCGTCCCGTAGACAAGATCGGTCTGGTGATGGTCTCCAACGCCATCAAGCGCGACCATCAGAACTACCTAAAGCTGGGCGGCCTGGGCTTCTTGTTGGGCGACGGCAATCTCAATTATGGCCGCGAGAATATCGTGGAGAGCTACTACACCCTGCACGCCTGGCGGGGACTCTTCTATTCCGTGGATGTGCAGCACATCGCCGACCCTGGCTACAACCATGATCGCGGCGCTGTCTGGGTGGGTTCGGTGCGCGGCCATATCGATTTTTAGATCAGGATTCCCGCTCTACTCGCTGGCGGTCAAAGCGCGGTAGGCCAGAAGCATGTTCATCCGCCAGCGCAGAATCATACCGAAGGCCAGCAGGAAGAAAAGTGCGCCGGTCTGCTCCATGGAGAGCACTGTGTCCAGATAGCTGCGCGCCAGCAGGCGCACCCCCGCCAGCGCCAGAACCACCACCAGAAAGGCGCTGGAGCGCTTCATCATGATCGCTTCGCCTACTCGCTCCAGACGCGAGGTGCGCAGCAGCGGGTAGGCGAGCGCTATTCCGCCCAGCAGCAGTGCCGCCGCGGCCCATGCCCAGGGTACACGAAACGCAGGCAGCAGAAACATGCAGAATCCGGTCGCCATGCCCAGGGGGGGAATGACGATTTTCTTCAGGGTGACGGCGGTACGGCCTTCGCGAATGCGCCAGGCCAGCACCGCCAACATGCCGGCCAGCGGGCCGAGCGCCGAGATTCCTGGAAAAACCAACACGATAGAAAACCTCTGTGACGATCTGGTAGCTGGTTCTATAGAGATGCAGGCGGGTCAAGCAGGGATGCGGAATCGCGCGGCGCAAAAAGCCAGCAACCGCCCCTCCGCAGGTCTCACAACCCATGAAATCGCAATATCCCAAGCTGAGAGCAATCCCGTCGAGCGCGGTGGCGGCGCCCCTGGGAAGCTTGTCTTCAGCATAACGGGAAGAGCGCTCGCGGCGCCAACGACCTCCCTCATCCACGCGCTGGAACGACGAAAAAGAGAATTGCAAAGTAGTGCGCCACGCTGCCGGCCAGAACAAAGATGTGCCAGGTGGCGTGGAAGTAGCGCCGGCGGTCGAGGGCAAAGAAGAAGATGCCCAGCGTATAGGCCAGGCCTCCGGCTCCCAGCCAGGCAATACCCGGCCAGCCGATGGCCGCCAGCAGCGGCCGCGCGGCAAAGACTACTACCCATCCCTGGAAGAGGTAAGCCAGGGCGGAAAGCAGCTCGAAGCGGCCCAGGGCCACGCTCTTGAAGACGATGCCCGCAATTGCCAGCCCCCAGACGATGGCGAAGAGCGTCCAACCCACCGCTCCGCGCAGCGAAATCAGGGTGAAGGGCGTGTAGGTGCCGGCGATAAGCAGGTAGATGGCGGAATGGTCTAGCAACTGAAAGACATGCCGCGCCCCGGTGCGCACCAGGGAGTGATAGAGCGTGGAGCAGAGATAGACCAGCACCAGTGTGGTGGCGAAGATGGAGCAGGTGACCAGATGCAGCGGATCGCCGTGCATTGTGGCGGCAATCAGATAGATCGCGCCGGCAATGGCCAGCGCCGCGCCAATGCCGTGGGTGATAGCGTTGGCCAGAATGTCGCCGAGATGGTGCGCGGACTGCACAGGGCGATGATAGTGCAATGGGCGTGCGGCGTTCTCTTGAGGCTGGCGACGCGGACTGCTGCGGAGCGGAGTATCGTTGCCTATTCTGCCTCCAGGGAGAAGCGCTCCCGCACCTCGTAGTGTGCCCCGCCGCGTCCGGTGAAGCTCTCGTAAAGCAGGAACTCACTGGCCACAAACCTGCCAAAATGGGGTTGGATGCGGAGTTTAGGCTGAAGTTTTTCCGAAAACCGACCAAGCTCGCGGCTGCGCGCCAGGGTGATGTGCGCCTGGTAGGGACGGTTCTCGGGCACAAATCCGCAAGTTTGGGTTGCCGTCACCACCTTCTGCTGGAGCGCGAGGAGCTGCGGCGTCGGATGCACTGCGGCAATGAAAACCCGCTCGAAGCAGCCGAGTTTTTCCAGCGAAACCGGAACCGGAGGTTGATGCACGGTGCGCAGGGCCGCAATCAGCCTCTGGCATCGTTCCCAGCAGGTTTCTCCCAGGAATTGCAAGGTGATGTGCCAGGAATCGGGTGCGGACCAGCGCACGCCGTCGCCACCCGTAGCAAAGCGAGCTACGACCGCCGCGAGCTGCTCATGCACCGCGGCGTCCAACGGAATTCCGACAAAAAGACGCATGAAGAGAGTATGCGCCGGGTTGAGTTGGCACGGAACCATCTCATTGCCGGAGGAATCGCCGGGCGCAACCAGAGCCCACCAAGCGGAAGAAGCCCGCTGGTTGGCTTACGCTTTTTCGGGCCGTTGCGCTTATCGATCCAGCCCTCAAATAGGGTGCTTGTTCTCCCATCCCTTCCGCATTTTCGCGGAAAGGGTGAAAAGTGATAAAAATCCGGTCTTCATCCCTTCGAAAAACACTCAAAAATCCGGTTCCTTTCCCTCGACGGCCGCGTGGTACTGGTCGTCGGGGAGCATCTGGCTGTGCCGGGAATCCATCCACTGGCCAATCAGGTTGAGTTCGTCGGGGCTGCTGATGCCGTCAGTCTCGTTGGCGCTGGCCATCAGCCTCTTGCGGATGTTCTCCGCGCGCTGCCGGGCGGTGGCGTTCTCTACCGTAGTGGGGGGATTCACGTAGACGTGGTTGAAGCTAGTGGAGTCGTGGATATGCATTCCGTCCTCCTGCCCGTCAAGGAGGCAATTCCCCCACCAGGAATGGGGTGTGCGGATAAGAAGGGACTCATTTTCCGCGCCGGTTATAAGCGCGCTCTCATAGGGATTTCCGCACCGCCGCGGCGCTCCGTGCAGTTTGACTTTACAAAGTGGACTAAGCATACTTAGTCCATGGCCTATACTGTACATCAGGCAAAAACCCATCTCTCGCGGCTGCTCAAGGAAGCGGAAGCGGGCCAGGAAGTGGTAGTCATGCGCGGTAACAAGCCGGTGGCCAAGATTGTGCCTTTCGACGCGGCCGCACCCGAGCCGCTGCCTTTCCGGCTCATGGGAGCTTACCGCGGCCGCATTCATTGGGATGAAGACGCCTTCGATCCCATGACAGAGGAGGAGTTGAGAGAGGCGGGGATGGATTACTTGGCCGCAGCACCTTTGCTCTCATCTTCTTCCGAGCCCTCTGTCCAATGATCTTCGTGCTCGATACGCATACTTTTCTCTGGCTGCTGCGAGCGCCGGAGATGCTTCCCGACGAAGTGGTGCGACTGTGCGACGACCCGGAAGTCGATTTGGCGCTGTCTGCGGCAACCGCGTGGGAGATGGCGATCAAGGTGGGAACCGGAAGGCTGGATGCGGCGGATATTCTCGATGACTTTGAGTCGGTTGCCCTGCGCGCCAGAATCAGGGTATTAGAAGCTTCTGTTCGGCAGATGATACGGAGCGGCCTGTTGCCCATGCACCACAGAGATCCCTTCGACCGTCTGTTGGCGGCGCAGGCGCTGGAGATGGGCGCGACCCTGCTCAGCCGCGACCGGGTCTTCGATTTGTACGGGGTACAACGCATTTGGGAATGAAGTCGCTGTCTCCCAGGAGACGGCGCGTGGAGATAGACGTGTCGAAGTATCATAAGTCGGTTGTTCCCACCAAGATGCGCGCTGGCGACGTGCCGCTGGTGGCCATTGTGGGCCGCCCCAACGTGGGCAAATCCACGCTCTTCAATCGCCTGACCAAGAGTCGGCGCTCGATTGTGGGCGACGAACCCGGCATCACCCGCGACCGCATCTATGGCGAATACGAGTGGGGCGGGCGTGTCTTTAGGCTGGTTGATACGGGCGGCATCGTCCCCGATGATCCCGAACTGATTCCCACCGAGATTTACAACCAGGCCAAGGTGGCGCTGGATGAGGCCGATGCGCTGGTGCTGGTGGTCGACGCCCGTACCGAACTGGCCAGCCCCGACTACGCTCTGGTGCGCCTCTTGCAGCGCAGCAACAAGCCCGTCTTTCTGGCCGTTAACAAGGTGGAGGGCGATGCCATGAGCTATGCGGCCGAGAACTTCCGCCAGTTGGGCATCCGCAACCTCTTTGCCATCAGCTCCGAGCACGCTCTGGGCATCGGCGATCTGCTGGAGGCCATCTCCGATGCGCTACCCGCGCCGCCGGTAACGGAAACCGAAGCGGAGCCGGACGAAGAGCAAGCCGAAGACGCGTCCGAGGCCGCAGGCGGCCAGGAGGATGCAGAAAACGAACAGGCTTTGGATGAGGGCGAGGCGCCACACAAGACCCATGGCGACTTCGAACAGTTCGAGACCTCGATCGCCATCATCGGTCGTCCCAACGTAGGCAAGTCCACGCTGCTCAATGCGCTGACCGGAACCTCGAGGGCCATTGTTTCGCCCATCGCAGGAACCACCCGCGACGCGGTGGACGAGGTGGTCGAGTTCGAGGGCAGCCAACTGCGGTTTATCGACACCGCCGGCATTCGCCGCAAAGGCAAGACCCATCTGATGGCGGAGAAGCTCAGCGTGGTCATGGCTCGCCGCCATTTGGAATCCGCCGACGTGGCTCTATTGCTGGTCGACGCCACCGAAGGCGTCACCGCCAGCGACGCCACCATTGGCGGTTACGCCCACGAGAGCGGGCGCAGCGTCATCATTTGCATCAACAAGTGGGACGCCGTCACCCATAACCGAACCGACGGCAAGCCTCCCGCCGACCGCGAGGTCTTCGAGGAGCAGGTGCGCCGCGCCCTCAAATATCTGAACTACGCTTCCATCGTCTTTCTCTCCGCGCTGGAAGGCACTGGAACCCAACGGGTGCTGAACGAAGTCAAGGCCGTGGCCGCCGAACGCCGCAAGCGCGTCACCACCGGGCAGATGAATCGCTTTCTGGACAAGATTGACTTCCAGCGGGCGCCGGTGCCGATGAACAAGCGTGTGCGCATCTTCTACATGACCCAGGCGGCGGTGGCGCCGCCCACCTTTGTACTCTTCACCGACCGCGACGTGCAACTGCACTTTTCCTTTGTGCGCTTTCTGGAAAACCAGATCCGCGAGGCCTTTGGCTTCAAGGGCACACCCATCTGGTTCAAGGTCAAGCCGCGCAACGCCAAAAAAGACGACTAAAGGCGACTGCTCTCACAATCTGGTCAGCGCCGCGGCAAAATTGCCGGCGACCGCGGCAAATCCCTTTTCCGTGGGATGAAGTTCGTTCGCCCACCAGTCCTTGTAGTCGGCAGGGTTGTTAGAGAGGGTGCCGCGCAGGTCGATATAGCGCACATTGCTGAAGACGGGGTCGGCGGCCAGCCCCTGCAGCATGTCGTTGAACTGGTCGATAACAGCCTTCATCATGGCCGTAGTCTGCGCTAACTGATCATCGGAAAAGAGCTTTTCCTTGAATCCCGGCGCCAGCCAGGGACCGGGGAGAAAGAGCCAGCCGCTCATAAAGCCGCGACCATCGGGAACCGGGTAGTCATAGCCATGCACTAGCACCGGTATGTCATCCACTGCGGCAATTTGCGCGCAGAGTCGGGTAACGGTGCGCACGATAGTCTGATAAGCCAGCAGAATCCGTTCCCCGAGCAAATAGTTGACTACCCCTGGCGCCCAGCCGCCGATGGGCGAAAAGGCGCTGTTGAGCAACATGCCGAATTCCTTGCCGGCAATATCGTCGCCGCCGCCGGAGAGCAGTACGGCCTTGGGGCGGGCACCCTGCGTGTTGATTTTTTCTAACGAGCGGGCGAAGTTGTCCAGTTGGCCACCATGGTAGGCCATGGCTTCAATGGGATCCCCTGCCTTCGCGGTCGACTGGATGGTGAATCCGTGGCCGTCCTCGAGTTCCTTGAGCACGTCGTGGAAGGGATAGTCGAACCAGGAGTCGCCCATCGCCACGAGTTGGCCCGCCGTCTGCGGCGTCGCAGTTAGCAACATCCGGCCGGCGTGCTGCTGGAGCGCTGCGGAGCGCCGCCCCAAGGCGACCTGTCGGCGCTGCACAATCTCGGCGGCGTTTTTGTCGCCGAGAATAATGGCCGCATCGCGGCTTGCAGGAGTGGTCATCGATCTTCCCCTTCGCTACAGAATTCCGGTCAAAACACGACCGCTGCGGAGCATAGCAGCGAAGCGTGCTCTACACCAAAACATGCGATCAAGATCAATGTGGACCGATCCTTGGTGCGACGGTTTCAGCCGGCTCCGGCGCCGACTGGTCCAGTTTGGTGAGATGGACGGTGGTCTGTGTCTCGGGTACGGTGCCGTCGTTGACCTGGACCTCGAAAGGCTTTCCCTGGATGAGGATGCGCTGCACCACCTTGCCGCGGCCGGCGATCAGAACCCGCTGGGTAGAGGTGTTGGCGCCAGAGCGCACCGTTACCGGAACTTCCGCGGCCGCGTATCCGAGATTGGAGAGGTTGACGGCTACCAGCCAGTTGCCAGACTGGGCGGGAGTAGGGAAAACGCCGTCGATGGTCAGGTCTGGCAGGCCCTTGTCAGCATCTACCCAGTCGGCGAAGAACCAACGGAGGTCGGGGCGCATGGAAGCCTGCTCCAACAGTTTCTCGAAGGCGCTGCGCCCGCCGGCGCCAGTCTCCTGGGCCGGATCGTAGGCACGCAGGGCCGCCGAGAGCGCCTCGTCGCCAGCCACATCTCGCAGCATCCACAGCACATAGGCGGCCTTGCTGCGGTAGTATACGGGTGAGGTGGCGACCGTCAGCGGCTGACCGGCGCTCTGACCGGGGCTCTCCGGCTCGGCCAAGGCCAGCGCGGCGCGTCCCGATTCCAGCGCGCCCAAGGCCTGATCGCGGCCGCGCTGCTTTTCTACCCACAGGGTTCCCATGAAGTGGGCTACGCCTTCGTCCAGCCAGGCAGGGGGTGAATGGGCCAGATGGTGGGTGTAGGCGTGGGTCAAGGCGTGGGCCAGGATGCCATTCAATTGTTCGGAACTGGCCTCACGCAGCACTGTTGCCAGCAGCGAACCGCTTTCGAAAGGTGCGTCTTCGCGGTCGGGCAGATCCAGCAGGGTCAGTTGAGCGTTGGGAAGCTGTCCTAGCCAGCCTTGCAAAAAGGGCGTCACAGCCAACGTGGAAGCAGCCCAGGAGACAGAGGCGATGTTGTTCTCGGGAAGCGTCCAGATGGTGGCGTTGGTGGCGGGGTGAGGGGTGCGGATGGCGATAAAGAGACTGGGCGTCTCAAAACCCAGTGTGGCGCCTTCGAGAATAGCCGTGGCCACGCTGGCGACCTCCTGCCTCTGGTCCAGGGTGCCGGACTCGGTGATCGTCAGCTCCACTGGATACCCATTGATGAGGGCGATGCTGGGAGCCTGGCCGTGAGGAAATTCGTCCGTCAGGCGCAACCGGAAGCGCGCTCCACCGAGGCGCAGCTTGTGCGCGCCGATTTCGTCGAAGAGCCGCGCCCCGTCGCCCAGCATGGCCGGCACACTCGCCACCGGATACCAGACCACATTGCCGAAGCCGCGCAGTCCGGTAAAGTCGATGCCGATGCGGTCCCAATCGGAGTGTCGGGCCACATCTTCCGGAGTGCCGATAGACAGCAAGCGTTGCGCGCTCTCGGCGATGCGGCCGCCATAAGAGATGTCCAATTGCAGGCTGGAACCAGGCGGCAGAGGCCGGACCAGAGGAACGGCAGCCTCGTGCAACTGGCCGGTATGGTCGACGTCGGTGTTGAGCGTGGCCACCTGGAAAGCGACATCGTGACCGTTGAGGCGAATCCGCTCCCAGTTGAGCGAAGAAGAGATTTGCAGGGGCAGGTGCTGGAGCGGGTTTTTGCCGTCATTGCGCACGGTGAGCAGCGCGCGCACGGCGATCTGCTGGCTGGCGGCCTGCAAATGCACATCCATATCGAAATCGGTGAAGGTTACGGCCTGGCGGTCGGCGTCCGCCGCGGCAGGCTGGCTGGCCGCCTGGATCGCGGGCAGCGCCGCCGCCGGGCCGGAGTGCGTCTGGGTCTCGCCGTTCTCGTCGATGGAGCGGGAGAAGACTACCTGCCCCCTGGACTGCGGCTCCTGCCCCGGCGTCGGAGTAGTCTGAGCGAACGACGAAGCCACCAGCGTACCCACTGCCGCCACGGCCAACCACCTCATCGACTTCGAATTCATGATCCCAGGCCTTTCTGCTTCTTAGCCTTGGACGCCACCATGGGCGCAACAGGAGCGCCGGCGCTTTTGCGGGCTGCGGAGCGGCGCTGGCGGAAGGCTTCGTAAAGCACCACCGCGCCGGCCGCCGAGACGTTCAGCGAACTGACCCCGCCGGCCATGGGTATCTTCAGCATGTGATCGCAGGTGCGCTTTACCAGATCGTGCAGGCCGGCGCCCTCGCGGCCCAGAACTAGCACACAATTGCCGGTCAGGTCGAACTGGTCGTAGTCGCATTCGCCGCGCTCGTCCAGGCCGATGACCCAAATATTCTGCCCCTTCAACGCTTCAAGCGCGCGGACTAGATTCACCACCTTGGCAATGCGCAGATGCTCGGTGGCTCCAGCGCTGGCTTTGACCGCAACTGGGCTGAGCGGAGCGGAACGCCGCTCGGTCATCACCACCCCGTCGACGCCCGCGCCGTCAGCCACACGCAGCAGCGCGCCCAGATTCTGCGGGTCTTCCACGCCGTCCAATGCCAGCAACAGGCGCGCGGAGCCGAGATGGGCAGCTTGGGGGGCGAAGAGGTCTTCCAGGGTTAGAAACTCCTGCGCCCGCACCAAGGCCACCACTCCCTGATGGGCGGCGGTCTGGGCCTTTTGCGTCAGTTGCTCGCGCGACTCCTGAAGCACGCGCACGCCCGCTTCGCGGCACAGAGCCACCAGCCGCTCCAGGCGGTCGTCCTGACGCTCGCGCGCCACTAAAACATGATCGAAACGCCGTTTTCCGGCGCGGAGCGCCTCTTCGACCGGATGTACACCATACAAAACTTCCATGAAGATAGTGTAGATGGAGCAGTCTCTCACGAGGACAGTTTTGCGCTCACCCGCCGGTTCAGACTGATGGCCTGCTCGGCGACTTCCATGGCCAAGAAGCGACGCACATGAAGGGATCCGCTCTCGGAACTCGCCGCTATAGCGTTTTTGCGCCAGCGGGTTGGTTTGCTTTCACCGCTGGTTTTCATCTCCCGAACTGTGTCGCGCACCAACTTCCAGGTTCCATCCTTAGCCTCTTCCAGCTTTGCTATCAGCCAGGAGAGAAAAAACTCCGCACACAAGCCGGGGTGTTCCCTATCCTCTGCGGACCAGATAACCCGATACGTGTTGTGGTCAGTTTTCATCGTTTGCCTTCCTTTGATTCTCGGTAACGAATATCCCGAGTGCACTTCATTTTTTGCGGCCAGGGAGGGCCGTCTATCGTCTAATGGGATAAGATGAGCGCATTTGCTGCTATCCGCCCTTTTTTTGCGCCGGGTACCGCTGCCGTGGACGAACAACTCCGGCAGGAGACGCTAGCTGTAGCCGAGGGTCTGAAGCGACAAGACGCCGGGCTGCTGGACGAGTTGATCGTTCGCTACCAGCACCGGCTGCTGCGCTATCTTCTCTATCTGACCGGCAACCGCGAGCATGCAGAAGACCTCTTTCAAGAGGTCTGGATGCGGGTTCTGGTGCGTGGTGGACAGTTCAACGGGCAGGCGCGCTTCGACACCTGGCTGTTTACCATCGCCCGCAACCTGGTCATCGACCAGAAGCGCAAAAAGACCATGTCCAGCCTTGACGAACTCTTTGAGGCGGGCGGGGATGACGATCGACCGTTGAGCTTTACCGTAGCCGACGACGATCCAACCCCCTTCGACCTCTGCTCCAGCGTCGAGGACCGCGAGCATATCGCCGCCGCACTGTTGCAGTTGGACACGCTTTATCGCGAGGTGCTGGTGTTACGCTTTCATGAAGATCTTTCTCTCGATGAGATCTCCAAGGTAACGCGCGCGCCACTTTCCACCGTGAAATCGCGGCTCTACCGCGGGCTGGCCGCGCTCAAGCCCAAGATCGAGCGGCGTATGCGCCGTCGCGCGGAGGCGGTGTGAAAAACCCCTCCTGGACGCAGTCGAGCTCGCCCACCCTGAACGATACCGGTTCCGACCCCGATCGAGAGCTACTGGCCACGCTGGCCGGCAAGCGCGCCGACCGCACCTGCGCGGTAGCCTTTCGCACCTGCCGCGCGGTCAACGCATCGCTGGGCGTAATGAGCGAGCAGAAGGCCGGCCGCAAGCATTGCCGCGCCCTGGCCCTGGCAGCCACACTGGTAATCCTGCTTTTGATGGGTCCGCTAATCTGGTGGGCCAACGATGCGCTGCTGGCAGGCGAACATTTCGGCGATCTACATGGGCAGTTGGGCTTCTGGATCTTCTTCCTGGGCGCGGCACTGCTGGCTTCGGCGCTGCTGGCCGGCTGGCTGCGGCATCGGCCTTGATAGCCCGACTAAAGACAATTCCGCAACACTCCAATTTAGCGCAACTTCACCTTTCCTTTCTTCGTCTACCCGAACAGCGCCGTCTGCCGGGCGGGCTGACCGAGCCCAACGTGCTATAGGATTTTCCCTGAGAGGGTCTATGCGTGTTCCGCAGTCCATTGCCGCCAACGAAGACTCCTGGAAGATCCCGGCGTGGTCGATTATGGCCGCCGCCGCCGCCTTTGTTCTGGTTGAATACTACGTCTGGCTGGTTCTGCCCAACGGCAGGCAGCCGATTCCGCTGGGTCTGCGCATCTACTTCAACATCTCCTGGGGAGTGGTGGCGGCGCTTTACTTCCTCATGGTGGGTTACGTCAGCAAGGATGCACCGCGGCGGGCCATGAGCGCACGCTTCTGGATGCTGCTCTGCTTCGTCATGCCGGGGGGCATCGGCGCGGTGTTGTACTTTCTGTTGCGGGCACCGCTGGTTTCGCGCTGCCCGACCTGCGGCACCCATGTCCAGAACGACTTCCACTTCTGCCCCCAATGCGACTACCGGCTCACCGCCAGTTGCGGCAACTGCTTCCGAACGGTGCGCAACAGCGACCAGTTCTGCACACGCTGCGGCCACGAACTGGCGATAGACCACCTGCCGGCGCGGCTGCGGACACTGGCCGATTGAGCGTTTGCTTGGGGCAATCCAGGCAGAGGATTCGGCATCGCAATTGACCGCAAGCGGTCCGCTTCCTACAATCGATCTTCACCTTCTTGGGCCCTGCATGACTCTGACCGCACTCATCATTGACGATGAACAACTGGCTCGCGAGGAGCTCCGGTACCTACTCGAGGCCGTGGGCGGCGTGGAGATCCTAGCCCAAGGAGCCAACGGCATAGAAGCCGTAGAGTTGATCGAGGAACACCATCCCGATATGGTCTTTCTCGACGTGCAGATGCCAGGCCTGGACGGCTTCGCCACCATCGAACAACTGCTGGAGCGCAGCCGCTTGCGCAGCCTCTCTGAGGAAGACGCCCAGCCGCTACCTCAGATCGTGTTTGCCACCGCTTACGACCAGTACGCGGTGCGCGCCTTTGACGTGAACGCCGCCGATTACCTGCTCAAGCCCTTCGACCACAAGCGCATCGAACAAGCCGTTGAGCGGGTGCGGGGGCGGCTTGCCGCTGCGGCTTCGAATGGGAATGGCAACGCAACCGGCTCGCCGGTCGAATCGCAGCTGGAGGCTCTGCTACGCTTGCTCAACCGCCCCCAGGGCGCCGCGCGCTCCCCTCAGCAAGCTAAGCTCATCGTGCAGGCGCAAAGCCGGCTGCTGCTGGTCGATCAGGCGGAGATCTGCTACGCCGCCATTGAAGAGGGCGTGATTCGCGTTGCCATGCAAAGCTTTGAGGGGCTTTCCAAATGCCGCACTCTGGAGGAGTTGCTGGAGTTGCTGGATCCGGCTCTCTTCTGGCGCGCCCATCGCGGCTTTGTGGTCAATCTCAATCACATCCGCGAGGTGGTGCCGTGGTTCAAATCCAGCTACCAGTTGCGTATGGACGACAAGCGCCAAACCGAGATTCCGGTCAGCCGCACCCAGACCAAACGGCTCAAGGAACTCTTCAACCTCTGATTCTTTAAGGGTTTTGCGACGCTTGTTTCTATCTGGCATTTCTCCGCAAGAGGTCGATGCGGTGCGGTCAAGATTCTACCGCCCTTGCACACGCCAGCCTGCGATAAACTTCAGGCTATGATTCATGACGGTCGAACCCGCTTGCTGTCCTTCGACACCGAAGCGGCGCTCGCTCATCTCAAGGCCAAGGACACCAAGCTGGGCGCTCTGATCGAGCGCGCCGGCCCCTTCACTCTGCGCCTGGACGCCGGCGCTTCGCCCTTTGCTTCGCTGCTCGAATCGATTATTTACCAGCAGTTGCACGGCAAGGCAGCGGCCACCATCCATCGCCGAGTCAAGGAGTATTTTGGCGGCGATCCCACTCCCCAATTACTGCTCGATGTTCCCCCGGAGGCACTGCGCGCGGCCGGCGTCTCCGGTAATAAAATCAGGGCCCTGCGTGACCTGGCCGCGCGCACCTTGGACGGCACTGTGCCCCCGCACGCAGCCATTGTGAAGATGTGCGATGGGGAGATTGTGGAGCGGCTGACCCAAGTGCGCGGCATTGGACCCTGGACAGTGGAGATGCTGTTGATTTTCCGCTTGGGTCGACCGGATATCTTGCCTGTATCCGATTACGGAGTGCGGAAAGGTTTTGCGTTAACCTTTAAACGATTGCCTAAGACTCGACCGCTGACCGCCGATGATCTGCCCAGAGCAGAAGAACTGCAACTGCGGGGAAAGCGCTGGGCGCCGTTCCGCACGGTTGCCAGTTGGTATCTATGGAGAGCCTGCGATCTGGCCAAGGCCGGGGAGTTGGCGGGAGTTCAATAAGATGGCCGCAAGCAAGCGATACGTCTGCATTCATGGGCACTTTTACCAGCCGCCGCGGGAAAATCCTTGGCTGGAGACTGTCGAGACACAAGACACCGCGGCCCCCTATCACGACTGGAACGAGCGCATTTGCGCGGAGTGCTACGCCACCAACGGGGCGGCGCGCATCGTCAACAACAAGAACCAGATCATTCGCATCGTCAACAACTATGCGCGGATGAGCTTCAATTTCGGGCCGACGCTGCTGGGCTGGCTGAAAGAGAACGCGCCCCGCGCCTATCGCATGTTGTTGGACGGCGAGAGGCGCAGCCGCAAGAGCTTTCACGGGCACAGCTCGGCCATGGCCCAGGTATACAACCACATCATCCTGCCCCTGGCCAACCGTCGCGACCGCATTACCCAGATCCGCTGGGGGATTGCCGATTACGAATATCACTATGGTGCGCCGCCGGAGGGCATGTGGCTGGCCGAGACTGGGGTGGACACGGAATCGCTCGAGCTCCTGGCCCAGCACGGCATCAAATTCACCCTTCTGGCCCCCCATCAGTGCAAGCGCATCCGCGCCCTGAACGAGCGTGCGGAGTGGGTGGATACGCCCAACGCTTGCGTCGACTCGACCCGCCCTTACCTGATGCGCTTTGCCTCCGGCCACTCGATTGCGATTTTCTTTTATAACGGCCCGGCTTCGCGGGCGATTGCCTTCGAAGGTCTGCTCAACTCCGGGGAGAACTTTGCCGGTCGGCTGCGCTCGGCCTTCCACGACGATTCCCGGCCGCAACTGGTGCATGTAGCCACCGACGGCGAGTCCTACGGCCACCATCATCGCCACGGCGAGATGGCTCTGGCCTATACACTGCGCCTGCTGGAAGAGGACAAATCGGTCCGGCTGACCAATTACGGCAGCTTTCTGGAGATGTGTCCGCCGGAATTTGAGTGCGAGGTGGTCGAAAACACCTCGTGGAGCTGTGCCCACGGTATCGAGCGCTGGCGCTCGAACTGCGGCTGCAACGGCGGCAAACAAGGATGGAACCAGAGCTGGCGCGGTCCTCTGCGACAGGCTCTGGACGAACTGCGCGACGCCCTGGTTCCGCTCACCGAAGCGGAGGGAGGCAAGTTTTTCAAGGACGTTTGGGAGGCCCGCGACGGCTACATCGAGGCCGTTCTGGATCGCACTGGACAAGCCGTCGAACGCTTCTTCCGCAAGCACTTGTTACACTCCCTATCGATTCCCGACCGGGTGCGCGCCCTGGAATTGATGGAAATGCAACGCCATGCGCAGTTGATGTACACCAGCTGCGGGTGGTTCTTCGATGACATCTCAGGCATTGAAACCGTACAGGTGATCGCCTATGCCGCCCGGGTTCTGCAACTGGCCGAAGAGGTTTTTGGAGAGGAAGCGGCGTCACTGGAACCTGCATTTTTGCTTCGTCTGGCCGAGGCCCGCTCCAACGACCCCAAAGCCAGCGACGGGGCCAGTATCTACCGGGCACAGGTGATCGCCAAGCAGTTGGGACTGGAACAGGTGGCGGCCCACTACGCCATCAGTTCCATCTTTTCCTCCTTCGCCGAGGAGACCGACCTCTTCTGCTTCCGCATCTGGCGCAACTCTTACGAGGTCTTCACCTCTGGCCGGGGACGGCTGGCGCTCGGCCGGGTCAAGATCGTGGCCGCCATTACCGGCAAACAGCAGTCCTTCTCCTTCGCCGTTTTGCACTTCGGCGATCAGAACATCACCGCCGCCGTCAAGGCATATGAGGCCGGCGAGGCCGCGGATTTTGAGAGCTTCTCCAAGGATGCCGCTGATCTGGTGCTGCGCGCCGATTTCCCCAAAGTGATTCGACTCATCGACAGCTACTATGGGCGGGTGGACTATTCGCTCAGCTCGCTCTTTACCGACGAGCAGCGGCGCATCGTGCAGCTCATTCTCAACTCGACGCTTTGGGACATCGAGAACTCACTCACCACCATTTACGAGGATCACGCAAGCCTGCTGCATTACCTCTCACAGGCGGGACTGCCCAAGCCTCCGGCGCTGACCCTGGCCGCCGGTTTTGCCATCAACGCCGGCCTGCGCCGGGCGCTGGACGCCGACCCCCTGGATCAGGCCCAGCTGCGCTCCTTTCTGTCGCTGGCCAAGGCCGATCAGATCGCGCTGGAGTCGGCCACGCTCTCATACATCGCCGATCAGCGCATGAAGCGCTCCATGGTTGAGCTGCAAATGTCCTCCGGTTCGCTGGAGATTCTTGACCGCTCCCTGTCGCTGGCCCGCATCCTGGTGGAATTACCCTTCGAACTGAATCTCTGGCAGGCGCAGAACATCTGGTACGAGATTCTGAGAACCTCCGGCTATGCGCTCACCGCGCAAACCAAGGAAGAGCGCCCGCTGTGGGACGAGAAGTTCTTCGAACTGGGGACCTGTCTCTCCATCGATTGCGCTGCTGTCAGCGCCCAAAACCCGGCCCTGGTCCCGGTGGGTGACTAGGGCTTGTTCACAATACCCCAGTGGCCGGCGAGGTTCGGCCAGCGCCAGTCTCAAACGTGGCGGGTTCGCCGGGAACGCCTCAAGAGAGTTTGGTTTCCGCCACGATCTGCACCAGCCGTGCATCGTTGGCTCGGGTAGAGATGCCCACGGGGCTCCAATGCTTGCGGCAGCCGGGAAAGTCCAGCGGGATGCACTGGGCCACAATTCCCCTGGCGCGCACCTCCAGTCCGCCGGGAAGAATATTGAGCAGACAGGCCACCACAATGACTCCGGTATCGGTCTCGCGCCTCCACCGCTCCAGCCAAAGGCTGAAACTGGAGGAATGCGGGACGAGATAGACAACCGCTCCCCACTGACGCATCCGCTGCGCGATGGCGTTTACGCTGCAGGCGGGATCGCAGCCGGCGCAGATCAGATCCGGCTTTTCCCCACGCGCCCGGCAGCGCTCAGCGTTGCTTCCTCTCATGCAGGCGGGTAAAAGAACCACCTTGCGCGCGGCTGTCTCGAAGGCCGCCTGCAGGCCGCGATTCATGAGCTCCGCGGCCACCATTCCCAGGTGGTAAGCCACCGGCTGTTGGGCGCAGAACAACTGATCTTCGCGGCAGCCACGGAGCGCATATTCGGCGGTCAGAAAATCGCCCACGCCCCGGGTATATATGCCCAACGCCGCATCCGCTTGGCGCTCGAACCATGCGCTGAGCCGGGTGCAGACTCCGATCCAATGTTCCGCCTCGGCTGCGGGGAGAGTGACAAGAAACTGCCGCCAGAGGGCACAACGCAACGCCACCTGCTCAAACTCACCGCTGGCCCGCAGCCACCGGATGGTGCGGTACAGCCTGCTTCCCTGTGGGCAAACAGCCACAGTTTTGCGGATCTTATGCAGAAGCAAGAAATCTCGGACGAGGCCGGCGCGCATCCAATCGACAGGCGGCTTCAGATGCGCGGAGTGGCGGCGCACCCAAAGGAGCGCGCGGGCCAGGGCCAGGGACCAGCCGGAAGCGGCCTCGGCGGCATCTCCATAGCTGCGCAGCGCCAGACCCAGCAGCAGCAAATCGAGGGCGTACTCGCCGCGGGCGCGCAACGTTTCGGACCTATTTCGCTGAAGAAAAGCTATGTGCGCATCCAGCAGATCGGCGGCGTCCGCCTCTGCCTGGGCAAGAAAGCAATCACAAAAGCGGGCCACATCGGTGAAGCAGCGATCCGAACGGTCGCTGTCGCCGCGCAAGTCGTAAACCGGCGGCAAGGGTGGATTCCCGCCCACTTGCTCCGCATTAGATGCAATTTTCATTGTTCTGCGCCCTGCGCCCGAGGGTCACAACAGATAGTACGCTTCTGACCCGGCGGCATGGAGAACGATCTTCAGCCCGCTTTGTATAGCCGACCGCTCTTCAGCACGAAGCGCTCCCCGCGCCAAACAATGGTATTGCCGGAAAAGCCCGCGGCCCAAACCCCAAGGTGCAGCAGATCGCGCAGCGGCAGCAGCCACAAACCGCCCAGTACTTGGTCGTCGCCCAACACCTCCGCGCCCACCGTCATGGCCAGCCATATACGAAGAAAACCGCTGGCGCCCAGCAACGCCAGGCTGAGCGAACTCAGTCCACAGACAAGCACGTTAACCATTGCCCAAGCCAGCCCGTGGGTAAAAATCAATCCCACATAGCCCCACGGTCGGGCGTCGCGCACGGTGCGCGCCCAGCGCAACTGATGATCGATAAAGCCGCGCCAGGTATACGGGGGAACGCCGGTTTCGACCACTTCGGCGCTCAACCCGACCAGAAAGCCGGCCTGAAAGACCCGCGCCCCCAGTTCGTAATCGTCGGCCAGTTGGTCGGCCAGGACGGCTAGACCGCCGATCTTCTCCAGTGCCTCGCGCCGCACCGCCAGAGTGGAGCCCAGCCCATAGCTAAGACCGCCCTCGAGCTTCTTGGAAAGCAGCACCCCGGCCTGAAAATCTGTTGCGATGCCCAACGCCTCCAGCCGCGAGGTCAGCGTTCCGTGCGCCCGACCACGGTAAAGTGCGGTGACCAAGCCGACCTTGGGTCCACTGTGTTTGACACCAAAGCAGCCCATAATCCGCGCCAGATACTGCGGCGAGACGGTGATGTCGGAGTCGTTGATGAGCAGAAAATCGTGGCGGGCATGGCGCGCCAGTTGCGCCAGAGTGCTGACCTTGCCGTTGCAACCCAGCCGCTCGGGACACTCGAGAAGACGGATGGGGAGCGCGGGGAATTCGCGCTGCAACTGCTCGACCGCGCCAACAGCCAGATCGTCCATTGTGAAGACGCCAAAGAGCAGCTCATATTCGCCCGCATACTCCTGGCAGCAGTGACTGCGAAAAGCGTCCAGCATTCCAGGGTCCAACCCCTTGAGCGATTTGAGGATGCTGACGCCGGGGGCAAACCCGTTCTGAGCTCCCCTGTCTTGCGCCAGAAACTCGCGCGCCGCCCGCCAGGCCGCCACAAAATAGCCCATCCCGGCCACCGTCAGCAGCGTCGTGACAAGCTCCACACAACGAAAAAGCACATGCAGGATCACCTGTTCAGTTTAAGGGATGGAGGCCTTGGAGTCCGAAGCGCGAAAACAAACGAGTAGCTTCCTTCATCTACCCAACGCCAGAGAAGGATCGCCGGAGAGGGAAGTTTCCGCGAACTCGCCGGCAAGGAAGCGGGGCCAAGCAGCGGCGGCGATCATAGCGGCGTTGTCGGTGGAAAGAGCCGGCGTGGGAAAAGCGGTGAGCAGTCCGCGCCGAGCGGCTTCAGCGCTGAAACGGGCGCGCAGTTCGCGGTTGGCGGCTACGCCTCCGGTAACCAGAATGCGGCGTACACCATGCGCCTCGGCGGCAGCAAAAGTCTTCTTCAGCAAATCGCCCACCACCGCATGTTGAAAGCTGGCAATCAGGTCCAGTACCTGCTGGGAGCAGAGATGCAGCGCTTCTTCCCTGGTGTTGGGCGGGGTGGCTACCAAAAGCTGGTTCTTCGATTCTCCCTTCGCCACGCTCGGGGTCCGCTCTGGATGACCATCTGAATCGGCGCTTGGCTCTGAATAACCATGCTCTTGAGACTGTTCTCCTGCACTGCTTTGCGGAGCGAAGAGCCGCGCGGCGCGGCGCTCCGCATCGGGGCGGAGGTTGTGCAACTCGACATAGCGCAGTACCGCCGTCTTGATTCCAGAGAACGAGAATAGGAGATGCGAGTCAAGATCGGCGATCGGCGATGTTTTGGCACCCTTGGTGCGGGGCGTCTTGCCTACCAGATGCAGCTTGGACTTGATTTGGGCGAAGGCGAAAGGGACCGCCAACGAGTCGCCGAATCGGGCCAAGGCGTCAATCCAGGGCCCGCCTGGATAGCCGAATCCAAGCAGTTTGGAGACCTTGTCGTAAGCTTCGCCGGCGGCGTCGTCGAGGGTGCGACCGATCAGTTTGTAGCTCCAAGCATTGTGGATGGGCTGAGCCAGATAGAGATGAGTGTGACCGCCAGAGACGACCAGCGCAAGCGCGCCCTCCTCGATCGGGCCGGCCTCCTCGGGCGCGAACTGCAACGCAGATTCTTCGCTTCGCTCAGGATTACATTCATCGAGGGCGGAAAGGGATTCACGCTCATGCAGCAACACGGCGTGAATGTGCCCCTCGATGTGGTTGACGGCGATCAGCGGCAGGTTGCAGCCGAAGGCCAGAGCCTTGGCGTAGGTGATGCCTACCAGCAGCGCGCCGGCCAGACCCGGACCGGAGGTTACGGCGATGGCATCCAGGTCGCCGAGGGAAATTCCAGCATCGGCTAGCGCCGCACGGACCACGGGAACGACGGCGCGCAGATGCTCGCGGCTGGCCAACTCGGGAACCACACCGCCATAGCGGGCATGAGTGGCGATCTGCGAGGCCACCACCGAAGACAGGGTGCGGGCTCCGCGCTCCACCACTGCCGCCGCAGTCTCGTCGCAGGAGGATTCGATGCCGAGGATGAGACCAGATCTCATCTATTTAGTTTAGCGGAGCTTGCGGGGTTGGAGACGAGGCTGGATCATCCTCGATTCGAGAGATGGATGAGATCGCGCTCCACTTTTTGCACCGAAAAATGCAAATGGGACGATAATATGTTCGCTATTTCATCGCCTTCTTGCTAGAATTTTGCGCATGAATTCAACAGCGCAGCACTACGATTTTGCCAGTCAACTACTCGCGAGCAAGGAATTCTTCGAGCGTTCCAGCAGAGTTCTCGAAGAGGCCGATTCAGGCTTCCGGCCGCGGGAAGAGATGATGACGGTTGCGCAACAGGTCGCGCACACTGCCCAAACCCTGGATTGGTTCGTCGAAGGCGCCTCCCGCGCGGAGGGCTTCGATCTGGATTTTACCAAACAAGCGCAGGCACTTGCCGCAGTGACCTCGCTCTCCGCCGCTCGGCAGATGCTCGAAACGGCTTTTGCGGCTGCAATCGAGTTCTTCCGCTCGAAGACTCCTGAGGCTCTTGCCCAACCCCTGCCCGAGGGTCCAGTCGGGGGCGGTAAGCCCATCAGCGACATCGTTTGGTCCATGGTTGAGCACACCGCGCATCACCGTGGCGCTTTGACCGTGTACTCCCATCTATTGGGGAAGGTTCCCCTCATGCCGTACGGCGAATGAGGCGGTTTATTCGAGCTGGCTGAAGTTGACGGGAAGTTTGTCGTACTCGATCGTGCCCAGGCCTCGGGCAGCGGCCATGTGCAGATAGGGCAGGTGCTCGGGGTCCAGATTCCAGTAAGCCTTGGCAACGTAGGCGTCCAAGGCTACGGGATCGGTACCTGCGACCATGGTCTTCTTCATTGCCACATCTTCCAGGTTGCCGCCGGTGGGGCCGTTGCGCAGTAGGATGCGGTAGCAATCCAGCAGGGTGACGGTGGGGAGCATGAAACTGGCCAGATCGGCCAGGCTCTGGTGGATCTGCTGATGCAGACGGTTGCGCTGGCCGCCCAGAATGCCGTACCAGTTCTTCATGCCCAGGGTGCAGCCGGTCAGGCCGTGATGCTTGGCGATGGGCAGATTAATGATTTTATCGGCTTCAAGAAAGGGGGTAAAGACCGGCCAGCTCTTGAGCACGACACCGCCTAGATCGACCTCACGGAAGAGTTCGGGATCGGGTAGCAGCACCTCGGCGCCCGCGGCGCGGGCGGCGGTTTGAATACCGGAGCGCTGAAAGCAGCGCCGGGCTTCGTTACAACTGACATCGGTAACGATGACGCGTTTGGCCCCCGCCTGCCAGCACTGGCGCACCACTTCTGCGACCACTTCGGGGTTGGTGTTGGCAGCCTGCTCGGGAGTGCGGTCCCAGGCAATATTGGGCTTGACCACCACCACATCCTGGCGGGAGACAAAGCGGCCCATCCCGCCCAGATCCAGGAGCGCTCGCTGCACCAGCGCCCGCGGCTCGCCGCCCCGCACCACCGTCAAGTGAGGATGCTGGGGGTCGGTGGCGGTGCGATGATCACGGCGGGCCTGTTCGGGGGTGAGGGGAACGGGTTTGACGCTTCGCTCCCGGAGCCAGAAGGCCGCGCCCGCCACCACCCCAGCAGCGCCACCAAGGCGCAGAATCTGTAACATCGCTTCACGGCGCGTGAGCGGCGTAGAGGCTGGTTCGATTTTCGGTTCAGTTTCCCCGGCCATGACAATACTCCCGGTTGGTTACGGTTAGACTTCCAGCAAATGGATGCGGTTGGGATCGTTGACACCCAGTTGGTGCGCGGCGTCGGCGGCAGTGGTGATGTAGCGCGGCGGCCGGCCGGCGGCTTCGAGCGTGGGCAGACCCTTGTCGGCGCGCTTCTTCTCGATCATCTGCCAAGCGGTGTAGTCGATGGCTACGCGGTCTTCGCCGACGATCAGCGCGTTGGGCTGCCACAGGAACTCCGGACGGAAGCCGGGGCCGCCGTTGTAGACGGAAGTCATGGCATCGCCGATGGTGAAGCGGACCTTCTCTCGGATGGCCGGGATACAGTTCAAGTCAGCCACACCGGGGTTGCAGCCGCCGGCATGAAGATCCTGGGGACGATCGACGACGCCGTACATATTCTTCATGGCGAAGGTGACGCCAGCACCGCTGTGATCCTTGAGAATGGGAACGCCAATGACCATCGCGCACTCCTGGGTGAGGATCTTGGAGAGCTTGATGCGGGCCGAGCCAAAGGAGGACTGCTGATCCTCATAGCCGCTCACGTCGGAGCCGAAGACGCGGATCTTGCCGGGGTCAGTGTTGATAGTGAGGCCGCAGGCTTGGATGTCGCGGGCGTTGCGGTCCCAGACAACGATATTGGCGGGCTTGACGCCGGCCTGCTGCAGGCGCTCGCAGATGGCCAGTACCAGCGCCAGATGGCTCGAAACGCCCTTGCCGCCCAGCCCGTTCACCTTGAGGCCGACGGTCTTGCCCACCGGAACAATATGCTTCCAGGCATCCGCGGGGCGCTCGATGCCAGTGTAGTTGTGGATGGCACGGTCAAGCAGGCCCTGGACGCGGCTCTCGTTGAGCTGGCCATCGGGACCATGCAACTCGGGATCGCGGGCGACCACAACCTTGGACTTGGCGGCGGAGTGCTGGCCGGGCTGATCGAGCATGGCGGCCAGACCCAACTTGCTCTGCGAACCCAGGATGACGGCGCCGGTGGCGGCGGTCTTCAGAAAATCACGGCGGTTGTTCATCGCTCTCCTCACGATTTCTCAGCGGGCGGAACTCCGCCGCGGGTTAGAGTTTGGCTTCGACTCCATGCGCCAGAGCCTGCAACGCCTGCGCAGATGTAGGGGTGGATTCATAGGAGACGATGCGCACCAGGGACACTCCCTTGCGGAAGATGATGCTCTGCGCGTAGGCAATGCCGGCGTCTCCAATCTGAAGGGTCTTGGCGTCACTGGACTGCCCGGAGTCGAGAATCTTCTTCGCCCCGGCGGCGTCTCCCATGGTGTAGACATCGACGACGGCTTCCAACTGGCCCTGGAATTTGTAATCGGTCGTCGCGGTTGAGACCACGCCGGCCTGAATGTACTGCTCGGAGTCGCCGTCGATGTACTGCCATAAATCCTTGGCGGCGAAGGTGCGCATCTCGCTGGTCTTCTGCCAGCCAGCGATGGCATTCGAGTCGGGGAAGGGATTGGCTGGCTTCTTCTTGCATCCCGCAGAACCGGCAACAAGGACGGCAAAAGCCGCCACGATCAAGGTCCAATGCTTCAAGTTCGACTTCACCGTGAGTTCTCCTTTTACTTGCGGTTGAGCAGAATCTGAGCGCCGGGCGAGCGGCTCTCGCCAATGCTGGTGACGTAGACGGCGGGATGCTCCTGCAGCGGGCAGGCGTACTCGCAGGCACCGCAGCCAACGCAGCGGCTGGGATCGATGCGCGGCTGCTTGAGGGTCTTCACATTGCCGGCCGAGTCGATCACCTGCGCCTCTTCCACGTAGATGGCCTTGGGAGAGACCGGGCACCACTCCTCGCAGACAATGCACTCGGTGGCCATGGCCCAGGGCAGACAGCGGCCACGGTCGTAAAATGCCGTGCCCAGACGGATCGGGTGGCTGTCTCCGCCCACACCGACGACCCACCCCTTTTCCTTGGGCGTGATCTGCCAGATGGCACCGGTGGGACAGACCTCGGAGCAGAGCACGCAACTGGGTTCGCAATAGCCGATGCGGGGAACCAGCGTCGGCGACCATAGACCCTCCAGACCGGCTTCTTCCAGGGTAGGATGCAGGGCGGTGTTGGGGCAGACCTTCATGCACTCGCCACAGCGGATGCAGCGGGAGAGGAAGTCGTCCTCATCGAGAGAACCGGGCGGGCGCAGCAGGCGTTCATGCCGGCTCTTGCCCAAGCCAGTATTGGCGCGCATCAGAGGAACGATGGCAGCTCCGGCTGCGAGGGTGGTGAGGGTCTTGCGACGGTTTAGATCTGGGGCGGTGACCTCTGGTTCGTTGCGGAAGAAGCGGAAGCTTAGGCTTTGGTCCGGACAGGCGCCTACGCAGTTCATGCACATCAGGCATTCGGGTTTGCGCCATTTGGCTGCGCCGATAGGTTCGTCGCCGCCCTGGCAGTGAAGCAGGCAGCGATTGCAGTTATTGCACTTGGACTGATCCTTGTGCAGGCCCAGTATGGACCACCGGGAGAGTACCCCAAGCAGCGCGCCCAGCGGGCAAATCGCACGGCACCAAAAACGCGTGACCCGCAGGCTGGCCGCCAGAATGGCCAGAAAGAGAACTCCCAAGACCAAGCCCTGGTAAAAATGCGGCTGGCGGAAGTCTAGCACCAGAAAGCCAAGAATCGCGTGCAGGATCTCGCCGCTGTTTTTCACCAGCGCTATGTGGCTTCGCTCCATCGGGGTGAGGAGGGCCCGCACTGCAAAATTGAAGGCCGGTAGCAGCGCCAGTCCAAAAGACCGGACCAGCAGGCTGAAAGGATCGAACCAACCGATGGCTGCGGAGCCGAAGCACGCGGCAACCAGACCAGCGATCAAAATCAGGTATTTGCTCGCCTGCCAACGTTTGTAGCGGTTGGACTCGATGCGCGCCTTGCCGCGTTTGGCGTCGGAAGGCAGGCCTCCGATCCAGTGCTGCAGGGTGCCCATGGGGCAGATCCAGCCGCAAAAGAACCGGCCCAGAAAGAGCGTAGGCAGCAGAATCACCAAGCTCCACAATAGGCCACGATAGAGGGCATGGCTTGCCAAGGCGTTGGTCAGGGCCACCAGCGGATCCCACTCGAAGAACAGGCGCACGGGGGCGCGCAGGTGAATGTCGCCGGCCACGCTGAGCGTGGGACGAAGCGAGGTAAACACCAATAAACCAAGGAACAAAAGCAGGAAAAAGATCTGAGAAATCCTGCGTAAAAACGGCAATTTGGACCGGGCCACGAAACTCCTCCCGAAAACCTACCGGCCGAGCGGTGCTTTGAAAACAATGCTACCTTCAACCGGTCTCTGCATAGACAATCTTTCTTGAACTTGTGCGCCGATTGCTTAAGCTGGACTTAAGATGGATGGTCGTCCGCCAGCGCCTTCGGAACCGTGCGAGACGCTGCTTTGCACCCCGCGCATGAGGCATGATTGCCGCCGGGATGAACTCCGCACAGTGACCGGCGTCACTTATTAATTCAGAGTCAGGTTATAGCAAGGTCTAAGTGTTAGGAAAGCCGCCCGACGACCGGGAGTTATTCCGGAGCGAAACCCTCAGTAGTCAGTTCGAAGAAGCCAACCGTCCCGCTTACATGCGATTGATCAACGAAGCGATGCAGGCCGCGCCGAAGCCGTTGTCGATGTTGACCACGGAGACGTTGGGGGCGCAGGTGTTCAGCATCCCCAACAGTGCGGCGACGCCGCCGAAGCTGGCTCCGTAGCCGACACTGGTGGGCACTGCCAGCACCGGTGCATTGACCATGCCGCCGACCACGGTAGGCAGAGCGCCTTCCATGCCAGCGCAGACGATGAGCACGCGGGCGGACTGCAAAGCGCCCTTCTGCGCCAGCAGGCGATGGATGCCGGCGACGCCGACATCGGCGATCAACTCGACGGCATTGCCCATCAGGCGGGCGGTCACAACTGCCTCTTCGGCCACCGGCAGGTCGCTTGTCCCAGCGCATACTACGGCGATTGTTCCTTTACCCGGAGCGGCGGGCGACTGCGAAAGTGTGATGGCGCGTGCCATCTCATGGAATTCGGCGCGGGGCTCGACGGCCAGTACAGCTTCAAACATCACCCGCGTGGCGCGAGTGGCCAGCACGTTGCCGCCGGCCTGGGCCATGCGCGCGAAGATGGCGGCCACCTGGGCGACGGTCTTGCCAGCGGCAAAGATGACCTCGGGCATGCCGGTACGCAGGGCGCGATGATGATCGAGCTTGGCGAAGCCCATATCCTCGAAGGGCAGATCGCGCAGGCGCTCCAAGGCGTCTTCGACGCCGGTGCGGCCCGTGCTGACTTCCGTGAGCAACGACTCGATTTGGGCACGGTCCATTTAGCTCTCCCGGGAGTTGACAGCGGGATTGCCGCCGAGGCCGAAATAGGCCTGCAATGCCTGCTGCATCACCTGCTTGAGGGGAAGTTCGTGGCACTCGGCGATACGCCGGCAATCCTCGTATTCCGGCTGTGCATTGGCCACTTCGCCGCTGGCCCATCGGGCGATCTTAATGTTGACTGGGCCCCAGGGAGTCTCTACGGGCATGAACTCTCTGGCCAAGGCCATCTTCTGGTCGAAGCGCCAGTGCAGGCCGATGGTGGTGGTCTCACGAAAGATGATCTCGCGCAATGCCGGCATCCGGTCTGGATGGCAAAGCACGGTCAGTTGCACGCCGTAGCGGCCCTTTTTCATCTGGATTGCCGTGCGATAGACATCGCTGGCGCCAGCGTCGAGCAGCAGATCGCAGACGTAGGCGAGCAACTGCGGGTTGCTGTCGTCGATTACGGCTTCGAGCACCGTCAATGGCTCACGCGCCGCGCCGCCGCCATAGCCGTCCTCGCCCACCAGAAGGCGGACCAGATTGGGTAGCCCGGGGATGTCCTTGCTCCCGGCGCCATAGCCGGAAGCGACAATGCACATAGCCGGCAGGGTCTGGTATTGAACCTCCAACATGCGCAGCAGAGACGCGCCGGTAGGAGTGACCCTCTCCATCTCCGGACCGGCAGCATACACCGGAGCATTGCCGAGCAGGGCCAACGTGGCCGGGGCTGGAACCGGCAGGATGCCATGGGCGCATTTCACCGTCCCGCTGCCTACGTTGAGAGCCGAGCACAGCCAGCGGTCCACGCCCAGAACCTCCGCACCCACTGCGCAGCAGACGATATCGACGATGGTATCGACCGCTCCCACCTCGTGGAAGTGCACCTTTTCAATGGGCATCTGGTGAATGGCGGCTTCCGCCTCACCCAGCGCCTGAAAAGCTTGGATGGAACGCTGTTTTACCAACTCGGAGAGCGGCGCTGCGCGGATGATGGCCAGAATTGCCGAAAGCGAGCGGTGCTCATGGGAATGTTCGTGCGTATGATTGTGACCGTGCCCCCCCTGGTGCTCATGATGATCCAGTTGGGGCTGGTCGTGCTCGTGCCTGTGCGGGTGGCTATGGGCATGGGCGTGGTGCGCATCGCCGCCCAGGGAGTGCTCGGCGTGCTGGTGTTGGTGGGAATGCTCGGTAGAATCCTCGACCGAGGTAAGCACGTCGATCTTGGTTCCGGCGATTCCGCCGCGGCTGACGCGGCGCTGCTCCAGACGAGCACCCACATGCAGAGCTGCGGCGGTCTCGGCGAGTAGATCGAAGGAGACACCGGCGTCGACCAGAGCGCCTAGCAGCATATCGCCGCTGATGCCCGAGAAGCATTCGAGGTAGCCAGTACGCATAAGAATCGGTTCCTAGGCCGCAGGGGCCGCTCCCCGCCGGGTGAGCACGTCAACCGGGAGGAGTTCATTGAGAGAACCGGAGCGGAATCCGGCGCAATCCAGGGTGACGTATTGAAAGCCAGCTCGCTTGAGCGCGGCGGTGATCTTGTCGAGCATCTCCAACGTCAGCGCGCGAGGCAACTCGGCGCGAGCAATCTCGACGCGAGCTAGCTCACCATGGTGGCGTACACGCAGCTCACGGAATCCCAGCTGGCGCAGACTCTCCTCGCCTTGTTCGATCTGGGCAAGCAACTCGCGGGTGACGGTACGTCCATATTCGACGCGAGAGGAGAGGCAGGGGGCGGCGGGGCGGTCCCATAAGGTGTAGCCAGCAGCCTTGGCCAGCGCCCGGACCTCGGCCTTGGTTAGCCCAGCCTCGGCCAGCGGAGCCAGGATTTCATGCTCTTCAGCGGCGCGCTGGCCGGGACGATAGTCGCCGCGGTCGTCGGCATTCATCCCATAAGCGATGCGAGTGAAGCCAAGCTGCGCACCGAGCACCTTCATCGAAATAAACAGCTCTGTCTTGCAATGGAAGCAGCGGTTGGCATCGTTGCGGGCGTACTCGGGCTTCTCTAGCTCTTCGGTGAGGACGATGCGCAAGGGCATGGAGAGGGAGGCAGCAAAGTTGCGCGCCTGCTCGAGATCGCGGCGGGCCAAGCTGGGCGAGTCGGCCAGCACCGCCAGCATTCGGTCACCGAGTACCCGGTGCGCTGTAGCCGCCAGGAAGGCGGAGTCGACGCCACCGGAAAAAGCCACCATGAGGCTGCCCAGGGAACGGAGCTCCGCCTCCAGGGCCTGAAGACGGGCCGCAGTCGAGGCAGAGATCTCGGGGTTGGAGGGTAGATCCAGGCCCAGGTCTAAGGATGAGTTGAGCAGGACTGCCATGGGGCAGATTATACCGCCCGCCAGCATGCGCGTGGTTGAGGGTCTCATTTCGCCTCAGATGGAAGGCAAGCGAAAGCCGGCTACCAGAAATGGAATCAGTTGCTTCAGGCAATCTTCTGTATTGGAAGGATTGCACTTTCCCTCGGATAGGGCTTGCAGACGCCGGGCGTGGCTCCCGGTGTGGTAAAGCGTTCCCAACAGAAAATGAAAGCGCCAGAGGAGATCATCCCGCCGCAGTTGGGGAAGACATCGGGCAAAGGCCTCGATAAAGAGTTGGCTGGGGCGATCGAAGTTCTCTTCGATGATCTCCTCGAGCAATTCCGAGTTCTCTCCACAGAGGATGGCGCGCAGGCGGGTGAACTCGCAACTGCCGTCACCACCAGGGGAAACAGCCAGCGCGGGACGCAAAAAGGCTTCCAGAACCTGCTCCAGAGTGGCTCCCCCGTCCGCGCGGCTGAATTCGCGCAGCAGGCGAAGCCGTTCCTGATTCAGCGGTTGGCAGTGACGCAAATAGACGGCGGAAAGCAAGCCGCGCTTGTTGCCGAAGTAGTAGGCCACAAGTGCAGAGTTAACCCCTGCCTGGCTGGCAATGTCGCGGACTGAGACGCCGTTAAATCCGCGATCGGCAAAGAGCCGCTCCGCGCTGGCCAGCAGTTTTTCCTTGGAGCCATCCACCGACGGGGGCGCCGTCAAATCGTGCATTGGACCGCCTTTCCCAGAGTGCTCCCAGTTTAATGCAGGAAATGTTGTCAGTGAATCGAAATTATGGGATTTTTTCTTCTCCGGAAATATCTTATGGAAGAACTATCTCCTGCAATGAATCGATTTTGCTCCTTCCAAGCTAGGGAAGAGTTAGACCATAGCGCCGACGAGAGAGTGAGGGATACAACCGACCGGTTCCGCACATCGCCTGAAGGCGAGCGCCGAACCGACCGGTTGTGTGGGAATTCCTGGAAGTGGTGAAAGGCGCTCTTATGCGCCCTTTTCCCAGCGCTTGGGCCGGCGGTTGGCCTGCAGGATCTTCTTGCGCAGGCGCAGTGACTTGGGCGTCACTTCGACGACTTCGTCCTCGGCGATGAATTCAATGGCCTGCTCCAGGTTGAGGGCCTTGAAGGGAACCAAGCGGATGGCCTCATCGGCGCTGGAAGCGCGCATGTTGGTCATCTTCTTTTCGCGCACCACGTTGACATCGAGATCGTTGTCGCGGGAGTGTTCGCCGACGATCATTCCCTCGTAAACCTCGACACCGGGCCCAAGAAAGAGAATGCCGCGTTCCTGCAAGCCGTTCAAGGCGTAGGTGGTAGTGGGGCCTTGGCGGTCGCTGATCAGGGCGCCAGTGGGGCGTTGAGGGATTTCGCCCTGGTAAGGGATGTAGCCGTCGAAGAGGGCATTCATAACAATCGTCCCGCGGGTCTCGGTGAGCATTTCGCTACGCAGGCCGATAATGCCGCGGCTGGGGACGCGAAACTCCATGCGCACACGACCAGAACCGTGATTGTGCATCTTGGTCATCTCGCCCTTGCGCGGTCCGAGTTTTTCGATGACCACGCCGGTATGCTCCTCGGGAACGTCGATGGTGAGGTGCTCGACTGGCTCCATGCGCACTCCGTCGACCGTCTTGGTGACGATCTCCGGGCGCCCGGCCATCAGCTCGAAGCCCTCGCGGCGCATCATTTCGATGAGTATGGCGAGTTGCAGTTCGCCGCGGCCCAGCACCTTGAAAGTGTCAGGCGAGCCGGTGTCTTCCACACGAATGGAGACGTTGGTGAGCAGTTCCTTCTCCAGACGCTCGCGCAGATTGCGGCTCGTGACGTATTGGCCCTCGCGGCCGGCAAAGGGCGAGTTGTTGACGCTGAACTGGATGGCGATGGTGGGCTCATCAATGACGATCAGAGGCAGCGGCGATGGATTCTCGACCGAGGTAATGGTCTCGCCAATGGTGATCCCTTCCACACCAGCCACAGCGATGATGTCACCCATAGTGGTCTCGGTGGTTTCGGTGCGCTTCAGGCCGTTGAAGGTGAAAAGCTTGGTAATGCGGGTCTTCTGCAGAGTGCCGTCGCGCTTACTGATGGTAACGTCGTCGCCGGCATGCAGAGTTCCCTGGAAAACGCGGCAGACGGCGATGCGGCCGAAATACTCCGAGTAGTCCAGGTTGGTGACCAGAATCTGCAGCGTCGCCTCGGCGTCACCGGTGGCTGCTGGAATGGTGCTGACGATGCTCTCGAAGAGCGGTTGAAGATCAACGCCAGGGTTCGCCATGTTGGTCGTCGCGGTGCCCAGTTTGGCCACGCAGTAGAGAACTGGGAAGTCCAACTGGGTTTCGTCGGCATCGAGATCGATGAAGAGATCGTAGATCTCATCCAGCACTTCTTGAGCGCGGGCGTCGGGTCGGTCGATCTTGTTGATCACCACGATGGGCTTGAGCTTGGCCTCCAGTGCCTTGGCCAGCACGTAGCGGGTCTGGGGCAGGGGACCCTCGGCGGCATCCACCAGTAGCATGACGCCATCGACCATCTTGAGGGCGCGCTCCACTTCGCCGCCGAAATCGGCGTGGCCAGGCGTGTCGACGATGTTGATCTTGCCGCCGGCGTAGTCTACGGCGGTATTTTTAGCCAGAATGGTGATACCGCGCTCGCGCTCCAGTTCGTTGGAGTCCATCACCCGGTCGGCGACCTGCTCGTTGGCGCGAAAGGTGCCCGATTGGCGCAGCATGGCATCGACCAGGGTAGTCTTGCCGTGGTCAACGTGGGCGATGATGGCGATATTGCGTATCGTCTGGGTCACAGAATAATTTCCTTCTTTTGGGTTCGGCCGCGCAGGGCCTGGGGTTGGCAACGGATAATTGAGACGTTACCGCACACTGCGGCACAATTTATTCTAACAGCAGTGTGGAAAACAGGTTTTTTTAAGATGGTAATTCGCCCAAAAACTGGAGGAGCGATCCGGAAATGGTGTCGGCATGACAGCGAATGACGCCCGCCGGTCAAGTTGGGGCCAGGGTCTGGTTCCAGGCGACGACCCTATTCCTTCCCCCCGCCTTGGCCAGATAAAGGGCTTGATCGGCCTGCTCCAGGATCTGCCTCCAGCTCTCGGGATCAGCAGGGCTGTAGGCTGCGACACCCAGGCTGAGGGTTACCGGAATGCGCCCGGCATCGGTCAGAACCGCCTCTTTCCCCACCGCGAGACAGATCCGCTCCGCCAGTTCCAGCGCGCTCTCCAGGCAGGTTTGGGGCAGCAGAACGGCGAATTCGTCGCCTCCAATCCGGCCCAGTGTGTCGGTACCCCGCAGGCAGTTTTCGATTTGCGCTGCCACCACTTGCAAGACACTGTCTCCGGTGGCGTGGCCGCAGGCATCGTTGATGGCTTTGAAGTGGTCGACATCCACAAGCACTACACTGAAGGGGCCCGGATGCCGCGCCATACGGGAGCGTTCCTGTTCGGCGGCGGCGATGAAGCAGCGGCGGTTGGCGATCCCGGTCAGGACATCGGTCTCGGCGCTGTGCTGTAGCTCCTGCAGTAGCCGCATCTGGTCAGTGATATCGGCCAGGATCGCTGCCCATCCCGATTGGTATAGCTCTTCTCCCAATGGCAAGACATTGACTTCGAAGGTATGCGGCTCACCTGCACGCTCCAGTTCGATAGCGCTGAGGGCGCCATGGGTGCGGAAGATCCGGCCCAAGTCAGAATTCTCTCCCAGCAGAGAGCCGATGGGCTCGCCCGGTCGAGTACTGCCGAGAGCAGGAAAGAGATTCTCCGCAGCCAGATTATAGTCAACCAGGCGATGGCGCATGTCGGTAATCAAGACCGCATCTCTCATGCGGTGGAAGACCAGAGACCGGGCCATGGGAACCATGTCGAAACACTCCAGATCGAAGACGGCAACATATGCCAGAATGGCACTCAGACCCATGGCTAACGGGGCCAGATCGAGTCCCCATGGGCTGGCGCCGGCAAACGAGAGAGCGGAGCCGATGAGCGGAGGCAAGCTGGCGCAGAAAATGACCCCAGTCTGTATCCGCACTGAGCGTGGAGCGGAGCGGAAGGAAGACAAGTACAGGCAAATGCCATACAGGAATGCGCCGTACAGATAGGCCAGATTCAACCAGGCAAACGGGGCGCGCTGCACTTGCACGATCCAGAAGGGGCTTCGATACACCAGATGGCTGGAGCTGTCATAAAGGCCATGGAGGGAGTTGCTCCATTGCGCCACCATGGTTACCGCCGGGACAATCGACAGCAGCCAGATCCGAGTGTGCAGCCCGAGATGCTTGCGCGCCAGCAGCAGCCATAAAGCCGGCAACCAGGGGATGCCTAGATACTCCACATGCAGCCAGAACCAGGCACGATTGAGATCGGTCTGAGCAAGTTCCTGGGCATAGCCGAAACAGTAAATTACCGCCGAAGCCATTAGGAGAGCTATCGTCCGCGCGCCGGTAACGCGTCCGCTGCGTCTCCAGGCCAGTGCGGCCATCAGCAGAATCAGCAGCGCAACCGCCGAGAGAGAGATTCGTAAAAGAAGAACCGGTCCGATGGTCATACGAGATAGATCTTATTTAAAGATTATTCCTCTGGCCGCCGCCGTCGCTATTAATCGCTCACTTAAAAAAACTATTTCTATGGAAGGATGCAGCGTGTCGCATCTTGGGAGCGGTAATTTCCACCCACGGCTAAGAATTGGATCTTGCTGCGTCCGCAGTCATGGGGGATTTATAGCTCGACGCGCGGGACGATTGGCTGTTGAAAGAACTCTTCCACTTCGCTGAGCATCGTGGTGACGCGGTAGGGGGGAAGGCTGTCGAGAAAGGTCTTTCCGTAACGCTGGCGCTTAATGCGAGGATCGAGCAACACCAGTACGCCGCGATCATCCAGGGAGCGGATCAGCCGCCCAAAGCCCTGCTTGAGAGTGAGAACGGCAGAAGGAACCTGGTAATCGAAGAAGGGCTTACCGCCGGCATCTAAGATGGCCTTCATGCGCGCCTGCACCACCGGATCGCTGGGCACCGCAAAGGGCAGGCGGTCGATGATAACGCAACTGAGCGCCTCGCCCTGCACGTCCACTCCCTGCCAGAAGCTGGAAGTGCCGAAGAGGACCGCGTTGGGCGTCTCGCGGAACTTCTCCAACAGCACCTTGCGTGGCGCTGTACCGTGCAGCAGGATGGGAAACTCCAGCCACGGCAGCAGGCGCTCGTAGAGATCGCGCATCTGCGCATAGCTGGTGAAGAGACAAAAAGCACGCCCATGGGTGACGGTGAGGACGCGGTGAATGGTCTCCGCGGCCGCCGCCGGAAAGTCCGGTTCGCGCGGGTCGGGCATCGCGGGAGGAAGATAGAGCAGGGCCTGCTTTGCGTAGTCGAAGTGCGATGGCACGATCAACTCACGAGCATCTTCCAGGCCCAACCGTTTGCGGATGTGCTGAAATCCGCCTTGTACAGTGAGAGTGGCTGAGGCCAGAATCACTGTGGGGATCGCCTGGAAAACCTGTTCCGCTAACAACTCCGAGACATCGATAGGAGTGGCCTGCAAGAAGGTGGTGCGGGCCTGGGGACGCAAGCTGGCGAGCCGACCACCAGCCGACCCGCCTCCCATGAAGCGCCTCTCCATCCAATAGACCATATTGCTGGCGGTGGATTCGAGTAGGAACTCGAGCTCAGAGCGCAGGCGGGCGACGCGCTTGCGCAGACCGGGAGCCTCATCCACGCCCTTCATCTCCGCCATCTCGTCTTCCAGGCGGCGCAAACAGGCCGTCACCGACAAATAGAGGTCCCCGGAACTCTTCAGGAACTCCTCGCGGGCGGCGAAGGGCTGACGGCCGTCGCCGGAGATGGGCAGTTCAGAGAAGAATAGCCGGGCGCGCTCCCGCAGTTGCTGGGTGAGGGAGGGCAGTTTGCCGCTGCCTTCCTTGCCTTTGAGCAGCACGTCGGTGTCCCGCGCCAGCTCTTCGAAACGGATGTTGCTGACGCTGAGTCCGAAATAGCTCGAAGCAACCTCTTCCAACTCGTGAGCCTCGTCGAAGATCACAGCCCCAGCCTCGGGCAGGATACCGGCGTCAGGCGCTCCTGCCGCCTCGCGGCGCACTGAGAGATCGGCAAAGAAGAGATGGTGATTGACGATGATAATGTCGGATTCGAGGGCCTTGCGGCGCATTTCAGTGATGAAGCAGTGCCAGTAATCGGGGCAGGTCGAACCCAGGCAGGCCTCGGTGCGCGCATCCAGCTTGGACCACAGGGCGCTGGCCTCGGGCAGACCGCTGATCTCGGAGCGGTCTCCGGTCTCGGTCTCCTGCTCCCAGGTGACAATCTGCTGGTATTGGTCGATCTCTTCCAGGCCGCTGAGGATGGGCTGACTGCGCAGGGCCACCATCTTGTGGCGGCAGAGATAATTTGCGCGCCCCTTCATATAGCAGACCCGCAGGGGGCCAAGAAGGCTCTCCAGAAAGGGAATGTCGCGGAAGAAGAGCTGGTCTTGCAGGGCTTTGGTGCCCGTGGAAACGATCACCCGGCGACCGGTTCGCAGCGCTGGAAGCAGATAGGCCAGCGTCTTGCCCGTGCCCGTGCCTGCTTCAACAATCAGATGGCGGCGCTCGGTCAGGGCCCGCTCCACCGCTTTGGCCATCTCCAACTGCCCAGGACGGTACTCGAAAGGCAGCGCCGAGCCCGCCAACAGCCCGCCGGGCGCAAAGAAGGCATGCAAGGTGGGTAGATCGCGGGTTGTCTCTTCGCTGGGCGGCATCGCTCTACCCATCATAGAGTGGTCGCGGCACAGCGCCCGCTTGCTTTGAAATTTCGCTGAAGTTCAGGCGGAGGAGAATCACCGAGGGACGATAATACCGCTTCTCCCACACCAGCCGCGCGGACAAGTACGCAGCCAGGGTGGGGCAAAGGTGCCTTGAGATGACTTAGGTGAAGTCCGTCATACGGGTTTTTTTCATCTGCTTTTTCAGGTACATACGGCGGTCCGCCTCGGCAATCAACTGGTGCACCTGCAAGTGCCGCGTTGGATCGTAGATCGCCAGGCCCATACTGGCAGTAAGCGGGAAGGGCTTATGAGCTTCGGTGGTTACCTGGGCCATACGTTCTTCGATGCGCTGCAAGAGGATGCCGGAGCCCTCCTCGGAGCAGTTGTGCAGCACCAGCAAAAATTCGTCGCCGCCCAGGCGGATGGCCTCGTCCCCCAACCGGATCGACTCGGCCAGGATCTCGGCGGCCTTGACAATGAGCCAATCGCCCTCCTCGTGGCCATAACTGTCGTTGATGCCCTTGAGTCCGTCCAGATCGACAAAACAGACGGCCAGCGGCATGGTGTCGCGCTGCGAACGGGCCATTTCCTTCTCCAGCAGCAGCAGTCCGGTGCGGCGGTTGACTAGGCTGGTCATTTCGTCGAAAGTGGCGTGGTAGTGCAACGCCTCCTGGGCCTTCTTGATCTCGGTGATGTTGGTCATCGCCACCAAAAAGGTTGGGCGGCCGTCGAAGACCAGCAGCCGGGTTGAGGCCAGGGCCTCGATGATGGCATGCTTCGCATCGAGCAGCACTACTTCGCTCTCAGCCGGTGCCTCCTGGCCTGCGCCAAGGACTTCGAGAAAGTGCTGGTTGTTCTGGTGCACCGCGTCCAGAAAGGCACCCAGGTTCTGCTGCAGGATCTCGTCGGCCGGGCAGCCGATCAGGCTCTCGGCCTGATGGTTGCAACGCGCGATCTCCAGGCTCTGCTTGTCGATGAGAAAGAGCGCGGAGGGGTTGATGGCAAAAAGTGCCTCGATGTCCGATTGTTTGGCTAGCTGGTCGCGGAGCAATTGGGTGAGGCGACGGATGGCCGGAGTAAAGATCAACGCTGCTTCCAGGGCCAGCAGCAAGAGCATCAGTGCCGCCAGCGCCAGCTCGATTCGTTGCAAGACCGCAACCTTTCGCTCTGCTTCGCGGTCGTAGCGCTGCACCACGTTGTCCATGCCGTTCAGAAAGGATGATTCCTGCTCGCGGAGGGTGCGGATGGACTGATTGAAGGCAGCCGTGCTCTCCGGCGCAGCGAGAATCTGGCCGGCAGCCGCGGCCATGGCGCGATAATGCGGCTCGATCTGCTGGAAGAGCGCTGCCACTTCCGGGCTGTTCTTGCCGGGCAGGCCATAGGCGACATCGCCGTGCTGCAGCCCATAGTGTGAGCGCTGCCAGAGGGCCAGAGTCTCTTGCAGGTCGCTGTGTAGACGGGATTTTTCTGGGGCGTCGTGGGCGTTGCCCAGGTAAAGACAGATTTTAAGCAGCTTCTGGCTCAGCATGCGCTGCCGGCCGGCAACATTGATCACGTGAGCGTCGTTTTGTTCCAAGGCAATGTATCGCTGAATCACAGCCTGGGAAGCGATCACAGCCAGGGCGATGAGCGAGAGCGCAACGACATAGCGGAGCCGCAATTGCTGCGCCGGGCGGTCCACTTGATCGGAAGCGGGTTCGTGCATGTTTCCTCCCACCCAATTCCTATCGGCGCAGCCGCGGCAACCTGTAGGCAGGAATCACTTAAGTTGCCGATGGACAATCTCTACCGACCTGGAATGCCAATTTGTCCGCACCGGCCGCCGAAAAAAGTCGGGGGAACCCGATGGCTCGGATTCCCCCGCGAAACTGCGATGAAGCGAATTAGAAGCTGTAGTGAACTTCAAAACGAGTGTTGCGAGCAGCCTGATACAAGTCGGGCTGACCATATTGTGAGCTCTTCATTACCTGGTTCGCTCCGTTGATCAAGGCGGTTGGGTTGTACTTGTTCTCCAGCGTCTGGTAGGCGCTGGCACCATCCGCTAGAGTCACTCCCGCTCCTGTTGAAGCATTGATCGGATCGAGAGGAGTTGCAGCATTGTTGGAATCGATACCTTCCCAGTACGCGGTGACCGAGTGCTGATTGAAGGCGTTGCTGGCAAAGAAGACAAACTTGAGCGTCTTATGCTCGCCTACCTTGACTTCATGCGAAATGTTTAGATCCGATTGGATGAACCAGGGCGTACGGCGAGCGTATGGAGTGCCCAGGGTAATCTGCTCAGTGGCATTGTTGGCGCTCACATCGACCCATTGCCCACGGCCGTAGATGTAGGTTGCCTCAAGCGGATCGCCGCCAGCAGATGCAAGATCGATGAAGGAGCTGACCGGGCTGCCTTGGAGGATGTTCTGGAAGAGGCCAATGGTGGTGGTGTGTTGACGGTTCCAGGGATGCGCGTAGTACGCGTTGGCTTTGAAGGTGTTCGGACGATCAGTCGGCAGGGGGCCATTGCTGGAGGTGCCATCGGCCTTGAAGTAGTAAAACGGCTCATCGAAGGCGCGAGATGTATCCGGAGAGTTACGACCCGACTGGCCTCCGTCAGATTGGTCGGTGGTCGTGAGTCCCGTGTAGTTGCCCCACAGACTGCTGTAAGTGTAGCTGACGGTTGCGGTCCAGCGCGGCGAGGGTGTCATGCTAAGACGCATTTCCACACCGTCGTAGTTGCGAACAGCCTTGGGGTTGGCAGGGCAGTTGGTGCAGGTTCCAAAGGCGTTCGCGTCAAAAACGTATCCCGGAACGCCGAAGGCTTGACCGAGCGAAGCCAAGTACTTGGCATATCCATTGATGGTCGCGTTCACGCCCTCGCCAGGGTTGACCACGGCGTAGGTCTCGCCCCAGTTCACGTCGGAAAGAGAGGCATCCTCGATGACATGGTCCAGACGGCGGCGGTCATAGCGGACTTCGAAGGCGTAGCCGGGCTTGATCTGATAATCGAAACCCGCAACGAATTCATGCTGGCGGTAGGGCTTGACATTGGGAGCGACAGGCTCCCAGGGGCGCCAGTTCATGTTTTCTATGAGCGAGACACCCGACTTGGAATCGGTGAGTTCGACCGGGGTGGTGGCAGTTGCGAAGTTTGCACCGACGTTTGCTGCTGCGCTGGGGCAGGCGCGTCCGCCCTTGAATGCGAAATTGAGGTCGGAAAGGGCGAAGCCGCCCTTGGAGGTCGGTCCCAGAGGATAGACGCAATCCTCGTAGGCCTGCGCGCCCCATGAGGTTTGGGCCAGCAGGAGCTTCATCACATCGTTGACCACGCCATAGCTGCCAAAGGCCTTCATCTTGCCCTTGCCGGTGGGGTCCCATGCCACGCCCAAGCGCGGCTCGATTTTGTCGCTCCATTGGAAGTCGATTGCGCTTACATTCGAGCCATCGGGAGCAGGAAGGCTTTCCTTTTCGATGCGCAAGCCAAGATCTAGGGTCACGCCGTGACCGACGGTCCAGGAATCCTGCGCGTAGAAAGCATGGTTCCAATCCACCGCAGGAGTGGTCAGAATCGTTGCAAAGTCTTGAGCATAGGCGTAGCCATACTGGCCTGCGCAGTATCCTGCCAGTTTTCCTTGGGCTGGATTAGTCCATGCATTGGTCCATTCGGCCTTCAACAAGTTGCAGTTGTTAACGCCATTGTCGGTGTTAGCCGTATAGCCCAAGCCAGCTCCCGGCTTCACGCGCACATAGGGCACATTGCCGTTCTGGCTGATCACGTTGGAGAGATGATTCAATTCATAGCCAGCCTTCAGGTTGTGCGTTCCCCACCTGCCGCTGCTGAAGTAAGCGAAGTCCTGGTTGAGCTGGACATGCTTGCTGGCGTTGAAGAGAGTGAAGGTGCCGGTATAGGGAGTCGTGGAAGCGCCGCGATCTTTTTGCAGATCAGCGGGCAGAGCATTTCCGTTATTATCTGTAGCGCCGGTACCAGTGCCGATCCAAGTAAAATCAACGCCGGTGGTAGGCCAGCCGAAGTCGTGGTAGTTTTCGAAGAAGTATCCGAAGCGGGTAGTAGATACCAGCTTCTGACTTAGAGTGGCATCGGCGCCGAAGTTGTAGGTCGAATTCGGAGCTGAGTAGCCGTATTCATGGGAATACGAGTCGAGGGGGCTATTGATGGACTCATTCTCATAAGTGGACTGAGATGCGACAGGATCGGCTATGGGCAGGGTGTCACCCATCTCGCGAGACAACTGATACATCCAGGAGCCGAAGACGCGGATCTTCTTGGTGGCGGCATAATCCAGACGGGCATTGCTGAAGTAGGTCTGATTCTGCTGGGTGAAGTTCAGTTTGCCATAGGTGGGATCAGCCGCAGAGAAGTCCACCGTGCGGCTCAGAGTGCTAATCATTGGCGCAAATCCGGTGAAAAACCAAAGCTTACCCTTCAAAATCGGACCGCCGAAGGTCGCACCTGGCTGCATGTTCAGGAACGAATCCTGCTTGCGCTGGTAATTCTGAGAAGCAGGATCCTGCGTTGCTGTGCCGGGATCCGTGGGATCGTAACGAAGCAGTGTCTGGTTTTGGTTGGCGTCCGCTGCCGAGGTTTGGTAGGTGGTGAAGAGGCCGCCATGAAATTCGTCAGAACCCTTCTTGAGTACCACATTGACCACACCACCTAGAGCACCACCAAACTCTGCAGAGATACCCGAGGTCTTTACCTGAACTTCCTGGATGAACTCCATCGGCACATCGGCCTTCGAGTAGCCGCCGGAAATGCTCTCCGTATCCTGGCCTTCGACCAGGTAGCTGCTCTCAGAGTCGGCTGCGCCTCCGATCGAATAGCCGACACTGCGGCCATTGCTGCTGCTTCCCGGCTGGGAGCCGCCATTTCCATTGTTTCCGGTGGATGCTCCTACGCCAGCCAAAGGTTCGTTACGCGCCATGGGAGCAAACTGAATGACGGACTGGAATGAGGTACCGGTAGGCAGATTCTGCAGAGACTCGCTGGTGACATTGGTCAGGTTCTGGGTGGTCGTGACATCGATTACCGGAGCGTCGGTGCTGACCTCAACCACGGTGTTCACTGTGCCCAACGTTAAAGCGAAATTGAGAGAGAGTTGGTGGCCCGTATCGATTTGGAGCTTTTCGCGTTTGCTGGTATCGAAACCTTGCGCCTTGACGGTGACCGAATATATGCCGGGGGGAAGGTTCGAGAAGTGATAGAAGCCGCCGGCGTCGGTCGTCGATTCCTTGCTTCCCACCAGTGAGGGAGAAGTAGCAGTGACATGCGCCCCCACCACAACCGCACCGGAGGGATCCTTGATCGTTCCCTGAAGGCCACCGGTGGTCTCCTGTGCCAGCAAGGTCGTCGCAAACAAGACAAGAATAGTAAGAGCCAGACCGCAAGGTACGGCCAGACGCTTCAGAGGTTGAGTCCAAGATTTCATGTGGTTTCCATCCTCGATTAGGTTGCCAGATCGTGCTACTGGTACGCTTCCCTTGCCCGAAGACAGAAAAACGACCCACGAATACGGCTTGAGTGTCTCGGTCGGGGGTCCGAGGCACGGTTGAAGGCCAAAATGAAAAGATCGTTCACGAAGAGTCGCCGTACCATTCCTTCCCGGAAGCTGCCTGAAGACAGGGACTCTTCCAAGAACAGTAGGTATAGCTGGTGCCTTGTTGTTTGCACTTTGCCTTCCATACTGGTTTTGTTTTCCATAATTTAGAAGGGGGCTAAGAATCAGTGGTTTTTATTCAATCGTGTAAAACCAGTTGTCGATAAATATATGTAAGATTGTATATAATTTCGCAAAGATTCCATAAATGGTGTATGTTTGCGTTCTTCGTATCGCTTGAGCGCTAGTTGTCGTGCTCAATATACGCCGCGGTAAGGCCCTGGCCATAAATCCCGACAGAAGCGGTTGCGATCACCTCATGACTCCGCGCATTTCGCTGCCGTTCGCCAGACTTCGCTGAATCGGAACCTAGAAGAGGAGATGCTGAGGGCAATTTCAGCACCGGCCGAATCTAACAAAGTCGAGGATAGTTTACACAACTGTTTATTCCTTGGGATTTGAGTCGAATCCCCCTTAGGGTTGAGTCTGCGCACCCCGCTGCGTCGATTATTCAAGACTACGGAGACATGAGATGTGGCCCGGATATGGAACCATATCCATATTGTCTAACGGCTGGGACTTTGCCGAGTCCCGAATTTGGGTTGAGATTGGGTGACGAGGCGCCGGATAGCGTATTCTGCTGCTCATGCAGCTCACCGTAGCCCATATCGGCGCGCGCACGGCATCGGGCTCCAAGACGGCCTTCAGGGCCAGCGCTAAATCCGCTGGCAAATCCGCCGCCAAGGACTCCGTTGAGGCGCTGGTCCAGACCTACCTGGAGCGCTGTTCCGCCTTCGCACGCTGCCAGACCGAGAGCTTCAAGAGCGAGGATGCGCTTTTGGAGTGGTTGAGCCGCCAGCAAGGACGCACTCCAGCGCTGGCCGTGCTGTTGGACAGCCGCGGCCGGCAGATGAGCTCGGAGGGATTTGCCTCCTGGCTGGGGGCGCGGCGGGACGATGGGGCTCAGCATATAGTGCTGGCCATCGGGCCGGCCGATGGTTGGTCGGAGGCTGCGCGGCATCGGGCTCAACTCCTGCTCTCGCTGGGTCCGATGACCCTGGCCCACTCCCTGGCCCGCCTGGTGCTGTCCGAGCAGATCTACCGCGCCTTCACCATTCTGACCGGTCACCCTTACCACGGAGGACATTAATAGAGAGCAGGGGTTAGGCGTTAGCCATCCGCTTCTATTATTGCGGAATTGCTTCTTTGGTGGATACTGATCGGAGATCTGAAAACCGCAATCGCCACGAATGTTCTATTCCGGCCCAGGGCAGAATAGAATATTGAATGCAAGGTGTGCACCGGTCTCCGATCCCTGATCCCCGACCCCTGTTCCTTGTCTTCGAGAGGTGCGATGTCCTGGTTCAAGCGTGAAAATGGTGAATATGAGTCCATCCCCTCGGGCGGGGATTCCGCCGAGGCGGCCGAACGCCGGGTGCGCACCGAAGGCCTGTGGGTCAAGTGCTCGGGTTGCCGCGAGGTGATCTGGAAGGCCGATCTAGAAGCCAACCACAGCGTTTGTCCCAAGTGCCAGCACCACTTCCGCATGGGCGCCCGGCAGCGCATCGGCCTGTTGCTCGATCCTGGCTACGAGTTTGTCGACGGCGGGTTGCGCTCTACCGACCCTCTCGACTTTACCGACATTAAGTCTTATAAGGCCCGCCTGCGCAAGGCACAGGAAGAGACCGGGCTGAACGACGCCATTCTCAACGCAGTGGGGCGCATGGGCACGCACCAGGTAGTGGTGAGCGCCATGGAATATGGCTTCATCGGTGGCTCGATGGGCGCAGTGGTCGGTGAGACCATCGCCCGCGCCGCGGATCGCGCCCGACTGGAGCGCAATCCACTCATCGTGGTTGCGGCCTCGGGCGGGGCGCGGATGATGGAGGGTGTAGTCAGCCTTTTGCAGATGGCCAAGATCTCCACCGCACTGGCCCAACTGGATTCTGCCAGGGTTCCCTACATCTGTGTGCTGACCGACCCAACTACGGGCGGCGTCACCGCCAGCTTCGCCATGCTGGGCGACCTGAATATTGCCGAACCTGGAGCGTTGATCGGCTTTGCAGGACCGCGGGTCATCGAACAGACCATTCGGCAGAAGCTGCCCGATGGCTTTCAGCGCGCCGAGTTCCTGCTCGAGAAGGGCTTTCTCGATGCGGTCGTGCCGCGTAATGAGATGAAGAACTATTTGGTCCGGGCTCTGGAGTTTATGAAGAGCTGAGGGTAAGCTGGTTCAGTTCTGAACGGCAAGGGATATAAACCTTAAGCTGACTGTTCGATTGCCGACCCAAGCCTCCATCGGAAGGTTATATCCTTCCTTATCAATCGATTGTTATCCTGAGCAGCGAGGGATCTACGTCTTGTTGCTTTCCCCTCGTGGGTGCCGGATATCCGAATCCTTCGCTTCAATCAGGATGAAATAGTGGGGGCGCCCTGGGGGCCCCCCGACTATTTTGTTCTTCGCCCCGCTCCGGTCTAAGTTCATAGCTCGCAACGAGATCGCGTGGGATGTCTCGACCGTTTAGAAATCAAGCTTCAGCGACAATTGCATAGTACGTGCGTTGGCGGTGAAGACCTTACCGGGCTGATTGAACAGACCGTTGGTGCTTCCAACTGCCTTTGCAACCTCTTGATACCCCGCCACCTGTTCCCCAACCGCATTGATGTTATTCACAGTGCCAGGGGTAAACTGAGAGTGGTTGAAAACGTTGAAGGCTTGCGCCTGGAAGTTAAGCGCGTAACGAGGAGTGAAGTTGAACCTCTTGGTCGCCGTAGCGTCAAAATTGTTGATGTGCTGGGTTGGCTCGGTATTGCGACTGGCGTTGGGAAGGGTTCCCGCAGCCGCCTGGATATACTCGGCGGTGGAGTTGAGCGCCTGATAGGCCACCAAATTGGCGCTGCAAGCCGTGATGGGGTTTCCATTGGAATCAACTCCGGTGCAAAGATTCGCCCGGTTGGGATCGTAGAGCGCCTTGACTGCGGTTCCCGTGTGCTTGACACCGTTGGGATTTATGATGGTGCGATCAATGCCGCCGGAATCCGTGTTCATATTGGCATTGTCACCCGAGAGTACGGTGAAGTATTCCGGCGACTCGAAGGTATAAATCGGAGCAATCGCCCAGTTGCCGATCAGGTTCTTCTGCAGCCAATTTCCGTTCTTGAAGTAGGGCAGATCGTAGTTCACCGCCAAGGTGAGGCGATGCGTACGATCCAGAGCCGAGCGGCTATAGTCGGCAGAGACATTCTGAGAGTTCTGCGGGCGGCGCGGCGTCAGCGACGAGGAGTTCACCGTGTCGGTGGCATCGTCCATAGTCTTGCTCCAGGTATAGGAGAGATCCAGGAGCAGACCGTTGGCAAAACGGCGGTTGAGGCTGGCCGCCAAGCCGTTGTAATTCGACTCCGACGATGGTTGATAAGAGGTTAGCTTGCCTGTGAAATTATTGCCGTTGCTGATGAAGGCGGGGACGATATACCCGTGGTTTTTCTGGACTGTCTGGAGTCCTCCCAGGGTGCTGTTCAGGGAGCCGAGCTGAGCGGCGCTGGGAGTGCTTGTATACGTTGGCAACTGGTTCGCAGCGGTAACCACCGGCTGAATGTTCAACTGGATCTGCGTTGCCAGATGGATGCCACGAGTACCCACGTAACGCACCTCGGCGGTGTAATCGCGATGGAAGACGTGCTGCACGCCCAGTGACCAATTCTCCGCATAGGGGAGTTTTTGGTTGGGAATATAGGAGGCGGTGGCTGCCTGCTGAGCGGCAACGGTAGTGAAACTCTGCAGCGTGCCGGTTCCCGTGGGTAGTCCGCCGTTCTTGAGAAAGTTCGGATCGCCCGGATTGGGGTTGCTGCCAACACCCACATCGTTGGTGGAAGAGAACTGCGGCGGCTGGGAGAGGATGCCCAGATTGTCATAGAGCACATCCACGCCCATGCCGAAGCCGGCACGGATCGAGGTGTTCTGGTCGGGAGCGAAATTGATGCCAACACGAGGCATGATATTGGTGTACTGCGGCTGCGGAGCGGAGAAAACAACCAGTCCGGGAACGCTGGCCGCCGAATTGAGAGCCTGTTGGCGCTCGCCGAAGGGAACCGAAGTGAATTCGTAACGCGCGCCGAAATTCAAGCTTAACTTCTCGGTGACATGCCAGATATCGTTGGCAAATGCATAGAACGCGGTCTGGTCGCCGTAATAAATGAAGTTGCCGGTGGAGCGCTCGCCGAAGTAGGTGGGGGCCAAGTCGTGTAGGTACTCGGTTGTGGCATCCCATTCATAGTCGCCGCGCACGCGCTGAGTAAAGCTCTGGGGAGAGATGAACTTGTGTCCATCAAAACCTATCTTGATGTTGTGCTTACCCTTTACCCAACTGACGTTATCCGTGAACTGATACAGATTCTGGATAGTCTCCTGGGGCGCGTTCGGATCAGGTCCAATATCGATTCCGCCCATATCCCACAAGGTCAGATTCGGGAAGACACCTAGACCGGGGAAGGGGAAACTGCCAGCGGGCGTGGTGCTGTAGAAGCGATTGAAGCCCAGACGCGCCTCGTTGGTGAGATTTGAGGTGAAGGTATGGTATTCGCTAAGGGCAATCAGGTGGAACCGCTGCGGGGAAGTCAGATAGAAGGCTGTTAACAATTCGTCCTGGTAATCGCTCGTATCCACGCCGTCAACCTTGTTGTAGATATAACGGGCGCGGAAGCTGTCCTTTGGCGAAATGGTCCAGTTGCCGCCAGTAGTCAGGGCTGAAGTGTTGGTATAGTTGGGTGCCCCGACCGAGTAGTTGCCCTCGGGGATCACGGTGTCATTCTGTGTACCAAATATGCCCGTGTTGGAGTTGTAAGCAGTATCGCTAAACACATCGGTGTACTGCGGACCCGACGATTCGCTGCCACAGGCAAGATCGGCGCTGGCATCCACCTGCGCTGGCGAGACCGGCATGTACTTCTGGAAGATGCCCAGGTTGGTGGCGTTGAAGTTAAGAGTTGACGCCTGCATAGCGGAGATGCCGGCTGCGGTCGGTGTGCAGAGATAATATTGGCTGCTTTGGCCAATGGGGTTGTATTCGTAATTGGCAAAATAGAAGATCTTGTCCTTCTTGATAGGTCCGCCAACCTGGCCGCCAAAGCGGTTGTTGTCGTAGCGGGGATTGGGAATCTTGCCACCCTGAACCGCGTTTTCCGCATTCAGGTTTCGGTTCTGGAAGTATTCATACGCCGAACCGTGAATCTGGTTGGTGCCACTGACAATGACGGAATTGAACTGGCCGCCGACCGAGTGGCCGAACTCCGGAGAGAACTGATTGGTGATAACAGTGAATTCGCCTACCGCACTGCCGGGAACGTAAACCAGAGGACCGGTCACGGACTTGTTGTTGTTGTCGATACCTTCAATGGTGTAGTTGTTGGAGCGGGCGCGCATGCCGCCGACCGATGGGCCGGTACCGTCGCCAAGGCCGCCGCCAGAGGCCACACCTGGAACCAGGAGGGAGAGATTCAGAACCCCGGCTCCCACCGTCGCGGTGGGGAAGTCCTTCAATTCGACGGGCTCGAAAGAGCTCTCTAGTTGGGTGGTGGTAGTGTCCAACACGGCAGGTGCATCGGCAGCGACTTGGACACTGGTGGAAGCGCCAGCGACCGAGAGTACCAGCCGCGCTGTTCCGGTCTTATTAAGCTGCACATCGAAGCCGCGCAGCGCGTACGGAGCAAAACCCTTTGCAGTTCCGGTCAGAAGGTAGCGACCTGGAATCAGGTTCGGTGCATGGAAATCGCCAACAGAGTTCGCCTGAACTACCACGGTCACGCCGGTATCCATGTTCTTAATGGTGACAGTGGCGTTGGGAATCGCTGCGCCGCTGTTGTCAAGAACCGTACCTACGATGTCACCGCTAGTGGACTGACTCCAAGCCGCGCCATTGCCGCCAAGCAGCACAGCAAGAACCAACAAACTCAGTGCGAGAAACATTCCTGAAACACGGAAAAATCGCATCGAACTCCTCCAGAACCTTCTTGGGTGCGCCCTATCCGGAAGCTCACTGTCTTTTCTCTTGCCCATGAAAACAGATTTGACTTCATCTGCAAGCAGTCAATCTGGCAAAAGAATAGTTGATGAGGCAGATTAGGCTTGCGTCTTTCTCGCCTGCGGACCACAGGCGAACAGACAATTCGCATCACTTGCGGGGGTGGTAGCACGTTAAGGGCCATTCACGGCAGGTTCCGGTTTATTGGCCAACTCGCAACAAAATACGCTGGTTAGTAAATAGTCTACGGAATGCTCTTGTATGAGTTCCTTATGGAAATACGGAAAAATTTCTGTCGATATATGGAATTGTGTATTTGATCGAAAAACGATTGCTTTCTTTGCTTTGGGTGAGCAGAGAAAAGCCCGGCAAGATGGCCGGGCTTTTCTCTGCATCTTGTCTTCAGATGCGCATGGGCATAAGGACGTAGCGGTATTTGTACTCGGCGTCTGGATCCTCGGGACGCAACTGGCCAGCCGACTGAGAATCCTTGAACTCAAGGCGTACTTCGCCTTCATTGCTGAGCGCCTTGAGGAAGTCCAGGATATAGCCGGAGTTGAAACCAACCATGATGGGATCACTGGAGTAAGGGGTGTCGATGGTGTCTTCGCTCTCGCCAGACTCCGTGGAACTGGAGCTTATCTTCAGCTCGTTACTTTCTAGACGCAGTCGAATAGCGCCGGAACGCTCGTCGGCGAACTGTGCCACGCGCTGGATGGCGGCGGAGAGTTCGCTGGAACGGACTACGGCGAACTTGGTGTTGTCGCGAGGCATCACCGCCTCGAAGTTAGGGAACTGCCCAGATAGCTTGCGTGAACTCAGGGTGCGATGGCCGACACGGAAGAAGAGGTTGTGCTCGTCGTCGGCGAAATCGATCTCGTCGGCGTCGGAGGTGGAGAGAAGCTGTTGCAACTCCTGGAGCGCCTTGCGAGGAATTAATACACGTTTCTCTCCACTGATGCCGACCAGGTTTTCATTGGGCTTTTCGACGAAAGAGAGGCGATGGCCATCGGTGGCTACCATGGCCAGAGACTCCGCCTTGAGCACAAGCAGGGCACCATTCAGGGTGTAGCGCGACTCCTCGTTGGAGATGGCGAAGATGGTGCGGGCAATGAGCGTCTTGAGCGCGGTCAGGGGGATGCTAGTGACAGAGACGGTGGGAAAGTCTGGCACTTGCGGATAGTTGGCCCGGGCCATGCCGACCATCTTGGTGTTGGAACGGCCGCTGCGGATCTGCACCCAATGATTGTCCAGCAGCTTGATGGAGATTTCGCCGTCTGGCAGGAGCTTGATATAGTCGTAAAGCTTGCGCGCGGGGATAGTACAAGAGCCGGGCGTTTTGACCTTCACCTCGGCACTGGTGCGAATGGCCTGGTCAAGATCGGTAGCCGTGATATTCAAGCGGTCATTCTCGGCTTCGATGAGGAAATTCGACAAGATCGGAATGGTGGTTTTGCGCTCGACGACACTCTGTGTCGCGGTAAGCTCGCGCACCAGATCCTGACGGCTTACGGTAATCTCCATCGCTACCCCCTGCACGGCCGTTTTTTCGACTTCTACTTCCACGCTCGGCATGAACCCACCTTCTCCGCCGGCGACTATTGCGCCGGAAGCGGCAGTTTACGTGCTGGCCACACTCTACAACAGTGGAGCGGGGATCGGAAACTGCCGTGTTTCCTTTTCTTGATTGTATTCATCCCAGTCAATCATTGTGCGTGGAAAAAGAGGTCGTTCTCTGGATTCCACGGTTTAGCGGAAAGGAAGGGACATGGATAGCAGCCGTGATGATCGCTGGAGAATTGTATGGGTGAGGGGAGAGAAAAAGGTGTATTGAAAAGAAATAAAAGCTAGTAGATCCCGTAGTTGTCGAAGGAAAAGTGGAAATGGAGAGCAACTTCAATCTATAGAACCGTTTGCGATAGGGGTAGGTTTTCCATATCGGGGCTGTGGAAGAAAGGATATTTGGAAATCGAGTCTAAAGTTCGGTGGCAGGTACCGGCTTTCCCACGGCTCCCACAAGGGGATTAAATAGGGCTGTGAAAAGCCGGGCGGATATGTGAAAAGATGGTCGAAGTGTGCGCAAGCAGTGGGCTTGAGGGCGCAGGTTGTTCCACAAAAGATATTGTTTGGGGAGAAAGAGTCTGTAACTCCTTGGGGTTGAAGTACTCTTTGAGCGCCCGGGAAGGAACATGTCCCGTGTTTCGCATCGTGGGAGGGGGTTTCCCGATGCTGTACAGCAGTGGTCAGTCTTGGTCCGTCGGAGTGGAAGGAGCCAATATACTCCCGTAAACTTGGAGGCAGAGGAGGATTCCCACATGGCCATCGATGTCGGGCGTCTGGAAAGCCAGTTGCTGCAGATGTCGGTGGAAGGTGCACCGGGACTGGAGTTCTGCGAGGCTATCTCGGAACTGGCTCGAACCGGACGGTTCGAGCAGTTACACGAGATTCTTCCAGGGATCGTTTATGAAGAGATGTGGGCCCGCTATGAGCAGGATCCAAAATCATTTGTAGCAGGCTGGAAGATGCTGGGCCACGAGATGCAGCAGGGTTTTGTGCAGCACGCCCGTCAGCGGCTTACCTCTCTGACTCGCTTGCAGCAAGCCGGTATGGGGGGTGTTACGCCGGCTTGGCAGGAGATCCAAAGGGCGCTGGATAGTCAGCAAAACGACCTTCTGCGCGCGGCCTTCGCCCTGGAACTGTTGGAATTGGTTGAGCCGGCGGTGATTCGTGCTACACATTTGCGGGAGTGCGTGGTGGGCGAACCGAGTTCGGAAGAGGCGGATCGCTACCTGGATGAGGCTACCCGATGCTATTTCTTCGGCCTTTTTACTGCTTGTGCGGTGATGTGCCGGTCGGTTCTTGAGGAAGCGATCAAGCAGAAGCTTCCCGCACCGCTAACAAAACTGCTGCGGACACGCTACAGAAATGCTCCCACCTTGGGAAACCTGCTGCACGAGGTCAATAACAATCTGACCATGTGCGGTTTCGATACGGATTTTCCTCGGGTGGCCAATCAGGTGAACGATGTGGGCAAGAAGGCCGTTCATCAGGGTTTGCTTTCCGAGGATGAGGCCAGAACCTGCCTTCAAAGAGCCCGCGAGGCCTTGCAGATTCTGCTGCGTCATGGAGCGCCGGGGTAACACCGCAGAAATCGCTTTTATACTTGAAAGTACATGTCCTACGCCGCAGCTATCGAGCTATTGAATACGATGACGCCGGAGCTGTATAGCGCTCCAGGCCGTCCGCGGCGGAAATTCTCCCTGGATGAATTCCGCCAACTGCTGGCCTCACTGGGGAATCCAGAGCAGGGATTCCAATCGGTTTTGATCGCTGGAACCAACGGCAAGGGCTCTACCGCCGCTACGTTGGCTTCGATTCTAAGTTGTTCCGGTGTTCGCACAGGTCTATATACCTCGCCTCACTTGGAGCGGGTGAACGAGCGGGTGCGGGTGGATGGTACGGAGATAAGCGATAAGGTCTTTTCCGGCCTATTCTTCCGAATCCAACAGTTGGCAGAGAAAATGGTGGCAAGTAGCCAATTACCACATATGCCGAGCTTCTTCGAGGTTCTGACCGCCATGGCTTTTCTCCACTTTGTTGGGGAAGGGGTGCAGGTCGCGGTACTGGAAGTGGGGATGGGCGGGCGGTTGGATGCGACCAATACGGTGAATCCGCTGGTTTCGGTGATTACCGATATTTCTCTCGACCATACCGAGTGGTTGGGCTCGACCATTGCCGCGATTGCAAAAGAGAAGGCGGGGATCTTGCGGAAGAATGGAACTCTGGTCACCCTGCCGCAGCATCCGGAGGCCAATCAGGCTCTGGGTGAAGCAGCGATGGAATTGCATGTGCGCGGAGTTAGTGCGGCGGAGTATATGCCACTGTTCGGTGTCGAGGCCACTTCTACCTATCGGGTTGAAGCTTTGGGTTCGACAGTCGAGGTGCGTTCGCCACTTCGGGGTGCCCATCAACAACGGAATCTTGCTCTGGCAATCGGAGCGGCGGTGGAACTGGCTTCGAATCATGGGATTCCCATTACCGTAGAGTCGATAGCAACGGGGCTTGAAAAGACACGATGGCCGGGAAGGTTGGAAGAGGTTTTCCTGCAAGGGAAGAAGTGGATTCTCGACGTTGCCCATAATCCGGCTGGCGCGTGGGCGCTGCGTTCCGCGTTGTCTTCCATTTGCCGCGAAGGCCAGAGGAAAACATTGATATTCAGTTGCTTGCGGGATAAGCCTGTGAGGGAGTTGGCGCAGATTCTTTTTCCGATCTTTGATCGGGTGATGCTGGCTCCTATCCATAGCTTGCGGGCGGCGGGGTTGGAAGAGCTGCTAGCGGCTGCCAGGGAAACGGGTTGCGTGGTCAATGCCGCCGATTCGCTAGAGAGCGCTATGCAGCAGTCGATGGAAGATTCGCAGGAGAGGCTAGTGGTGGTCTCCGGCTCCGTTTATCTCGTAGGAGAGGCACGTTCGTGGCTGACCAGCGCAAGAGGAGAACAAGAATGAGCCGCAGGCCTGAGCCGATGCCGTGGTTGTTACGTTGGCGCACCAATCTGATTCAAACCCCGATCTTCGCCTTAGTAACGATTCTCTGTGGTTCGCTTTCTCTGGCTGTGTCACTTCTGGATCGCAGGGGCAGGGTTCAACATCGCATTGCCAGGATTTGGGCGCGGCTTTGCGTGATGGCTTCGGGGTCGCGGGTGGAGGTGCAAGGGGTAGAGAATCTGCGCAAGGCACAGGTGTGTGTCTTTGCCTCGAATCACACCTCTTATATGGACACACCGGTCATCTTTGCTTCATTACCGCTGCAATTCCGAATTTTGGCTAAGCAGGAATTATGGCCTATCCCATTCATTGGCTGGTACCTAAATAGGTCAGGACAGTTGCCCATCGATACCCGCAACCCGAGAACCACGCTCTCCAGTCTGGGTGCTGCAGCCAGGGCTCTGCGCGAGGGAATGCCACTGTTTGTCTTTCCCGAAGGCTCAAGGACTCCGAACGGAGAGTTGCAGCCCTTTCTTTCTGGTGCCGCTTACCTGGCTATTCGCGCGCAGGTTCCTGTGGTTCCGATGGCGCTGAGCGGTGTCTACGACCTGCTTCCAATTCATTCCCATCACTTCTATCCCGGAGTGTTGACAATGCGCGTGGGAGAGCCGATGGAGACCGCAGGCATGTCGATTCGGCAGGTAGATGAGTTGACCGAGCGATTGCGTACGGCGGTTGCAGCTTTGCGGCTTCCCTGATCCTCAATCGGGAAAGAGTATGGGCGGCAACTGGAAGGCAGGTTTGCCGGTATGTTGTCCATCGTCTATCGCAATGCTCGGTTTGTGAGTACACTGTGCTGGTATGTCTGTTCACATCGCCATCCCCGAACCCACCAGCAGCGATTTCGAATACAACCAGCGTTCGCTTCCCCCCTACCTGGCCGCTCTTCATTCGGCTGGAGCCAAGCCTATCGTGGTACCTCTTCACGAGCGGCAGGATCGAGTTGCCCGGCTTTTAAGCGGAGTCCAGGGGATACTTCTTCCCGGCAGCCGCTTCGATGTCGATCCGCAACGATATGGTGAGGTGCGGATTTCCGCGTGCAGCGCGGCGGATCCAGCTCGGGCTGCTGTGGACGAGTTGCTGCTGCAAGAGGCCTTCAACCTGCACAAGCCGGTGCTGGCTATCTGTCACGGCATGCAGACCTTGAACGTCTGGTGTAACGGCTCACTGGTGCAGGATTTGCGCACGGCCGTGAATCATAGGCCTGGACGGGATGTGGCGGAGGCTCACCCGGTGCTGATCGCTCCCGGCTCTTATTTGCAGTGGTTGGCTCCCGCAGTGCAAGCCGGCGAGACGATGGTGAACTCGAGTCATCACCAGGCTGTGCGCGTTGCCGGAGATCATTTGCGGGTGAGCGCTGTTTCGCCTATGGATGGGGTGATCGAGGCGGTGGAGCTGGACTCCACGGATCATTTTGTGCTGGGGGTGCAATGGCATCCGGAGCGGAGCTACATTTCCAGCGTGTTTTCGCGAGGGATCTTTGCCCGCTTTGTGGAGGCTGCAGGTGGATGGCATCCGCGGACGGTTCTGGAATCGGTGGTGCAGCAGTGAACGGTAGGGAGATCGCTACGGAGACCATAGATGAGGAGCAGATCGCAGTGCGCCTGAATGAATTTCTGGCCGATTGCGGGCAGGAGGCGTTGGAGACGCGCAGGGCGGGGCGGTTTGCCGAATATCTAGTGCTGTTATTGCGCTGGAATGCGCGTACAAATCTGACCGCGATCCGCGATATCGATGGAATTCTCTCCCGCCATTTTGTCGAATCCGTCGTCTGCGCCCGGGCTTTGCCTGCGGGGATCGCTAGGTTACTTGATTTTGGTTCCGGGGCAGGGTTTCCCGGCATCCCGATTGCGCTTTGTCGGCCGGAGATCTTGGTAACCCTGGCGGAGTCGCAGGGGAAGAAGGCGGCTTTTCTTCGTGAGGCGGTTCGGGTACTCGGTCTTGATTCCGCTGTTCATGGGGGACGCGCAGAGACACTGAGGCAGCAATTCGATTGTGTGACGATGCGTGCAGTGGATCGAATGGAGTTGGCGATTGCCGCCGGGAGGGAGCTGGTTCGGCCCACTGGCTGGCTGGCTCCGTTGACGAGCCTGAAAGGGTTGGCAGCATTGAAGGGCGCAGCCGGTGACGGATTTGTCTGGGGTGAGCCGATTGCTCTGCCAGGAAGCGAGAAGACGGTACTAGCTATGGCGAGTCGAATCGAAAGCTGAACAGAGGTAAACGTGCTTTTTAATGCACTATCTTGAGGGCGGCCAGGGCACAGATGGGATCGAGATCGCCGATCTCGCGCACAAGCAGGCGGATTCCAGTGTCTTCGGGAAATTCCTCGCCTCCTGCATATCTCTCTTGATTTCCAATGGAAGGTTGCTTTCTCAGGTGGAGAAGATCGTCTTTTCTCCCAGGACGAATGCGACGTGAAGACATCTGTCGCAGAGAGATTGAGAATTGTCCGCTTCTTCAAAGGAAGGCAGAGGGGCCGAGCGCGGTTTGAACTGCATCATTTCAGGGTTGATCTGTGGCAAGAGAGGGAGGGATGGGCTCCGGAGGTGTTCCATGTGAAACATAGTTGCATGTCTCTAATTCGAGGTAATCTGTTCCACGTGGAACAATTTGCCTCCGATCTACAAGGATCGGCTTTCCAACCAGAAGCCAACCAAAACGAAAACCCATAAATTTTCCGCGACCCCAAGAAGTTTTCCACCGATTGCAACTTTCTTGGTTCCTCTGCTCAGGCTCCCACACCAGGGCCGGAAGCTCTTATGTTTCTATCGACTCCGGCCGTTATCCACAAGCTTCTCTCGGGCGCTTTCCACAGAAGACGGAAGATCTCCACAGCGAATCCCGCTACCTCCGCGTACCCATTCCCTATACCTTGATATCTATGGGCAAGATCCTCGGCGTTGTCAATCAGAAGGGCGGAGTCGGCAAGACCACCACAGCGATAAACCTCGCCGCCTGCCTCGCACTGGAAGACATGAAAATTCTCCTGGTTGATTGCGATCCCCAGGCCAACGCATCCTCGGGCCTCGGTTTTCAGCGCGATGACAATCGTCATTCCATCTATGACGTCTTGATGGGAGACGCGCCGGCGGAGCAAGTCATTCTGCCCACCATGATCGAGCATCTCTCCCTGTTGCCCGGATCCAAGAATTTGACCGGAGCAAATATCGAATTGGCCTCCGCGGAAGACCGCGCTCTGCGCCTTCGTCAGGCTCTCGCGCTTGTGCAGGAAAACTACGACTTAGTCATTCTGGATTGTCCGCCAGCTCTGGATCTGCTCACCCTCAACGCCCTGGCTGCAGCCAACACCTTGCTGGTTCCCATGCAAGCCGAGTACTTCGCCCTGGAGGGAGTTTCAGAGCTGATCTCGACCCTGGAACGGGTTCGCGCCGCCTACAATCCCGATCTGTCGATCGAGGGCGTTTTGCTCACCATGTACGACGACAGAACCAATCTCGCTCAGCAGGTCACCGAGACCCTGCGCGAATATTTCCGCGAACTACTCTTCCGCACCGTGATTCCGCGCAATGTGCGCCTGGCAGAGGCGCCCAGCCATGGCAAGCCCGTCGCTCTCTACGATCCGCGCTCCCGCGGCACCGAGGCGTACTTTGAGCTAGCTGGGGAGTTCCTGGCGCGTAACGGAATCGAGCTACCCCGCAATCGCCAGCGCAAAAAAGCCGATTGCGTTCCAGAACCGACGGTCATCGAGACAAAAGTGCGCTTCTGGCCATACTCCTGAGTGACGCTCTCTCCTCGCTCAACCAGACGATTTCATTCATCCGCGATTCACCAGCTACCGGCCATGCGGCTGGGCAAAAGGCATTTCAATGACAATCAGCGCCATCGACAACAAGCGTCGCGCCCTGGGCAAGGGCCTGGATTCTCTTCTTCCCCGCGTGCAGCCAACACCCGCACCCGCAGCGGAGACCGAGGGTGGTAAACCTCGCGAGATTCCCATCGATCAGATCGACCGTAATCCCTTCCAGACCCGTGGGCACATGGACGAAGGACAACTGGCTGAGCTGGCAGCATCGATTACCGCCAACGGCGTGGTGCAGCCGATCCTGGTGCGTCCTCAGGCAACAGGACGGTTTCAGTTGATTGCCGGAGAACGCCGTTGGCGAGCCTCGCAGATGGCAGGCAAGACCAGCATTCCGGCGATTCTGCGCCAGGTCTCCGACGAACAGGCGATGGAGATCACCATCGTCGAGAACTTGCAACGCGCCGATCTGAATCCCATGGAGCAGGCCCGCGCCTACGAGCGCCTCTCCCGCGAGTTTCATATGACCCAGGAGCAGATGGCGGTGCGCACCGGCAAGGATCGCGCTTCGGTAGCCAACTTTCTACGCCTGCTGCGATTGCCGGAAGCGGTGCAGTCTCGCGTAGAGTCTGGCGAGCTAAGCTTTGGCCATGCCCGAACTTTGCTGGCCTTCGAACATCCCGAAGAGATTGAGAAGGCAGCTAAGCGAGTGTCACAGCTTTCGCTTTCTGTTCGCCAAACAGAGGCTTATGTACAGGGTTTGCTGCATCCCGAACGAGCGGAAAAGAAAGCACCTAAGCCGCCCCAGGCGGTCGACCCCAATGTGCGCGAGGTGGAAATCCGGTTGCAGCGCGCTCTGGGCCTTAAGGTTCACATAGAAGACCACAGCGGCCGCGGCAAGGTTATCATCGAATACTCCCGGCTGGAGGACTTTGACGCCCTGTTGGAACAACTGGCGGGAGCATAAAAGGCAGGGAATAGGGAATAGAAGCTTCCGCCGTATAGAGACGCTCGTTTGGCGGTGAGCGAATGGTTTTGGAAGGCATAACACCGGCAAAGGATTTTGATCGAGGTTGCCGGGTCAAGATCAAGAGAGCCATGACGCCAATGCCGCGCCAATTCGATGTCCTTGTGCTAGGAGCGGGTGCGGCGGGACTGATGTGCGCTGCGGTGGCCAGCCAGCGTGGGCGGCGCGTGGCGCTGGTGGACCACAACCCGCAGCCGGGGCGCAAGATCCTTATCTCCGGCGGCGGGCGCTGCAACTTCACCAATCTACACTCCTGTCAGACCAACTATCAATCTGAAAATAAACACTTTGCCAAGTCTGCTCTGGCGCTTTACGAGCCCCGTCACTTCATCGAGCTGGTGGATCGCTACCGCATATGTTGGCACGAGAAGACGCTGGGGCAGCTATTTTGCGACAGTTCGGCACAATCCATCCTGGACATGCTGCTGGCTGAATGCGAGCGGGGGCCGGGGTCGGTGGATCTGCTGTTCGATACCCGCATTTTGGCAGTCGATGGTTTTTCAGGCGGCGGATTTCGTTTGCAGACATCGAAAGGCACATTGGCTGCCGGGGCACTGGTGGTTGCCGCAGGCGGACTCTCCATTCCCAAGCTGGGCGCCAGCGGATTGGGCTACGATCTGGCGCGGCAGTTCAGGCTGAAGATTGTCGAGCCGCGCCCGGCGCTGGTGCCGCTGCTGCTGGGCGGTCAAGAGGCTGCCTGGACGAATTTGGCCGGGGTGGCAACCGAGGTGATTGCCGAAGTGGGCGGTATGCGGAAGCAAGATACGATCCGCTTCCGGGAAAAGATGCTGGTGACGCACCGTGGCCTCTCCGGGCCAGCCATTCTCCAGATTTCAACCTATTGGCGACCAGGCACAGAGTTGCGCCTGGATTTTGCGCCGGGGTGCTCCTCCAAAGAAAATCTTTTGCAGGCGCTGCAACTGCCGGGCGCACGCCGGGATCTATCGGGATTAAAACAAGTGCTACGGGAGAATCTGCCGCAGCGTCTGGCCCACTTTCTGGCCGAGACCGGCCAACCCTCCGGCTGGTCGAACGCGGCGTTGGAAGGGCGGGAACGCCAACTCCGCGGCTGGATTCTACACCCCACCGGGACGGAGGGTTTCGCCAAGGCCGAGGTCACTGCCGGCGGAGTCGATACCGCTGATTTGCAGGCGCGAACGCTGGAGGCAAGGGCAGTTCCGGGGCTCTTCTTCATCGGCGAAGTGGTGGATGTAACCGGACAGTTGGGGGGATTCAATTTCCAATGGGCCTGGGCCTCCGGCGTTGCGGCAGGAAGGGCCGTGTAGGGAAAAGGGGTTAGGATTCCATCCACTCCAAATCCTCTCACGTCTTTGAGCTTGGTCTGAAGGCTCAGGGGGGTCTGATTCGGGGCTTACGGGTCTCCGACGTTCATTTTCCAAACCCCTAATCAGCTGCCTGGGGCTTTGCCGGCGGCGTCAGCACGAATCCTTTTCGAATCAGAGCGAAGCCCTGCTGGGGAAGTTCGGCCTGCAAGAGCTGGCTTTGGGGGCCGCTGAAAAGGTGAGTTGTGACGCCAGCAATGGTGGCGACCAGATGGTGGACCGTGATGGGCTTTCCGTCCAGGGTGCCTTGTTCATCGGCGAAGGTGGCCAAGCTGACAGGCTCCATCGAGCCTGCCTGTTTGGGAAGGATGGCCCACAAGTTGCGGTTGTTCTGAGCGACGGCCAGAGCCAGCAACGTCTCCAAGGCGCCGGGATCGAAGTCGGCCAGAAAAACAGCGTTCGGCTGAGCGGGGAGCCGGGTGGTCGAACTGTGTCCGTTGGCCGAGAAATTGAGCAGCATTTGCGCCGCGTCGGGTGCGCCGGTTACAGTCACGGCCGCCCCATTGACCGTGGCGCTCAGTTGCACATGGCGCAAATGGTTGTCGGCGGAGAGCTGTTCGGTCTTGGAAAGGGAATAATCCAATCCCTGCATGGCGATGCGCACCAACGAGGTGGAAGCGTAGCCGCCGCCCGCGGTGGTGAAGCTGAAGCTGGCCGAGCCCACCGGCTTGCCGTGCTGGCTGACGATAAAGCTGGCCGATTGCGCCGCCGCTGCAAGCGCGAGAAAAATACAGGCGAGAAGGCAAAGTACGGGTTTACGAGCGCAAGTTAACATGGTCCTGCTAGTTAGACCGCCGGGTGCAGAAAGCGTTGCAGGCGCGACGGGAATTACCGCGGTGGGATGGCCGGCGGCGCAGAACGCGGAAGCATGGGTGGAGCACCTTGGCTTACCTCACGCACCGAAACCGTGGTGGCGACAAAACTGCCATCTCTCACTGCTCCCTCGACGCGAACCATGGCGCCTATCTGGAGGTCGCCCAGCGTGATGGGATCGCGGCGTTGACGAAACGAGGTGTTCTCGTCGGCGGTAAAGGTGTGGGCGGCATGGTCGACAGGGCTATCCAGAGTGATGGTGACGCCGTTGATGGCCGTCACCTGTCCGGCCAGCCAAGTCTTACCGAAACTCTCGCGCAGCTCGCGAGCCTGTTTGACGGCCTCGGGGCTCATTTGCAAAATGGCCACGGCGCCGACAGATTTGCTGGCCGCATCCGTCTCCCCAATGGCGCTAATGGTGTCGCCGACCTTGATTTCGCCGGCTTTGATGGCCAGCGGGGGAGTGCCGCCGGGCCCGATCCGACCGTTGTCCCCGGTCTGGGGCCGCGCCGTTTGACGCAGGAAGCGGGTATTGGCGCTGAAATGAATGGTGAAGGTCTGCCCATCCTCGGTCTTGAGGATGAAATGATCTCCAGCCACGGTGCTGACCGTTCCCATCAAGGCGCCGCTGCCCCAGCCTCCCCGCCCGCCGCGCGGACCCTGGCCGCCGCCGTAGCCGGGTGCAGGCCGCTGCATCGGTGGTGCATCCTGCGCGGCGAGACACAGAGCGAAGGCAAAGAAACAAATCATTGACAGCAGGACCGACACACGAAGCTTCATCGAGACCCCCTTGGCGCATGACGCCCCTATCAGCATAGACGCGGGAAGGCAACCTGCGGCGCATAAAGCCGGAAAGAACTCTAGCGTCGATCACTTTCGGCAAGTAGCTGCTGAAAGGCGGGAACCTCTTGCAGGCTGAGGAATTCGCTGTCGGCGGCGATCTGGCGGGGGCTGGTGAAGCCTTCGTTCAAGGCGTTGCGCAGATATTGAATTGCCCGCTCGGCCAATCCGGCGCGAACGCAACTGCGGGCCAGGTAATAGTTGACCGCGCCGCGATTCTGCACCGATGCTGAGTTACTGATGTGCAATGGTTGCTCGTGCTGAAAGATCCCGGGATCGATAGCAAGCGCGGCCTGGTAAGCCTCCCAACCCTGCTGGTATCGATGCTGTGCCAACAGGTTGGTGCCGAGGTTCTTTTCGATCAGCGCCGAGCGGGGATCGATGCGCAGAGCGCGGCGGTATTCGTGTTCGGCGGCCCGAAAATCGCCAAGGGAGTCATAGAGCGTACCCAGGTTGTTGAGCACGTGGCTGTTCTTGGAATCGAGACGGAGCGAGGCCTGGTAGCAGCGACGGGCATCGGCCAAGTCGAACATCATCTGATAAGCGATTCCCATCTTGTTCCAGACGGCGGGGGTGTCGGGAGCGGCATTCTTGTAGGCTTCAATGGCCGCCTGATAGCGCTGATGCACCATCAAGGCGTCGCCGATCTCCTCCTGGGTGGGTTGAGGGCCGGCGGAGATGTCCAGTATCGCGGGCGGCGAGACCGGTTCGTGGGGCGGGGAAAGCTCCTGCGCGGCAGCGTACGGCAAGCCCAGCAGCGCGAGTGGCAGCGTTAAAAGCGCCAGGAAACACGGCAGTGGCAGACAGAGACGCGCAAAGATTCCGCACATCGGTCTCCTCCTTGGGAAGGACCAGGGTGACCCGCTTCTGCAATCGTCCGATGAGATTTATGCGCCCAGTTCAGGGGTGCAGTCAAGAGGTTTTATTTACACTGCCGTAACATTTGCGGCGGTGGGAGCCGCTTCGGTCTCTGGAACCTGCCGGGCGGTGGCGTACACTCGTGCTGTGCCGATTGATCCGGGCCTTTGAAGGCGTGCAGGCTTCCAGCCTTTGCGCCAGCGAAAAGGCGCAAGGATGGGCACGGATTTCACAGTTTACAGGCCGGATTGACAAGGAGATGTCATGACGACGATCCCTTTGCGCGGAGATTCTCTTCATCGCCTGGAGCGCTATCGGCGGGTGCGGCAGCGGACGCTGGCTCTGTGTGAGCCGCTGACGGCAGAAGACATGATGGTGCAGTCCTGCCCCGAGGCTTCGCCGTCCAAGTGGCACCTGGCCCACACGGCGTGGTTCTTCGAGTCCTTTGTGCTGCGCGACTTTCTTGCTGGCTACCGGCTCTTCAACTCCGACTATCCCTGGCTTTTCAACAGCTACTACCGCAGCTTCGCCGAATTCCCGGAGAAGCGGTTGCGGGCCTCGTTCTCGCGACCGGGGCTGGATGAGGTACTGAGCTACCGCAAGCATGTGGACGGCGCGGTGGAGCGGCTGTTGTGCGGCGATACGAATCCCGAGGCGGTTCGGCGCATTGAGTTGGGTATTCACCACGAAGAACAGCACCAGGAGTTGCTGCTTACCGACATTCTGCACGCTTTTTCGACCAATCCCCTTCGCCCGCCCTACCTGCCCGGTGGGCTAGATGCGGCACCAGGAGCCCGTCGGCAGGGCCTGATCGGCGATATTCCGGCGCCGGAAATGGGGTTTGTTGAGTTTACCGGGGGTCTGCGCGAAGCGGGTTACGCGGGTACGGGCTTCTGCTACGACAACGAGCTACCCCGGCACCGCATTTGGCTGGACAGCTTCGCGATGGCCAACCGGCTGGTGACTTGCGGCGAGTTTGCCGCATTTATCGCTGACGACGGCTACCTGCGCCCAGAGCTGTGGCTCTCGGCGGGTTGGGACGCAGTCACCGCCAACCACTGGCGCGCTCCCCTCTACTGGAGCGGCGAGGACGATGAGACCAAAATCTTTACCCTGCGCGGCGAAGCGCCGCTGATCAGGCTGGCGCACGCGCCGGTCAGCCACGTGAGCTTTTTCGAGGCCGACGCCTACGCCCGCTGGGCCGGCTATCGGCTGGCCAGCGAACTGGAGTGGGAGGTGGCGGCGGCGGCGCAACCGGTGCGGGGCAATCTGCTGGGCACAGAGCGGCTTCTGCCCGCGCCCTGGGGGCTGGTGGCGGCCATTGGACCGGGACGCCGCGAGGCCGGCAATGCGCCAGCCGGGGATGGGGGCGAACCTCCGGAAGAGATAGCGCAGGTCTATGGCGACTGTTGGGAGTGGACATCGAGCGCCTATCTGGGCTACCCAGGGTTCAAGGCACCCGAGGGGGCGCTGGGCGAGTACAACGGCAAGTTCATGAGCGGGCAGATGGTGCTGCGGGGCGGTTCCTGCGTCACCCCCGAGGAACATATCCGCGTTAGCTACCGCAACTTCTTCGCGCCCGAAACCCGCTGGCAGTTCTCCGGCATTCGCCTGGCGCGGTAGTGATCTTTCTCCGGAAACAGGGGAGGCGAACAGGGCCAACCGCGGCGAATGAAACGCTGGGATCAGAACCACAAACTATGGCTCTTGATGAACAAGAGATCCGGTCGAATCAAATCATCAAGTCAGCTCCGCTGGCAAGGAAGAGCGAGTTGGCTGGTTGGCGGATATTCTTGCCATCCGTAACTGGTGGTGGCGATTCGGTCTGCTCCAAAACAACAAAAACGGACCGAAAAAGGGTCGAAAAAGCGCGATTCTGTTTACCAATCAGTACACAGAAAATCTTTACATGTAGTTGAATATATTGTGTTTATGTGGAGGATATGTCGACTCTATAGAAGGTTTTGCGGGGGGAGGGGGTGGGGTGGCCATTGGTGCGTGGGAACTTTGCCAGAAAAGAGAAAAGCCATTGCAGCCTCCTGGAGCCAGTATGAAGCAGGAAGGTGAAATTTTCGGCAAAGGGAGAATGAGCCCGGAGGCGGGGGCAGCGCGCGCATTGATCCGGCCTCACAGGGTCCGAGGTTGCGCGTCCTAGCCGCAAAAAGCGCGTCAAGGATGGGCAACAGAATTTTGTGGGCGGGGCCGATCCCTTGGTGCCTGGGGTGGAAAGGTTGCAGGTCTCGCGAGCCTCTTTTCACGCCTCTGTTCCAGCTTTTATTTTGGTCTGGAAGTGCGCATTGCGGTCTGAAGAAGTATGCTGAATCCTCCATAGAATGAAACACCTTGACCCCACCTCGCTCTCTGCATCGGTCGCCGCGGCGGTGCGCGCGGGTCTGACGGCCACGCCCAAGCGGCTGCCGCCCTGGCTCTTCTATGACGAGATTGGCTCGCTGATCTTCGAGCAGATCACGGAGCTAGCAGAGTATTACCCGACCCGCACCGAGCGCGGCATATTGTGGGCACATGCGACGGAGATTCTAGCCACGGCGGCGCAAGGGAGTCGCATGCGCATCGCCGAACTGGGCGCGGGCTCGGCGGATAAGACCCGGTTGCTGCTGGCTGCTGCGGTCGCCAGCCAGGGAGATGTGCTCTATGAGCCGGTGGATGTCTCGGCCAGCGCGCTAGCTGTGGCCAAGACCCGCATTGAGGCGGAGATCCCCGGGGTGCGGGTGGCTCCGCAGGTGGGGGACTACACCCGCGTCCTGGAGTTGGAGGCGCACGGCGGCCAGGAGCGGCGGCTGGTGCTGTACATCGGCTCCAGCATCGGTAACTTCGATCCGGTCGAAGCGCTCGAACTGCTCCAAAAAATACGCACCGCACTGGCTCCTGGCGACTGTCTGCTGCTGGGCGTGGATCTGGTCAAGAGTGGGTCCATTCTTCTGCCCGCTTACGACGACGCGGCGGGGGTAACCGCGGCCTTCAACCGCAATCTGCTGGCGCGGCTGAACCGGGAGCTGGGCGCGGAGTTTCTTCTCGATCAATTCGAGCATCGGGCGGTATGGAACGAGACGGCATCCCGCATGGAGATGCATCTGGTCAGCCGCGAGCTGCAGTCGGTGCGGATTGCGGCGCTGAATCTGAGCGTCGAGTTTGCCGCGGGTGAATCGATCCATACGGAGAACAGCTATAAATACAGGGTGGGAGAAGCCGAGGCATTGCTGGCGGCGGCGGGGTTCAACCCGGAAAAAAGCTGGACGGATGCGCGGGGGTGGTTTGCGGTGTATTTAGGCCGGACGGATTAGACCGGGATTTGCGCCCAACAGATTCAACCTGGAATCGGCAGTTCCCCACGGGTTCAGAACTCTGCTATTCCAAATAAAATTCCTATTATCAAGCATTTATCATCCTGATGGCAGGGAAGGATCTGCGGTTTTTCGCTCTCCCTTTTGGTGCAGCCGGAAACTCAGATCCTGGTCTGCGCTCAGGATGACAAATGGTTGGTGAATCAATGCTTAATCGGCTATTCGACATTCAGACCCGGGGGCAAACTGCCGTTTTAAAGTTCAATGGATTCTGCCGCCCCACCCCCGCGCCAAAGGCGCGTGAGGGTAGGGCGCGGAGCTGTTGTGGAACTATTTCTTCGGCGTATCGATGCGGACCAGAAGTAGATCGTGGCTGGGGATATTCAGCGGCATGTTTTCGGTCAGTTCGAGGGGTTTTCCGGACCAGAGATCCCGGGCTTGCTGGGCGCCGCGCAAGCCGAGTTTAGCCAGGTTCAGGTGGAAGGGATGGGTGGAGTAGCGGTCGCTGCCCACGTTGACGATGGCCACGGCCATGGCGCCGCTGGCCAGCGGACGGGCCCAGACTTCGACTTCGCCGTCGGAGTAAATGTGCGCGGCCTGCCGGCCCAGCGAATCCTGATCGATGGCGATGACCTCGCGGTTGGTCAAAATGCCCTTGATCTCGGGCTTCATGCTGGTCAGATCGTTGCCGGCCAGCAGCGGCGCGGCCAACATGGCCCACATGGAGAAGTGCACCTTGTTCTCACTGTAGGAGAGCTTGCCGTTGCCGACTTCGAGCATGTCGGGATCGTTCCAGTGGCCGGGGCCGGCATATTGCTCCAGGCCGGATTGCTGGCTGAGGATGGCGTACATGCGGTCCCAGTCGGGAGTGATGTCGCCGGTGGTGCGCCAGAGATTGCCGCCAGTGGCCGGCGCCCACTCCCAGACGGCGTCCCAACCGTATTGGCAGAAGGAGTAGACGATGGGCCGGCCGGTGGACTTGAGGGCCTGGTGCATGGTTTCGTAGGCCTGCTGCATGAGGCGCATGCGGGAGGCGGGATCGGGCTGCTTGTCCATGACGTCGGAGCGCAGCTCGCAGAGGTCGTACTTGAGATAGTCGAAGCCCCAGGCGGCATACATCTGCGCGTCCTGCAGCTCGTGGCCCAGGGAGCCGGCGTAGCCGCCGCAAGTCTTGGAACCGGGCGAGGAGTAGATGCCGATCTTCAGGCCTTTGGCGTGGACGTAATCGGCCAGAGCCTTCATGTCGGGGAACTTGGCGTTGGGGTGGAGGACGCCGGCGGCATCGCGCTGGCCCTCCCAGGTGTCATCGATGTTGACGTAGATGTAGCCGGCATCTTTCATGCCGGAAGAGACGAGTTGGTCGGCGGCGGCGCGGACGCCCTTGTCGTCGACGCGGTCGGCGAAGTAGTTCCAACTGTTCCAGCCCATGGGTGGGGTCTGCGCCACCTGCGGTGTGGCAGGCCGCGCGGATGGCGCGTTGGTAGTCTGAGCGAGGGAAGGAAGAGTAGCCAAGGCAAGAGCGGCGAGGGGGAGAGAGGCGAAGAGGCGCATGGTTCCATCCTTTGCGGCTGGTGATAACGTTTTCACAGGAATACTATTCCACGCGCCGCGGCTTCGGCAATGCATAAATGATTTCGTTCCCAAAGAGGATTCGGGAGGGCAATCGCGAGCGGCTTGCCGGTGTCTGAGATAGACCGGGTCTTGGTTTCTAGGGCAAGTCATTTAGCTTGCCGGGGTGGAATGGGACGACTTAGAAAGAGAATCGAGCGCCCCGGAAGCCGCAAAAGCGCGCAGGGTTTATCATCGAAAGTGGCGCGCCGTGAGAGTTTTGCGCCTTCCAACATGCACCTGGCCAGAGTACGGCTCTTCAACGATGAGCCGGCGGGGCGGGTTTGCGGCAAATCCATCGGACAAGCGGGGAAGCGGGGAACGTTATGCGGGCAAAATCGGCGGTAGTTCTGGGCGCCCAATGGGGCGACGAGGGCAAGGGCAAGATCGTGGACGTGCTCAGCGAGCGGTTTTCCGCCGTGGCGCGCTATGCGGGCGGACACAACGCCGGGCACACGGTCATTCATGGCGATCAGAAGTTTGTTTTGCAGTTGATGCCCTGCGGGGTGCTGCGGCCGGGCTGCAAAAACGTGATTGGCAACGGCGTGGTGCTGGACCCGATCTTCTTTCTCAAGGAGCTGAACAAGCTGCGCGAGTTGAAGATCGATATTGACGGCCGGCTGTTTGTCTCCAATCGCGCCCAAGTGATCTTGCCCTACCACCGCATGATCGAGCTGGCGGCGGAGAGTGCGCCGGGTCGCAAGAAGATCGGCACCACCAGCAAGGGCATTGGCCCGGCCTACGAAGACAAGATGTCGCGGGGCGGGCTGCGCATGGTGGATCTGCTACGGCCGGAGCTGTTGAAGACGCACATCGAGGCGGCCTGCGCGGAGAAGAACGCCATTGTCCATGCGCTGTTTGGCACCGATCCTCTGGATCCGGAGCGGATCTACGACGAATATGCGGCGGCGGCCGATCAGATGCGTCCGTATGTGGCGGATACCGGCCAGCTTCTGGCGTCGATCCTGTCCACGGGGGGGAGCGTGATGTTCGAGGGCGCGCAGGGGACCATGCTGGACATCGATCACGGAACCTATCCCTATGTGACCTCATCGTCGGCGGCGGCGGGCGGCGCGGCCACCGGCACCGGGCTGGGCCCGGCGGCGATCGGCACGGTCATCAGCGTGACCAAGGCCTATGTAACGCGGGTCGGCGAGGGACCGTTCCCGACGGAGATCTTTGGCCCCGCCGGCGATCACCTGCAAGCGCGGGGCAACGAGTTCGGCGCGGTCACCGGGCGGCGGCGGCGTTGCGGCTGGCTGGATCTGCCGCTGCTGCGCTACTCCAACCGCGTCAACAGCGCGGAATGGCTGGTGATTACCAAGCTGGACGTGCTGGATGAACTGGCCGAGATTCCCATCTGCACGGGCTACGAGATCGAAGGTAAGCAAACGGACGAAGTTCCCGCCGACGTGCAGGGGTTGGAAGCGATCAAACCGATCTATACCACGATGAAGGGCTGGCAGAGTTCGACCGAAGGCATAACCGACTTCGAGAAGCTGCCCCAGGCGGCCAAGGACTACCTGCGCTTCCAGGAGCGGGAGAGCGGAGCGCATATCGGCATGGTCTCGACCGGTCCGGATCGGGATCAGACCATCGTGCTGCCGGAGTTTGCCGCCGCCCTGCACGACATCCACGCGTAGACTAAGAGAGAAGCGAGGGGGCGGTTTCGCCCCCGGAAGCAAGGAAGACGCCCTTATGATTACTTTTGTTGTTCGTTTGAAGTTTGCCCCCGACGATCGCGAAGAGATCGGCGAGATCTTGCGCCAGTTGGCTACCGCCTCGCGCCTGGAGCCGGGATGCGTCAACTACATTCCTCATCGTGTGGAGGGCGAACCGGACACGGTGCTGATTTACGAGCAATACCAGGACGCCGCGGCGCTGGCGGCCCATCAGGAGTCGAAGCACTTCAAGCAGTACGCGGTGGGCGGCCTGTATCAGAAGATGCGCGAGCGCAACCGGGAAGATCTCTACGCACTGGTTTAAGCGCTAGCTCCGCTTTACCGAGGGGATTGCTGGCGGGCGGAAAAGCGGAGCGAAGTTGTCTTTGATGGGTATTGACCGCGCTAACCTGGCGGGGATAGTATCGGTTCCGCCTATGCCACGCGCGACGATTCCCGCTCCGATGTTCCTTGGCCGCCGGATGGCGTTACCGTTTTCCCTCGTTCTGCTGTCTGCCTACTGGCTGGCGCCCCACCTGCCGGCACAGGCATTATCAGCTCCGCAGGCGGGGATGCATCGTGCGGAGAAACACGAGAGCCGGCACGAGATCGACCAACTCGAAGAGACTTGGCGCAAAGCAATCCTGAATGCCGACATTTCGGCGCTGGATGCGCTGCTGGCCGACGATTACATGGCGATCACCGCCTCTGGCACACTGCAAACCCGGGAAGAGACCCTGAATCGCCTGCGCAGCGGCAGGCTCCATTTTTCCACGTTGGATCTATTTGACTGCAAAGTGCGCTTTTACGGAACCACGGCGTTGGTTACTTCGCGGGCCACGGTGATCGGAACCAGTCCAGATGGACCGATGGAGGGGAATTTTCGCTATACCCGCGTCTATGTGCGCAACAAGACCGGGGTATGGAAGATCGTGAGCTTCGAAGCCAGCAGGATCAGGGAAGCGGGAAGCAAGACTCCACCCTCCAGGTAATCATCTCGGCATAACTAAAGATTTTTCAAGGGTAATCTCTCGGATACTCTAAACTGGGGCATAGGCGCAAGTTGTGGTTCTAGCAACGCAGGATTGCTCTTGCAAGTTCAAGACGGAAAGGGAGATCGCTACGATCTTCCCGTTGGCAAGGTTGGGGAAAAGGCTGTGGCTGATGCGCTTGGGGTTTTCTTCGGGCCCCGTGATCGCATTGGGACTCCCGGCTTCTTTCCTGAACGGATCGCAGGCAGCGAGTAGCTTCTTCGCCCCCGAACACCAACTTGATCGATGCGCAGTTCTACTCGCAGCGGAGATCGGCATTGCACCAGGCGGTGGCGGCGCCTCGATTCTCCGCATGGCGTGGGTTGCAGCCAGATCCCATAGGGAGAGCCCCCCGCGACGCTGACGAAGAGAGGTTCGACAGATGAATACCTCGCAACTGAAGACGCTCAAGTTCTTTTCATTGGCCTTTCTTCTGCCGGGTTTGGCGGGTTTGGTTCTCTCTGCCATGATCTCGACCCACTATCTGGATACGCTTCCCCGTTCCCCTGCGCCAGAAGAGATGCGTTTGACGGCGCGTTCCATCCACGGCACGCTGGTCTACCAAACCGTAGACGAGGACCGGCGGCTCAATCTGATCGAGGGCGGCTCGGTGGGCATCTTCGCCCTGGGAATGATTCTGGGGATGGTCTATCTGGAGAAATGGGGTAGTGCGCGGGTGCGCTCCGATGAAGAAGGCCATCTGGCCGAATCGCACCACTAGATGTCTGACATTTGCGGGAGTTGTTCCCGGTTTGTGTTTTGTTCTTCATCTCTTAAAGTGCATAAAAGGGCGAGAAGCAGGGGCGCTGTCCCTAGGTTCCTTAGGGAACCTCTGATCAAGCACGCCTTCTAAGATCCGACCTTCCCTCAGGGGCTAAAGCCCATTGATTCTTTGAGCTTTATGTGCGGGCTAAAGCCCGTACCCTTCAAATCGCCGACTTAATCAGAGTTTCCTTAGGTTGAGATGCTCGGGGTTTGCGAAGATTTCCATTGGTGCTGTTCGAGGGAGACCAGGCGGCGATGGAACTCCTCGGCGGGGACAGGCCTGCCGTAGAGCCATCCCTGTCCCAGGATGCGGCAGTGCGCAGCGGCGAAGTAGGCGGCTTGCTCCCTGGTTTCGATTCCTTCGACAATGACCAACAGATTGAGGGCCTCGGCCATGGCCAGAATCTGGGGCAGAATGGCCCCAATGGCGGCCTCTGTGCCGATGGCCTGGGTGAAACCCTGGTCGATCTTGATGGCATCGACGGCCAGATCCTTCAAGTATCCCAGGCTGGAATATCCGGTACCAAAATCGTCGATCTGCACCGAATGGCCGCGCTGGCGCAGACGGCGGATCATTTCCACGGCGAGCTTTTTGGCGGCTGTAGAGCCTTCCGTCAATTCGATGGCCAGTTGCCGCGCCGGCACTTGGGAGAGGGTCAATTCGCGCTCCAGCATGGGCATGAAATCCTCGCCCTCCAGGTCGCAGGCGGCGATGTTGACGTTGATGCGGAACTCCGGGCGAGATTGGAGAATGGTCTTGAAATCCTGCAAGGTCCGATGAACCACCAGCTCCGTCAACTGGCTCATGAAGCCTCGCTCCTCGGCCAACTTTACAAAGATTTCGGGGCTGACCGGCAGGTCATCGCGGTCGTTCCAGCGGGCCAGCGCCTCTGCTTCGACGATCTCTGCGCTGGTCAAGTCGATGATCGGCTGGTAGACCATGCGCACCTCGCCGCGGCGGATAGCGCGGCGCAACTGGCGCTCCAAGCTTCGACCGCGCAGATGGACAATAAAGAGAATCAGCATGGCCACCACCGCGCTCAAGCCGCCCAGCAGGGTGGATATCGCGAGCTGGCCACGATCCTCCCAGAGCGCGGCAGAAAAAGATCCATAGGCGCTGGAGCACATGTAGTTGCCTGGAAAGCAACGGGTTACGTAATAGGTATCTCCCAGAATCCCTTGTGCCTCCCGGTCGCGGATGGCTCCGGGAATATGGGAGGGAATGCCATTGGGCCGGCCAGCCCGCTGACTGATGAGGTCGGTCATGGTGATCTCGGAGTCGGGATCGGTCTGGGACACGCGCAGCTCGAAGGCGGGATCCTCGACGACATAGGCATCGCCCGATTGCAGGAGAAACAACTTGCTCTTGGCGGAGAGATAGGGCGGCAGCTCGCGATACATGGCAGTGCCGTCGATACGCACCAGGATGGGCTTGAATTCGGTAGGCGGAAGTTGTTTACGGGTAAAGAGGGCGGAACATTCCAGCCGGCCGTTGTGCATGCGTCCTAAATCGCGCACATTCGGCGCATGAAAGACCAAATTGCGAAAGAAGTCCATCTCTGCTTCGGAGCAAGAGGGCAATCTGGACGCGGTTCATCCGGTAGCAGGTCTGGCCTCTCCCTCCTCAGTCCTATAAACGTGGTTTATCCCATCCGGTAGATTCATCGGTTGCCCCACCAATCCCGCGAGCAGGACTTCAGAAAAGCGGTTAAATCTGGGCGAAATCGGCCGGGCCGAGAGAGCTGCCGGGACTAAAACCGCGCATCAAATTCCCGGAAGCGCCGTTCCAATTCCCATTGCGCGGCAGCCTTCTGGTTGTTGTCGAGAAAAGTCTTGCAGAGGCGGGGGGGGGTCTCGCTTCCCAAGACGCTGCTTTTGCAAGCGGTGGTGGAGACGGTAAAGGCATCCGGCGCGGCCCAAAGGCTGTCGCCAGGGAGAAAGCTGTGTTCCATGCCGGTGCGCGCCAGTTGCTTCAAGTCGGCGTAGCTCAAGTGGTAATCGAGCGCGGCGCGCAGGTACTCGTGAGTGATATCGATGCGGCTGACGCCCTCATCGTCGGTGGACAGGGCGACAGGGACGTGTTCTGCGCGGTAACGGGCGAAAGGGTGGTCGGGGCCGCGCAGCCCCAGTATCCCCTGGTTGGAGGTGAGATTGATCTCGACCATCACGTGCTTGCGCGCCATTTCCTGGAGCAGCGCCGCCGCGTCATCTTCAAACATTACATCCACGCCGTGGCCGATGCGCTCGGCCCGCGCGATCTCGACCGCCTGCCTGATGTGGAAGCGCAGTCCTTCGGGGGGAACCATCCCCGGCGCCAGTTCGCCGGCGTGCAGGCTGATGTGGACTTGGGGGTAGAGGGAATGCAGATACTCGACCATCTTCATGTGCAGGGTGTAATCGCGCATGGAGATGAAACTGTCCTCGGGCTGCACGAAGTTGATGCCGACAAAGCTGCCGTCCTGGTTGGTTGCGGAGTTCATCGAGGCCTGCACCGTCTCGAATGCCAAGAGCGTTTGCGCGAACACCTGTTGGGGCGGGAAGGCGCGCAGAACCTGGTAGATGGATCGCACCTGGACGCGGCAGGCGGGGGCGGCTTGGGGGGTGCCGCACTGTTCGATGTCGCGGCTCTGAGCGGCGCTGGCGCGCGCTTCCTCGCGATCGGTGGCGACCTCGTCGCGCAGGCCGCGATCCAGCAGCTCCTGGCGGAGTGCGGCGAAATCGGGATGGGCGGAGTCGATCTTCCAGCCGATCTCGCGGGCAATCTGCGCCGCATGGGCGAAGGGAGGGGTCTGCATCAGTTCCAAATACTGTTGGTTCTGCGCGGCAGCGCGGGTAGCTACTTCGTCGATCCACTCGCCGGTATGCCGCTTGTTCAGGCCGGAGAAGCGGGAAAAGGTGGCAAAGAATTGGTCGTGGCCGCTGAAGCCGGGGGAGGGGACAAAGCTGCGCATGGAAAAGGCATTAATCAGGCGATCGTAGAGTTCCTGATCGAGGGGGAGTTGGGTGGCGGGCAGCAGCGGTGCCGCGCAAGGAGGCTTGGCGAAGCTCAGAGCCGCGGGGTCCACGCACAGTCCGTCCTGGCCCGCGGCACGGATGAAGCTCTCCGCATAAACCGCTCCGGAAAGATGAACATGCAGGTCTGCGCCTTTGGGAAAAGGGGTTAAAAAGGCGCGCAACGCCGGCGCGCCCTGCTGCAAGGCCGCCGCATAGGCGCGGGCGGCGCGGGCTTCGCCTTGCGGCGCGGGGGGTTGGGCGGAAAGGGAGACGGCAAGGGCAAGACTGACGGCAAACAAGGCGGGGCTGCGCATGATGCCTTCCAGTGTAGAGTAGCCGCCGGGGCCCGGGAGCGGATTCTTGGTGGCGGGTTTGGCGTTGCAGGAAGGAGTTGCTATACTGAAACAGTTGTTGCGGCGCACGATTTGCTGCCCCTTCCAAGGCGGTAAGAGAGATTTTTCCGGCCCGGCTGGAAAAGGCGCGGAAGATGCAGCACGAAGTCTGCACTGAGGCCAGGTAGCTCAGTGGTAGAGCGCGGCCCTGAAAAGGCCGGCGTCGGCGGTTCAATCCCGTCCCTGGCCACCACTAAATAGATGACTTAGAGCAAGTTCGAGAAGAATCCTCAGCCGCCATGCCCGGGAGATGATTTTTGCAGCGCGGCCGGCGGTGTGAAAACTTGCTCCACCCAAAATCCAACTGCGACATTTACTTTTAAGGAAAATATTGCATAGGGAATCACATATGCGTGTTAGCATTTCAGCGCTGTCTGAATCGTGCGCGATTGGGTTCCAGAAATCCGCCGATGGATTTCAAATTATAGTTTAGGGTTTTCTGCCGCGGTCGATGCCAAGTGGCATTTTCACTCCTCGCTGGTTTTCTTCTCAAGGATTTTGAAATATCTGCGGATTCTCACGGTCGCGTCGATTGTTGACGGTTAAGGAGATGAGCACGATGTTTCAGCATCTAATCAACCTCTTGTCACAGGCCGCGCACTCGGTGGCCGCCATAGCCAGAAAGCGCAGAGCGCAGTCGGAGCAGGATCTTTGCGAGCAGAGCTTGAGGGCTTGGCGAATCGCCGCAGTAGTTTTGCTGTGTGCGAGCGGGATGCATTTCTGCGCGCGGACGAGTGCACAAACCGCTTCCTTCAGATGGGCGGAGAGCACATTGCCAGCCGGCAGTGCGGGGTTTTCGCACCCTGTGGCGATAGTCGGCGACGGGTCGGGAAATATCTATATCTCCGATTTTGGGAATGACCAGGTGCTCAAAGAGACGCCGGGGGGCAACGGATACACCGCAACGGTGGTGGCGAACGCGGCCAGCGGCCTCGTCAGTCCGCGCGGCCTTGCGGTGGATTCGCTTGGCAATGTTTACATCGCCGACTACGGGGGCCAGCAGTTGTGGGTGGCTCCGTGGACAGGCAGCGGCTACGGCGCGTTGCGGGGATTGCTTACGCAAGGGGTGTACGCTCCCGCGGATGTTACGGTCAACCAATTCAATTACCTCTTTTTCACCAATTACACGGCGGGCGGCGATCCCGGGGTGTATGCGATTTCCACGAATGGCAGCGGGTTTCTAACCGAAACCCAATACCTGCCCTCTGCCATCCCGGGGATGAAGCAGGCGCTGGGGGTCGCCTGGCAACAGACCGGCACCGCCACGGGCAACTTATTTGTTACCGATTACCTGGCAAACCAGGTGGCAGAAGCGCGCTATAACGGCGGGTGGGGAGCCGCGGTGATATTGCCGGTCAGCGGCTTGTCCAATCCGACGCGGATTGCCGTGGACCCGAGCGGCGATCTATTTCTGGCGGATAGCGGCAATAATCGCGTAATTGAGCTTCCCTGGAACACCGTCACGAGCGGGTGGAGTGGGCAGATTCCGGTTCCAAGCAGCGCGTTGAACGATCCTCAAGGGACAGGGTTGGACGCCAGCGGTAACCTCTACATAGCCGACATGGGCAACCAGCGGGTATTGAAAGAGAGTCTGGCAGGGGCAGGCTTTGGAGCCAACAATGTGGGCTCCTCCGCGGGCCCGGAAGCCGTGTTTTTTACCTTTGCCACGGCGGGTTCATTGGGCGGGACGGCGGTGCTGACACAAGGCGCAAGCGGGCTGGATTTTGCCAATTCGCGCGCGAAAACCACCTGCAAGAAGGGAACATCTTATAACCAGGGCGACAGTTGCGCCATTTATGTGACCTTCACGCCAGAGTTCCCCGGGCCCAGATACGGGGCGGCGCTCCTGGAAGACGGCAGCGGGAATGTTCTGGCAACGGCTTACCTCGAGGGCATGGGCAGCGCCCCGCAAGTGGCCTTCCCGCCGGGCATGGAAAGCTCCCTGCCGCTGCAATCGATCAATCCGCCGGCGATTTCCCAGCCGCTGTTCGCAACGGTGGATACAAGCGGTAACGTTTATACAACCGATTACGCCAATAAAGCAGTGCTGAAAGAGACACCCTCGTACGGGACCTATCAGCAAACGATTGTGGCCAGCGGACTGGCGGACCCTCGCAACCTAGCGGTGGATGGCGCTGGGAATGTCTATATCGCCGATTACGGTGGCCACCAGCTCTACGTGGCCCCATGGACGGGCAGCGCCTACGGAAACATCCAGCCTCTGTTGACCGGCGCGACCTATTCGCCCCACGGAGTTGCAGTGGATGGGTTCGGGAATGTGTACTTTACCAGTTGGGGCGATAGCCATGTCTATGCGCTGGCCAAGGGCTCGGCGCAGGTTACCCCGCTGGTGGATGTCTCCGGATCCGGTGAGCTTTTCGGGCTCGCCTTCGATGCCTCGGGCGACCTGTTGATCTCCGATTACGGGGGAAGCCAGATTCTCGAGTTGCCTTGGACCGCTGCCGGATGGGGAACGCTTGCTCCGCTGGCACTGACGCCGACCGTGTCGAATCCTGGACAGATCGCCCTGGATGGCAGCGGAACGCTCTATATCGCCAATTTGGGGCAGAATCAAGTTGTAAAGGTGGTCTTGAACGGCGCCCAGTCGGGCAGCCTGACTCCGGTGTCAACCGCGAGCGCGCTGAATCAACCTCGCAGTGTGGCGCTGGACGGCGCGGGCAACCTCTATATTGCCGATTATGGCAACTTCCGGGTGCTGGAGGAAGATCTGGCGGATGCGCCCACGTTGAACTTTCAGCCCACGCAACTGACCTCTACCAGCAGCGACAGCGCCCAGACGGTGGTGGTGGAGAACATCGGAAACGAGTCGCTGCTCTTCCAGCAGGGTTATCCGGAGTATGCGACCGACTTTCCGGTGGCTCTCGGTGGCTCCAGCCTCTGCTCTTATGGAACGCCGCTTTTGCCGGCATCTGCCTGCGATCTGAACATCGATTTCATCCCCACCACCGTGGGCCCGCTGAGCGAGTTCCTGACACTGGAGGACAATAACCTGAATGCGGCCGGACAGGCGAACGGCATACAGTCGATCTCGGTCAACGGAACGGGATTGCCTTGGCCGATGGTGCAGGTGAGCCCCTCTTCCGTCGCCTTCGGCACCCAGGTGGATGGAACCACGGCCAACGCCTGGACTCTGAATATGAGCAACACCAGCGGCCTTCCGGTGACCGGGATCAGCATGAGCATGGGTGGCGCCAATCCCTCCGATTTTGCCTTTCAGAGCGCCTGCGGCACCACGCTGGGGGCGTACTCCTCGTGCAATATTCTGGTGACTTTTACGCCCTCGGTCAGCAGCCAGGCGGCGGTGCAATACAGTGCGCAGCTTTCCATTGCCGACGATGCGTACGGAAACCCGCAGGTGATCCCGTTGAGCGGAACCGGCACGGCCATGAATGTGCTGCTCAACCCGAATCCGGTCAACTTCTCGAATCAGACGGTCGGGGGCAGCAGCGGCCCGCAAACCGCTACCTTGGCCAATGCCAACAGCGGTACCTTGACCCTGACTTCCATTACCCTAAGCGATCCGGACTTCGCCTTCAGCACCACCACCTGCGGGATACCGCTGCCGACCTCGACCGGTCAAACGCTGCTCTTTGCCGCGAATACGACGCTGGCACCGAACGGCAGTTGCAGCATCTCCATGACGTTTACGCCACAGAATGCTCTCTCTTACTCGGCCCAGCTTACGGTGAACGACAACGGACAGAATGGCTGGCAAAGCGTCGCGGTTACCGGAACAGGTACGGGCCAAGGGCAGGCAGTCTTTCTATCGCCGACGAATGTGAGCTTCTCTAACCAGACGGTGGGATCGACCGGCAATGCCTGGACGATTACCTTCAACAACACCAGCAGTGTTGCGCTCACCGGAGTGGCAATCTCGCTGGCGGACAGCGCCGACTTCAGCCAGACCAACAACTGCGCCACGACGGTGCCGGCTTACACCACCTGCAATATTCAGGTGTCTTTCACGCCCCAGTCGGCGACGGCGCTGGCCACCCTGTTGAAGGTCGCCAGCAGCGCGGGTTTGTTCACGGCCAGCCTCAACGGTACAGGAACTCCGGCCACGGCGGCGCTGGCGCCCAGCCAATTAAACTTCAGCAGTGTGCCGCAGGGCTTGAGCAGCACACAGAACGCCCAGTTGACCAACACCAGCGGAGGGCCGCTAAGCAACGTGAGCATCACGCTCAGCAACAACTCGGGCAATCCCGCCAGCTCGATCAATCCCAATGGGTTCTTTATCAGTTCCACAACCTGTGCCGGCACGGTGTCGAGCAGTGGCACCAGCATCTCCGCCTTTACCTTGCCAGCGAACAGCAATTGCACTCTCACCATGACGTTTAATCCGCAGGCGGCGGGCGATTACTGGGGCACGCTGAAGGCGACCGGGGGCGGCGCAATCACTCCGCAGACAGTGCCGCTGGTGGGCGTGGGAGTATCGAGCGCAGGAAACATCTATTTTTCGCCCAATTCGATCAACTTCGGCAACCAGACGGCGGGGTCCGCAAGCAATGCGTGGGGCATGACGCTCAACAACAGCGGCAGCTCCAATGTGACTATCTCCGCGGCCGGGTTGAGCCTGAGCGATACCAATAACTTCACGTTGATTGCGCCCGATGCTTGCGCGGGAGTAACACTGGGGCCCGGCAATCCCTCTTGCTCCTTCCAGGTGGTCTTCAATCCACCGGCTGCCTGGCCGCCCGCCGAGACCACGCTGCCTGTCACTCCGGCGCCGATTCAGGCCGCGGCAATGGTGGTGGACGCGAGCGGCGATGTATACGTCTCGGACTTCGGCAACGATCAGGTGGTGGAGCTGATGCCGGCGGGAAGCGGCTACACGCAGACAGTGATTGCCAATTCCGCCATCGGCGGTTTGGTGAGTCCGCGCGGTTTGGCGCTGGACAGCAGCGGCAATCTATATATCGCCGACTACGGCGGCAACCAGATTCTCAAGGTGGCGTGTGCGAGCGGCTGCGGCACACCCGCGCAGTTGGTCATTGGGCTAGGCAGCGGACCCCAGGATCTCGCCTTCGATCCCTACGGATATCTTTGGTTTACCGGGGGCGCAAGTGTGTGGAGCGTGCCGACGAGCGGAGGAACGCCGGTTAATTATTCGGGGATCTATTTCTCATCGACGCCGTTTTCGCAGGTGGGCGGGCTGGCCTGGCAGACGACGGTCAACACGGCGGGAAGTTGGCAAGGGAACCTCTTCATCTCCGATTACAACCTCAATACCGTGACCGAATGGACCTGGAACGGTAGCTGGGTTTTGGCTGGGACGGTGCCGATCAGCGGCCTGACCCCGGGCCTCTCTAACCCAACCCGGATGTCGGTGGACAGCGCGGGAGATCTGTACATCGCCGACACGGGCAACAACCGGATCGTGAAGGTTCCGTGGACGGGCAGTGCTTGGGGCGCCGCAGTTGCGGTTCCAACCAGCGCCCTGAATCAGCCCGTGGATGTGGCGATCGATACGGCGGGAAGCCTATACATTGCGGACTGGATGAACCATCGCGTGCTCAAGGAGGTTTTTGGAACTCTGGGCGCGCACGCGGCTACACTCACCGCTACTTATTCCGGTTCTGGTGGGGGGACGGCGAGCGCCTCGTTTACTGGCACCAGTATCGCGTCCACCGTCTCGCTGTCGCCCGGTTCCCTAAGTTTTGGCAACCAGATCCAGGATGGAAAGAGTGCGCCGCAAACAGTGACGGTGACCGACACCAGCAGCAGCGGTCCGGTGAACATCTCCGGCATTGCTCTCAGCGACAGTATGGACTTTACGGTGAGTGGCGGAACTTGCACCAACACCACCATCCTGACCGCGGCAAACCCCTCCTGCACCATTCAGGTGGAGTTCACTCCGCAGACAGTCAGCACCTTCGCGGGAGTAACGCTCAGCGTCAGCGACAGCGCCGCCGCCAGTCCTCAGAGGGTGAGTCTGAGCGGCACAGGCATATCCAACGTGCCCAACGGCTCCTTCGACCCGGGGTCGATCGGTTTTGGCAGTCAAACGCTTGGATCAAGCAGCAACACCTGGGGCATGACGTTAAACAATACCGGCGGCGTGGCCATCCAGAACGTCGGGGTACAAGCATCGGTCGAATTCTCGATTCTGTCGGACAACTGCTCGGGTTCAACTCTGGGTGTGGGCCGCGCTTGCAGCTTCCAGGTCGCGTTTACGCCGACGGCGACGGGTTCCCAGACGGGAACCGTGAAAGCGACCTACGACAACGGCAGCGGCGCCACCCTTTTGGTTACCGCCAATCTGAGCGGAAACGGTACCGCGCCGACGGTGTCAATCAGTCCCAGCTCAATAAACTTCGCCAACGTGATTTATGGCAGTCAGAGTCCGGAGCAGTTCGTAACCCTGAGCAACACCAGTGCGGGACCGCTAAACATCGGCAGCATCTCGGCCGGTAGTGGCCCATTCTTCATCGATACCGGCGCCAGCACCTGCGGCAGCACTCTTTCCCCATCTCACTCCTGCGCCATCAGCGTGTATTACAAGCCGACCGCCGCTGGCATCAACCAGAGCGGAACGCTGACCATCAGCGATAACGCATCCAGCACGCCCCAGAGCGTGCCCCTGTATGGCAACGGCACGGCCGCATCCCAGACTATTACCTTTGCGTGGCTGGGGGCTGCGGTGAGTTACGGAGTGGGGCCAATCTCGTTGAGCGCCACGGCAAGTTCCAACCTCCCGGTCACCTTCAGCATTGCTTCCGGTCCGGGCGCTATCAACGGCAACGCACTCAGCATTACCGGGGCGGGTACCGTGGTGGTAGCCGCCAACCAATCTGGCAATCAAGACTACGCGGCCGCGCCGTCGGTGACGCAGTCCCTGGTGGTGAACAAGGCTTCGGTCGCGCTGACGAATTTGTCGGCGACGCCCATCACTTACGGTCAACAACTCAGCAAGTCGACACTGTCAGGCTCGGCTACGGCAACCATACTGGGCGTCTCCACCACGGTGCCGGGTACATTTGCATGGAGCTCACCGAGCCTGACACCGGCTGCGGGAAGCCTTTCGGAAAGTGTGACCTTCACGCCTACCGACACCGCGGACTTCAGCACGGCGGCGGGGTCGGTGACAATAACGGTGAGCCAGGCGACGCCATCGATTTCTTTGAGTTGCTCTCCCAACCCGGTGACCTATCTCCCCGGTGCCACGCAAACTGCTGTTTGTACGGCAACGGTGGGCGGCGGAGCCAGCGGCATGGTGACCATGAACTGGGGGCCGGGGACATCCCCGGGCACGCCAACCCCCAATCTGTGGGGAACTGCCACGCTCAGTAATGGCAGAGCATCCCTGACCGGCTTTAACGGGCTTACGGCCGGCGGCTATACCGTCTCAGCGAACTATTCGGGCGACGCCAACCACAACGCGGCATCCGCAACGGCTACGGAAACCATCAACAAGTTGTCCCCTTCCATTACTTTGGGATGCACCCCCAACCCGGTAACGTATCTAGCCGGGGCGGCGCAAACCGCCACCTGCACGGCCACGGTGAGCGGCGGAGCCACGGGCACGGTGAACATGTACTGGACGGCCGCGGGGTCGTCTACCAAGAATCCGTGGGGAACTCCAACGCTCAGCAACGGCAGTGTTTCCCTGACCGGCTTCAATGGGCTAACGGCGGGAAGCTACACCATCGAGGCGGACTATTTAGGGGATGTCAACAGCAACTCCGCCACCACCACAACGACGGAGATCATCAGCCAAGCCACACCGGTAATTACCACATGGCCCACTGCGGGCCTCATTGTTGCCGGGGAGAAGCTGAGCGCTTCTCCACTCACGGGCGGCACGAGTTCCGTACCGGGCGTCTTTGCCTGGCTGGCACCCAACAAGATCCTCGGAATTGGAACTTCCGGCGAGATAGCGGTCTTTACCCCGACCGACACCATCGACTATCTGACCGTGACTCAGCAGGTGCAAGTGACGGTGAATTCCGATGGGTCTGCGATCATCGGCGCCACGAGCTATTCACTGGCGGCAAGCCAAACTACAGTTACACTGCAGGCCGGGCAGAATGCAACGGTAGCACTTGCCTTGATACCGTCGAGCGGATTTTCGGGTACGGTGTCGCTTTCCTGTTCGGATCTACCCGCAGGAGTCAGTTGCAGTTTTGCTCCATCGGCTCTCATCGCCGATGGCAGCGGCGTTGTACAGACATCCCAACTAACGATCGCCACCAACGCGACCGCGGCGGCGAATTCCCGCGGGCAGAAGGGGCGGCCGGGAACGGCTCTCGCCGGGCTCTTAGTGTTCCCCAGCATTCTCTTCGGGGGAATCCTAGCGTGGCATCGCAGAAAACTCTCAAACTGGGCCAAGCAACTGCTCCTGGCGGGGATGGTGCTATCCACACTGGCCGGCATCTCTGGCTGTAGCGCCAGCATGTTTACGCAGGATACGACTGGAACGCACCAGATTAGTGTTAACGCGACGTCTTCGGCCAACGGCAGCTCCACCATCCAAACCGGAGTTCTGACCCTCACAATTACTCAGTAAGCTGCCAGGAGGCCTATGAATCAGTTTCAGAATATTCAGCCCGACGTGGTAGCGACAACCGAAACTTGTACTCTGGTTCCCGTCGCGCCTCAGCATCAGATCATGGCTGCGGCAGCTACTTCGGTCTCCATCGTTCCGCGGTCGGAAGAAACTGCCGGTGGACTGAGGATTGCAGCGCTGCCCGGCGGCGGCTCGCTCTATGCGACTGCCGAAGCGGCAGCCACCTACCTGGCGAAAGTCAAGACTGCGGGGGCTAACCGGGCCAACGATTCGGACTGGCAGCAGTTCGTTATCTGGTGCGACGAGAATGGCCTCGAATCGTATCCGGACATTCCATGTTGAAGGCTAGAGTCGAGATGTGACGAGGCACTCCGGGCGTCCAGCCTTCGATATTCTTCACAAAAGAAGAGTGTCATTCTGAGCGAAGCGATGGATCTACTTTTTTGACGCAAATGAATCAGGTTCTTCGACTCGCTACGCTCTCTCAGGATGACATTCTATGCACCTGGACAGATTGGATGGTGAGATTGCATCCCACCCCAGCCGCAAGAATAACGGCATGGCGAAGGTGGGGCAAGACCATCTGTTGCATTGGTCACTGGCCGGATTAAAACTGTAGGGTGCGGAAAGGGTAGCCGATCTCATTTGGCGGTGGGCTCCATGCGGGGTGAGTCATGATCGATTTTCTTATCGGAGTGGGATTCGTGGCGATGATTCTGATCCCCGCGGTAGTAGCTTCTCTGCAACGGAGCAGGTCGAAGGACGGCGACGCATAACAGATAAGAGGAGAAGGCCGGTCTGGGCGGGACGCACAATCTTGCCAAGGATTCGCGTCGGATTATTCATTCAGTCTTGCCCGTATCTTGAGGCGCCCCCTTTTTTTACATTTCGAGGATTTGGCGAGAAAAATCCAGTATCCGCATCGAGCAGCGGAATCAAATAATCAGCGGCCAACTGGGCGTTGTCTTTTCGGCCGTGTCCGGTTAGGCTCGGGGAGATGAGTGCATCGCCCGACTCCGATCCACGGTCTTTGCTGATAGAGGCGATGGAAGATTCACGCCGCGCGCTGCTGGCAGCCTCTTCATCCGAAGATTGGGAAGTGGTGAAGCGCCAGGCGCACCGCCACGGGCTTGCCGGAGTCCTCGCACATCTTTACGGCGACCGCCTGCCCGTAGAGCAGAAACTGTGGAGGAAAGAGGTGGCGGCGACGCAAATGGTCGCGCACCATCGCCGCCTGCGCCAGCTCCAGAGCATTGCTGAGGCACTTGACGCGGAGGGAATCCGCTTCGTTGTCCTTAAAGGTCCAGTGCTGGGCGAAAGGTATTTCAATCCGCCCTTCCTGAAGGTCTGCGGCGATCTGGATCTCTTGGTGGATGAGGCCAACCTTGAACGGGCCGGCAGATGCCTGGAAGATATCGGTCTGAGGGAGGAGATTTGCTCCTTGCCCTGGTGGGTATGGAGGAGGGGATCTCATCACATAGCTTTCAAGCCCTCATCGATGCGCCCGGAGTGGATTCCAGTAGAACTCCACTTCCGCCTGCTCGGGCAACACAGTCCGATCAGCAGTATGGACCTTCTGGATCGAGCGGAGTTGTGGGTGGGAGCAAACGGCCTGCAGGTGCGGGTTCTCGATCGGGCAGACGAAGCGATCTTTCTGGCCAACCATGCGGCTCGGCACCTTTTCGCCCGCCTGGCATGGCTCTACGACGCCCTGGTGGTGTTCCGTACCCTGTCGATGGCAGAGCGCGACCAGGCGCTGGCACTGGCGCGGAAGGCTGGTGCGATCACCGCCCTGTCCGCAGCGAACCGCGCGGCCATGGAGTTCTTTCATGAGCCTCTGCTGGCGGATCTTCCGGATTTTGCCGCGTGGCCAGCGTTCCGCTCCCAGGCCGCCGGTGTGAAACTCATCGATAACAAGATGCGGTGGCGCGAGAGGTGGCTGCAACGCATCCTGATCCGGAAGTTGGCCTTGCAGTTGGCGGGTTCCCTACGGGAGGATTTTGAGTGGGTGGAAGGCTACTTTTTGATCCCAGTCATGGTGCGCAGCTGGATGTTTTTACGGAGATTTCTCCCTTGAAACGAAAGTGATACGGGAGGGGACCGATTTCGTTGGAGAGCCTCGGTGCGGCGCACGTGCCGGACTTCTTGTCGCGCTATTCCCGTCTCAGAGCCGAGGCATGCAACAAACTGCCACCATAGGCAATTACCTGGGCGCGGTTCTGCAGATGCAGCCGCGTGGCAATCTCGCCCATATGGTATTTGACGGTGGCCTCGGAGATTCCCAAACGGTGGGCCGCCTCTTTGTAGGATATGCCATCGGCCACCAGCAGGAGCACTTCCATCTGGCGCTGGCTCAAATTGCCCGCTGACTCCTTGGTTTGCGCCAAGTGCGCGCGGCGGGCAAACTCCTCCAGCATTCTGGCGGCCAGGGTTCGGGACAACGGAGACTCGCCCCGCGCCAGCCCCGCCAAAGCCGCCACCAGTCCCTCTTCGGAGCTGCCTTTGAGCAGGTAGCCGCAGGCTCCGGCGGAGATGGCGTCGAACAGATGCGCGTCGGTCTCGGAGAGCGTCACCATGACGATTTTCATATCTGGATATTCGAATTTGATGGCGCGGGTGGCCTGGATGCCGCTCTCGCCGGGCATCTGGATGTCCATCAGCACCACATCCGGCTGCAATTGCCGGGCCAGTTCCAGAGCCTGGCGGGCGTTGCTTGCCGTGCCAGCAACTGTAATGCCGCTGGCCTCCAGAAGATTGCGGAAGCCCTCCAGAAATAGAGCATTATCATCGACAAGCAATACTCGCATAGGGTGTGATCCTGCATCCATCATACCGACGGTAAGTCCTGGCCGGCATATGGGAAACCGATCCGGCGCGATAGGATTGCGAAGAAAAGCAAGCGCAGGTTCTTCGACTTCGCTACGCTCCGCTCAGGATGACAGAGCACGGGACTCTGTGGGGCAGCGCAGGTCATCCCCGCCGTAACGCACCATTTCGCGTCAAGATGATCAGGATGACCAATACTTGATACAAGAAATGTTATTTGAAAAAGCAGAGTTCTGAACCCGAGGGGAACTGCCGAATCCTGGATGCAGACCTGCAGGTGAACTACTGCATTAGGGATAAAAACAGTTTTATCCGGGTGCCGCATCCGGGCTGGGAATCGACTTCCAGGCGGGCACCGATCTCCTCGGCCCGCTCGCGCATGATGCGCAGTCCGTGATGGCCGGACTGCGCCAGGGCATCAGTGGGGTCGAAGCCGCAGCCGTCGTCCTCGACGGTGATTTTCAGCTGTTCCCCTTCCCGCTCGACGATTACCCGTACCCGGCCGGCCTGGGCGGATTTGCGCACATTGGCCAGCGCCTCCTGCACAATGCGCAGGGCCTGGGCGGCGGCCAGGGGCGAAAGCATTCGCGGCTGCCAATCGCAGCGCAGCTCCAGCTCGGCGTGCAGTTCGCAATGACGGCGATACCATTCGAGCTGCTCTTCCAGGGCCGACATCAGTCCATTTTCGGTGTCGATGCCGGTTTGCAGGCTCGAAATGGACTCGCGCAGGTCCACATGCACGTCGCGCATCACCTGCAGCATCCGCTCCAGGCGATGGTCTGCCGGGGCAATCTCGCGTTTGGCCAGAAGGGTGCGTGCTGCCTGCGCCTGCATGGAGAGGAAGCTCCAGATCTGCCCCTGCCCGTCGTGCAGTTCGCGGCCCAAGCGCTGCCGCTCGGTCAGCGCCGAGAGCGCCTTTTGTTGCTCCAGGATTTGCGCCTGTTGTTGTCTTTCCAGGGTTACTTCCCGGAAGACCAGGATGCGGCCGAGGTTTTGTCCGCCAGGAATGCGCAACATGCGCTGGCGCACTTGAAAGAGCCGCAAGTGGCCTGCGAACTCACGATCTACCTCGATGGTCTCGGATGGCGAGGTACTGTCGGACCCGGCCAAAGCCGGCCAAGCGCTTTTGGCATCGGCCCACCTGGTTCCCACCGCAACCGGAAGTCCCTGGACGATCTCGCGCGCGGCCTGGTTCAGCTCGACGATATAGCCGGCATCGTCGATCACCATCAATCCATCCTGCATGGTGGAGAGAAGCACATCGCGCGCCAGGGGTAAAACGCTATAAATCCGCCAGCGGTAAAAGGCCCAGGTGAGGCATAAACCGTAGGCGAAGAAACCGATGGTATGGGGATCGGCGATAGCCGAATGCGGGTAGAAGGAGAGGAATTGAGCCACCCACCCGAACAGGTTGGGCATCAGGAAGAACCAGGCCTGGCGGCGTCGCAGCCCCACGCAGCGCAAGGCCCAGCGCACATTGATGAACACGGAAAAAGCGTTGGTCAGGTAAGCAAAGGAAATGGAAAGATAACCGGCCGGAGCAAAGCGTTCCAAGATGGTGCTGCCCTGGCGCTGCACAGAACTCCAAATCCATCCATGCCCATGGTCTGCCAGCATGAGCAGCAGGAAGAAGCACAGTATCCCGAGCATGGTTTTGAGGAGCCAGGCGGGCGCGGTGCGATCGAAACCGCTCAGTTCGGCAATAAAGCGAAACCACAGGTATATCGCCAACAGGCCGAGGATCGCGCAGAGCTTATTCCAAATGAGCATCTGCGCGAAATCCGGGGTGTGGGCGGCGAAGGCCAGGGCCAACAGCCAGGCGCCGGCGCACGCCACTTCCGCAGAGAACCATCTGGCGCCAGGCTCCCGGCGAAACTGCCAGGAATAGAAGGCGATGGCCTCAAGAAATACGATGACCGCCAGCGAAAGCCAGAGAGCGAGCACATCGGCAGAGATGGAACCAGATAGCATAAATGGCTGCCGCCATTTTATATTGCGCTCCACGCCCGGTACGAGAGACTCGGCCAGGGCGGGGAGCAGGGGAGGGCGATTCATTCATTCGCCCAAGGTTACAACCCCGCCGTCGCCGTCGACCGCGATGAGCTGGCCGGTTTGAATGCGATGGGTGGCCACCCCGGTTCCCAGCACCGCGGGCACGCCGTATTCTCGGGCCACAATCGAGCTGTGACTCAGTGGGCCGCCCACATCCGTAACGATGCCCGCGGCCATGGCGAAGAGCGGCGTCCAGGCCGGGGTGGTGATGGTGGCGACGAGAATGTCGCCGGGCTTCATGCGGTCGAACTCCTCGGGACCGTGAATCACGCGGGCCCGACCGGTCACCCGCCCGGGGCTGGCACCAATACCCTGAATGGTTCTGCCTGCCGCCTGATTGCTGCGCGCCGGCATCCAGCGGCCGAAATCGAGGCCCAAGACCTGACAGCCACCCTTGACAGGTAAGGCAACGGGTGGCGTGACGCGGTGCTCCCGCTGCCAGATCACGCGCCGGGCGGCGATCGCGCGACGGAAGTCTTCCACTGGTTGAGCGGCATCGAGCCGGCGGGCGGACGCCTGTAGTTCGTCCCATTGCAACCAAAATACCTCGCCGGGCTCGGCAATGGCGCCGGCTGCAACCAATCGGCGCCCAGCTTCGAGCACCATGCGGCGCAGTGCCGGCCAGCCCAGGCCGACGTCAGCCAGCGCGTCCTCGCGCAGCGGCGCCGACCTCTGCGCCCAGCCCAGCAGGCGCATGAACCAACGCCGGCGCAGGCCGCGCAGGCGCGCCAGCAAGGACGCGGCGGCTTGCTGGCGCGCAGCTACGGCCGCGGCCTGACGCAGGTAGGGGTTGCGGCCTTGTCCCGCCGCAAAGTAATTGAGCGTATCGAGCAGCGCCGCGGGCGCCTCGGCGGGAACGCTCTTGGCGAAGTCCAGGTCATAGACGGCGTGCCCAAAACGAGTCAAATGCTCGGTTAGGCGCTGGCAGAACTCCCGCCAAACATCTTCTTCGGCCATGGGCGCCGAGGGGGATGCAAATGCCGCCGCAAAGTCCTTGCCGCTGGTCTGGGCAAGACAGGCGGCAAGCTGGTTCTGGCTATTAACCCAAATCGCCAGATCGTAAAGCGACTTCTCGGCGCGAATGGGCAGACTATCAAAGCCCAGCAGAAAAGTCAGCGCGGGCGGGTCGCTCGGGCGCTTGAGCAGGCGGTTGTACACGGCGGTAAAGAAGGCTTCGCTCAGATTGGGCATTCCCAGAACGAGTTGGACGCTCACATAGTAGCTGGCCGCCGCCTCGACGATGCGGTGCGCGCCGGCGAGCAGTTCCAGTGCGGGGGTGGCGGCCAGATCGCGCCCGCTCCATTCCGCGGTAGCCTTTGCATAGCGCGGGTGCGCGTTCTCGGCCCACTGCGCAACCGCCGAGCGCAGCATTCTGGCCAGGGTGCGGCAATGCAACAGAAAGCTGAAAAGCAGACCTGCCGTTTGCCGCGCATTCAGAGCCACTTCGAAATAGGCGTAATCGTGGATGGTCAGGAGCGAAACCGAGTCGGGATGGATCTTCACCGTCTCGATCATGATCCGCTGTGTTGCCTGGTTCCACAGGGGCAAGGCCAGGGTCGCGAACAGAGGGGAGAGCGGCTCGGGAAGCAATTCGGCCACGCTTTGCCGGAAGTATCGTGCGCCTGCTCGCGGAACCTTCCAATCGAGCAGCGGGGGCGGGTCCGACAGCGCGGTCACCGGACGCGCCTGCAGGATGAAGATCCGGTCGCCGCAGATGGCCCATTCAATATCCATAGCCTGGCCGTAGAGTTGCTCAATCTGGATGCCCAGCCGGGCTAGTTGCAGGGATTGTGCGGGCTTGAGCGCGGCGCGCCGGCGCTTGGAGGCAGGGACTGGTTCTTCGCGGGTGCCCAGCTTCAACCGCACCGTCATGACGTCTTTGCGGGCTATTTGCCGGGATGCGATGGTAACGGCCCGCTTGTTGACGACAATGGTGTCAGGCGTGACGCGGCCGCCGACAATCGCCTCGCCCAAGCCCCAGGCCGCATTGATCGTCAACTCGTCGCGCGCGCCGGTCATGGGATTCACGGTGAAGAGCACACCCGCGACCTGGGCGGAGACCAGTTGCTGGACGACTACGGCGATGGAGACCTCTTCTGGCCGGATGCCCAGCCGCTGGCGGTAGCCGATGGCGCGCCCCGTCCACAGCGACGCCCAGCAGCGCTTGACAGCCAGAATCACCTCGTCGCCACCAACCACGTTGAGGTAGGTCTCGAGCTGGCCGGCGAACGACATGCCAGGCAAATCCTCGGCTGTCGCCGAGGAGCGCACCGCGACGGGGAGATCGGCGCCCAACTCGTCATAGCATTGGCGTATCTCCTGGGCGATGTTTCCAGGCAGGTCGGCCTGGGCGATGAGCGTCTGGATCAACTCTGAGGCGCGCTCGAGGGTGGCGGGGGCTTCGGCTTGCGCCGGGGCCACGGCCGCCAGAATCTTCTCGCCGAGATGGTTCTCCTTCACAAAACGGTCGTATGCGTCGGTGGCGATGTGTAAGCCGGGCGGAACCGGCAGGCCGGCCACCGCCATGCGCGCAAGCGAAGCGCCTTTGCCGCCTACGCGGGCGAGTGTTGCTTCAGGGCTGTCCAGAGGTAGAAGGAAGGGAGTGGAGGTCATCATGGGATTCGCTCCTTGTCAATGCCCGCCTTGCGCGCGAAACAGAGAGCCGACGCTCGGCGCAGCCATCGTACACCAATCCAGGGTTTCGGCGCCCGGCTGAAGGATTTTCTGGTTTATTGATCCGGCCAAATTGAATTGCGAGGCTGCATCCCACCCTAGCCGCAACAACAACGGCGCGTCGAGTGTGGGGCACTCCGTTTGTCGCAAGTGTCGTGATTCCAATACTGCGAGAAGATTGTCTGTGCCCGCTCAGGAGGAGAACTTGCTCATGCCGTGAACATTAGAGGCGGGAGGCCAGAGCGGCGAAAAAAATCGCGGCGATCCGACTTTTGGCGGATTCCAAGGGATTGGCGCAGGGCGTAAGGTTCGAGTCGGCTCGATACCGCCGTTATCGCCCCGTGGCAGAAGCAAGGGGGGCGAGGGACGGGGCAGCGGGGGAGCAACAGGGGGGCCTCTGGAAACGTATACAGGAACGCCCCAGCCGGCCTTCCCGATAGACGTTCGTCGCCCCCTACTGGCCTTCTCGCCGCGAGCCTTCACTTCAGGAGGTAGTCATGCAGCAGATTCTCCAACTACGCTTTCGAGCACTTTTCCTGATTCTGGCCGTGGTATTTTGGGGCGGCGGAATATGGGGATTCGCCCAAGGCACGAGCGCCAGTCTGACGGGAAGCGTCACCGATCCATCCGGTGCGGCCGTCTCCGGAGCCAGCGTTATAGCCACCAACGTCGACACCAACTTCAGCCTCTCCGTGAAGAGCGATAGCACCGGCATCTATACCCTGCGACCGCTGCCTATCGGCAATTACGTGCTGATCATTCATGCGGCGGGCTTTGACAACTACCTGCAAAAGGGCATCGTGCTGACCGCCAATCTGGCCGCCACGCAGAATGTCAGCCTGAAGTTAGGCGCGGGCAAAACGGAGACCATCGCGGTGACCGCCGACGCCGAGCTGATCAACACCTCATCGGCGGAACTGGGCACGACGGTGGGCGAATCGGCCATCGCCGAGCTGCCGCTGAACGGACGCGATCCCTCCTCGCTGGTGCTTCTGGCGCCGGGAACGGCCAATGTCATCCAGCATGGCGGCGAAGGCAATCAGACGGGCTTCTCCTTCTCCACCGAGACCGGCGCTTCGTCCAACGGCGGACGTCAGGGCAGCACCTTCTACATGCTCGATGGCGTGTCGAATATGGACAACTACAACCTGCTGACCGCTCCCTTTCCCAACTCTGACGCCACCCAGGAGTTCAAGGTCATCTCCAACAACTTCAGTGCGCAATATGGATTTTCGCCGGGCGCGGTGGTCAGCATCGCCACCAAGTCGGGAACCAACCAGTTTCACGGCGGCGCCTTCTGGTTTGTGCGCAACAACGATCTGAACGCCAAGGACTGGTTCAGCCACTCGGTGGACCCGCTCAAGCGCAACCAGTTCGGCGTCTTTGCGGGCGGGCCGATCCAGAAGGACAAGCTCTTCTTCTTCGGCAACTACCAGGGAACCCGGCTGATGACGGCGGCCACCGATTTGAACACCAATACCCCGACGAGCGCCATGCTGAATGGCGACTTCAGCGGTTTGGCCAGCACCCCGGGCGTGACCAACCTCATCGGACCCTTTCATACGGTCGGCGGCCTAGCCAACCAGTTGGACACCAGCATCGCCAAGCTCGATCCGGCGGCGGTGGCCATCACCAATGGCGGCTTGCCGGGTCACGGAACGGGCGGCACACAGGCGGCCAACGGCGCCATGCTGTACACCGAAGCGGCGGCCAAGAACAACCTGGACGAGTACACGGGCAAGCTCGACTACCGGCTCTCCCCGTCGCAGACGATTTCGCTGCGCTCCTTTACCGATCACATGACGGCGCCCTCATCGGACACCCCGGGGGATATGCTCTCGGTCATCAACAACCAGAACTGGACCTATGGCCTGCAGGAGCGGATGTTCTATTTCAATGACGCTCTGACCCATACCTGGACCATCAATGCCACCACGGTCAATGCCTTTTCGGTCTTCTGGAACGAGCAAAGCGCGCACAATCAGGCGGCGGTGCTGGACAGCAACAACAAGCCCATGTGCCTTTCGAACTACATTGCGGTGAACGAACTGTCGGGCCAATGCTACATGGAGGGCTTCACGGTGAAGGGTGGGGCCGGCGGCTTCCAGGGCGGCTGGACGGAGCCCTCGCAAGAGGTGCGCAACACCTACGGATTTACCGACACCCTGACTAAGACGCTGGGCCGTCACACCCTCAACACGGGCGTGGACCTGATGCATCAGTTTGCGGAGGAGTACACCCAGTATCCGACCCATCCAGAGCCGACCTTCGGCGGATCCTATACCGGCCAGGGACTGGCGGATTTTCTGCTGGGCTACATGTCGGAATTCAAGCAGGGCGGCGGCGAAATTGCCGATGTGGCGGGATGGCAGTTTGCGCCCTTTGTGCAGGACGATTGGCGGCTTCGTCCCAATCTGACCCTTAACGCGGGAGTGCGCTGGGATCCGAACACCGCGCCCACCATGGCGGGTGGTCGCGGGGCGGCGTTTGTGGCCGGACAGCAAAGCACCGCCTTCCCCAATGCGCCGCTGGGATTGATCTTCCCCGGCGATCAGGGGATGACGGCCACGCTGATGCCGGATTCGTACGGCTATTGGGAACCGCGCCTGGGACTGGCCTGGCAGCCGAAAAACCTGTCGCATACGGTGGTTCATGCGGGATTCGGGCTGTTCACCGGCCCGCTGGCGTACTCGTCCTATAACCACGCGGCGGATATCGCTCCCTTCAGCCCCACCTTCGACTTCAAGGGCGGCAACGCCACCTGCTATAACGGCAGCACGGCAGCGGCGTGCAGCGCGGGCGCGGATCAGGCGATCAAGGGCGCGATCAGCTTCGATACGCCTTGGGCGTCTTTCTCCGGCACCAACTATGTCAGCCCCTTCCCGGCGCAGATTCCGTTTACTTCGGTCTCTTACAAGCCGGCAGCCAGTTCGGCATTTGTCACTAACCCCGGCGTGTATCTGCAACAGTCGTTCGCGCGCAATTTCAAGCTGGGGATGACGCAGAGCTGGAACCTGTCGGTGGAGCAGCAGTTGAACTCCAACATGATGATCCGACTGGCGTACGTGGGTAGCGAGTCCTATCACCAGGCCACCGCCTGGGATCAGAACGAAGCGAGCAACGATGTGCGCCCCTATGCGAACTTCACCTCGCTGCTGACGGAGTACAGCAACACCAACGCCAGCTACAACTCGCTGCAGGCCAGCTTCGAGCGGCACATGTCGCATGGGCTGCAAGTGCAGTCCAGCTTCACCTGGGCCAAGTCAATCGACTACGCCAGCACAGGCAACGTGACCTACTCGAACGCGCCCAGCGCGGTAAATCCGAAGGACATCGGGTGGAATCGCGGCAACTCGGCGATGAGCGTGCCGTGGAACTCGGTGACCAACTTCATCTACCAGACCCCCAGTCTGCGCGGGCAGAACCGGCTGACGCAGCAGGCGCTGGGCGGCTGGCAAATGAGCAGCATTCTCACCTTCCAGACGGGCAATCCCTTCTCGGTGATGTCGGCAGGGTATAACTGGGGCAGCGACGACTCGGGCTCGCTGGAGAAGCAGGATCGCGCCGACCGGGTAGCCGGACAGCCACTCAATGTGGGCAAAGGCAGCCACTGGGATTGGGTGAAGACCGGCTACTTCAACCAGGCGGCCTTCAACAACAACGCCCTGGGCACCTACGGCAACAGCGGCAAGAACCTCATGTTCGGACCGCGGGAGTTCGGCGCCGACGCGGCCATCATGAAGACCTGGAGCCTGGTGGAAGGGGCCAAGCTGCAATTCCGCTGGGAGGCCTTCAACGTAACCAATCACCCCAGCTTTGCCACTCCCGCGGCTCCTTGGGGGTCGTATACCGGCTGGGCCAGCGTGGTTGGCAATCAGTGGAACGCCAACAACACCATCGTGCAGGCGGGCAACATTGCACCGCGGGTGATGCAGGGCGCGCTCAAGCTCACCTTCTAGGGCATTCCTCCAGTTGCAGTATTGTCCGCCCACCCCAGGTTTCTGACCGTATGACTTTGTTCCTTGCAATGGAGTGTCCGTACCCACCCCAGGCGTAAAAACAAGAACGCACCGAGGGTGGGGCACCCAATCCTGGTACATCTTCAAGCGGTCAGAGGCCGAGAGTGTTTTTCGAAATGGTGTAGACCGGAATCTCATTGCTGTCCCATCCATTCCGCAGAAAAACGCGGAAAGGATGGGGCACAGAGATCCGCATCAAAAGCGACAACTCTCTGATTCCGGAGGCCTCGGTCGAGGCGCTTTCATCTTCCATGGCGGGATTCCTGCGCCATTCCGACTTTGGACGGATTCGCAGCAGGCGGCGGGAGAGTAGATTGAGATTTCTCCATGGCTTTGTTGTGCAGCCATGAGGGAGAACGATACCGGCCGTTCGGAGCCTCATTTTATGCATTCATGGTTTTCTTTTCTTTCGCAAGGCTCACGGCCTTTTTCTATGAGTGTGCGCGCAGCTACGGGCGCGCTGGCTTTTGTGCTCTTATGGGGCGCCAGCCCGGCGCAGTCGCAGGGCCCTGCGCCCATCCGCTTCGACGCCAGCCAACCCGCGCAGGAGCCGGAAGCGGCGCGCTACGACGGGGGCGCGTCAACCTCGCCCACGGGTGGCGTCATCGGTGTCAACAGCCGCTATCTCACCCGTGACGGCAAGCCCTGGCTGCCGGTGATGGGCGAGTTCCACTATTCGCGTTCTCCGCGTCAGCAGTGGGAAGAAGAACTGCTCAAGATGAAGGCCGCGGGCGTCAATATCGTGGCCACATACGTGATCTGGATTCACCACGAAGAGGTCGAGGGCCAGTTTGACTGGACAGGACAGCGCGACCTGCGCGCCTTTGCCCAGCTCTGCGCCAAGCACGGACTGCTGCTGGAGCCGCGCATCGGTCCCTGGGCGCACGCCGAGGTGCGCAACGGCGGCTTGCCGGACTGGGTGATGAAAAAAGGCCGGGTGCGGGTCAACGATCCCGTCTATCTAGCCGAGGTCAACCGCTGGTATGGGGAGATCGGCCACCAACTGCAGGGCCTGTTGTGGAAGGACGGGGGTCCGGTAGTGGCCGTGCAGTTGGAGAACGAGTATTCGGCGCGAGGCCCAGGGGCGGGCGAAGAACACATCCGCACCCTGAAGAAGATGGCCATCGACAACGGGCTGGATGTGCCGCTGTATTTTGTCACCGGTTGGGACAACGCGGCGGTGCCGGAGCGCGCGGTGATTCCGGTCTACGGAGGCGGCTATCCAGATGCGCCGTGGGATGGATCGACCACCCTGCTGCCACCCGCCGAAGTGTACGCCTTCCGCTTTCAGAGCCGGGTTGCGGCCAATATGGGGGCCATGGGCGGCGCCAGCGAGAGGGTGCGCTCGACAGCCAAAGAGGAACTGCCCTATCTGACGGCGGAGATCGGCGGCGGCATCGAAGACACCTATCATCGCCGCCCGGTCATCCAACCCGACGACATTGGCGCGATGTTTCCGGTGATGCTGGGTTCGGGCGTCAATTTGTACGGTACCTATATGTTTCACGGCGGCGAGAACCCGGACGGCAAGCTGACCACCTTGCAGGAGTCGCAGGCCACCGGCTACCCCAACGATCTGCCCATCAAGTCCTATGACTTTCAGGCCCCCATAGGGGCCTATGGCCAGGAGCGCGCTTCGCTGGGCAAGATGAAGGTCTACCAGTATTTTTTGAACGCCTTTGGCGCCGAACTTGCGCCCATGGCGGTGCACGCGCCGGCGGCGCAACCACGAGATCCGGGAGATTTCAGCGTGCCGCGGGCGGCGCTGCGCTCCAGCGGCGATGCGGCATTTATCTTCTGCAACAACCATGTGCGCAATTACGCCATGCCGGCGCGCGGGGCGGCGCAGTTCGAGGTGCATCTTCCCGGCGGCGTGGTGCGGGTTCCCAGCAAGCCAGTGGAGATTCCCGCCGACGCCTATTTCATCTGGCCGGTGCACATGAAGCTGGGCGGCGTGGATCTGCGCTACAGCACGGCGCAGCCCTTCACCCGGCTGGATGAGGGGGGGAGGACAACCTACTTTTTCGCCGCGGTGCGCGGAGTTGCGGCGGAGTTCGCCTTTGCCAGCGCCGAGGTGCAATCGGTGAAGGCCTCCAGCGGCAGGGTGCGCAGCGAAGACGGAGCTACCGTAGTCAGTGGCATCGAGCCCGGCGTCAATGCCTGGATCGACCTGGTGGCGAAAGATGGAACCAGGACGCGGCTGGCAGTGCTCAGCGCAGACGAGGCCGAGCAGGCGTGGAAGGTGAACATCGAGGGCGTGGAGCGGCTGCTGATTACCCGCCAGGATTTCTTTGCCGGCGGTGACGGCCGCGTCCATCTGCGCTCACGCGGCGCGGCACAGTTTGCCTTCACCATTACGCCGGCGCTGGATCATGCACCAGCAGCGAATTTAGCACTGACTTCCAGCGCGGCGGGCGGGCAGTCATCGAGCTATACGGCAGAAGCCAGGGAGCACACGCCGCAAGTCAAAGTGAAGCAGGTGCGGGTAGCGGGGGTGGCGGCCGCGGTGAAGCTGGCTCCGCCGCCGAGTTGGCGCGCCAAGGGCGTGGCTCAGGCGCCTGGGGAAGGGGAATTGGAAGGGGCCGGCAAGTGGTCGATTTCCTTACCCGCGGGCGCACAGGAGGGGCTGAACGAGCTGTATTTGCAGATTCAATACCAGGGCGATGTGGCGCGCCTGTACGTCGGCGATCGGTTACTGAGCGACGACTTCTTCAACGGTCTGGACTGGAACGTGGGTTTGAAGCGCTATTTTACGGGAACGAGCGCGCCGGCGCTGCAACTGGAGATTCTGCCGCTGCGTCAGGACGCGCCGGTGTACTTCGAGACGGCGCACAAACTGGAGTTTCCGGCGAGTGGGCAACTCGGCGAGCTGAAGAGCGTGAAACTGATTCCGGAGTACGAACTGGTACTGGGAGCGAATAAGCGCTGAGGAAATCGGTTAGGCAAGGAATCTGCGGGCAATCCGACTTTGGTCGGATTCGCGTTGTTGTTGACGTGGATTAGGATGCGATGCGGAGGATGAGATTTCAACGACCTCCCCGGATCCGCAAGTGAAAAGAGCAAATGCGCCGTCCGAGGACGCGCAGATTGAAGCATTGCAACAGGAGTGCCAGATGGAAGGAACACAGATGAAAAAGGGAATGCGCAGGATCGCAGCCGCTGTGGTGTTGATGCTGATGTTGGTATGCGGAGCGGCGCCGGGCAGAGCGCAGGGCAATGCCGCAACCTTGACGGGAGTGGTGGCCGACAAAACCGGGGCGGTGATTCCCCATGCCAGTATTGTGTTAAGTGACGAAGCTTCGGGTGTGGTCCGCACCACCAACAGCGACGATCGCGGTCTGTTCTCGCTGGTAGGGATTCCGGTGGCGACGTATGACGTGAAGGTCTCGGCGGAGGGCTTCAACAGCCTGGTGCGCAAGGGGATTGTGGTTCACATCAACGACCAGATCGATCTCAAGGGGATTGCTCTCTCGGTGGCCGGGGTGAGTGCTTCGGTGGTGGTGACGGCGACGGCCGAGGAGATGACGCCCAGCACCTCGGGCGAGGTCAGCTACACCGTTACCGATACGCAACTGCACAATATGGACATCGAAGGGCGCAGCGCCATCGAGCTCCTGGGCATGATTCCGGGCTCTGGCAATACCGGCAACTTCAACGGAACCTACAACGGCGCTTCAGCGGGATTTACGCAGAACTCCAGCGCTTTCACGGTCAACGGCAACCGCTTCGATCAGGTCTCGATTGTCAGCGACGGCGCCTCGGTGACGGATCTGAACACCGCGGGCAGCGCAGCGGTCACGCCGAATGTGGATATGATCTCGGAGCTGAAGGTGGAGTCGGCGGCTTACTCCGCGGCGCAGCCCAACGGTCCCATCGTGGTCTCGACTGAAACCAAGTCCGGAGGTCGCGAGTTCCACGGTCTGGCCGAACTGACCGCCCGCAACCATACTCTCAACGCGGCCGACTGGCAGCAGAAGGCCTACGGTCTGCCGGCTCCGCAGACTTCGCTTTTCTATCCGCAGTTCCAGGTGGGCGGACCGGTGGCATTGCCGGGCGCGAAGGCGCTCAAGGACAAGCTCTTCTTTTTTGCCGCCAGCGAATTCTCGCAGCAGCATGTGGATCTGCTGCCGCGCAAGGCGGAAGTCCCGGCCGAAGCGGGTGCTCCGGGCTACAGCGGCGTGGGCATGGCCAATGGCGACTTTACCGATTCCGCCTACCTTAGCTCCTTCACCAATGCCGGCAATGGCTGGCTGGGCTGGGAGGTTTCGGGAAACCCCTGCAACAACAACGAGTCCCTTTGCAGCGACTGGCACGGCATGTTGAAGAGCGGCGCGATCGACCCGGCCGGAAAGATCCTGCTCAATGCCCTGCCCCAAGCCAACGTCGATCCGGCCACCCATAACGGCTATAACCTGATTACCGATTTCACCGTTTCGCAGCCGCGCAATCAGGACATTCTCAAGCTGGACTACGCGCTGAGCGACAACACCCACGCCTCACTGCGCTTCAATCACGAGAATGAAAGCGTTCCCTCTCCCTACGGCCCCTGGAATACCTGGAACATGGTTCCCTACCCGGCCGCGCAGACGCAGAAGAACGCATCCAACTCGGTGAACGCGAACCTGACCAACATTCTGAGTTCGACTCTGACCAACGAGGCGGCTCTGGGCTACACGCGTTTCACACTCAAGACCGCGCTGAGCGATCTGAGCGCCGTCTCCACCACCGCGCTGCAATATCCTTATGCCGGGCTCTTCAGCTCTTCCAGCAACCTGCTGCCCAATGTGAGTTTTGAAAAGCAGGTGGGGGGACTTTATATCGGCGGCGGCGAAGCGCCTCCATATCTGGGCGCGCAGAACAACTACACCTTCAACGACGGCCTAACCAAGCTGAAAGGAACTCATCTGTTCCGCGCCGGGTTCTTTGCGCAGGTGGGCCGCTACAACATTCTCACCACGGGCAACGACAACGGGTCGGTGACCATGCAGAACTGGGGTGCGGTGACGGGCAACGACTGGGCCGATCTGCTGCTGGGCAACATTCTCAGCTACGCTCAGTCCAGCGCCAACATCATGGCCGACATGGAATCCAACCGCTTCGACTTCTTTTTGCAAGACACCTGGAAGGCAACTTCGCGTCTGACTCTCAATTACGGCCTGCGTGTGGATCACATCGGCTGGTGGTACGATCGCGGCGGACGCATTGCCATCTTCAATCCGGCAGCGTATGTAGCCACACCCGCGGCCAACTACACATCGTACAGCGGGTTGCAGACGCACTCGACCACCAGTTCGGTCCCGCTCTCCGGTGCGCAGGCGCTGGGCTTCCAATGGGCGCCCTCGGTGGGCTTTGCCTACGATCTGTCGGGGAACGGTAAAACCGTGGTGCGCGGTGGCTTCGGCACCAACTACTACAACGATCCTGGAACCACGGCCTATTCAGGCATCATGGCGCCGCCCAACTTCAAGGTGGTCAGTCTGGCGACCACCACCACACTATCGGCGGTCTCGCAGTTGAACTATGCTTCGGCGCCGCCCACGGTTTGGGGCACGGCCAATCCCAGCGACAGCCATGCGCCGGTTACATATTCCTGGAATATGGCGGTATCACATCTCTTTCCCTGGGCCAACAAGCTGGAAGCCAACTATGTGGGCAATGTGAGCCGCAATCTGGTGGGTTTTGGCGTGCGCAACGTGGTTCCGCAAGGCAGCGAAGGCGGGCCCTGGTACGGCACCTGGTACGACCAGCAATACCGCCCCTATCCCAACCTGGGGGATGTCTCGACCCACTTTCACAATCTGAACTCCAACTACAACGCATTGCAGGTGACCGTCACCCGGGAAAAGGGATGGTTGAACTACTGGGGCAGCTATACCTTCGGCAAGACGCTGGCCTACAACGCCGAGGACGCCTTCGTCATGAAGCGGTGGTACGGGCCGGCGCCCTTCGACCGCTCGCAGATCGTCAGCTTTTCGTACTATCTGAACCTGCCCGACTTCGGCAGCAAGTATCTGGGCAACCGGAAGCTGGTCAACCAACTGGCTAACGGCTGGAAGGTCTCCGGGCTGTTCCAGGCGATGACCGGTGGTCCCATCGGCAACAACTTCGGCTCTGAATACTCGGTCAATCAAAACACTATTGGCATCTGGGCCAACAAGGACAGCAGCGGCTATGCTCCCTTGAGCTATGGCGCCTTCGCTACCGGCACGCCGGACGAGGTGGCCGTGCCCAGAATGATTTGCGATCCGCGCAGCAACTTGAAGAAGAATCAGTACTTCAATCCGGCCTGCTTCAGCGGTCCGACGCTGCTCTCGAATGGAACCTATCGCCTGCCCTACATCCATGGGCCGGCCTACATCAACGACTCCCTGGGCTTCTTCAAGAGCCTCGCCCTGGGAGAAAAGCGCAAACTGGAGTTGCGCGGTGAGGCTTTCAACCTCTTCAACCACTCCTGGAACGAGTTCATCGCCAGCGACAGCGCCATGTACATGGGCTTCGACGATACCGGAGCGGCAGCCAGCGGCAATACTTCGGCGGGAACGGTGGACAATAAGACTGGCCACCGCGAAATCTCCCTGGCGGCCAAGTTCTACTTCTAAACGGTAGGATGAAAAGCTGAACAGCGAATCTGGCAACGAGGGGAAGCGCTCTCGTTGCCAGCTTTGTTTATCGGTTTTGTTAAGTCCCAGGGTCTAAAAAGGGGTCATTTAGAGATGACCGCAATGGAGCGAACTCGTGGAAGAGCCTCTCTCAGGGGCTAACGCCCCGCCCATTTCATACCGTTTACGAGACGATTGAAGTCGTGCACTGTTACACAACCTCTTTTTTCTGAGAACCTATTCAAGGCAGGCGAGAGCGATGCGCGGAATAGTCAGGATCATGGGAATCGGTTTGCTGGCTCTCGGCGGCAGTGCGGCGTTGCAGGGGCAGCAGTATGCCATCGGCGCGGACGTGTCGTTTCTGGGCGCGGCCGAGCGGCAGGGAATCGTCTTTCAAGAAGGCGGGAAGCCCCGCGATGTGCTGGAGACGCTGCGCGCGCACCACTACAACTGGGTGCGGCTGCGCTTGTTTGTCGATCCCGCGTCGAGCGCCGACAAGCTGCCCAACGATCTGCAATACACGCTGGCGCTGGCCCGGCGGGCAAAAGCGCAAGGCTTTCACCTGCTGCTGGATCTGCATTACTCCGACACCTGGGCCGATCCGGAGAAGCAATTTACGCCGGCGGCGTGGAGCAAGCTCAAACACAAGCAATTGACCGCCCAGGTCTTCGCTTATACGCGCGATACCATCGCCGCCTTTGCCCAGGCCGGGGTGCTGCCGGAGATGGTGCAAGTGGGCAACGAGATCACCCGCGGAATGCTGTGGCCGGACGGCAAACTGCCGGACAACTGGGAGAACCTGGCGGATCTGCTCAAGGCGGGCATAGCCGGCGTGGACGCGGGGCGTGGCGAACTGCCCCGGCCGCGCATCCTGATCCACATCGAGCGCAGCGGCGACTACGATGCGGCGGTGTGGTTCTTCGACAATCTGATTGCCCATCGTGTGCCGTTCGATGTGATGGGGCTGTCTTACTACCCTCTCTGGCACGGGAATACCGTGAAACTGCGGGGCAATCTGCACGATCTGGCGCTGCGCTACCGCCGTCCGATTCTGGTTGTCGAGACCGCCTACAACTGGACGCCGGGGGACTTTGTGGGCAAGAAGGCGGAGTTTGCCGAGAGTCCGGAGGGTCAGAAGGCCTTTTTACAAGCGGTGGATGCGGCGGTACGGGCGATTCCGGATGGATTGGGCCTGGGGGTTTTCTGGTGGGAGCCGGCAGTGCCGGGCGGACCCATCGCGGGCCGAGCGCTCTACGACGACCGGCACAACGCCCTGCCGGCGCTTACTGTCTTTGACCAGACTGCATCGCAACAGGGATGGCAGTGACCCGGCCATTCAATGGTGGCGAGGTATCCCTCCCTTGCGCCAGACGAAAGGCGCAAGGATGGGGCACGGAATGTCAGTCTTGACAGGCCGGATCAATATGGGTAAAAGCGAGGCGGAAGTTTGCGAGTGAAGACAGAAAGGCGTGGAGGGCGATGGCTGCTGGTGGCGGGGTTGCTGGCGTCCGCACTGTGCTGCGCGCCCCCGGTCCCGGCGCAGAGCGGCGAGTGGAGCTATACCGCGCACTCCTGGCAGCCGCAGAATGGATTGCCGGGTGAGACGGTGCAAGCCTTTGCGCAAACCGCCGACGGTCATCTGTGGGTGGGAACCAGCGAGGGGCTGGCGCGCTTCGACGGTGAGCATTTCACCGTCTTTGCGCGGGAAAACACCCCGCAGATGCGGGAGAACAGCGTCTTCTGCCTGCTGGCCGGGCGCAACGGAAGCCTGTGGATCGGCACCGAGGGCGGTGGGCTGGTGGAGATGCATGGGGGGCGCTTCTCGGTTTATGGCGCCGCCGAAGGGTTGAGCGACGGTTTTGTGCGGGCACTCTTCGAAGATCGTGCCGGAGCGTTGTGGGTGGCCACCGACAACGGACTTTTCCGCAAGAAAAGCGGGCGCCGGGAACAACTGGAGCGCATCGACAACCGCGCGGAGATGCCGGGCAACGCCTTTCACGGTGTGCTCGAAGACCGCCGCGGGCGGATGTGGGCAGGGGCGGCGCGGCTTTACGCCCTCATCAATGGCCAGCCTCGGGAGTTCAAACTCGACGGCACAGACAGCCAGAACCGGGTCAAATCGATTCTTGAGAGTGAAGACGGATCGATCTGGGTGGGCACGGTCAGCGGCCTGCACCGGCTGCGTCCAGGGAGCGAGCATTTCGAGCGGGTGGCGGGCGCGTGGGGCACCATTCGAAGCCTGTGCGCGGTCGCCCCCGGAGAGTTGTGGGCGGGCGCCATTGGCCAGGGAATCTTCCGCATTCACTACGATGCGCAGCACAGTGCGGCGGCGCACATGGACGCACCCTCGCCGCAGGTAAGCAATACCATCCTCAGCATCTTTGCCGACGACACCGGCAATCTGTGGGTAGGGACGCAGGTGGGGATGGTTCGTCTGAGTCGCACCCCGGTGCAGGTGATCTCGCTGCCCCAGGCGGCGGATTCGGATTTCGGCACCGTCTCGCTGGATGCGGATGGCAGCCTGTGGTCGGCGTCGAATCAGTTGGTGCATGTGACGGACGGTCGGGCTACGCCGTTTCGCTTTGCGGCGCTGAGCGAGGCGCGGGTCCGCAACCTGCTGCGCACCCGCGATGGCTCGCTATGGATCGGCACCGACGGCAGCGGGCTGTTCCGCATCTCAAAGCAGGCCACGGCCCACTACACCATGCGCCAGGGCCTGCCCAACAACTTTATTCGCTGTCTGCTGGAGGCCCGCGACGGCAGCATCTGGATCGGCATGGATGAAGGCGTCAGCCACCTGGACGGCAGTGGCTTTCACAATCTGACCATGCAGAACGGGTTGGTCTACTTCAGCATCCGCTCCCTTCTCGAAGACCACAATGGCGACATCTGGGTGGGAACGGAACACGGATTGAGCCATCTGCACCAGGGCCAGCCGGTACACGATGCGGCCACCGAGGCGCTGAAGGAGGAAAAGGTCTGGGCGCTGCACGAAGACCGCGACGGCGGCTTGTGGATGGGCACACGCACTAACGGCCTCTACCGCTATCGCGACGGTGTGGTGACCCACACCACCACCGCCAATGGGCTGGGCAGCAACAGCATCTATTCGATTCTGGAGGACGGCAAGCAGCATCTCTGGCTGAGCGGGCCGCTGGGGGTGATGCTGGTCAATCGCGCCGAGTTGGACGCCCAGGCCCGCGATCCGCGCCAGGTACTCTCCATGCGCTTTTATCGCGGCGATGCCGGAGACAAGCCCACGCTTTTCTATGGGGGCACACAGCCGGCGGGAGTGATCGCCAGAGGCGACGAGGCATGGTTTCCCACTAACCGCGGCCTGTGGCGGATCAAGCCCACGGAGTTCGACGTTCCCGCCCTGACCCATCTCGATATGGGCGCGGCGACGGTGGACGGCAAGGCCGCCGCCGCAGGCACGGAGCTCACGCTGGCGGCCGCGGCTTCGCGCATCGAGATTGCCTATGAGCCGGTGATGCTCAGTTCGCAGGAGGATCTGCAATTCCACTATCGTCTGGTAGGCTTTGACCCCGACTGGACCACCGCGGGCGCCAATCAGCGCTCGGCTACCTACACCAACCTGCCTGCCGGAAAATACACGTTCATGGTTGAAGCCTGGCAGCGCGAACATCCCGAGCAGCGAGTGAGGGCTGCCTTACAGGTGGTCAAACATCCCTACTTCTACCGCACGCCGTGGTTCATCGGCCTGTGCGTGCTAGCAGCGGGACTGGCGGCGATTGCTGCGTATCAGGTGCGCATCCGCCAGGTGTATGGACGGTATGAGGCGGTACTGGCGGAGCGCACCCGGCTGGCCAGAGAGATGCACGATACGCTGATCCAGGGTTGCGCCAGTGTTTCGGCAATGCTGGAGGCGGCTTCGGGCTGCGCGCTGGACGACAGCGAATCGCGCCAACACCTGATCGAGTATGCCAGCACCCAGATCCGCGCCACCATGGATGAGGCGCGGCAGGCGGTATGGAATCTGCGCGACAGTGAAAAGGCTCCCAGCACCCTGGCCGCCAGCCTGCAACAGATGGGCGAGCGAATCAGCCGCGAGTACGGCATTGCAGTAGAGTGCGTTGTGACCGGAACCCCTTTTCCCTTGGGCCAGCAGGGCACCCACGAATTGGCGATGGTGGCGCGCGAGGGACTGTACAACGCCGTGCTGCATGGCCATCCGCAGAGGATTTTCACCGAGTTGCAGTTCTCCGCCAAGCATCTGGAGATGCTGCTGCGCGACGATGGCGAAGGCTTTGACGCCGTGGCAGTCTCCGCCGAAGGGCACTACGGGCTGCAAGGATTGCGGGAGCGGGTGCATCGCTTCGAGGGGGATGTGCAGATCGAAAGCCAGCCGGGCCGGGGAACAACCGTGCGAGTGACGATTGCGCGGGCCAAGCTGGACTTGTGACCCCCTTGTGGAAGCCTAAGCGGAGTAGAGAGGTGGCCAGCAAAAGCGATGGAAAGCGGGCAAACCGGGACTTTGCAGCGGAGTCTATAATCTCGGATGGATGGATACGATTCGCATTCTGATCGTCGACGACCACCCCATCATGCGGGTGGGGATTGCGGCGTTGATCGGCTCATCGAAAGAGATGGAGTGCGTGGGCCAGGCGGGCAGCGGCGAGGAGGCCATCGAACAACATGCGCGGCTCAAGCCGGATGTCACGCTGATGGATCTGCGGCTTCCGGGAATCGGCGGGGTAGAGACGATCCGCCGCATCCGCCGCACCACGCCCAAGGCGCGCTTCATCATTCTGACCACCTACGAGGGCGACGAAGATATTCATCAGGCGATGGAGGCCGGTGCCAGTGGCTATCTAGTAAAGGGCCTGCCGCAGGAGATGCTGGTCAATGCGGTGCGCAAGGTTCATGGCGGGGCGCGCTACCTGCCACCGCCGATGTCGCAGGCGCTGGCCGGGCGCACTCCCGACTCGAACTTGAGCGCCCGCGAGCGCGAGGTGCTGCTGCTGGTGGCCAAAGGACAATCGAACAAGGAGATTGCCGCAGCGCTGGGGATCACCGAGGCCACCGTAAAGTGTCATGTGAGCGTCATTCTGGCTCGCCTCAACGCCAACGACCGTACCCAGGCCGTGGTGAACGCGCTGCGCCGTGGGTTGGTGCACCTCTGAGCCGACGTTGAAGAGTGCCGGCCGACTGGGGTCGAGCTTTACTCGGAAGATGCGCGGGAATGTCTTTGCGGGCCGGGCTGTGCAGAGGGTGCGTGTTTGACGCACAAGCTTGTTTTACCCTATGCCGCAAGCGGCGAGGAGGCCGGAAGTTGAGTTCATTTCGCACCATCCGCAATGGCCTCATGCTGCGGCAGACGCAACCTTGCCACGGGGAACAACTGGAGCAGTTGCAGGTGGACTGCTTTCCCACCCTAGCCGACGAGCAGCGCTTCAAAGCGAAGCACTACCGCAAACATATCGAGTTGTTCCCGGCGGGCCAGTTTGTAGTGCTGGATGGCGAGCGGGTGGTGGGGGCCACCTCCACGCTGCGTTTGAACTTCGATCTGGAGCACGTGGATCACACCTTCGAGGAGGTTACAGCCGGTGGTTGGCTGACCTCGCATCGGCCCGACGGAGAATGGCTCTACGGGGCGGACATGTGCACCCACCCCGCCTACCGCGGCCAGGGTATCGCCAGCGCTCTCTACGCCGCGCGGCAGGAACTGGTTTGGCGGCTGCGCCTCAAAGGGCAAATCACCGCCGGCATGATGCCGGGCTACGACACCCATCGCGCCCATCTGACAATGGCGGAATACTATCAGCGTATCGTGACGGGAGAGATCTTCGATCCCACGCTCAGCGTGCAGATGAAGACCGGCTTCGAGCCGCGCGGGCTGCTGGCCGATTACCTGCACGATCCGGTGTGCGACAACTACAGCGTGCTGCTGGTGCTCCCCGCGGCGAAGGATGTGCGCTACGCGCGCCGGGAAGCCGCGTTGACTTCATTTTGAAACCGAAACAGCGGGCGCAGGCTCTTCGTCTTCCTGGAACTGCACGAAATCCTGCTTCCCTCCCGGGCGGGACTGCATCCAACCGCCATGAGCATAGAAAAAGCGACCTTTGCGGCGGGATGTTTCTGGGGCGTTGAGGCGGCATTTGCCGCACTGCCGGGTGTGCTGGCTACAGCCGTGGGCTACGAAGGCGGGACGCTTGAGAAGCCCAGCTACCGGGATGTATGCGGCGACAGCAGCGGCCATGCCGAGGTGGTCGAATTGGACTTCGATCCTCAACAGATCGGCTACGAGCAGTTGCTGGACGCCTTCTTCAGTCTGCACGACCCTACCACCCTCAACCGCCAGGGAGCGGATTGGGGTTCGCAGTACCGCTCGGCGATCTTCTTCCACTCCCCGGAACAGCAGGCGCAGGCGCGAGCCAAGATCGACCAGCTCACCGCCGAGGGCCGCTTCAAACCCCAGCGCATTGTGACCAAAGTCGAGCCGGCGCAAACCTTCTGGCGCGCCGAAGATTACCACCAGCGGTACCTGGAGAAGCGTGGCCAGGCAAGCTGCCATATTTAGGGATCAGGGGACGAGGGAACAAGGGATTAGGAAACAAAAACTTGAGGCTTCTGCGACCGGACGTGAGCCGACGCAGAAGCCTCTGTAATTTTCTGAAATTACTCTTCCGTGGGCGATTCCGAGGCGGAAACGGCGGAAATTTCCGGGAGCAGCTCCGCTTCTGTTGCATTGCCGGACGCCGCGATGCCGGGTTCGTCTATCCACAGGCTGACAACCCACCACAGGGCGACCACGATGCCCACGATCCGGTTGCCGTCGAAGAGCTTCTTGCCGATCTCCTGGATATGCCCCTGGGCCAGTTGATACTGTTCCCTGGTCATGTTGGGAAGGATAGTGAGGCTCAAGTTCTTCCAGTAGGCGAGAATGCACAGCCAGGTAAGGGCAATCGCGACCAGGCCGATCAAGATCAGGCTGGAGTGCTTGCGCCAGCCGGTGTTGAAACAACGGCCGAAGAAGAGCACTAGGAGACCCAACCCGACAATCAGCAGGCTGGCCAGAATATTGACTTTCTCGCCGAAGAAGAAGAGCAGTCGCAGCAGGGAGATGGGTGAGTTGACCACCAGATCGGCACGCGCCGGCCACGGACCCCAATAGGTCAAGGAAAGGCCGGCCAAAAGAGTCAGGAGGGGAGCGGCAATCAGCCAAGCTTTGCCCCGCGCGCCGGGAAAGCTGCGCCGGGCGATCTCCACCACCACCAGAATGCCGAGCAGGGCGGAGAGGTCGCTCATGGGGATGAGAATCCATTGCAACTTGAAGACCGGCATACGGCCGGTGAGTAGCTCTTCAACCAGCAGGTGCAGGGTGGAAAGGAAGATGCTGGCGGTGAACCAGGGAAAGAGGCGGCTGCGCTCGCGGCCGGAAAGGACCACCAGCAGAACCAGTTGGGCGGCGAAGGCGAGGGTCCACAGAATCTGATGGGCAGTAAAAGCGAAGTTAAGATGCATGATGGCCTTGTCCGGGCGGCGCGTTGTCGGGGGCGCCGGCCACCTACCAGTTTAAACGCTGGCGGAGTCGCACACTGCCGGGGAGAAGGATTCTATTCCTGCGCGCGCCTGATCCACTCAGGCAGAAAGGGCCTCTTGTCTGGATGTGCCGCCACGATGGCTCGGTAATAGGCCAGGCGGCAGGCGATGAAGGCGGCCAGCAAGGCGGCGGGGCCGGCGGCGTTGGCGGCAGACAGGGTCAGTGGACCCCACCCGCCATCCTCGGCGAGGGTCGGAGCACCGTCTGCGGCCAGGGAGTTAACGGCCTGTTGCAGGCAGCGCACCGCGGCCGCGGAACCGGCATTGATGGCAAAATCGAAGACCCGCTTGCCCAGATCGTCGCTGTCTAGCTGGGCGAACCACTTGTTCCAGAAGTGGTTCTGATAAAACTGCTGCACCGAGGGGGAACGGCTCTCCTGGGGCAGAGCGGCGATGGCGGCGAATTCGGCTGGAAAGACCGCGGAGTTGATGCCGCAGATGGCGTAACAGGGACCGACGATACCGTTGGGGCAAGCGTCGGGAACCTGGCGGCAGGCGCGGGTTGCATCCTCGTTGTTCATCATCCAGTTGTAGGCGACGTTCCAGTCGGCCATGCCGATCTCCTCTCGCGCTTTATCCGCTTAGATGCGATGGGTTGCTTTGTCGTTGCGTGGAGGGCGGTAGTGTTCCCGATGGCGGCGTTCGATCTGCGCACCAAGTGTGCCCGGCCCCGTCCAGCTAAATGGCAGGCAAAGGATACATTGGGGACGCGCCGGGCTGTGCAAATCCTGATAAAATCGAGTTCTCGGCCCGCCGTGCAACACCGGGGATGAGCCATCCCCAAGCCCAGGAAGCGAAGTCGAAGCGACCCTCTGGGAGCGGTTGCTGGGAAGCCAGGCAGGGGGAAAATGCCCCCGGTTTTGCTCTTCAGCCGCTCCGGAAATCCAGCGCAGAAAGCTCTCACCGTGCCCGAAAAATCCAAGCCCAAATCCGTGACCTACGCCGATGCCGGCGTCGACATCAGCAGTGGCGACCGTGCCAAGGAGCGCATCAAGTTCCTGGCGCAGAAGACGTTCAACCGCAATGTGCTGGGCGGGATTGGCGGCTTCGGCGCGCTCTTTCGGCTGGACTTGCAGCGCTGGAAGAGCCCGATTCTGGTCAGCTCCGCCGACGGCGTGGGCACCAAGCTGAAGATCGCCTTCGAGATGAACCTGCACCACACGGTGGGCGCCGACCTGGTGAACCATTGCGTCAACGACATCGCCGTGCAGGGCGCTACGCCTCTCTTCTTTCTGGATTATCTGGCCAGCGGCAAGCTCGACGCCGCGGTTACCGAGAGCGTGATCAGCGGCCTCGCCGAAGCCTGCAAGGCCAACGGCTGCGCGCTGATTGGCGGCGAGACGGCGCAGATGCCGGGCTTCTACACCGATGGCGAATACGATCTGGCCGGCTTCATTGTGGGCGCGGTGGACCGCGAGAAGATGGTCACCGGCGCGGGAATCAAGGTGGGGGATGTGCTGATCGGGCTGCCCTCGACCGGCCTGCACACCAACGGCTACTCGCTGGCCCGCAAGCTCTTCTTCGAAGTGGCGGGCTACAAGCCCTCGCAATATGTTGGCGCCATCAAGGACAAGGCCGGGGCGGCGCTGATGAAGACCCACCGCAGCTACTTGGCGGTCATTCAGAAGCTGGTGACGGCGGGCGTAACCACCGGCATGGCGCACATCACCGGCGGCGGCATTACCGAGAACCTGCCTCGCATCCTGCCCAAGAACACCGGCGCGCAGATCGAAACCGGCTCCTGGCCGGTGCTGCCCATCTTCGAACACTTGCGCGAACTGGGCCAGGTCTCCGACGAGGAGATGCTGCGCACCTTCAACATGGGCGTGGGCTTGATCGCCGCCATTCCCGCGGAGAAGTTCAAAAAGGCCAAGAACCTGCTGGACCGGGCAGAAGAGAAGTTCTTTGTCATCGGGCGCATCGTCAAGGGCGACCGCAAGGTGCAGTACACGTAGGAAGGGAATAGGGAATAGGGAATAGGGAACGCTGGCGGACAGATCGTGCATCCAAAACCATGGCCCTGGATTCGGTATCTTCTGGACTACCTCTATGCGGGAGGTTGCGGATTTGCTGCTGTCCAGTTGGCGGAAACGGGGCATCTCCCTCCTTCCCTTTCTTTTTCTCGTGGCGCCGCGATCGTTTTGATGTGGATCGCTGCGATTTACTTTTGGCAGCGTGGATTTCGTCATGCGATGAGACTTCAAGTGGAGAGAAGATTCCGATTCGAAGCTGAAAAAGCACCGATCCATCTTGGACTCAACAAAGATCCATTCAGCAATCAGGAGCGCAATGACGAAGATGAGTCCTAGTTTTTTTCCTTCATTGCCCTTGAAACTTGGCATCCTGCTCTCCGGCCGGGGCTCGAACTTTCTGGCCATCGCCGAGTCCATCCGCGCGGGCCGGCTGAAGGGCGTGGAGATTGCGGTGGTCATCGCCAACGTGGCCGAGGCCGGCGGGTTGGCGGCAGCGCGGGAACTAGGTTTGACGACGGAGCTTTTTGTCTCCAAAGGCCGCAAGCGCGCCGAGCACGACGCCGCAGTGGCCGCCAGCCTGAAGTCGCACGGGGTGGATCTGGTTTGCCTGGCGGGTTACATGCGGCTGCTCTCGCCGGAGTTCATCGCCGCCTTCCACAATCGCATTCTCAATATTCACCCATCGCTGCTGCCGGCATTTCCAGGGCTGGAGGCGCAGACCCAGGCCTTCGACTACGGAGTCAAAGTTGCCGGCTGTACGGTGCATTTTGTGGATGAGGCGCTGGACCACGGCGCCATTGTCTTGCAGCGGGCGATTCCCGTGCTGGAGAGCGACGACGCGCACACCTTGGCGGAGCGCATTCTGATAGAAGAGCACATCGCCTATAGCGAGGCCATCGGCCGAGTGGTAAGCGGCGAGTACGAGTTGCGCGGCAGGCGCTTTGTGCGTGTCGCTCCGTGATCCGAGATCGTGGATTGTCCGTTCCCCGGACCCTGGTGCCCAGTCTTTGAATTATCGCCGACGGAAAAGCAGATCCTTCGACTCGCTGTGTTCGCTCAGGATGACAGTGTTTTTAACAGTGGGCAGAGACAGGACACAAGAAATGAAGCTAAATACCTTACTTTAGAGCGGGAATCGTGTCGGCTGGCGACCGTTGAAGCGCCCATCGCTGTATTATCTGACTTGAAAACCCAGTCATTTGCGAGAGATTCATGCGAGAGATTGCCGTCACCGACGCCAAGGCCAAGCTGCTCCAGTACCTCGACGAGGTGGAGCACGGCGAGACCTTGCGCATTACCCGCCGCGGCAAAGCCATTGCCCGCATCGTTCCCGAGCGGCAGTTGCGCAGCGAGGAGATCGCCGCGGCGGTTGCTGGCATTCGCGCTATCGGCCGACGCACGCAGGGGATGAGTTCCAAGGAGATGCTGGCCGCCAGGGAAGCCAAAGAAGAGGACAGGAGACGCTGAGTGTTCTTTGTCATGGACGCGACCATTGCCGCCGCCTGGGCACTGCCCGAGGAGAACAGCGAACTGACCGACAGTCTGCTGACCATGGCGCAGATCGACGGGGCGATGGTGCCGGTCCTCTGGTGGTACGAGGTGCGCCACATTCTGGCGGGCGCCGAGCGCATGAAGCGCATAACCCCAGCCGATTCGATCGCCTTTCTGCATAATCTGGACCGGCTGGAGATCAAATTGCGCGATTTGGGCGACGGCGAAGCCATTCTGCGTCTGGCCCGCGTGCACCAGCTCAGTGTCTACAACGCAGCCTACCTGGAACTGGCTTTGCGCGAGAATCTTCCTCTGTTGACGCTGGACCGGAATCTGGCATTGGCCGGCGTCCACGAGTCCCTGCCCCGGCTCGATTTCTAACTCGATGGGCTCGCACCAAGGCCGGCGTACCTGTAATGCCGGCCCTGGTGCTTAGTCATGCTCGCCGTTCCCGGCTCACCCGATATCGCGCAGGTAAAGCCGGACCATGGTCTGGTTCAGCAATTGATGCGCGATCTCGCCGAAGGTGATGGGGCCGGTCACATGGCCGGTCTTTTTCCCTTCCAGTTTTCCGTAGAGGTAGTTGAGGATGCAGTTGCAGGCGAAGTCGGAATCCTTCTCCTCCCTGGCGATGACTTGGCCGAAGGCCTGCCCGTAATCGGCTACCGGTTTGGCAAAGCGATAGTCGACGCCGGGAAAAACCGGCGCAAAGAGGTCGACTGTGTGTTTTTCCGAGTCCACTTTCTGGAAGGAAACATTGATGCTGCTGCCGTTGTAGTCGCCGACCAGGGGAAACTCGGTGGGCAGAGCCATCTGTTGTATGTAATCGGCGAAGTTGACCGGCTTGCCGCCAATCAGACAATCGTCGACGTGGAAGCCCGCCTTCTGGAAGCGAATGACATCTCCATCGCCGGGCTCGAAGATGTTGACAATGTCCAATTCCGCGATCTTGTTGGAGGGGAGCTCGATGTGCAGCGCTACCGCCTTGTCTTGCAGCACGGCGCCGGTTTTGCCGTTGAAGACCGCGGGCGAATCGATGCCGATGCGGTCCGCATGGACTCCGGAGACCCAGCCAACCACCGGGCGAAAGAGAAACCCATCGCAGTTAGGGGCTTCTTCGGCGAAGGTCTTCAATACTGCGCTCGAAGCCGGCAACGCCAGGAAGGTGAAGCCGTGCTCGGGGGCGTCGAGATAAAGCTTTGCGAGATCTTCGGTCCCGTATTCGGCGGTCTCCACCTGCAGTACAAAGTCCGGAATGGAGGTGGTGAAGATGCGGTCATCCGACATCACGCCGCCCGCTTCGGACATGAAGTACGAGATGGTGCCGCCCACCCAGTTACCGCGGGGCAACTGACTCAGAGCCTCGCGGCTGCCGGCCAGGAAGAGCGATTCCCCGGCGGCAATCGCTGCTTGCACTTCCGAGACGGAATGCAATTTGGAACTGATCTTTGTGGCCATGGATTCTTAACACCTCACTGAGAAATCTGATTGACTTCGCTAGGAAAAATGGCTTCGAACTGAGAAAAGAACTTGTGCGTCTTGGCAATCATCTGTTTCACATTCTCCGGCGACGAATCCCTCTCGTAGCTGGACTTATTGTTGTGAATCATCAAGTTCACCGTTGCTTTGCTGGACTGTATCGGCTTTTTCCCGGTAACCACCTGCAACCAAACCGGATGGCTGATATCTGGAACCATCGAGTACTCTCCTTTCGCATACCCTTCCTACCGGGAGCTATCGGCCAAGATGAGACGTTCTTCAGAAAACGTCTTCTTGCCATCCCACTCTGCGGTAAGACTCGAGCCCGCGCCTTTACCCGACGCGTGTCAAGCTCCGGCACCCGCGGCGAAGCTCCAAAGCGATGACCTATCGAGGTTTGACGGTCATAGCTCGATTGCGGAAGATATGCCTTGCCAGGACTACGCTGAAAACTAGGTCCTGTTCACACTACCCCGGTGGGCGGCGACGGGAGCCAATTTTCACCAGATCGAGGAGTGAGGAGCGGCGGATACCGGGCGTATCCTAGCGACGATAGACGAAGAGATGGGGAAAACTGGCCCCGTCCCTTCGGGCTGAGGCGAAAATCGGGCCATACGGCGGGGTAGTGTGAACAGGCCCTAGCCAGCAGGATACGGATGTGCCGCGTCCGGAGAATGGGTACGCCCTCCCCCGACGGATGGCTCCGGGATGGGGAACCGGTTCCTGCTGGCTTGCAGGAATGGCGGTCGACAGTTCTCCGCAATCAGTCGCAAGATCCTCACAACAGGGCGGTCACGGCCGCCCTTTCTGCTGGAAGGAGCCTTATGAATGCCATTGCAAATATCTGGAAGCAACCAAAAACCTCGGTGGTAGGGGTGCTGATTGCGCTGATTACCATCGCCGGGGTTCTTTCCCAGCAGGGCATCACCCTGGGCACGGCGGGCAACGGAACGGTAGTCTCGCTGGCTGGGGCACTAGCGACAGCCCTGCTGGGTCTGTTGGCCCGCGATCCCTCAGCTCCAAGGGCCGCTGGCGGCTCGACGGGCACGCAAAAGAGCGGCGCATCGGCGTTGATTCTGCTTCTGATGCTATCGCCCTTGCCGGGGCTGGGAGGATGCTCGGCCAAGAGTGTGGCGCAAGAGATCGTGAACTGGACGCCGGCCCTGCAAAGCGCGGTGAGTACCGTCGATTCCACCGGCGCGCTGCTGGATCCGGCCGATGCGACGCTGTTTGCGGCGGCCACCTCGGGCTTCGATGCGGCTTCAAACCTGCTTGCGGCGCAGGCCAAGTCCTATCTAGCCAACCCGACGACATCCACGCTTGCCCAGCTGCAGACGCAGATCGTCGTACTCGAACAACAGGTCAACGCATCGTTGCTGGCGGCGGCAAAGATCGTTCAGCCGGCCAGCCAGCAGCACGCGCTCAACGCACTGGACGCCGTGGCGACTGCGGTGAGTGCCATCCTGGCGCTGGTGCAGTCGATCTCCAGCAAGGCGGCGGTGGCGCGCATGGCGGCACAAGCACCTATCAAGCTGAGCGCTGTGCAGCCGTATCTGGATCGAAAAGGGGCGATCCAGATGGTGGCACGGCACTACGGCGAGGCACCAGGAAACGCCACGGTACAGGTGGCGCTGGCGGAATCTGCCGTTCAACACGCGGGCTTCTAGTCATCATGGAGTGACCGGTTCCTTGCGCTGGCCGTGGGTTAAGCTGTGAGCCGAAGAGGAACACAGTTCAGAGCCACAAGCGGAGAGGAACCGGTCATGAAGGAAAAGGTACGATTTTTAGGT